>Ga0136636_10000935_pt1 | contig 16321 bp, 14 predicted proteins | sample AntDrymUQ8522106_2_FD_104653 | JGI IMG/M metagenome (GOLD analysis project Ga0136636, IMG submission 104653) | Polar desert sand microbial communities from Dry Valleys, Antarctica - metaG UQ852 (21.06) | ecosystem: Environmental > Terrestrial > Soil > Desert | place: Antarctica: Dry Valley... | reverse complement strand
ACCCCTGTTACCGGCACTGTTTGTACAATGGTTAAATGTATATCACCGGTGCCAGGTGGCATATCTATAATTAAATAATCAAGCTCGCCCCAATCAACATCACTTACAAATTGTTTAATGGCACTGCTTACCATTGGCCCACGCCACACAACTGCCTGCTTTTCATCTACCAGCAAACCAATGCTCATCATTTTAATGCCAAATTTTTCAATAGGCATTATTAAACCTTTGCCGGTTCCATCATCCTTCATAAGAGGCCTTTCGCCCCTAACTCCAAACATAATATGCTGGCTTGGCCCGTAAATATCTGCATCCATTAGTCCTACGCTTGCACCCCCTTGCGCCAATGCAAGCGCAAAGTTAGCTGCTACTGTACTTTTCCCTACTCCACCTTTACCGCTTACTACGGTAATAATATTTTTTACACCAGCCAGTAATGTTTTAGCATCTATCCGGTTGCTAGTGGTATTGCTGGTAAAATTTACAGTTACTGCCGCTTCTTTATTTACCAATAATTTTACTGCGTTGGTACAGGCGTTCATTATAAGGTCTTTCATTGGGCAGGCGGGTGTAGTTAGCACCACTGTAAATGAAACCTTGTTACCATCAATAGCAATATCCTTTACCATATTTAGGGTAACCAAATCTTTACCAAGGTCAGGCTCCTGTACATTACTGAGCGCTTGCAATATATCTTGTTCTGTCATCTTTCAATTGTTTGTTAAAATTTAATTTCGGCTACAAAAGTAAACACTCATGGCTTTACTTTGTCTAGTTAGCTTGCAAGTTCCTTTTATCGAAAGATAAGTTGTAATACCTGTAATCAGTATTTTTGTAAAGTTGCTGAATAATAAACGAGGTTAACTCATAAACTTACTTATGCAAAAACTTTGGCTATTTTAGCAAACTAAAATATTAACAACTAAACATTTACCATTAAGTAGCAAAGGTGCCGGCAGCGGTAAAAAATAAAAGCAACAATCAGGTTATTTAAACATTTTGAATGAAAAAAATATTACTCCTTTTATTAATTGGCGCTGGTTTGCATCAAAATAAGTTATTTGCACAGTTTGAGGGCTTTAAAGACTCTGTTGTACAATTATATGGAGTAGTAATGACGGCAGATAGTTTGCAGGGATTACAATCGGTAAGTATTATGGTAAAAGGGCAAAATAGAGGAACGATAACCAACAACCAGGGAGTTTTTAGTATTGTAGTACTTAAAGGAGATAAAATTGAATTTACCAGTGTTGGTTTTAAACCTAAAACAGTAACTGTTCCTATAAATATTGAAGGTAGCCAATACAGCATTATACAATTGATGGTGACAGATACAGTTTTTTTAGCTGCAACTATTATAAAGGCAAGGCCAACGAGAGAGCAATTTGAAAGAGATTTTATCAATACCAAAATACCAGATGATAATTTGGAAATTGCCAGAAAAAATAACAATGAAGATCAACGACGGTTATTAATGGCTACTTTACCAAGAGATGGAAAAGAGGCGGCAAATAATTACCTCACAAGGCAGGCGGCAAAAAATTACTACAATGGCCAAATTCCCCCAATGAATATTTTTAATCCAATTGCGTGGTCAGAATTTATACAAAGCTGGAAACGGGGTGATTATAAAAAGAAGAAATAAATTGAATTATTTTATCGCATAAAACGTTACAACAAACCCTTTAATTACGTTTTTTTTAGAACTCAATCTATAGTAAAGTCAAAAATGCCTGGCACAATTTTAAACAAGTTGCATTGCAGAAACAGCAACTGTTACAAATCTTAACCCACATTTTGCACTTGAAATCGTACCCAAGCATAAATCCCGGCATTTGAGTAACAAATGCTATGTAGGTATTTCGGATAATATTTCTCTTTATAGCACATAGTTGTGTAATTTTATTGTTACTTATGATCTTATCCTTAATCAGTAAAATTTAATGTATGCTTTTTTTTCTCAATGGATTTATGGGTAGTGGCAAAACACATTGGGGTAAAATATGGGCTGCCAACTACAAAATTGGATTTATAGATTTAGATGAAGAAATTGAAATTACAGAAAGAAAATCGGTGGTAGATATTTTTGAAAGCAAAGGAGAAGCATACTTTAGAAATAAAGAGGCTGCCGCTTTAAGAGATTGTATCAATTTACCCACCACCATTGTTGCCTGCGGAGGTGGCACACCTTGTTTTCACAATAATATGCAATGGATGAATGAGCATGGCATTTCTATTTACATGAGTTGCAGTGCGAACGAAATTTTGAGAAGGTTATTAAAAGGACAACAGCAGCGGCCACTGATAAAAAAACTAAACCAGGCCGAATTGCTTTTTTTTATTGAAAAAAAATTAAAAGAAAGAGAGTCTTTTTACAATCAAGCTAATATACTATTAGACTTTGAAGATATATCCGAACTCACTTTTGAAGAAAAAATACTCCCCTATTAACATTATTTATGCAAAATTTTTTTTTAAAGGTAGCAGCTTTATTGGGTGCTCTTTCCGTAGCAATTGGTGCTTTTGCAGCCCATCAATTAAAAGCTATTGTATCAGCAGAGGTACTGCAGATTTTTGAAACGGCAGTTAAATATCAATTTTACCATGTATTTGCGTTATTGGCAGTGGGTATTTTATATAAAGATTATGGTGGAAAATGGCTAAAATGGTCTGGTTATTTGTTTATACTGGGCATATTGTTGTTTAGTGGATCGCTGTATTTACTCTGTATTGCAAAGCATTTTAATCCTGCAGATAAATCGTGGTTAGGAGCCATTACACCCCTTGGTGGTGCATCTTTTATTGCAGCCTGGGTATTATTAGCTGTTGGATGCAAAGCTAAAAAACCGGCATAGTATAATGAAGTGTAATTAAAGTTCCTTTATTATGTTCAATTGAAAGTTCAATATTCATTTCATCCATTCTTCTTTTCATATTTTTAAGCCCATTACCATACCTGCGTACATTATCCTGATCAAAACCTACACCATCATCCTGAATTAATAAAGTAAGCCCATCAGAAACTTTTTTTAACGTAATGGTTACATTACCAGCCTTTGAATGTTTTAAAATATTGTTTAGCGATTCTTTTATCACTAAAAAAACATTTCTTCTAAGCTGATTACCCACTTTTACATTTGGCAGGTTATCATCAATATAGATAGTGCTTTTAATACTTGTACTTTCTAAAAACTCCTGAATATAGTTTCTAATATAGGTTACCATATCTTCAAGCGTTTCATTATCACTACGCATTGTCCAAATGATGGCATTCATGTTATTGAGTAATTCATTAGCGGTAGCAGAAATTTTTTCAATTTCAGCAACCGCATCAACCTTTAATTTACTTTTTGCAAATTCGCTATAAAGCCTGATAGAGGTTATGCCAGCGCCAAGGTCATCATGCATATCTGCACTAATGCGGTTACGCTCTTGCTGCTGTGCATTCAATACTGCCAGCTTTGTTTCGTACAATTGTCTTTCTACAAGCTGCTTCATATACTCTTGCTCTTGTATTTTTTCAATAAGTTCCTCTTTGTATTTATAAGTGAGGCCAAGCATAAAAAAAAATATTTCACTTACTACACCTAGCTCATAATAAAAAATAGCACTTGAAAAAACACCAGTTGCACTTGCCGGCTGTAACATAAAATAAAAGGAAATGATAGAAAACAAAATAAGCATGCAGTTGCCAGCAGCCAAATAATAAAACAACCTGTTTTTTTGAATAAAAGCTGTTATTGTATATACAACACCAATAAGAAGTGCTGCTATCTTCATTATAATTTCTAACAGGCTTTGCAGGTAAAACTGTTTGGTAAAAAAATGCAGATATGAAAAGCAAATAATAACTATTAAAAAAGCAACCTGCCCTGTAAATAATAGTGTATTTAATTGGGGGAAATTATTAGTTGTTTCGAGAAATTTACGTGTAAAACCAATATAAAATATGATGCCAGCAGCTAGCAGTAAAAAAGAAAAATATCCATAAAATAAACTGATAGGTACCCCAGCCCTTTTTTCTAAATAAGTACATAAAAATATTAATAGAAACATACAAGCGGTATAGCATCCGTTTAACAAAAAGTCAGCCTTTTTATTTACAAAAAAGTTTATCATCGAAAAAAAGAACATCATAAATAAAATGCCACTCAAGAGGTAGCCAACTATTAATTGCGACTCATTTTTGTAGTAAAGTAATTTTTTATAGTTGCTTACATATTGCGCTGTTATTATTTGTGGCAGCAATTGAATAAATGGTCTTTTGGTACATTCCAATGCTACAAATATGGTTACTTGTTCTTTTGCCGCAACAGCAATAGCTTGAATGCCATCCAACTTGCTAAGATCTTTTACTTGTAATAGGGTATTATTTTTTTGCAGCTTATAGGTGGTAATACTTTTGTAAGATATACCAGGGTAAAAGTAAATGGTGGTATTGGCTGTGTGGGAGTTTACAAGATTGAGTTGCAGGTAAATAGTTTTTGTAACCCAACTAACCGGAATAAAATTGTTTATTTTATATGCTGATAAAGGTTTAAAGGTATTTTCTGTTAATTTGTTGGGTAAAATTTGACTATTGCTATCAACAAGTACCAGGCAATCTTTTAAAAACAAAGAGTCGTTGATAGCAGCTATTTCTATGTAATTTTTTTCATTAACAGTTTGAGCGTTTACTGCCAATACATTAATTACTGCTATACAAAATAAGACAAAGGATTTTAACACTTCTTTTAACCAAATTTACGCATTATAGTTCATGTACTTTAAGTAAATACGATTAATCGATATTGAAATACGGCAACTGTTTTATTTATCTTTGTTGATAATGGCAAAAAAAGTGAAATCAATAAAATCGAAAACCACAGGTGCGGAGGTTTTTAAAAAGGATACAACTCAAACTGTAGAAGTTAAGGAGTTACTAAAGGATGAGCGTACGCATAAAATTGCCGGTGCTGTTCTTTTACTTATTGCTTTACTACTTTTTTTTGCTTTTACATCTTACCTATTTACCTGGGAGGAAGACCAGGATAAAGTGCTAGGTACCGGCAGCAGTCTATTTTGGGGTACCAACGTGCAGGTGAGTAACTTATTGGGGACTTTAGGCGCTTTTCTTTCGCATTTTTTTATTTTCAGGGGTTTTGGAGTTGCTTCTTATTTTATTTGCAGTTTCTTTTTTGTAATTGGCATGAATCTTTTTTTTGGCAAAAAGATTTTTTCCGTTATCAAAAATATAAAATACATGGTGCTGGGGCTTATCATATTAAGCGTAGCTTTTGCCGAATTGTTTGATGGCAACTCTTTTGCCTGGGGCGGTGCAGTAGGTAAAATTGTAAAGCAATGGCTTAATGTTACCATTGGCCATGTAGGTACGCTTGCTGTTTTGTTGGTAGCTGTGTTAAGCTATGTTATCTGGCGATTTAATCCTTCCTTTAAGCTACCCTCTCATCAAACAGTAAAAACAGCAGATACTATTGAACCTGGTACCGAAAACGATGACCTCAACGAAATGGAAGAAGATATTGAAGAGGAAGAAGGAGCTACACTTATAATTCAAAGTGAAAAGCCCAATAGACTTAATGGAAAGGGAACGATGGGCAACATACCATTTGAGATAAATGAAACTCCTTTTAATGAAATGGAGCTTATAGAAAGAGAAGATGAAGATGCTTTACCTAAACTGCCTGCGCAAGAAAAAAATCCCAATAAACAAGATAATAACAATCCATTAGAATTAGAGATAAAAGACAGGGCAGCTATTGAAGAAGAAGAAGAAGACAATGCAGCCAAACCAGCTTCTAAACGGCAAACAATCGGTACCCCATACGATCCTATTTTAGATTTAAGAGACTATGTTTACCCTACGTTAGACTTGTTGGATACACATGGCAGCGAAAAAATTGTACAGGATACAGCAGAATTGCAGGCTAACAAAGACCAAATTATCAATACCCTCAAAAACTACGATATCAATATTCAGAAAATTTCTGCTACCGTTGGGCCAACTGTAACCTTGTACGAAATTATTCCGGCAGCAGGGGTTCGTATTTCAAGAATAAAAAATCTGGAAGATGATATTGCTTTAAGCCTTGCTGCATTGGGCATCCGCATTATTGCGCCAATACCTGGCAAGGGTACAATTGGTATAGAAGTACCCAATGCTAAAAAAACAATTGTAGGGATGAAAACCTTACTTGCTTCAGAAAAATTTCAAAACAATCACTTCTCATTGCCTATTGCTTTGGGTAAAAAAATTGATAACGAAAATTTTATTGTTGATCTGGCGAGTATGCCACATCTATTAATGGCAGGTGCTACAGGGCAAGGTAAATCTGTTGGTATTAACGCCGTGCTGGTTTCTTTACTCTATAAAAAGCATCCATCTCAATTAAAATTTGTATTAATTGACCCAAAAAAAGTAGAGCTCAGTATTTATAAAACTATTGAAAAACATTTTTTAGCCAAGTTACCTGGGGAGGAGGAAGCCATTATAACAGATACCAAAAAAGTGGTTCATACGCTAAACGCCCTATGTATAGAAATGGATAACCGGTACGATTTATTAAAAGAAGCTGGCTGTAGAAATATAAGGGAGTACAATGAAAAATTTGCTGCCCGAAAACTAAATCCAGAAAAAGGCCACCAGTTTTTACCTTTTATTGTATTGGTGGTAGATGAGTTTGCAGATTTGATTATGACAGCAGGTAAAGAAGTAGAAATGCCCATTGCCCGGCTTGCACAGTTGGCAAGGGCTGTTGGTGTGCACTTGATTATTGCCACACAGCGGCCAAGTGTAAACATTATTACCGGTACTATTAAAGCTAACTTTCCGGCTCGTATTGCCTTTAAGGTTAGTAGCAAAATTGATAGCCGTACTATTTTAGATGCAGGCGGAGCCGAACAATTAATTGGTAAAGGCGATATGCTGGTAAGTTACAATGGCGAGTTGGTTAGGTTGCAATGTGCTTTTGTAGATACTCCAGAGGTTGATAAAATTGTAGATTTTATTGGTAGCCAGCGTGGCTATGCAAATGCTTTTATGTTGCCGGAATATGTGGATGAAAAGGAAATGGAAAAAGGTGGTTTTGATGTAAATGATAAAGACCCGTTGTTTGAAGATGCAGCCCGAATCATTGTATCTACCCAAAGCGGTAGCACTTCCTTATTACAGCGCCGGATGAAACTTGGGTATAATCGTGCCGGCAGATTAATGGATCAACTGGAAGCCGCAGGTATAGTTGGAAAAAACCAGGGCAGTAAGGTTAGGGAAGTGCTTATAAAGACGGATGCAGATTTAGAACAGTTGATAGGTACATTTTAATAGAAATTTAGGACTCGTTTTTTTACAATTTTTCTATTAATATTAACTGTATCAAGGATTTTTACACAAGATACTACTGTACAAAAAGTGTTTTCTGTACCCAAAGGAATATACTTTAGTTCAAAAAGTTTTTTTGCCAAAAAGCCGGATATTAGTACTCCATTTCGAGCAATTGAAACACAAGCAGAAAACCCTCGCTATGCAACAGGTTATGGGTACACGTTTATAACCACCGACTCTATAAAAATAAAACAAGAAGTAGTTGGCTTTTTTGATGGCAAGGATATGTATGTAAAACTTGATAATGGTTTGCGTGGTAGTGGTGGTTATTGAACGAATAAAGTTTTAATAAGGGAGTTTTTTTAATTGTCAAAGCTTGGGCGACATGCGTATATTATTAAGTACTCGTATGATTTTTATGAAAGTAGAAGAGATGGTATAGTTGTTCCCGAATCAATGTTTTATAAAGATATAAACCATCTTATAATTCATTATTTGAGTAAAAAGAAAGAACTTACTATTGCTACACCAGATGGCATTGGTTTTCTTTTAAAAAAAGACAAAGATTTATTTGAAGAATATAGCAATGAAAAAAGAAGAACACCTGATGTACTGCGTAAATACCTCGACAAAATGAATGAGCGTTACCCGGATTGGGATCCTGTTTCTACATAAATTACTACTCCAATACTTTCTCCATTTGCATACTTCTTGAGCCCTTCACCAACATTACACAGTTTTGGAAATCTTGCTGTTGCAGCCATTCTTTTGCCTGCAATGAACTTTCAAAATAAATATAGGGATGAGGTACTTTGCTAAAATCCCCCCCAACCAACACTACAGATAACCATTGGTGCTGTTTAGTTAAATTGATGATAGCGGTATGTTCGGCAAGGCTTTCATCACCCAATTCCATCATACCACCTAATAATAATACCTTGTTGGCCACTGGCATACCGGCTATATTTTCAATGGCTGCTTTCATACTTGTTGGGTTAGCATTATAAGCATCCAGTATTATCTTGTTGGTATCTTTATTTATTAATTGAGAGCGGCTGTTAGTTGGCAGATAAGATGAAATTGCCATTTGTATTTTTGCATCCGGCACGTTAAAATATTTACCAACTGCAATGGCTACCAGTACATTTGGCAGGTTATAATCACCTACCAAATTGGTTTCAATAAGAGAAATTGCCAAACCCTTTTTTATTAAAACTACCAACATTTCTCTATTTTTTTCTGCCACTCCAACTAAATCTGCATTTTGTGTACCATAGGTTTTTACGTTGGCAATACCGTGGCTCATTTCTACCAAATAGTTATAATCACTCATCAAAAAAATGGCGCCATTATTTGCCCTTAAATAAGCAAATAATTCACCTTTTCCTTTCCGTACGCCTTCTTCTCCCCCAAATCCTTCTAAATGCGCTTTGCCACAGTTGGTAATAATGCCATGTGTTGGCAAAGTATATTTACAATATCCCTCTATTTCTTTTTGATGATTTGCCCCCATTTCAATCACTGCCAGTGCAGCATCTTTTTTTACAGATAAAATGGTTAACGGAATACCAATATGATTGTTGAGATTACCTTGAGTGGTGTAAGTTGTATGCGTAGTTGATAAAACTTCGTACACCAATTCTTTTGTTGTTGTTTTTCCGTTACTGCCTGTAATGGCAATAAATGGAATAGTAAATTGTTGCCGGTGATACTTTGCAAGCGCCTGCAAAGTGGTTAAAACGTCTTTTGTGTAGAGTAACCTTTCATCTGCAAAGCCGGCCGGCTCATCAATAATTGCATAGGCCGCACCCAGCTCCAATGCTTGCTTTGCAAAGAGATTGCCGTTAAAATTTGGCCCTTTTAAGGCAAAATAAAGATTACCTTTTTGTAACTTTCTTGTGTCAGTTTGTACAACCGGATATTGCAGAAAGATAGAATAAAGTGCAGCTATTTCCATACTCCAAAAATAGTAAACAAAGGGTGATTTGTTGAGGTGTAGCTTAAAAATCTCTTCTATTATTAAATCAGGCAAAATCCTTTAAAAGCTTATAATAAAAATGCCCCACAATTTAGCAGGGCATTTTAGTAATGTATATTTTAAAACTACTTTTTCTTTCTTCCGTTCTGTTTGCGCTTTCCAAAAATATTTCCTTCTCTAAAGCCGGGGCCTTCAGGAGAACCCATATAGGTTTGAGCACATCTAAAACCAATAGTACTGGAAGATTGCTCTTCTTCCAGATATCTGCGTGCGCCAGGCGAGAGCCAAAAGGCACGATCATTCCAACTTCCACCTTTAAATACTTTTGATTTGTCGCTTACCAAAGTGGTAACGCCATATTCATAACTAGCACCGCTGGTAGAATCACCATCTAAATGCCCAATTGCATCATTATGTTGATAGTTACGACGATTTTTTACATCTTCATCGCTTATATCTGTTTTCTTAAGCCTGCCAAGTGAATCTCTTTCAAATTCACCAGAGCTATTTTTATAATATTTTTGAAATTTATTACCCCGGAAATAATTGAAATCTTCTCCATCTGTTGGGGTAGATGCCCTATAAGTATCCATTACCCATTCAGATACATTTCCCGCCATATTGTATAAGCCAAAGGCATTTGGATAAAAAGCTTTGATATCGCCTGGTATGGCAGACCTGTCATTTAAACCGCCTGCTACTCCCATATTATCACCACTACCCCGCTTAAAGTTGGCTAAAAATTTACCTTGCCAGCTTCCCCTGCGGTTGTCACGTAAACCATTTGGATTGTGGCTCCATGAGTAAATTTGCTGGTTTGAAATTAATTCTTCGCCAGAACCAGCTTCTTTCTTTCTAGGACTAGGGTTTTGATCGAGCAAACCATAAGCGGCATATTCCCACTCAGCTTCTGTTGGCAAACGATAGCCCATATTTAAAATACCATCTTCCATTTTTACAATGGCTCTCGGCTTTCCGCTTACATCTTTAAATTCTGATTTTTTAGGTTTTGTTCTTCCTTTAATATCTTCCGGCTTCAATAAATAGGTTTCGGTATTAAACGTACCATCTGCACCGCCACCTTTCATTTCTTTTTTTGCAAAATCTTTTTTCAAATAACCCTTCTGCATCAAATTAAATTCATTTACTCTATCTGTTCTCCAGGTACAAAAATCCCGGGCCTGTAACCATGATACACCTACTACCGGGTAATAATTGTATGCAGGATAACGGAAATAATAATCCACATACGGTTCGTTATAAGCCAACTCTTCACGCCAGCATAAGGTATCAGGCAGTGCTTTTGCCAGTATTGATGTATCCCCACTAAATGTATTTTCTAACCAATAAATATACTCCCTGTAATGTACATTGGCTACTTCTGTTTCATCTATAAAAAAAGAAGGTACCGTTACACGGCGTGGAATATTATTGCAGTCGCCCATTACATCTTCATCTTTGGCACCCATTACAAAAGTACCACCTTGTACAAAAAACAATCCAGGCCCTGCTTTGGGGTATTTCATTTTGTTTACATGGTAGTTCCCCATGTTCTTGTCATCATAATTCCACCCTGTTACAGATGATTTACCGCTCTTGCTACTCTTTTTACAGGAAGTAACCGCTAAAGAAAATACAATAAGGATAGCCAGATTGTTGATTGAAAATATTTTTTGCATGTTCGTTCGTTTTGCAAATGTGATAACGAAAGGTTTTCTTGTATATTGTGTAAATGAAAATGGGGTTACACAATTGCGAATATAAATACTTTACTTGAAAATGAGGTTTTAGCTATTGTTATTTTAACAATTTCAGTAAAATGTTTTTTGTTTTTTTTGTAAAACACAGTATATAATTACACATAATTTCAATTTTATACCCAAACCAGGATTTTGCAATTTAAAATGCCTGCATAAAAGCATTTAAGTATTTACTGCAACAAAAATAAATATTGAACAATATACTTTTAAAAAGAAGTTTAATTATGCTTAATACCTGTATTTAGAAGCAATAATTACAACTACCCGCCGTTATTTACATAACTACCGAATTAATATTTTTAGTTGATAATTTTTAAACCTGAATTTTGTTGTACGCTATTGATTATTGTAGAAATTTAATTTTTTATAAACGTAATACATCATTGTTGTTCTTTTAAACAAAACCCTTTACTTTTACACCTCTTCACCAAAGAAAATTGGAAGCTTATAGATTATAAGTATACATAAACAGAGACAAATTAGCATGAAACAAGCAAGCATTAAATTGACTGCCTTAGTAGTTATACTGGGGGGTGCAACCCAGGTTTTAAAAGCACAACAAGCAAATAGCATCAACGTTGTTAGTACCGCTGTTCCGTTTTTAAGGATTTCGCCTGATGCCCGCAGTGGTGGCATGGGTGATGTAGGTATTGCTACTTCAGCAGATGCCAGCTCAGCCTTTTGGAATTTAGCAAAAACACCTTTTAATACCAATAAAGGAGGAATAGCAGTTACCTACACACCCTGGTTAAAAGACCTTGGTTTAAATGATGTTTACCTTGCTTCGCTTGCTGGTTATTACAAAATAAGCGACGAAGAAGCTTTATCATCATCACTTAGATATTTTAGCCTTGGTAACATACAGTTTACGGATAATCTTGGTAATGATTTAAGCTCTTTTCGTCCTCGTGAGTTTGCTTTTGACGTTGGATATTCAAGGAAATTATCGAGCAAAATTGCCTTGGGAGTTGCTTTGCGTTACATCAACTCAAATTTGGCAAGTGGCACTATTAACGGGGTAGCCTACAAACCGGGTACGTCTGTTGCAGGTGATTTAAGTTTATATAGCAATGGTACAAAAGCAGATGGATCTGGATTAAGCTGGGGTATTACCTTGAGTAATCTTGGTTCAAAAATTTCTTACACAAGTGATGCTACACAAAAAGACTATATACCTACCAATTTAGGATTGGGCGTTGCTTATACCAAAACAATTGATGAGCAAAATAAAATAACTTTCGCCCTTGATATTCACAAATTATTAGTACCAACTCCGCCTGCCATTGGCGATAGTGCAGGTTTGATAAAATACCGTGGCCAAGGTGTAGTAAACAGTTGGTTTTCATCTTTTGGTGATGCGCCCGGTGGTTTTTCTGAAGAAATGAAAGAAGTACAGGCTTCACTTGGTGCAGAATATTGGTACAACGATCAATTTGCATTTAGAGCTGGTTATTTTTATGAAAATCCACTCAAAGGAAATAGAAAATATTTTACTTTGGGTGCAGGTTTAAAATACAATACGTTTGGCCTGAATTTTAGCTATCTGTTACCATCTGGCAATGGTGTTAACCGCAATCCACTTTCCAACACATTGCGCTTCGGTCTTGTTTTTGACCTTGATGGAGACGGTTCCGGTAAAGAAAAATAATTTTATTAAATGTATATAAAAGCGTTCCATCAACCTGGTGGAACGTTTTTTATTTTATACTACTGTACATTTGCCAAAAAATATACATGAATATACGAATTGGGTTTGGGGTTGATTATCATCAATTAGTAGAAGGCAGAGCTTTTTGGCTGGGAGGCGTTAACATACCACATACAAAAGGAGCACTTGGGCATAGCGATGCGGATGTATTGTTACATGCCATTTGTGATGCAATGCTTGGGGCAGCTTGCCTGGGAGATATTGGTGTGCATTTTCCTGATACAGATAATGCGTACAAAAATATTGACAGCAAAATATTACTACAGCAATCCAACAACCTGATTAAGCAGCAAGGATACAGTATTGTAAACATTGATAGTACACTATGCCTGCAAGCACCTAAAATAAAAGACTATGTACCAGAAATGCAGGCTGTAATTGCCCATATATTATCAATAGCAATAAATGATGTATCCATTAAAGCAACTACTACAGAAAAAATGGGTTTTGTTGGCAGAGAAGAAGGTATAGTTGCTTATGCAAGCATATTACTTCAAAAAAAATAATAACATCCAACTTGTTAAAAATTATTTTACCAGTTAATTTTTATATCACATCATTAACTTTGCCACTATGCCATCAGTAGCCATTAACATTGTAAACGTTTCTACAAATGAATTGCCTGCTTATGCTACCGCAGGGTCTGCAGGTATGGATTTAAGGGCTCATTTAACAGGGCCAATTATTTTACAGCCCTTGCAACGTTGCCTTGTTTCTACAGGTTTGTATATTCAATTACCAAATAATTATGAAGCGCAAATAAGACCAAGAAGTGGATTGGCACTAAAGCAAGGTATTACCTGTTTAAACACTCCCGGTACTATTGATAGCGATTACCGGGGTGAGATAGGCGTTATTTTAATTAACTTAAGCAATGAAATACAAGAAATTAATACCGGAGACAGAATAGCACAAATGGTGATTAGTAAAGTAGAAAAAGCCACGTTTGTTGAGGTAATTACCTTAACAGATACAGAAAGAGGTGCTGGAGGATTTGGCCATACAGGAAGCAAATAAAACAATTTTAAAAAACGATGAAAGTAAATAAAAAAGGTAGTAATTGGTTAAGATTAGCAGGTGTTATGCTGTTGTTTAGTTGTTTACTATTTAGCTGTAAATCAACAAAAAAAATACAGGCTGCTATTGTTAAAAAAGATAGTACAAGTGTACACATTACCAATCAATCTGCTATTGACTCTATTTTAATCATCAAAACAGCAATGGAAGGTATCAATAATAAGATGATACAATTCAAAACTTTTTCGGCAAAAATAAATGTAGAATACCAGGATGTAAATGGCAAACAACCAAATATTACTGCGTACGTACGTATTATAAAAGATAGTTTAATCTGGATTTCAGGTTACGCAACCGTATTTAATGTAGAAGTATTTAGAGTGCTAATTAATAAAGACAGTGTATTTGTATTAAACAAAAGAAATAAAGAAGCACAACTAAGATCAATTGATTTTTTACAGGAAGTAACACAAATACCTTTTGATTTTAAAACCCTGCAGGATCTATTTATAGGTAATCCTATATTTTTTAGTGATAGTGTTGTGTATTACAAAGAAAAAGAAGAAACTGTATTAGTCTCTACAGTAGGTGGCTTTTTTAAACACCTGCTTACCGTTAATAAAAAGAGTGGCATGCTAATGCATAGTAAATTAGATGATATAAATGTAGCAAGAAACCGCACTGCAGATATTACTTACGATGAATATGAAAATAATAATGGCTTAAATTTTTCAACCTACCGGGAAGTAACTGTATCTGAAAAAAATAAGCTTGACATAAAATTAAATTACAAGCAATATGAGTTTAATAAAGAATTGCAGATCGTTTTCAGCATTCCTAAAAATTATAAACTCAGGTAAAAGGTATAGTAAAATCCGTTTTATTGCTAATCGTCTATAAAGCTATTAAATGAAAAAATATATAATTGCCCTCATTGGTTTTGTAATGCTTTTACATATTGTATCTGCGCAACCTGCTACATCAAAAGAACAGCAGGAACTTGAAAAGCAACGCCAGCAAATAAAAAGAGAAATAGAGCAGGCGCAGGAGCTGTTAGATAATAATAGAAAGACCACCAAGGAAAACATGAGTACCCTCGCTATTATTAACCTCAAGCTAAATAAGCAGGAAAATGTGATAGAAAATATTAGCAGGGAAATAAACCTGATGGATAATAATATTTTTAAGTCGCAAAAAGATGTTAATAAACTACAGTTGGTGTTAGATACCCTTAAAGAAGAATATACAAGGAGTATGTTATATGCTTACAAAAGCAGAAGCAGTTCAGATTTTTTAAATTTTGTTTTCTCCTCTCCAAGTTTTAATGATGCAATAAAGCGGATTAATTATTTAAAAAGCTACCGTAGCTATCGTGAAATGCAAGGAGAAAATATTGCTCGTACACAGGTGCTATTAAAAGATAGAATAGACGAATTAAGTGGCAATAAGCAGAAAAAAAATGTAGTACTCCAAATACAAAGTAAAGAGGTGGATGCATTGCAGACACAGCAGGAAGAAAAAAATTCTGTTGTAAATAAACTAAAAGCACAAGGGAAAGAACTTAATAACCAAATAGCTGCTAAAAAGAAGCAAATGCAAAAGGTAAATAATGCCTTTGCTGCTGCCATTAAAAGATCTAACGATGAGGCAAGAAAATTATCTGCTGCCAATAAAGTTTCGGAAGATAGAAACCGAAGAGATGCAGCAGCATCATCAGCAGAAGATAATAATAAAAAAGAAAGTACCACAAGCAATAAAAAAACCGGTAAAAAAAGCAGGACAGTAACGGAGCCGGTTAATACCAAAAGTGTATTTTTAGGTACAGATGCGGAATTATCGTTAAACACTAATTTTGAACGAAATAAAGGCAACCTGCCATGGCCCGTTAACAGTGGTTATTTATTGCTTCATTATGGACTAAATAAATTGGGCAATGGTGTAGAAGTTATAAGTGAGGGCTTATCTATAGGCACTGTAATTGGCACTCCGGTTAAAGCAATTTTTGATGGTGAAGTAAAAGCTGTTGACAATTATGATGACCTGCAGATGGTTGTAATAAAACATGGAATGTATTTTACCGGCTACAGCAATATATCTGGCGTTAACCTCAAAAAAGGCCAAATGGTTACTGTAGGCCAGGTAATAGGAAAAGTGGCCGCAAACCTTGATGGCGTAGGTGCTATAGACTTAATGATTAGTAAAGATAAGAGTGAATTAAACCCCGGAATTTGGCTGAAACCCCGGTAATTTTAAATCAGGTTTTCATACAATTTTTCATATTGAGGTACAATATTATCAATATCAAAACGCTTTGCCTGCGCTAATGCATTAGCCTTAAAAATATTGTGGGTTTCCTTATCTTTTAAAATCTCAAGTGAATTTTTACACATATCAGCTATATCGCCTACATTACTCATAAAGCCAGTAACGCCATTAATATTTATTTCTGGTAAACCGCCTGCATTTGTTGATATAACAGGTACTTCGGCTGCCATTGCCTCTAAGGCAGCCAATCCAAAACTTTCGTACTCACTGGT
>Ga0136636_10000934_pt1 | contig 16321 bp, 11 predicted proteins | sample AntDrymUQ8522106_2_FD_104653 | JGI IMG/M metagenome (GOLD analysis project Ga0136636, IMG submission 104653) | Polar desert sand microbial communities from Dry Valleys, Antarctica - metaG UQ852 (21.06) | ecosystem: Environmental > Terrestrial > Soil > Desert | place: Antarctica: Dry Valley... | reverse complement strand
GGTGGATCAGCTTCATTCCTTCGCGCAAGGCGGTCAGGTCTTCGACCTTGTCGTTGTTCGCTACGGCACGATCCATGTCGTCCAGCACTGGTAGCACGGCTTTCAAGGTGTTCTCACCCGCGTATTGGAGTAACTCCAACCGCTCCTTGGCTGTGCGCTTACGGTAGTTGTCGAACTCGGCAAAGAGGCGAACATGCTTATCGTGTACGGCGGTGTGTTCTGTGCGGAGGAAGTCCAATTCAGCCTTGAGCGTCTCTACCTCGGACTGCCCTGTTTGTTCTGACGCCGTGTCAGCGTTGGCAGGCTCAGACCCACCCGGATCAGGTTGTTCAGCAGATCCGGAAAAGATCGCTTCGTTGTTCACGGTCTCGTTCTCCATGGGTGTCTTCTCCTTTTCGGTGCGTCGGAACGGGTTCTTCAGGGCCATAGGGGATGTTCCGGTAGCACGTTCCGGCGCTGGCCCAAGTCAATTTCGGTGCCATGGCGACCTAACGGACAGCTTGGCAGTACCCCCCGTGCAAAAGCTCCGAGGTGCTGGGCTTCTTGGTTAACGCAGGCTTGGTTATGCCATTTCGCACAAAAGATCCAGCGAAAGATGCACCGCTATTTTCCCCGCTAGCGGGATGAAACATTCGCAGGACGATCCGAGGACGTCGTTGCGCAGCCTATGCTTCGGGACGAACTCCTCGAAAAAGTAGTGCGGAAAAGATCGAGCGGATCTGTTGTGCGAGATGGTATTAGCGCTGGATCAGGAACCGTTGCTGGTAGCGCTGGCCGCCGTCAATAACGTTCAAGAAGTACAAGCCATTGCTCAGTACGGGCAGGGGCAGGCTCAACGTGGTCGGCCCTTCGATCATGCCTTGACGTGTGGTCAATACCTGACGGCCCATGGCATCCAGCAGAATGATGTCGACATGGCCTTCCGTGGTTCCTACGTAGTCCAGCATAACCTTGTCGTTGGCCGGATTGGGGTAGAGGTTCATCAGTCCCTTGGCAGGCTCAAGTACGATCTCTTCCTCTACCGCGCCTTCCCTGAAGTTGGTGCCGCTTGTGCTGGCGCGCAAGGTGTAGCAAGCCGTGGCGCTGAAGGCACCATTGTACCCATAGACCCGCACGTAATAGGTGTTCACGTTCGTGGTGTTGAGGATGATCTGTTCTGCGCTGGTTCCACCATTCTGGCTGATACCCACCTGGGTGCTCGTGCCTCGGTACAAGCGCACATCATAATCACCGGCCAGGTTCGAGAGGTTGATCCGGATGCGTGAGGCAGCGCTTGTGTTGTTGAACCGGTACCAATCGTTATCGCCATTGCTGCCGATCCGTGCTTGGATATCAGTGTTCACGCCGATCACCCTGGATGTGCCGCTCGTATTGTTGCTTTCCCAAACATCCGTGCATCCACCTGCGGAAGTGGTGTTAAAGGTGATCGCAGCGCTGTATGCGGAATTACCGCCGGCACATACGGCCTGCACTTGGGCGTTGTAGGCGGTTCCTGCGATGAGTCCTGCCAAGGGTAAGTTGGTCGTGGCTATGCTTACGGTGGTGAACACGCTGGCTGCGGCTGTTTTGTATTGTACGTTGTAGCTGCTGGCTCCTGGAACAGCACTCCAACCAAGCGAAGCAGAGGTGGTGGTTATCCCGGTCGCGGCCAAGCCGGAAGGAGTTGCGCACGAAGTGCCACTGGGCGGTGTACAGCCAAGGGAGGTGAGCAAGGATACACGCGACCCACCTGTGCCGAAGAGCGCTTGCATCCGGCTCTTCTGTCCGTTGGAGAACATGTTCATGCAACGGTCGTCGGTATAGTCCATATAGTTCATGAACATTTCACCATTCGGGCCATTGCTACAGCTCACTTTGGGGAAGTTGGGACAGCCTCCATTGGCGGTCTGTTGTGTAGGTGTATCGCTAACCAGGTCGTTGCCGCAAGTGGCATCCCCCCAGATGTGTACAAGGTTCAGCCAGTGGCCTACTTCGTGGGTTGCGGTGCGGCCCAGGTTGTACGGCGTTGCAGTCCCCGGTGAAGCGATGCTGCCGACACTACTGAACAGGACCACCACGCCATCGGTAGCGGCAGGTCCGCCAGGGAATTGGGCATAGCCCAAGACGCCACCTCCCAAGTTGCAACTCCACAAGTTCAAATAGCTGGCACGCGGCCAGGGATCGCTACCGCCGTTCGCAAAACGTTTCACGTTGTCGTTGTCCGTGAAACTGCTTGCCGTGGTGTTTCGGCGAACAATGCCGGTTGTTGCGTTGCCGTTGGGGTCGCGCTGGGCCAGGCAGAATTGGATCTCGGTGTTCGAGGCCAACGAAGCGAATACCGATGGGGTGCTACCGGCATCGCTGTTGAGCCGGGCAAGATCGGCATTGAGTTGGGCGATCTGTGCGAGCACCTTCGCATCGCTGATGTTCTGCGCCGTCGTGGCCCAAACAATGTGGAATACCACTGGGATCGTAACCACGGCACGATCCTCCTGGCCGTGGTCTTGAATGTACTGCGCCGTGAAGGCCTCGATCTGGGCCAATCGAGCCCCTCGTCCTGGATCGGCTTGTATCTGCTGCTCCAGGTAAGGCATACTTCCGCAGTTGCGCTGGGCGGAGCAAATGGTTCCAACAGCAAGCGCGAGCATCAGCGCGTAGGATCTGCCAGAACGGAAGGAGTGGAGCGTATCGTTCATTGCAATGGAAAGGTTTTTTATGGTGAAAGGGACAGCCGACTTTCACCACAAGGCTAGGCTTTTAGGTCCGTAGTTGCAAGGCCGTACAGCGATGGCGAATGGTGAGTTTTCAACCGACATCAGAGGATGGGACTTTCCGTCGACCGATCATTGAATGCGATCGACATGGATCAAGAAAAAAAGCGCCCCCATCCGAAGATAGCGGCGCTTCAAGCTAGAAAGAAGGCTCTAAAGGCTTTTCACATGCTTGTCCAGCTCTTGGTGTAACGCCATGCCGCGGAGGTTCTTGGCAATGATGACCCCGTTCGGGTCTACCAAGAAACTCATGGGGATCGAACTCACGCCATAGAGTTGCGCGCCCTTGGAACTCCAGAATTGCAGGTCGCTCACGTGGTATTTCCAAGTAAGCCCATCCTGTGCGATCGCACCCTTCCAAGCGTCGCGGCTGCGATCCAAGCTCACGCTATACACCTCAAAGCCTTTGGCATCAGAGAATTTGGCTGCCGCGTACTTCTTGTAGGCAGCCACCACATTGGGGTTCTCCATGCGGCAGGGTCTGCACCAGCTCGCCCAAAAATCGATCAGGACATACTTGCCTTTCAGTTCCGATAATTTGAGCACCTTAGTGCTGTCCGGGTTCATGAAGGCAAGTTCGGGCGCTTTGTTCCCGACACCTGTACCAACTTGGACGTCTCCTGCGGGAGCGGCAACGCGGTCAATGCGGTTGGTAAAACCATAAACAGCTAGCAGAACCACGGCTGCGCTGATCGCGATACGTGTTTTGTACATGAGAGTGCGGAGTTCCATGGCGTAAAAGTAGAAGGTTAAGTGGTGCGGATGGCTTAGCCAATAACGTGCCGGAATGGGAGAGCTATTTTAGTCAGGGATAGGTGGCAGGGACAGGGGCAGGAATAGGACCAGGAGCAGGAGCAGGAACAGTAGGCAGGAAAAGGAACAGGAACAGGTGGCAGGAAATACCCTTGTCCTGCACTTGGTCCTTTTCTTGAGTTCAATTCACCCGTTCGATCTGCGCACCCAAAGCCCGAAGGCGACCTTCGATGTCTTGATAGCCACGGTCGATCTGTTCGATGTTGTCGATGGTGCTGGTGCCATCGGCACTCAATGCAGCGATAAGCAGCGAAACCCCCGCGCGGATGTCCGGGCTGGTCATGCGTATGGCGCGCAATGGGTTCTGGAAATCGTTGCCGATCACCAAGGCCCGGTGCGGGTCGCACAAGGTGATCTGCGCACCCATTTCGATCAATTTATCAACGAAGAACAAGCGGCTCTCGAACATCTTCTGGTGAACGAGGACACTGCCTTTTGCTTGGATCGCCGTGACGAGCACGATGCTGAGCAGATCCGGAGTGAAACCCGGCCATGGCGCATCGCTTACGGTCATGTTGCTGCCATCAATGAACTTGGTGACGGTGTAATGCTCTTGCGCTGGGATAAAAATGTCGTCGCCGTTGCGGACCACGGCGATCCCCAGTTTGCGGAACACATCAGGGATCACACCCAGGTGGTCGTATCCGGTATCCTTGATGGTGATCTCGCTGCGCGTCATGGCAGCCAGTCCGATGAAAGAGCCGATCTCGATCATGTCCGGCAGCAGGCGGTGTTCAGTGCCGCCGAGTTCCTTCACCCCATCGATATGGAGCAGGTTGCTGCCGATACCGGAGATCTTGGCCCCCATACGCACCAGCATGTTGCAGAGCTGCTGTAAATAGGGCTCGCAAGCGGCGTTGAAAATGGTCGTTCGGCCTTCGGCGAGTGCAGCGGCCATAACGATATTGGCCGTGCCGGTCACGCTAGCCTCGTCCAAGAGCATGTAAGCGCCTTTCAACTGTTCAGCCTCGGCCTTGAAGAAGCCTTCCTTGGTATCGTACTTGATCTCGGCACCCAGTTTTTCGAACCCTATGAAGTGCGTGTCCAATCGGCGGCGACCGATCTTGTCCCCACCAGGCGTAGGGATATAGCCTCTGCCGAAACGCGCAAGGGAAGGCCCAACGACCATGACGCTGCCTCGGAGCCCGCCGCCCAAGGTCTTGAATTCGGGTTTGAGGAAGAACTCGATATCCACATCTTTTGCCGTGAAGCAATAACTGCCCGGACCAAGCTTTTCCACCTTCACGCCCATCTGGCGCAACAGGTCGATCAGCTTATTCACATCCACAATGTCCGGTATGTTGTGGATGGTGACAGGTTCGCTGGTGAGCAGCACCGCGCACAAGATCTGTAACGCTTCGTTCTTGGCACCCTGCGGCACCACTTCACCCTTTAGCCTGCGGCCGCCAACGATCTTGAAACTTCCCACTGTGAACGCCGAAGCCTTCGGCGAAGGTGTTTATTTGCGCCGAAGCCTTCGGCATCTGAGTTTGATGCGAAGGAAATGCGCTTACTGCGTTGAAAGTAAGGCCCAAGGGACCGGGTTTCAACAGGCGGTTGTCACCTCGGAAATGACGCCGGGGCAGGAGCGGGGGCAATGATGCAGGTTATTGCCCCTGCTCCTGCCCCGGCGGCTTGGGTTCAATACCGGTTCTTCTTACGGTTCCGATTGCGCTTCTTACCACCACCGCTTCCTCCGTTGTTGTTGCTGCTGTTGTTGTTGTTGTAGCGCTTTCGCGTATCCACTTCGTTGCGCGGCCCGGCTTGCTGGGTGCGCAGCAGATCGGCAGTGTGGGCCAACTGCACATCCTCCTTCACCTTCAACTTGCCTTTGCTTAGCTCGCCGAGGTCTTTCAAGATCACCGGATCGGGCACGGTATCGCGGTTCCAAGCCAGGAACTGTTTTTTCATGTGGTTGGCGATCACCGTGGTGTAGGCATCACGGGTTTCGCCAGGTTCCATTTCCGCGCATTGGGTGATCATGCGCTGCACCATCTTGCCGTAGTGGCCATACTTGATGGTGGTCTGCGGATAGGGCACGCGTTCCGGTTTGCTTTCCAACTCCTCTGGCGTAGGCTTCGGGAAAGGGCCGTCCACATCAAGCTTGAATTCGCTCATGATGTAGAGGTGGTCCCATAGGGTGCGCTCGAAGTTGTCGCTGTTGCGCAGCTGCGGGTTCAACCTGCCGATCACTTGTATGATCGCCTTTGCAGTGCGGGTGCGTTGTTCCCGGTCTTCGATCTCCATCACATGCTCCACCATGCGTTGGACATGGCGGCCGTACTCGGGAATGATCAAACGCGGGCGGCTGGTATTGTAATCGAATGCAGGTGTGCTCATGGAGCCAGAGATCAGTAAAAGAGGGTGAGCGGGGTCGCCTTGCACAATGTGCCGGCCTGCTCGAGAATGGTCAAATGTAGGGAAGCCGTTCCAACGCGTGACCACTCATCCACCATTCTGGTAGGTATCCACCCATGCTGGATCCTGCATGTCATGGAGCAACCTGAAGGCATTTTTTCCGAAGTATGGCCCATGCCAGTGCTCGTATTCTGGTGATCGGTACATCTGGAGAATGATCTGTTGGCGTTCCGAAGGCCTGAATTCTTCCGCTGCCCAACCGGTGCCGGGCTGTGCGCCCATACCATGCTTGTAACGAAGTTTCCAAACGTCCAAGAGCGGCGAGCATTCCAGGTTTGCCTGAAGCCCTTCTTTATCCGCCCATATCCCGCAATCCTGTATCTCGTATTGATCGAAGAGGTCCACACTTTCCAGGTTCGCCTTGCTCTCTTCCACGCCAGAAGCCTGTAAAATGAATGGCTGCAAGCGCATAGGTATGCTGCCAACCACCCTGCCTTCCAGTGTCGTGTAGATGAACAAAGCGTTCAATCCGCCCTGCGCGGTGGGGTTGAGGCTGAAGCCGAACTCGTACCGACCCTGCGCGTTGGAGGTAATTGTGCCCATGCTGAACAGCATGAGGCAAAGGACGAGGTGAGCAACTCCACGCATGGCACGTAGATGGCTTTCTACGTGACTATTGGCTTTGTGGTTCTCGTACGGCAGGCAAGTCCCGCCATGATCGTTACGCTCAGAATGAAGGTTCGCTCAAGTTCACTGTGTAAGTATCCGGCCTCAACCTTCTACCACGGTCAATTTCGCGAAGCGCAGCAGCAGTTGCTTTTGCCCGGCGCTAGGGAAAAAGATGGTGGCTTTCAGGTCCGGTGCATTGCCTTCCACCTTCAGCACTTTGCCTTTCCCAAAACGCTCATGTTCAACGGTCATACCTTCCACCAGATCAGCCGTGTTCCCGCCGAGCGAATTCGTAGCTTCCAATGGCGTGCCCGAAGTGGAAATGCGTTTCAGGTTACCCGGTTTCGCAGTGGGTTTTGGTGTACGATCCCCGTTAGGTTGGAGCGGTTTCCCGGTGGATGCCGCCTTGCCTTTTCCCATACCTGGTGCACTGCGCTCGCGGCCATATACCGGTTTCGAAGATGTGCGCTCATCAGTCGGTCGGTCAGCACTGCGGGCTTGACGTTCCCATAGGGGTGTGCCTGGCCGTTCATAATGGCCGCCGCTGAAGGCACCGCGCTCGTTCAGTGCCGGTAGTTCCAGGTATTTGGGGTCGATCTCGTCAATGAAACGGCTGGGCTCGTTGGCGGTGAGGTTGCCCCATTTGTAGCGGCTAATTGCGTAGCTGAGCGTGGCGCGTTTTTCGGCCCGCGTAATGGCCACGTAGAACAGCCTGCGCTCTTCTTCCAGATCGGCGCGCGATCGCACGCTCATCAGGTTCGGGAAAAGGTCTTCTTCCAGACCTACCACATGCACGTAGGGGAATTCCAAGCCCTTGGCGCTATGGATCGTCATTAGGCTCACACGGTCGTTATCGTTCGGGTCCGAATTGTCCGCATCCGTCAACAGCGCTACATCGATCAGGAAGTCGCTCAAGGTGCGCGGTAGATCGGTGCCTTCGTTGTTCGCTTCACCGAATTCCTTCATACCGGCGAGCAGTTCCTGGATATTCTCGTACCGACTTACGCCTTCGGGTGTTTTGTCCGAGAAGAAGTCCTTCAGCACACCGGTCTTTTGCGCGATGTATTCACCCAGCCCATGTGCCGTATGGGTGTCCCGCATGGTGCGAAAACTCTCGATCATGGTCACGAAATCGCCGAGTGCCTTGCGTGTGCCGCCGTGTACGTCGATCTCTTCCGGGTGCTTTTGGATCACGTCCCAGATGCTCATTTCCATCCGAGCTGCGGTCACCATCAATTTCTCAATGGTTGTTTGCCCGATACCGCGCACGGGGAAATTGATCACCCGTTTCAGCGCTTCCTCATCGTTGGGGTTGCATACCAAACGGAAGTAGCTGATCAGGTCCTTGATCTCTTTGCGCTGGTAAAAACTGGTGCCGCCATAGATGCGATAGGGGATGTTCAATTTGCGCAGCGCTTCCTCCATGCTTCGGCTTTGCGCATTGGTGCGGTAGAGGATCGCGAAGCCCCGGTTGGGCACCTGGTTCTGCATCTTTGTCTCGAAGATGCTGTGCGCAACGAAGTGGCCTTCTTCGTTGTCGGTCAGGGAGCGGTGTACGCGGATCTTCTCGCCCTCCAGATTGTCCGTCCAGATCGTTTTGGGGATCTGGTCCTTGTTCTTCTCGATCAAGGAATTCGCGGCGCCAACGATGGTCTTGGTGCTGCGGTAGTTCTGCTCCAGCTTGAAGATCTTATGGTCGGGGTAGTCGTTGCGGAAGTTGAGGATGTTCTGGATGTTCGCGCCACGGAAGCTGTAGATGCTTTGGCTGTCGTCGCCTACCACGGTGATGTTCTCGTGGCGCGCGGCAAGCGTCTTCACGATGTTGTACTGCGCCAGGTTGGTGTCCTGATACTCGTCCACTAACAGGTACTGGAAGCGGCTCTGGTACTTGAGCATCACATCCGGATGATCGCGGAAGAGGATGTTGGTATTGAAGAGCAGGTCGTCGAAATCCATGGCACCCGCGCGGAAGCATTTTTCCGCGTACAGCTTGTAGATCTCGCCCATCTTCTCGCGGCCCACGCTGGCATCACCAGCCATCAATTCGGCATTGGCGAGGTATTCCAACGGGCCTATCAAGCTGTTCTTTGCAATGCTTACGCGGCCGTGGACCTGGCTGGGCTTGTACAGCTTGTCATCCAGTTTCCACTCCTTCAAAATGCCCTTGATCACGCTGCGGCTGTCGTCGGTATCGTAGATCGTGAAGTCCTTTGGGTAGCCGATCTTGTCCGCCTCGGCACGGAGGATACGGGCGAACACGCTGTGGAAGGTGCCCATCCACAGGTTGCGTGCCTCGGTGCTAAGCCCGGGAATAGCCGCCAGCAGCCGCGCGATCCGCTCCTTCATTTCCTTGGCCGCCTTGTTAGTGAAGGTGAGCGCGAGGATCCGGAAGGGGTCCACACCCTTTGACATGAGGTGCGCGATGCGTACGGTGAGCACCTTCGTCTTGCCGCTGCCCGCCCCGGCGATCACCATGGTCGGACCGTCGGTGTTGTCCACAGCGGCTAGCTGGGCGGGGTTCAGCCCTTTCAAATGGTCCATCGGGGCGGCGAAGTTAGCCTTGGGCGCGGGGCGGGAACTTCGTGGGATATCAACAACGGGGTGGGGGGTTGGGTGGGAGCAGGAGCAGGAGCAGGAGCAGGAGCAGGAGCAGGGGCAGGAGCAGGTGCAGGGGCTAGAGCAGGCGCAAGTACGTGCCTCTGCCCCTGCCTCTGCTCTCGCCCCCCACGTAACCTATATAAAACATGTGACATAAAACATGTGACATAAAATATGTAGGTTTGTGGAATGAACGAAGAGTTCAATCCCTTCCTGCTCCAGGGCTATGCCGATGCGGATACCTTCTGCGACCGCGTGAACGAGCTCACCTTTCTGCGGGAGGCCATGGCCAACCAACGGAACGTCACCATCATATCTCTTAGGCGGCTGGGCAAGACCGCATTGATCCGCCACTTCTTCGCCAGCCAGCGCAAGTTCATTCCGGTCTTCGTGGATCTTTATCGCACCACGGACCAGGAGAGCATGGTGTTGCGCATTGTGCAGGAGTCCTTAAGGCAGGCGGGCAAGCCGACGAGCGCGCTATTGAAGGAGGTGGCACAAGCGATGCGCTCGCTGGAGTTCAGCCTCAACTTCGATCCGCTCACCGGGTTGCCAGAAATGGGTGTTACTGCGCGGCCTGGGCTCAAGCAAGCCATGGCCTTGGACGAACTCTTCGCCTACCTGGAGAAGCAACGGAAACCAGTGGTGATCGCGTTGGATGAGTTCCAGCAGATCATGGAGTATCCCGAAAAGAACACCGAAGCCGTGCTACGCGAGCAGGTGCAGAAGCTGCGCAACGTGCAGTTCATCTTCTCTGGTAGCGACCGGCGCATGCTACAGGCCATTTTCACGGATGGCAAGCGCCCGTTCTTCCAAGCCACCGAGCCGCTGCACCTCGGACCTATTCCAGATGATGCGTATTCCGTATTCATCACCCGCCACTTCGAAGCTGCCCGTAAGCGCATGGATGCCACCGTGATCAGCGCTGGCTTGGTCTGGTGCCGCAGCCACACCTACTACGTGCAGTACCTCTTCAATCGGCTGTATGCCATGGGTAAGCGCCATGTTCAACCGGCCGATCTTGCACGAACCCAAGCCAGTATCCTCCAAGAACGAGCGCCGGAGTACATGACCTTGCAGCGACTGCTGAGCCCGAACCAGGCAGCCTTGCTCACCGCGATCGCCAAAGAAGGCTCTGTGTCGGTGCCGACAGCCATGGAATTCATTATCAAACACCGGCTTAGCGCGCTCAGCACGGTGCGACAAAGTCTCGGGGTGCTGGTGGATAAGGAACTCGTCCACCATACTAATGACCACTATGCCGTGACCGACGTGTTCCTAGGCCATTGGCTGGCGGAAGGGTGACCCTTCATTGACGCCTCTGCCGCCTTTCGAGCTCTTTCCCCATCTTCGTGATCGATCGTCCGCTCCATGTTCGGCTCCCATTTCTCAACGGAACATCAAACCGTGTTCGCAACGGCTGCGGTGCTGGTGGTGGGGTCCGTGTGGGCAGAATGGAGGAACCGCACACGCCTAGCGTTGATCTTACTCACCGGCGGGGCCTTCCTGCTGCAGGTGTTCGCGGCGACACTGGATCCCTTCCTGAACCAATGGGACGAGTGCTTCCATGCGTTGGTGGCAAAGCGCATGCTGGCGGATCCGTTCACGCCGAGGTTGTTCGCAGGAGCTGTGCTACCCACCTCGGCGAACTGGACCCAGGCGGGTCTCTGGCTGCACAAACCGCCGTTCTTCCTCTGGCAGATCTCTGCATCGCTAGCGGTGTTCGGGGTGGAGCCGTGGGCGGTTCGGATACCGAGCGCGTTGTGGCTTAGCGCATTGGTGCCGATCAGCTACCGCATGGGCAGCCTACTGGCCGGTCATCGCGCGGGTTGGATCGCGTCGCTGTTCACCGCATGCTCGTATTACCTGCTGGAGTTGACGGCAGGCGCTGTCACTACCGATCACAACGATGCCATATTCATTGCCACGGTGGCCTGCAGTTGGTGGGCTTTGCTGGAGCTATGGAACGATGGGCATCCGCGCTGGGCGGCTCTGGCTGGTATGTTCTCCGCGTGCGCCATCCTCACCAAAGTGTTCGTTGGCGCGGTGGTCTTCCTGCCTTGGTTCGCGGTGGTGGTGAAGAGCCATGACCGAGATGCGTGGATGCGGCTCCTCCTTGGGGTCGGGATCGCTATCACGATGAGTATGTTGTGGTTCGGAACCCTGGCTATTCGCTTTCCGCAAGAGCTGTACACTCAATGGTCCTTTGATACTGGCCATTTGGGCAATGTGGTAGAGGGGCATGGCGGAGATGCTCTTTCCCACTTCGAGGTGATCGATCGGTTGATACCCCCCTTCACGTGGTGGCTGGTGGTTCCGGCATACGCACTGTTGGTATGGCGCGCCAGTGGTAGTGAGCACCGCACGTTCCTGATCGTCCTGTTCGTCGCGATCCATGCCGTTTTCGCTTGGGCGGATACCAAGATGCCGAGTTTCACCATGGTACTTTTCCCGTTGTATATGATGGCGCTCGGCGCCGCTTTGGTGACCTTGATCGACACGATCATCGTGGAACGATACCGCAGTTGGTTGTTGTTGCTGGTACCCCTCGCACTTGCTGGATACTTCTTGAACATCGAGGTACTTCAGCACCGTCATACGCTGGCACCATTACCGAAAGAGCACCAGCACTGGCGGCAACAACAGATGGAGGCCATACCTGTACTTGCCTTGCTACGAACCATGATACCAGACCCTGCGCACAGCGTGGTCTACCACCTGCCGGCCCTTCACCACATCCAATTCATGTTCGCCACGGGCGTGGAAGCCACCGATCAAATGCCCATGGCCAAGGATGTGGAGCACCTGCTTGCCAAAGGATACAGGGTGTATGGTGTGCAGGATGGCGCGGCGTTGGATGCTTTTCCGCCCGGCGTGGAAGTGATCAGCGACGAGGTACTGCGGTTCCCTACCTTGGGCAGACCGAACTGAGTTAGTTCGGCCTACGATAGTGCGCTTGTCGTTTGGTGCCTGACAGGACCAATTCACCGTGTACCACCGCTTCTGCCAGATCCCGGCTTGCCGTCGCTGTGGATAGCTCTGGGAACATATTCAAAAAGTCCTTCCGCCGGAAAGGGCGTTCAGGCCATTGCTGCAGGAAGATCTTGATCCGGTCGGCACCAGAGCGCACAGGGGTAGGGGCCGCCAACAATTCGGTCAGGGCATCGTCGATCCGTTCCAGCAGGTAGGAAATGAAGTCGCCGCAATCGCCCCGGCGATCCGCGTACTCAAGAGCGGCGAAGTAGGCCGGTCGGGTGCGTTGGATGAACGCCTCCACAGGGAGGTAGGCGAATACTGGCCAATAGCGCATCAGCATGCGTTTTTGCCAAAGCCGGGCAAGCCGTCCGTTGCCGGCGGTGAAAGGCCGCAGGTAAACCAGACCGAAATGGAGCACACAACTGGTCAGCAGCGGTGGGAAATCGTCCTCTTCGGCGTAACGCAGTAGCTCTTGCACGTGTACTGGTAGGTCGTGCGCATGTGCGGTGCGGAGCGGTTCGGGGTCGCCGTACAGCACGTCCATGGATCCGGTGCGGAAGTGACCAGCATCCAACGCGAGGCCGTGCATGAGCACACCATGGGCGTGCCGCAGGTCTTGTTCCAGAAAGGGGTCCAACTCGTGGACCAGATTGTGCGCGCGGTGCGTGTTCAACGCTTCCAACGCGATCGAGCCTTCTGGTGCAGAAGTATGCTTGTCCAAAAGTTCGGCCACGGGCAGGGCATCCAAGGTACCCCCCTCAATGGCCAAGGTGCTATGGACCACGCTGATGTGGTAGGCTTTTTCCAGATCGGCCGGTGGCTTGTGTAGATGCCGTGCATGCACCTCTCCCAGGCGATGGTGTATCGTGGCCAGCATGTTCAACATCCGGGGACTGATCGAGTAGTAAGTTAGGCTGGCTACGTCCATTTATAGTATCAAATGATGCTAACAAAGGTAGGTACCAAGTCAAAACCATGTTCGGGTATGCTTGGGTGAACATGTCGCTTGGACACGGATGGTAGGGCAGCCTGCGCCGAATTATCCCCTTGGATCGCAGTAATTTACAATGCTGCCACGAGCAAACCCGGATCGATCGTCTTGTTCAAGAAGAGCGTGGTTCCACTAAATTTTCCTTCAACATAGGTTGGTTGGAAAGTGGATCCGGCTACCTTTGCAGCCCGTTTTTAGCCAAGGAGTGGCCGAAGACACTGAAAGCCAACCGAAAGGAGCTCATGCCAACCATCCAACAGCTCATACGCAAGGGCCGCGAGACCCCTGTTTACAAGAGTAAGTCGATCGCTTTGACCGCTTGCCCTCAACGCCGTGGTGTTTGTACCAAGGTGTACACGACCACACCGAAGAAGCCGAATTCGGCGCTTCGTAAAGTGGCCAAAGTGCGCTTGGTGAACGGTTACGAGGTCATTGCCTACATCGGTGGTGAAGGTCATAATCTACAGGAACACAGCATCGTGCTTGTTCGTGGTGGTCGTGTAAAGGATCTGCCAGGGGTGAAGTACCACATCGTTCGCGGTGTGCTTGATACCTCTGGTGTCGAAGGTCGCAATCAGCGTCGCAGCAAGTATGGCACCAAGCGCCCCAAAGCCGGTGCCGCAGTTCCAGCTAAGAAGAAGTGATCGGTCATTGATCAGCAGCCATGCGCAAAAAGACAGTCAAGCACACCACGCTCCCCGATCCCAAGTTCGGTGACGTGCAAGTGACCAAGTTCGTGAACAACCTGATGTACGACGGCAAGAAGAGCAAGTCGTTGGACATCTTCTACGGTGCCATAGACATCGTAGCCGAAAAGAGCGGAGAGGACGGTTTGGAGGTGTTCCGCAAGGCCCTCGTGAACGTTACTCCGCAGGTGGAAGTGCGCAGCCGCCGCGTTGGTGGTGCCAACTTCCAGATCCCACAAGCCGTTCGTGAGGATCGCAAAAAGAGCCTGGCCATGAAATGGCTGATCAACTACGCGCGCAATCGCAACGAGCGCAGCATGGCCAACAAACTGGCCAACGAGATCCTCGCCGCTTCGAAGGAAGAGGGCGGTGCTTTCAAGAAGAAGGAAGAGATCCACAAAATGGCCGAAGCGAACAAGGCATTCAGCCACTTCCGCTTCTAACAGAACGACGGTATAGGAATCATACCCATGGCCAAAAGGGATCTAACATTTACGCGGAACATCGGCATCATGGCCCACATTGATGCGGGTAAGACGACGACGTCCGAGCGCATCCTGTACTACACGGGTCTTGTACACAAGATCGGTGAAGTGCATGATGGTGCCGCCACCATGGATTGGATGGCCCAAGAGCAGGAGCGTGGTATCACTATTACCAGCGCTGCCACAACAACTTTCTGGGATTACCGTGGCGACAAGTACAAGATCAACTTGATCGATACGCCAGGCCACGTGGATTTCACCGTGGAGGTGGAGCGCAGCCTGCGCGTGCTGGATGGTGCCGTGGCTCTCTTCTGCGCCGTAGGCGGCGTGGAGCCCCAGAGCGAGACGGTTTGGCGTCAGGCCAACAAGTACAAAGTGCCTCGCATTGGATTCGTCAATAAGATGGACCGCAGCGGGGCTGACTTCTTCAACGTGGTGAAGCAGATCAGGGAGCGCCTCGGTGCCAACCCTGTTCCGTTGCAAGTGCCGATCGGTGCTGAAGCGGATTTCCTTGGCGTGGTGGACCTGATCAACAACCGTGGGATGGTTTGGAACGAGTCCGACCAAGGCATGACCTGGAAGGAAGTGCCGATCCCAGAGGATCTGAAAGAGACCGTGAAAGAGTGGCGGGACAAGCTCATCGAGGCTGTAGCCGAGAGCAGCGACACCCTCATGGAGAAGTATTTCACGGACCCTGATAGCTTGACCGAGGCAGAGGTGATGGAGGCCGTGCGCAAGAGCACGATCAACATGAGCATCACGCCTATCCTTTGTGGCAGCGCTTTCAAGAACAAAGGTGTTCAGACCATGTTGGATGCGGTGATGGCTTATCTGCCAAGCCCGATGGACATCGAGTCGGTCACCGGCATTGATCCCCGCACCGATCAGGAGGTCTTGCGTCACCCGGATCCTGCTGAGCCGTTCGCTGGCTTGGCGTTCAAGATCGCCACCGATCCGTTCGTTGGCCGTCTGGCCTTCTTCCGCGCCTACAGCGGTGTGCTGGAAGCCGGTAGCTACGTGTTGAATACCCGCAGCGATAAGAAGGAGCGCATCAGCCGTATCTTCCAGATGCACTCCAACAAGCAGAATCCTGTGGAACGTATCGTGGCAGGTGACATTGGCGCGGCAGTTGGTTTCAAGGACATCCGCACGGGTGACACGCTTTGTGCTGAAGATCATCCGATCATTCTGGAAAGCATGAGCTTCCCAGAGCCCGTGATCGGTATCGCAGTGGAGCCTAAGACCCAAGCCGACTTGGATAAGATGGGTGCCGCTTTGGCCAAACTGGCCGAGGAGGATCCAACCTTCAAAGTGCATACCGACGAAGACACCGGCCAGACCGTTATCAGCGGTATGGGCGAACTGCACTTGGAGATCCTTGTGGACCGCATGAAGCGCGAGTTCAAAGTGGAGTGCAATCAAGGCGCTCCTCAGGTGAAGTACAAAGAGGCCATCAGTGGCATTGTTGAACACCGCGAGTTGTACAAGAAGCAAACGGGTGGTCGCGGTAAATTCGCTGACATCCACGTCCGCATCGAGCCACAGACCGATCCGGAGAAGACCGGGCTGGAGTTCGTTGATGAGATCAAGGGCGGTTCCATCCCGAAGGAATTCATCGGGCCTGTTCAAAAGGGTTTCGAAGGATCGTTGAAGAACGGTGTGCTCGCAGGCTACCCCATGGAGAGCCTGAAAGTGACCCTGTACGATGGATCCTTCCACAACGTGGACTCCGATGCATTGAGCTTCGAGATCTGCGCACGTGCAGCTTTCCGCACGGCTATACCCAAGTGCAAGCCTGTGCTCCTTGAGCCGATCATGAAGATCGAGGTGATCACGCCAGAAGAGAACATGGGCGATATCGTTGGCGACCTTAACCGTCGCCGGGGTACCATCGTGGGCATGGAGGACCGAGCTGGCGCGAAAGCCATCAAGGGTACCGTGCCGTTGAGCGAGATGTTCGGTTATGTCACTTCACTGCGAACCATGAGCTCCGGC
>Ga0136636_10000933_pt1 | contig 16322 bp, 14 predicted proteins | sample AntDrymUQ8522106_2_FD_104653 | JGI IMG/M metagenome (GOLD analysis project Ga0136636, IMG submission 104653) | Polar desert sand microbial communities from Dry Valleys, Antarctica - metaG UQ852 (21.06) | ecosystem: Environmental > Terrestrial > Soil > Desert | place: Antarctica: Dry Valley... | reverse complement strand
CTGATAATTTAAAAAGTAAAAATTTTATTTGAATAAAACTTGAAAATATGAATTCAAAAAGCTCAGCAACAAACAATTTATGCAAATGGCTTTGTCATTCAAAGATTTATTTGTATCTTTGCCCCGCTTTAAGAAAAAAATATTATAAATAACTAAAAAGCTAACAAACAGTATGTTAAACCATTATGAAACCGTTTTCATTCTAACTCCCGTTTTGTCTGATGTACAGATGAAGGAAGCGGTAGAAAAATTCAAGACCATTCTGACAGAGAATGGCGCAACAATTACCAATGAGGAAAATTGGGGATTGCGCAAATTAGCGTATCCAATCCAAAAGAAATCTACAGGTTTTTATTCGTTGCTTCAATTTGATGCTGAGTCTACAATTATCGCTGCTTTGGAAACACAATTCCGCCGCGATGAACGTGTACTACGTTTCTTATCGTTCCGTTTGGACAAATATGCGTTCGAGTACGCTGAAAAGAGAAAAAGTGTTAAATCTAAAGAAGTAAAGGAGAACTAAAAACATGGCAGCAAACAACGGAGATATCAGATACTTGACTCCACCATCAGTTGATGTAAAAAAGAAAAAATACTGTCGTTTCAAAAAAAGCGGTATTCGTTTCATCGATTACAAAGATCCTGAATTTTTGAAAAAATTCTTAAATGAACAAGGAAAAATTCTTCCACGTCGCCTTACAGGTACATCGTTGAAATTTCAACGCAAAGTAGCTCAGGCTGTGAAAAGATCACGCCATATTGCGTTGCTTCCTTATGTAACGGACATGATGAAATAATAAACAAGGAGGAAAAAGTATGGAAATTATATTAAAAGAAGATGTAATCAACTTAGGTTACAAAGGCGATATCCTTAAAGTAAAGGACGGTTACGGACGTAACTTTCTGATTCCAACAAGAAAAGCGATTTTGGCAACAACATCAGCTAAAAAAATGTTGGCAGAAGATTTAAAACAACGTGCACATAAACTAGAACGTCTTAGAAACGAAAGCCAGGATTTGGCTGACAAATTAAAAGACATCGTTTTGTCAGTAGGTGCAAAAACAAGTACTACTGGTAAGATATTTGGTGCAGTAGGTCCTATTCAAATTGCAGATGCATTTGAAAAAGCTGGTTTTACAGTTGATCGTAAAGTGATTCTATTGAAAGAAGCCGTTAAAGAAATTGGTTCATATAAAGCGATTTTAAAACTACACAAAGAAGTAACTGTGGAAGTTGCTTTTGAAGTGGTAGCCGAATAAGTTTTCAGTTCAAAATCAAGATTAAACCGATATGCAAATTGTATATCGGTTTTTTTATTTAAATATATAACTTTTTTGCAAGTAGATTGTTTCAATAAGACATAGAAGCTAATAACAATAAAAATATTAAATTATGAGTAAAATTTCAGATGTAGTTAAAGCGGGTGTAGTAACAGGAAAAGATCTGCAGTATGTATTTAAAATGGCCAAAGAGAATGGATTTGCTATTCCGGCTGTAAATGTGGTTGGTTCATCAACAGTAAATGCTGTAATGGAAGCAGCAAAAAATGCAAATGCACCAGTTATGATTCAGTTTTCGAATGGTGGAGCAGCATTTAATGCAGGTAAAGGATTAAAACTAGAAGGTCAGCAAGCTGCCATTCTTGGTGCCATAGCTGGTGCTAAGCACATTCACACTTTGGCTGAGGCTTATGGAGTACGTGTTATTTTGCATACTGACCATGCTGCTAAAAAATTACTTCCTTGGATCGACGGTCTTTTGGATGCAAGTGAAAAAAACTTCGCTGAAACTGGAAAACCTCTTTTCAGTTCGCATATGTTAGATCTTTCTGAAGAGCCTTTAAACGAGAATATCGAAATTTGCGAAAAATACTTAACTCGTATGAGTAAAATGGGTATGACTCTGGAAATGGAATTGGGTATTACTGGTGGTGAGGAAGATGGTGTTGACAACAGCAATGTTGACAATAGCTTGCTTTACACGCAACCAGAAGATGTGTACAAAGTATATGCTGCTTTAAGCAAAATCTCTCCAAACTTTACTATTGCTGCTTCTTTTGGAAATGTTCATGGTGTTTACAAACCGGGTAATGTTAAATTGACTCCAGTTATTTTGAAAAATTCTCAGGAATATATTAAAGCTAAAGCTGGAATTTCAGATGCACATCCTGTAAACTTCGTATTCCACGGTGGATCTGGATCTTCACACGAAGAAATTCGCGAAGCAATCAGTTATGGTGTTATCAAAATGAACATTGATACAGATACTCAATGGGCATTTTGGGATGGCGTACGTGGCTTTGAAGCTAAGAATCACGACTATCTTCAAGGTCAAATTGGAAACCCTGAAGGAGCTGAAAAACCAAACAAAAAATACTACGATCCACGTGTATGGTTGCGCAAAGGAGAAGAAACTCTTATCGCTCGTTTACAGGTAGCTTTCGAAGATTTGAATGCTATCAACAGTCTTTAAACTGAGATAGTAATATTGAACGATAAATTATCAATAATAAAAAGCCGTTTTGGAAAATTTCCAAAACGGCTTTTTTTATGTCTTAAAAATGAACCGAGTAGAAGGCTTAGAAATTATGTGTTTTTAAAGGTAGAAATATATAACTCTTCAACTTTTGTTCTTGCCCACTGTGTTTTGCGTAAAAACTTCAAACTAGAGTTAATGCTTGGATTTTCGTGTAAGCAATTGATGCGAATCAATCTATCCAACTCTTCCCAACCATAATGGTTGAGTAGTTGTTCTAAAATACATTTTAGCGTCAACCCATGTAGAGGGTCATTTAATTGGACATTCATTTTCTGATGGTAATGGACTAAATGGGGTGTAAACAAAAATTTCCCACTGAAAAGTGGGAAATTTTATAGATTAGGAGAAGTAATTAGCCTCGCGTCAATTTTTTTATTTTGGTCACTAATTAAGTAGTAATCATTTTGTAACCTTTACCATGAATGTTGATAATGATTACTTTTTGATCATCCTTAAGAAGTTTACGCAATTTGCAGATATAAACATCCATGCTTCTTGCATTGTAATGGTTGTCATCTTTCCAAATTGTTTTCAAAGCATATTTACGATCCAAGAATTCATTGATGTTAGCTGCAAATAAAATAAGCAAGCTTAATTCTTTGTTGGTAAGTTTTGCAGGCTCACCTCCAGCTAAAGTTAATTGTTTTTTTGGTACGTCGATTGAATAAGCTCCAATTGTGTAAGTTGGTTGTTTTAACAACATGCTTAGGTCATCATTTTCTTCGCCTTGAGCGACTTTGTCTTTTTCAGTTTTCATTTTTTTAATTTTTAGAGAGTTAGTATTGTGATAGTGATTTTTTATTTTTGTTGATATTTTAAATAGTATTTTATAACAAAATGGTGACGAAAATAGATTAAATCGCATATTCGTAAGATTGTTATATTTAAACACCAAAACTACAAAAAAAGTTTGATAAAATTGCAATTTAGGTTAATCTATTTTCATCTAAATTGCATTATTTTTTACTTAGTTTAATGGATTGCAATATTTTGGAGTTCAAACTCCTTTCGAAAAACTCCATTGATAAAGCAAATTCATTATTTTTATTAAATTTATTTTTATTAAATAATTATTTTACCTTCTTATAGTATTTAAGTTTTTTTAACTGTAGAATCTCGTATATCTTTAATATTGGATACTAAATCTGGTTCAATCAATAATTAAGTTAAAAAAATAAACCGCTTTACGATTTATTTTATTGAAACTAAATTTCAATTCACAAAGTAAATAGTTTTATTTGAATTAACCAAGAAAGATGTGAACTATTATTGCTTTTTTTTGAAAAAAAACACAAAAAAGTTATTTCAATAGCTTTATTAGTAATTAATACTAGTATTTAACATGTAAAATATGCTACAAAAACCAGCAGCGAATGAAAAACGAGAAAAATGACAATAGATTATATAAACATAGAAAAAAAGACTGTTCAAAATTTGAACAGTCTTTTTTTAGAAATTTATAGAGGATATCAATTAGAATTGACGTTCGGCCATACGTTTGTAACCATCATAACGCCATTTTGCATTTGTTTGGGCAGCAGTGAATAACTCTTGTGCTTCAGTTGGGAATTGTTTCAACAATGAAGTGTAACGCACTTCACCTTTCAAGAAGTCTTGGAATTTATCCCATTGTGGTTCTTTCGAATCTAAAATCATTGGGTTCTTTCCTTCAGCTTCTAAATCAGGATTAAAACGATACAAGTGCCAGTATCCACATTCAACAGCACGTTGTTGCTCGTCTTGAGCTTTACCCATTCCGGCAAGTAATCCGTGACTGATACATGGAGAGTAAGCAATGATAACCGATGGACCATCAAATGCTTCGGCTTCACGAATAGCTTTTAATGTTTGTGCTTGGTTTGCACCCATTGCAATTTGAGCAACGTAAACATAACCGTAAGTAGCAGCAATCATACCCAAGTCTTTTTTGCGAACACGTTTACCTGAGGCAGCAAATTTAGCTACAGCACCAACCGGAGTTGATTTTGATGCCTGACCACCAGTGTTTGAATAAATTTCGGTATCCAATACAAGGATATTTACATTTTTGCCCGAAGCAATAACATGATCTAATCCACCGAAACCAATATCATAAGCCCAACCGTCACCACCAATAATCCATTGAGATTTTTTAATAAGGTATTGGGTTAAGTCAGCAATTTGCTTGCAATGTGAGCAATCAGCAACTTTTACTAATGGAGTGATTATAGCTTCTAATTCTACTGTTTTATCAGCATTTTCACGGCTTTCTATCCATTCAGCAAATAATCCTTTCAATTCGTCTGAACAACAATCAGCAGCAATAGCTTCAGTCATGATACGAACTAAACGGTCGCGCATGTTATCGTTTGCGAATACCATACCCAAGCCGAACTCTGCATTGTCTTCAAACAAAGAGTTAGCAAAAGCAGGCCCACGACCTTTTTCATTTACAGTATACGGAGTAGAAGGAGCAGAGGCAGAATAAATAGAGCTACAACCAGTTGCGTTAGCAATTAATTGACGGCTACCGAAAAGTTGAGAAACCAATTTCACATACGGAGTTTCACCACAACCAGCACAAGCACCTGAGAACTCGAACAATGGCGTGGCCAATTGAGAGTTTTTTACATTGCCTTTAATGTCAACTAAGTGTTGTTTAGATTTCACTGAAGTTGCGCAATAATCCCAATTGTCTTGATTTGGATATTGAGTTTCGATTGGAACTAATTCCAGAGCTTTGTTACCTTTGTTACCTGGACAAACATCCACACAGTTGTTACAACCCATACAGTCAAGTACATCAACCTGAATACGGAATGCCGTATCGGCAAATTGTTTACCGTTAGTTTTAAGCATTTCGGTAAATGGTGCTTTTGATTGCTCATTCTGGTCTAAAATAAATGGACGGATAGCAGCGTGAGGACAAACATAAGCACATTGGTTACATTGGATACAGTTCGAAGAATTCCAAACCGGTACATGTGAAGCAACACCACGTTTTTCGTGTTTGCTCGTGCTATTATCCCAAGTACCATCTTCGCGACCTTTAAATGCAGAAACAGGAAGGCTATCACCATCTTGTGCATTGATTGGACGAACGATATCACCAATAAATGCAGGAACAATATCAGTGATGGCTTCAGAACCGTCAACTAAGCTAGCCCATTCAGCAGGGATTTCTACTTTTGTATATTCACCACCACGGTCAACAGCTGCATAGTTTTTATTTACAATGCTTTCACCTTTTTTACCATATGATTTATTGATAGCATATTTCATTTTTTCCACTGCCAATTCGTAAGGAACTACATTGGTAATTTTGAAGAATGCCGATTGAAGAATAGTGTTGGTACGATTTCCTAAACCAATTTGCTCTGCAATGTTTGTTGCATCGATAATATAAAGGCTGATATTGTTAGCAGCTAAATATTTTTTTACTTTGGTAGGTAGGTTTTTCTTTACTTCTTCTGAGTTCCATATTGTATTCAACAAGAATGTACCATTCTTTTTCAAACCTTTGGTTACATCATACAATTTCAAATACGCTTGCACGTGACAAGCAACGAAGTTTGGAGTGGTAACTAAATAGGTTGAACGGATTGGAGTTTCGCCAAAACGAAGGTGAGAACAAGTAAAACCACCTGATTTTTTAGAGTCATATGCAAAATATGCCTGACAGTATTTATCGGTATTGTCACCAATAATTTTAATCGAGTTTTTATTAGCACCTACAGTACCATCAGCACCTAAACCGTAGAATTTAGCTTCGATAGTTCCGGCTCCACCTAATGCAATTTCTTCTTTCAACGGAAGTGAAGTGAATGTAACATCATCAACAATACCTACTGTAAAGTGATTTCTTGGTTCTGGTAATGCAAGGTTTTCGTAAACTGAAAGTACCTGAGCAGGAGTAAAGTCTTTTGATGATAAACCGTAACGACCACCAACAATTATTGGTTGATCTGGAGTGCCATACATAACGTCCTTTACATCAAGATACAATGGTTCGCCACCAGCACCCGGTTCTTTAGTACGATCCAAAACACAAATACGTTTTGCAGTTTTAGGTAATACAGAAAGGAAATGTTTAGCTGAGAATGGACGATATAAATGCACAGATACTAAACCTACTTTTTCGCCATTTTCGATCAGGTGATCGATACCTTCGCGGATAGCTTCTGTAGAAGAACCCATAGCAATAATTACACGATCAGCATCTTCGACTCCATAATAATCAAATAAACCGTATTTACGTCCGGTTAACTTGGTCATTTCGTTCATGTAATTTTCAACTACTTCAGGAATTGCATCGTAGAATGGATTACATGCTTCGCGAGCTTGGAAATAAATATCTGGATTTTGAGCAGTACCACGAACAACAGGATGTTCATTGTTCAAAGCACGTTCACGGAATGCTTTAAGGGCTTCTTGGTCAACAAGTGGAGCCAAGTCTTCCTGATCGAGTTGCTCTATTTTCTGAATTTCATGTGAAGTACGGAAACCGTCGAAAAAGTGTACAAATGGTACGCGGGTTTTAATAGAAGCTAAGTGAGCTACAGCCGCCAAATCCATTACTTCCTGAACTGAACCAGTTGCTAACATTGCACATCCAACCTGACGAACCGCCATTACATCTTGGTGGTCACCAAAAATAGAAAGCGCATGTGAAGCCAAAGCACGAGCCGAAACGTGATAAACACCTGGAAGTAATTCTCCAGCTACTTTGTACATATTCGGGATCATGAGCAACAAACCTTGAGAAGCAGTGAAAGTGGTAGTTAAAGCTCCAGCTTGCAATGCTCCGTGCATAGCGGCAGCAGCACCTGCTTCCGATTGCATTTCTTGTACTTGTACTTTTTCGCCGAAAATGTTTTTACGACCTGTTGATGCCCATTCATCTACATATTCAGCCATTGTAGTGGATGGTGTGATAGGATAAATAGCAGAAACTTCGGTGAACATATATGCGATATGTGCCGCAGCTTGATTTCCATCACAGGTTAAAAATTTTTTAGATTTAGCCATTTTGTTAGAAATTTATTAATAATTAATTTGAGTTATTTTTTTGTTTTTAAAGAATCTCAAACCTTTGAGAGCAATTGAGATTAGTTTTGTATTGAATTTGTATTCGTATTTTCGTTTAATATAAAAATCCAAAAAGCCACAATGGAATTACACTTTTATTCCCCACTTCAATATCATCCACTGCGTATAAAGCTTTCGAGTATAATTTACCACCTTCGGGTTTGTTCTCACATCTGAAATGATATTTTAGATCTATACAAAAATCCAAATGATACTTGCAGATATTTACCTTATGACAGGCATGTAATGCGTTGTAAAAAAAGGTTTTGCGTTCAGCTACCTTATCAACGCTAGAAGGACTAACTACGTACATCAAATTGGTGTTATGAACGTAAACCTGATTTGGTTTTTTGGGATATTCATCTCCTTCGGCGTATAGCATGTTCAGTAGGCGTGCGTCCTTGAGATACTTTAAGTAATTCATAACGGTAGCGCGCGAAACTCCAATATCTTTGCTCAATTGACTTACGTTAGGAGCTGAAGGTGCACTTTTCATTATCAAATACAGTAATTTTCTTATTTTTGATAAATACTTCAACTCTATCTGTTTAATCAGCAAAATATCTACTTCCAACATCATATTCATGGTTTTTAGCAGGTTTTCCGAAAAGTTACGCTCTTCCAAAAAGAATGGATAGTATCCATGATGTAAATAAGTCTGAAAGAATTCGAGAGGTTGAACTTGCTTGCAAATTTCCTGTGCTATTTGCACGTGATTTTGCATAATTTCGCTCAAAGTATATGAAGTAAACGATGTTCCTGATTGTAGGTTTAAAAATTCGCGGAACGAGAAACCCCGCAAGTTGTAGGAAGCCACTATATCTTGAAGATTTTCATTGCCCTCAATTAATCGCATGACCGATGAACCTGAAAAAACAATATGCAACTGCGGAAAACGGTCATAGCACTCTCGCAATTCTTTCGACCAGTTCTCGTATTTAAACGTTTGGTCAATCAACAGCGTTTTTCCACCTTGCTTGCAAAACTCTTCGGCAAATTCAACCAAACGATTTTCCGAAAAGTAGAAATGATTGAAACTTATATACAAACAACTTCTGTCTGTTCCAAAATTTTCCTTTGCATATTGTAACAAGAATGAGGTTTTGCCCACACCACGACTGCCCTTGATGCCAATTAGGCGATGAGTCCAGTCGATTTCGTCCATCAATAAACGCCTTACCGGCAACTCTATATGATCAACCAAATAGTTGTGAGTTTTGTAAAACGCCTCCATTTGCATTTATTTTGATACAAAAGTAAGGAAATAATTCTATTTTGCAATGCAGAGATGGCAGAATTAGTATTTTTTACACTGAATGCTATTGAAAAACCCAAGTTATTAGGACTATAGAACAGAAAAATGAATAATTATTTGATTTATAATCAGATTTTTAAAACTATACAATTATTTTATCATTATTTTTATAAATATTTGATTATCAATGTAAAATGTATTGATTGAAAATTCATTTTTTAGTCATGTATACCTTATATTAAAAAAAAATATCTATTTAATATCATTTATAGCTTTAAAAATAACAGCTTCATATTTTGCCAAAGTATTGCATTTTTTTATGTTCTTGAGTATTTTTCGACCATCTTCAAATGCTTCGGCATGATAGGACCAAAGTTCTACAAATCGTCTGAGAAGATGTAAATCGCCGGAGTATTTTTGCTTACAATACTCAATTACAGATAAATGGAAGTTACGGATCATTTTTACTTTCTGATCGTGTGTAAGTTCTTGTCCACGTAGTTGAGCCAATAAAAAGGGCTGTTGAAGCAACCCACGCCCAATCATAAACCGATCGATAGCAGGGGTGAGAGCCTGTATTTTCTCTATGTCAGCAATGCTGCTAATATCACCATTGTAACACACTGAATGCTTCAGTAGGGGAGCATAACGGGCAAATTCATCGTAGTAAATCTCTCCTTTGTACATTTGTTTACCAAGCCGTGGATGAATGATTACTTCTTCGAACGGATAATTATTGAATATAGGGATAAGTTTTTCGAATTCAGAGGTTTCAGCTTGTCCCAATCTGCATTTTATTGACACCTTCAGTTTAGTGATAGCGAAGATTTCTTCCAACATTTCGGCAATGCGCTCCGGTTGAGATAACAATCCGGCTCCCATACTTTTGTTTATTACTCTAGAAAAAGGGCAACCTAAATTTATATTTACTTCGGTGTATTGATGCAGGTGGCAAAGTGCTTCAAATCGTTGGAATGAAGGGGTATTATTGCCAAGAAACTGCGGAACAGGGACTTGAAAAGTATTGCGAGCAGGGATAATATCATTACACTGGCTTGGACGATAGAAATCTCCATTTTGCGCTCTGATAAACGGCGAAAAAGTTTTATCGAACTTTCCGATATGTTCGGTATAAGCTTCTCTGAAAATCCAATCAGTAAGTCCTTGTAAAGGAGCTAAATATAGTTGCATGTTTTCTGTTTATGAAAAAGGAATGCAAATATACGGATTTTTGAGAGTAGAGTAGGAGTCTGTGACTTTAAGTTGATATAAATTCCAGTTATTTAGCTTTTTTCGGAACGAATAGCTTTTATTTTTATTATGCTCGCGTCCCTGCATAATTTTTCATACTCTTCAGTTTCCATCTCCCCAAAAGCCACCTTGCCAAGCGAGTAAAAGCGATAGTTTTCAATATATCAATCGACATAATAGCATGTTATCTAAATTGTTATGTCAAATATATAAACACATACTTCATTTTTTTAAATGTTTTACTTGACAATGCATCATCAATAGTAACCAAGCCATTATCCAAACCACACCTCCAAACGGAGTAATAATACCTAAAACTTTAACACCTGTAATAGCTAACGCATAAAGTGAACCTGAGAATAATATGATTCCCATTAAAAAAAATATTCCAGCCCATTTCAGAGCTTTCGAAGTATTGAAATGCATGAGAATGCCGACTGCTAAGAGTGCAAAAGTGTGGTAGAACTGATATTGAACACCTGTTTTAAATACCTCAAGCATTTCGGGGCTAATCATTGTTTTTAGTACATGTGCACCAAATGCGCCAAGCACTACAGCCAGAAGTCCACTTATAGCTGCTATGGTTAGTATTGATTTCATATAGTCTCGTTTTTTTTAGCTTTCACGTTTTCCACTCATCAACAAATCAACAGCTTCACTCATAGAGCCGGCTTTGATAACTGATCCTGAGTTGACAAAGAAAATTTCGTCCGCATTTTCTATCGTATTCAGGCGATGAGCAATGATAATACGAATGGTGCTTTTGGGAAGCTTTTTTAGAATATCATCGAGCAGTTGTTCTGTAATGGTATCGATATTGGCAGTAGCTTCATCGAGAATAAGCAGTTCTGGTTTTCGCAATACTGCACGAATAAAGGCAATCAATTGTTTTTGACCCAGACTAATACCGTCGCCTGAGGACTTTATTTCGGCACTTAAGCCGCCATCAAATCGTTCGAGCAATCCATCCAAACCCGCTTCGGAAATAACATTTGACAAAGATTTGTTGCTAATATCCTTGTATTGCACATTTCCGTACAGAACATTGTCGCGCAAAGTGCCTGTAAAAAGGAATGGTTCCTGTAGGATAAATCCAATTTTAGAGGTGCGCGTATCCATATCCATCGAACGAATATCAACTCCATTGAGCACAATTTTTCCGTCGGTAGGGTCGTATAATCTTGCCATTAATGAGGCTGTAGTGGTTTTTCCACCTCCTGTTGGCCCAACAAAAGCATAGGTTTTCCCTTGCTCCAGACTAAAGTTTACATTCTTCAGAATCTCGTTACCAAGTATGTACGAAAAAGATACATTGCGGAATGCCAACACACAGCAGGCATTTTCTTTTTCTGGATCCTCAATAATTTCCAGATTATTTTCCATTACCAGTATTTGCGAAATACGATCCCAACCGGCTAATGCTACTTGAAAATTGGCCCATAAAGCCGCTATCTGACGTAAAGGATTGTAAAAAAGAGTAATATAAGCCAAAAAACTAATGAGTAGCCCTACCGAAAACTGCCCTACACTAATTAAATAGATACCAAAAGCCAATACTACCATTTGCCCAATGCTCGACGAAAACCCATAGACAGGAGTAAACATATTGTTGGCAATGCCTGCTTTTACAGCTGTTTGATAATTTTCTGTATTTACATCGTCGAATTTTTTTCTGAAATAATCGCGACGATTAAAAGCCACTATTACCTTGAAGTTATTTATGCTTTCCTGAATCTCAGCACTTAAACTCCCGGTACTTTTAAGATTCTGGGCATTGGTGCTTTTTACCCATGGTGAAATGCCTCGCGTAAAAAATAATAATAGCACAGCCGGAGCCAAAGCAGCAAGACCTAATTTCAGATTGATGGAAAGAAGGAAAATTCCGGCACCTGTCATTGAAAAAATACTGCCCATAAACTGCACCAGTGACTGCGAAAAGAACTGATTGATCTTATCTGTATCATTATTAATGCGTGAAATCAAATCTCCAGCTTTGTTTTGGTTGAAAAAATCAATCGGTAGGTCTTGCAGTTTATTGAAAACCGTATTTCGTAGATTAAACAACATGCGCTGACCCACGCGTCCCATCAATTGCATTTGTGTATAACCACTTACCAGCGCCACAGCAAAAATACAAAACAATATGATAGCGTATTTTATCACTCCATCATATTGTTTCGTTACCACAAAGGTATCCACCGCATGTCCCATCAAATACGGTCCGATAAGGTTCAGACCAGAGTTGATAAAAATAAAAACCATGGCTATATAAAGGTTTTTCCGTTCCTGACCGATGAGTGTCATTAACCGCTTTAATGTAGTAGCTGTGCTAACGTTCTCACTTGTAGGTGAACCTTTTTTTAAGTTGAGATTATAGTTCATAATAATTGGTACTGCGTTGTGAATTAAAAATTTGAACGTATTCGGAGCTCGTTTCCATCAGCATTTCATGCGTCCCACTGGCCAGTATTTCGCCTTCTTCCAACAGAATAATTTGTCTATAATGCTTCACCGAAGCAATTTTTTGAGTGACTGAAAGTAAGGTTATTCCCCGATAATTTTTCTCAACATTATCCAGAATTTTTTGCTCGGTTTGGCTGTCCACACGTGCAGTAAAATCGTCGAGCATGAGTATTTTAGGATTTAATGCGAGTGCTCTGGCCAACATAATTCTTTGTTTCTGACCGCCGGAAAGGCTTGTACCACGTTCACTTACTATTGTTTCCAATCCATCGGGCAAAGAGGCAATAAAATCGCCTAATTCAGCCGTTTCGATAGCCTTTTTCATCAAATCATCGGTAACTCTCTCGTTGAAAGCAATGTTTTCTCGCAGGCTCATATTGAACATTACACTGTCTTGAAACACAAACCCTATTTGATGTTGGAACGTTTCTTTATTGTAGTCATTAATATTTACTCCATCGAAAAAGATGGCACCTTCTTTCGGTAGTATCAATCCGGTAAGAAGGTACAATAACTGTGTTTTACCGGCTGCTGTAGGTCCAATCACCGCTGTTCGGGTGCCTGGTTCAATGATGAATGAAACTTTTTTCAAAGCAGGTTTATCACCGTATGTTACAGTGATGTTTTGCATTTCAATTTTCCCAAGCAATGGAGTGTTTACAGTTCCAAGATCTTCGGTTTCCACCGCATTTAAAACGGTACATATTCTGCCATACGAAACCGAAGCTTGAGCTACGAAGTTGCTAATGAACCCGATAACCATAATAGGAAAAATAAGTATGACCAAATAGGAATTGAAAGCCGCAAAGTCACCTAAACTCATGGCTCCGGTAATCACATAATGTCCGCCTAATGCCAAAATGATTAAGGAAGCCATATTACTCACAAACACCACGATAGGAATCAAAGTAGCAAAAAAGCGGAGAATGGACATTCCTAAGTCTCTGGCTTGCGAATTTGCATCCAAAAATTTGTTGTATTCGAGGGTTTGAGAATTCAGCACACGCACCAGAGCAGCTCCCATAATGCTCTCATTGATAACCTTATTAAGCCAATCAATAACTTCACGGCTCTTCTTAAACAATGAACCCAACCTGCGAAACACAAACAAAAATGCCCCAATAATGATGGGGATAATTGTCAATACAGATAAAGCCAATTCCCAGTTGATAGAAATCAGCAAAATACTAGCACCGATAATAATAAATAAAGAAGAAGCCAACGATACCACCGCCATGGATACAAATAACTTGATGGAATCAATGTCGGAAGTGAGGTTGGTCAGTAATTTCGAAGGATTAGCTTCCTGAATAAAGGCGTAACTCTGACGAGAGATTTTATCGGCAAGTTTAGTGCGTAAATCACGTGCAACTCGTTCGGAAGCATAGGTTTGCAGGATACCTTGTAAAAAAGTAAATACAAAAATAATAAGTGCAGCTATTAGAAATTCGATGATTAATAGTTGATAGGAGAAATTACCTTTCGAAAAATCATCTATGCCCCGCGAAATCAGTTTTGGAATCACTAAATTCACCGCATTACTTAATAATGCGAAGCCAATAAGGCTAAAAATCATTAATTTGTACGGTTTGAGTACTGCAAAAATATTGGGTATAGCCGGTTTTCCTTCCGGTAGGTGTTTGTTTTTTTTGTTTGCCATTAATCCGATATAAAAATCCTTGATTAAAAAATGTAGGGTTGTTGCTTTTTGTAGTTTGCGTTCGCAAAGTTACTCAAAACAACTCTTCACATATTGCTGATATGTTGCAAAAATACATGATTTCATGTGAAAGGTTGTAAATAAAACAGCTTGCAGGGTAAGCAAGCTGTTCTAAAGTGTTGTAGAGTTGGAAATTTTAATACTTATTGTCCGGTACAATTAAACATCCATTGCACTCCGAATTTATCAGTGCAGGTGCCGTAATATGCACCCCAAAACATCATTTGAAGTTCTGTGCTAACCGTTCCATCTACCGATAATCTTCTCTGGGTGGAAAATCCTCATGGGTGCCATACCACCTCCGCTAAATTCACCACCAAATATCGATTTGTAGAAATCAAAAACCTCCTCAGTATTTCTTTGAAAGTTTAAATAGGTGCTTGTTCGTGCCATAATTATTCGATTTTAAATAATTATAATAACAAAGACCCGCTGGTATTGTTTAGCATCGGAATTCAAGTTTCACAGAAGTTTAATATATTTCAACTAAACTGTTTCGTTTTCGTAAAACACGGTCGTATTATTAGCAGTACATTCATTTTGGTGCTTTAAAATAACTACATAAAAAACAAGCTGGCACCACCAATACTAACGGCAGCACCAATCACTTGCTGAGCAGTAATTTTTTCTTTAAACATAATGGCCGAAGGTAAAATAATAAATACAGGAACCAATGCCATTAGGGTAGAAGCAATGCCCGTTTTAGTTTGCTGAATGGCAAAAAGCGATAAAGCAACACCTATGAAAGGTCCAAAGATGGAGCCAACGGTCAGAAATTTCATGCTACTGGTATGCGTAAACGAATTTCCAACTTTTTTCCAGCGACGCAACACGGTAATCAAAATGGCAAAGCTAAGAATGCCGAACAGAGCACGTATTTGCGTGGCAGCAATAGGATCGTAATTTCCCATTCCTTTTTTACTCAGTATCAACCCGACGGCTTGTCCGGATGCACCACCAAAAGCCAATAAAAAGCCCTTGAATGGTATATTAAGCTTCATTTTATGGTTTGAGATAGCTATGATAATACCCGTTATACTCACCAAAATACCGGCTATGTTCATGCCCGATAATTTTTCGCTCAGAAAAAACCAACCGATAATGGCCGTAAGCATTGGTGCAAAACTCATTATTAAAGCTGCTGTACGTGAACCTATTACCATATAGGATTTGAACAAAAACATATCGCCCAAAAAGAAACCTACGAATCCCGATAGTCCCAGCCAAAACCATTGATAGGGTGTGGCATCGATAGGAAAGAAAAAGCCGCGTGTAAAATAGGTGGTTATTCCTATAAATACGATAGCCATTAGCAACCGAATGAAGTTTACGGATAAGGATCCTATTTTGTGTCCTGCTTTTTCGAAGGTGAGGGCGCTTATAGTCCAGCAAATAGAGACGCCTAAACCGGCTATTTCGCCAATATGAGATTGAAACATAAGGTATAATGGGGTTATATAATTGATGATTTTAGGACTAATTATTCCATTTTCTAAAAAATGAATGCAAAGATACGGTAAGAAATTCATACATTATAAATTTTTATACATAAATACTCAGATTGTTGATTAACAGATATTTGTACAAATACTTTAGGGATAGAGTGAAGAAATGCAATAATTTAGCTACCTTTGTCAACCGTAATAAACCGAAAATTATTACGTTCAACTATCAAATTTACAATTGATTATCCAATAAAATGACTGAAAGCTGTGCCCAAAGAAGATTATTTATTGAAGTATCTTGAGAAACTTAGCAGAGCGATAGCAGCAATGTTAGGACTTCGCGAAACTGGTTTCCCGGAAGATGCTTTGCGTTTAGCGGATGAAACGTACAAAGAAATGTTGGGTTATAATGTGGAAGAGTTGACTGATATGCCTGTAGAAAAGTTTGTAGAACTAGTACGCAAACATGGGTATACTTCCAGCCATTTGGAAATTATGGCACGATTGGCTCACGAGACTGCTAAAGCACAAAGTACAAGGCTTAATCCAGTTGATGCCACTAGTTTTTACGCTAAAACCTTG
>Ga0136636_10000932_pt1 | contig 16329 bp, 11 predicted proteins | sample AntDrymUQ8522106_2_FD_104653 | JGI IMG/M metagenome (GOLD analysis project Ga0136636, IMG submission 104653) | Polar desert sand microbial communities from Dry Valleys, Antarctica - metaG UQ852 (21.06) | ecosystem: Environmental > Terrestrial > Soil > Desert | place: Antarctica: Dry Valley... | reverse complement strand
CACGTAATTATTGTCCTTTCGTCAATACTTTTAGCTCATTCGTCTAAATATGGTATCTTTTGAACATCCGAATCGTTACACAAATCATAATCGGGTTAAACCGATTTTAGAAAACCACTCATATGACCGTTGGGAGGTCGACTGATTTAACGAAATCAGTCGGCTTTTCTTTTTTTGTTTAATTTTGGTTTTCTTTTTAGGTATTTTATTGCCTGTAACAAAGTTTAAGAATATACGTTTGCTAGACCAAGGTTTTAGTTGATTAGTTGGTGTTGATTATTGAATTTGAGAATATCTCTGAACCTAGAATGTTGTATGAATTTGCTTAGTGTTAGAATTAAAGATTTGTGGAAGAGAATAAGTCTGATAGGTAGTTTTAATTCACGCGATATTAATTTCACTCTTCGCTTGGTGCTTTCAAATCAAGTTGCTGTCATCTTGTTTCTTGCATCGTTTCTTGCCTTTTTAATTGATGTATCTCTTTGTTTTTGTCCAAATAGTAGCCATCCGCTGCATTGGGCAAATTCTTTCCGCATAGTTGCGCTTTCAGTACTTTCGGTGATTGTAATTTTCATGAATTATAAAGGCTGGATTACGCTTGCAAAAATTCTGCTTTCATTAGCAACAATGGTAACTATTTTGTTATTGCCAATAGTCAATAATTTATTGTCTACCGAATTGTATCTTATTTATCCGGTTATTACAATAGCCATGTCCATTATTCCAGCTTTAATATTTAGTTTTTATAGTGAGAAGAAGTACCTGTTTTCGATATTAAGCCTGTTTTTTATCTTCTTGATATTTGGAGAGAATTTCTACAATTTGTTTATAACGGACAAGGCTATTGATATCTCAATAATTCAGGAGAACATTGTAGGAGTCAAGTTAGCTGAATCAGTAATTTTTTTATTTGTTGTTTGGTTAATTATATATTTGGTTAACTCTTTTATAAATACTCAAAATCAATTATATCAAATTAATTTTGAGTTGGAAGAGCATAAAGAAGAGATTACCACTCAAAATGAAATTCTTCGAGTAAAAGAACAAGGCCTTTCAGAATATAGTAGAAAATTAGAACGTACAATTGCGGAACTCGAAACCACTCAGAAAGAACTAGTTCACAGTCAGAAAATGGCTTCGCTAGGTACATTTACTGCTGGGTTGGCGCATGAAATTAACAATCCGTTAGCCTTTATAGTTAATAGCATCGAAAATATTGGCGAAAGTTTAAATGAAATGGGAAGCTTAGTAAAAAGCCCCAATTCGGAAGATAAGCTATTGGATACTATTGATCACTCCAAAATGATATTAAATCATGCTAACGTTGGTGTTGAGAGGATAACCGATGTCATAAACGGACTCATTCAGTATTGTGATTCAAATGCTAAGCCAAACGAAACGGTGTTGATTAATCAATTGTTAATTAATACGATATCTCATTATTCAGAGGAATACTTAAACCGTGGGCAATTTGTACTTAATTTTGAAGGCGATATAAATTTATTTTGTAATAAAACTTATTTAACCGAGGCCTTTATGGCTATTATTGATAACGCCATTGAAGCGGGGCGTTTTGAGCATAACATCAGTTCATTGCTACATATTACTACTCAAACTCAAATAAAAAACAAGAAGAAGTGGTTGTTGGTTTCTTTCCGAAACAATGGAAAATTAATTGATCCATCAATAGTAAGTCATATTTTCGAGCCATTTTATACAACTAAAGATGTTGGTAAAGGGTTTGGTTTAGGGTTATCTATTTGTTATAATATTGTTCAATTGCATGGCGGTGTAATTGAATTGGTAAATTCTGCAGGATTTGTTGAATTCATTATTCGCTTACCGTTAGATAAAAATTAGGTTGGCCTTTTTTATCTTGCTGACCCATTGTGTGTTTAGCCTCATCAATTTTTAAAGTGAGATAATTGAGAATTCAAACGGATTTGTGATAAAAACAAGCTATCTTTGCGCCTCAAAATCAATATATAAAGCAAGGTGCTGAAGGGATGAATAATAGCCTGGATGCTATAAAAGGCTTTATCTGACTATTATTTATGACAACATTCAAAGAAACAGGGCTTAGCCCTCAGGTTTTAAAGGCCATTGATGAGCTTGGCTTTATTACACCTACACCTATTCAGTGTAAAACCATTCCAGCATTATTGACTTCTGAAAAGGATTTAGTTGCACTGGCACAGACGGGAACTGGAAAAACTGCTGCATTTGGCTTGCCAATTGTAGATCAGATTCAAATTGGTGAATTACACATTCAGGCATTGGTATTGTGTCCAACACGTGAGTTGTGCATCCAAATTACCGAAGACCTTAAACGATATGCTAAATATCGCACAGGATTGGAGATTTTACCAGTTTATGGAGGGACGGAAATTCGCCCTCAGATTAAAGCATTAAAAGCTGGAGTTCAAATTGTTGTTGGAACTCCTGGGCGTGTTAATGATTTGATTAACAAGAATATCTTAAAGCCACAGTCGATTAAGTGGATGGTGCTTGATGAAGCGGATGAAATGCTAAACATGGGCTTTAAAGAAGAGTTGGATGCTATTTTTCAGGCAACTCCTCCAGGACGACAAACCCTTCTTTTTTCGGCAACCATGCCTAAAGAAATTGAACGTATCGCCAACCAATACATGCGCGAGCGCGACGAGATTAGCGTAGGACAAAAAAATGCTAGTACGCTTAACGTTAGTCACCACTATTTTTTAACTCATGCTCGTGACCGATATGAAGCATTAAAACGCATTGCTGATATTTATCCTGGAATTTACGGAATTGTATTTTGCCGTACTCGTCAGGAGACTAAAGATGTAGCCGATAAATTATTGGCTGATGGTTACAATGCTGAGGCTTTACATGGTGATTTATCTCAAGTGCAGCGCGATTTGGTTATGGGTAAATTTCGCACTCGCTTGTTGCAAATATTAGTTGCAACCGATGTAGCTGCTCGAGGAATTGACATAACAGATCTTTCACACGTTATTAACTATAATCTTCCTGATGATTCAGAAGTTTATATTCACCGAAGTGGACGAACAGGGAGAGCAGGAAAGCTTGGAATATCAATTGCTCTGGTTCATTTGAAAGAGAAGCATAAGATTCGCGACATTGAACGAATGGCTAAAGTTAAGTTCGAGCGCAAAATGCTGCCAACTGGAATTGAGATCTGCCATAAGCAGTTGTTTCATATGATCGAAAAGGTTGAGCATATTGATGTAAACCAAGAGCAAATAGAGCCTTACATGGCTGAGATTTACGAAAAATTGGCTGCAATTGATCGCGATGATTTGATTAAACGATTTGTTTCCGCTGAGTTTAATTCGTTCTTAGATTATTATAAGGATGCAGCTGACTTAAATGTTTATGAAGATGAGTCACGCGTTTCACGCAGAAATTCTTCTTCTTCTGAGAGCAGCAACGGAAATATGAAACGGATGTTTATTAACATTGGTAAAGCAAAGAATTTAACTCCGCCTGTATTGTTTTCATTAATAGAGCAATTCACTGGTAAAAAAGGAATTGATATAGGTAAAATCGAAATTCTACGCAATTTCAGTTTCTTTGAAGTTGAAAAAGAATGGGAGCCACAGTTAATGAAAGCTTTCAAATCAGCTAGTTATTTAGGTGAGCGCATAAGCATTGAGCCTGCTGATCAGAAACAACAGGAATCTTCATCACGTCCATCTAATGAGCGGCGCCCATATGGCGGTGGTAACGATAATAGAAGTAGTGATAGAAGCGGTGATCGTAAAAGTAGCGACCGTGGTGATAGAAGTAATGTTAGAAGCAGTGATAGAAGCAGTGATCGCGGTGGAAGTAGTAGTAGCAGTCGTCCATCGGGCGATAAACGCAAGCGATTTACACGATAATACTAAAACAGGCTCGATATTTCGAGCCTGTTTTGTTTAAAAATCAATTGTATCGGGATTTTGTTTTAGTAACTCTTTAGTTGATAGTAATCCGCAAGCAGCATATATATCAAGTCCTCTGCTTTTTCGTATAGTGGTTGTTATCCCTTTTTTTTCTAATTCCGATTTAAACCATTCCATTTTTTCGTGAGGAGACCCCTTGAGAGGTGAATTTGGAATAGGATGAAAGCTAATTAGATTGACTCTGCATTTTAAGCCATTTAACAATTTTGCTAACCCCTTAACGTGATGAGTTGTGTCGTTTAAATCGTTAAACAGAATGTATTCAAAAGATATTCTTCGCTGATTTCCAAAGTCGTATTGTTTTAAAAGTTCAATCATTTCATCGGCTTTGTAAACATTTTCAATGGGCATAAGTTGCTTTCGCTGCTCATGAAATGGACTATGCAAGCTAATGGCTAAGTGGGCTTCACTCTCTTCTATAAATCGTTTCATAGCAGCCAAAAGACCAATGGTTGATACATTTATGCGGCGTGGACTCCAAGCAAACCCCCACGGCGATGTAATTATTTCAATGCTTTTAAGCACTTCATCAATGTTATCCATGGGTTCACCCATTCCCATATAAACCAAATTGGTTAAAGTGTCCGATTCAGGGATACTAATTATTTGATTAATAATTTCACCAGTAGTTAGGTTCGACTGAAATCCTTGTTTGCCAGTCATGCAAAACAAACAACCCATTTTGCATCCCGCCTGTGAGGAAACACATAACGTGTTTCTGGTCTCATCGGGCATATAAGCTGCTTCAATAAATTGCCCCCCATTGGTTTTGAACAAGTATTTTTTTGTTCCATCAATTGATGTTTGGGTTTGATGAGGAAATGTAATTCCAACTTGATATTTTTCTGAGAGCTGAGTACGGGCATTTTTCGAAAGGTTCGACATGTCATTAATCGATTGAACCTTTTTTTTATACAACCATTCAGCTATTTGCTTTGCAGTATAGGAGGGTAGTTTTTCTATTTTAACCAACTGGGTTAATTCATCCAGTGTTTTACCCAATAAGGGCTCTAATTGTATTGTTGTCATCATTAAAAATAAATTTCGGCTGCTACTTTCTCATAGCTAATGCCTTTTTCCTCAACCAAAATATTTCGAACTTCTATTACCATTTCTGGACTGCCACAAAGATAATACATTATATCCTTGGGAAGGTCGGTCTTTTGCTTTAAGAAATGAGTTAACCGACCCTGATTTACAAAAGGATGAGATTGCGCTGTGCAAAACCGATGATAATGACTGCCCAATACATCTTCGAATAACGACGAAAAATGCAATTCATCCAAAAGCCTAGCGCCGTGTAAAAGTGTTTTGTTTATTGCCAGGCCTGCTATAGTCATTGAAACAAACGGTGCAATACCTGTTCCGGTTGCTATCCAATATGCAGGATGATTATCGCAGATAAAATCACCAAATGGTTTCGACGCATAAATGGTGTCGCCAGGTTTGAGTTTTGCAAGTTCGGGGGTTAGAGCTCCTGCGGGTTTAATGTCAAATATAATCCGTATGATTCTCTCATCGGGCGCCGATGCAATGCTATATAATCGGGGAGCGAGGCCGTTTGGTGTATTAGAAATGGCTACGACTTGTCCTGGAATGAATGTGGTGCTTGATGCAAACTCTAATATAATTGTTTGAGGTGTGGAGAATTGTCTGTGAGTAATTATGTGAGGAAAAAGTTCCTCGTTTTGCATATGTTTTATCATTATAGCAGTATATAAACATGACTGAAGTAGTTGTATAAATTATTAAACCAATCTTGAGTAGATTGGTTTAATAATTTCGAATATTTTATTATTTAATTGGCAAATAAACTTCGGTCATCCAATCGTGGGGATCGGGGAAAAAGGCCGGGTCGTTAAGGTATATTTCAAATGGATATCTATCAGCATCAATGGAATATTTATATTTTCCTGCATAGGCATAAGCTGTGCTCCAAGCGTTTTGTAAATGTTTGTATTTACCTTTGAAGGTAACTTTAATTGCTTTTGTAATTGCAATCGAGTCAACAATAGCCCCATTATAAGGGAAGGTGCTTTTGGGATTATTAATTCGAATGCCAATTGTATAAACACAAGAGTCTTCGGTATTCATTTGATTGTATATCGATACGCCTTCTTCGGGGAAAGTAGTATTTGCAACTAACCAATTGTTAACATCTTCAATTGTTTCACTCATCGAATTCGAGAGTTGCTTTTTGTCACAAGTAACTCTTTTACCAACAAATGTTAGTCCGTTAAATTGCGTTGGGCCGTTAATAATTACTTGGGCAGCTACACTTCCTTCCTCAATGTAGTCCTTTAGCATTAATAAACCTCTCGCATAATCATCATTAATCACTCGTTTTATTTGATCAATCTTAAAACGATAAAAAAACGGTACAGTTCCTTTCGTAGTCCATGTTACTTCGGTTCCTTCGTCAGTTCCAGTTAATTCAAATTCAACGATCGAATGTATTTCGAATGGCTTTGTTTGAAGGAAATTTAAAACTATTTTTTTATCGATTTTTTGATCAACCAGCTGAAAATGTGCTTCGCCAATTAAAGGTCCACGCCAATTAAATTTATCGTCAATACTGTTTCCCATTCCATGGATATTGACTTTAGCCTCGGAGTCCATGTTGATCCAAGGCGACCAATATGGCCAGGAATTATAATTGGTAAGAATCCTAAATGTTTTTTGAGGACTAGTACTGACTGTTATTTTTTGAGTTACGGAATAGGTGTTTTTATAGGAGAATAGCCAGCTGATTACGCCTGTGGTAATTAATAAAAAAAACAGTGTAATGGTAATCAAAGGTTTTTTCATCGTAGTTAGGTTGATGATTTAATTTAAAGAATACAATGTGTTTAATATTAGTGTTTTGCAATAAATAACTTTCATTCTTTCAGCTCCCCAATGAATTATTTTTATCAGTTACTGAAAATACGATTCTTTAAGTAGATTATCAAAATAATTTATCAACATAGTTTGATTGCTAAAAAGCATTTCCCGTCTTAGTATTTCGACTTGATTTTATTACTGATTGCTTGTTCTGTATTATTTTGATTTTGAGATGTTACAATATAGAAACAGTTTTTTGAGGTAGTTGATTTAGTTAATTGGTATTTGGTATCAGTTGTAAAAGCAATGATGTTTTTACTTGATATAAGCGAATCATTCTCTTCGATTCTGTATATAATATATCTTTTTAGTGAATCAGAAACAGTGCTACGCCATTTTAGTTTTTTGCAACGTTTTACTATTTGAATTGTTTGGGGCATACTCTTTTCAAATTCCTTATTGATTGGTTTTAATAATGAGAAATACTTATATAAATCTTTTTTTAGAGAATCCTGAACGCCTAATAAATTACGATTAAAATGATTGGCACTAAAAAACACACTGCCTCCTATGTTTATTGTGGATCTGGTTAATCTTATTTGATCGAGAATCTGTGAGGGGTTATTCCAAGGAGCTGGATCTTTATTAACGCGATACAGCGAGTGTCCAACATAAATGGGAATGCCGTTATTATTATCGCTCCACCATTTTATTATCTTGATGAAATTAGCAGTTGGGTGGTTTGTATCCCAATAAATTTGAGGGATTATATAATCAACTTGTTTTTCTTTCATCCATTTTAATACATCGGCATATAAATTATCGTAATTAGTGATTCCTGCACGTGTATCAGACCCCAATGAATCAATGTTGTTATTTCGCCAAACTCCAAACGGACTTATTCCAAAAACGATATTTGGGTTGATGGATTTTATGGTTTGATGAATTAAAGCAACAGTGGCATCAACGTTGGAACGACGCCATTCTTCCAATGAAATAAATGCGTAGGCTTTCCCATATTTCTCGAAAGATTCCTGATCATTAAACAGCTCGCCTTTTAAGGGATAGGGATAAAAATAGTCATCTAAATGAATCCCATCAATGTTATATTTAGATACAATATCCGACACAATATCAGCAATGTATTGCCGACATTCGGGAAGTCCGGGATCGAACAAATATTTGTTACCATAAATAATAAACCAATTTGGATACTGATGAAGAGGGTGACTCAATGCTAACGGTTCGGTTAGCGACATGGATGCCCTAAACGGATTGATCCATGCATGAATATCTAACCCTCGTGCATGTGCTTCCATAACCCAAAAAGCTAAAGGATCATAACCTGGATTTTGGCCACTTTCTCCCATTAAATAGGCCGACCAAGGTTCGCGTTTCGATTCGTAAAAAGCATCGGCCATCGATCGCACTTGAAAGAAAATAGTATTTAAATGGAGTGATACCGCACGATCTAGAATGGCAAGTGCCTCCTTTTTTTGGTCGAAAATAGATAATCCAGGTTTTGAGGGCCAATCGATATTATTTACAGTAGCTACCCACAAACCTCGCATTTCATATTTTGGTGATTCATTGGATTGTGAAAAAAGTGAGAGTTGAAAAAGCAAGTAGAGTATTGAAACTATTGTTCTTAAAGAGAGTGAATAGTGAGTCATGCTTTTGATTATCAAGTAGTTTTTGAATAAATGCTTTAAATCTGTCTGCAAATTATGAAAAAAGTTAATAATAATGGTCATGAGTTTTTATTATTGATTTCAAAGAATAAAATAGATATCTCTACTTATGATGGTTAATTGAGAATAGATTTATTAATTTTAGTTGAAGCAAACAATTTTCATAAACAAGCGTATACTATTTTTCAAAGTTTTGATGTTATGTTATAAATTAAGTAATGAGTGATAACGATAAAATACCAATAATTGAAGGGATTGATATTAACGAGGGAATGGGACGTTTAATGCATCGATGGGATATGTATGAACGATTGCTAAAGGGTTTTTATACAGATCATCTTCAATTTATTCAATCTTTTGAAATTGCTCGTCACTTGGGTGACAAGGACCGATTGAAACAAATGATTCATTCATTTAAAGGAATCACTGGTACAATTAGTGCTACACGATTGTATCAAGGATCCATACAAATTGAAGTGGCTTACAGAAACAATGATGAAAACATTGATTTGCTGTGGGATGAAATTAAGGCTAATCTCATTAAATTAATGGCTGAATTACGAGAAAAACTGAATATAGATAACCGATCTCCAGACAATAAGTAACGTATGCGATATCTATTACTTTAATCAGAATATTTATTTGATTTAAACCCAAAAACAGATGAGATTCTTCCACACTTTGTTTATTATTCTTTTCGTAACATCGTGCAGCTGGTTTGAGTCAAATATAGTCTCACCAGGTTTCGCATTGGTCGATTTTTCATTTAATAAATCAATTAAAAACAAAGGGCTTTTAGATATTAATGTTATTAGTAAATACAATTATAAATACTCTACCGGGGTTATTGATTCTTGTCTGAATTTAACCGGATCATCGAATATTCGCATGCCTCTGCAATTTGAGTTCCCAAATGTTTTTAATGTTGACGATTACGATGGTTTCTCGTTTTTTATGTGGGTTGAGAAAAGCGTAACCGATTATGAACCCTATATGTTAGCCGGATGGTACTCGTTGTATGGCGAGAATCAATACAAAGGTTGGAAGCTATCGACGCCATCAAATGGTGGATGGAAATGGTCCTTGTCTGATGGGCAACATGAATGGACTTATACAGGAAATAAACCTAATATGGCTATTAATAATGGCGATTGGGTTCAGGTTGGTTTTGCATTGAGCAGATTAGATAAAACGGCTCGTTTTTTTTATAATGGAGTAAATGTTGGAATTGTTAGTATTGAAGGTTGCGATAGTATAAACCAACAAGGTGTATTTAGTATTGGCTGTGATCCCATGTCGTATATCCCAACGCGTGAAACGTTTAATGGATTAATTGATGAGGTGCAGTTTTTTGGTCGCGCATTGAAGAATACTGAGGCTCAGTATTTATTCCAGCAAGCGGGAAAAAAAATTAAAAAGCAGCTCGATTTTAATGGGGAGAATTTTTCGGTAATGACTTGGAATATTTATCATGGAGGAAGCATGATTGGTAGGCAAGTGGGAATTGATCGAATTGTTGAAATAATTAAAGTCGCCGATGTTGATATAGTATGTTTGCAAGAAGCCTCGAAAGCAGGGGAGAAAATTGCTCAATTACTTAACTATTATTGTTATCAACGAAGCGACAATTTATATGTTCTAAGTAGGTTTCCATTAGGTGAATCTTATAATGTTTTTAAAGCCATTCATTCGGGAGGTGTACGAGTTTTGTTTAGCGATAAAAAATCGGCACTTATTTGTCCTATTTGGTTGAGTACCGAGCCTGATGCTGGTGCATTTGTGAGTGGAGGTGGTAATCAGGTTGATTCGCTGATAGCCCGAGAAGAGACAACACGAGGAGTTGAGTTGCGCTTTATTTTGAGCGAATTAAATAGGCTAAACGGCCAAGTTGCAAAAGAACCCTTAATAGTTGCCGGATGTTTTAATAGTGGATCGCATTTCGATTGGACTCAAAAAAATATTAAGGCTAAAGGTTTGGTTGTTAATTTTTCGGTTAGTCAAATGATGTTGAAAAATGGCTATGTAGATAGCTATCGCAAGTTTTATCCCAACGAAGTTTTAAACTCAGGAAATACATTTTCGCCTTTATTTAAAGAAGCTTTTAAAGATAGGATCGACTATATTTATTACAAAGAAAGATCATTAAAAGTGATTGATGCCTTTTTAATTGATTCTCATCCAATTTCTTTTCCATCTGATCATGCCGCTTTGGTTACCCGTTTTCAGTTTATTAATTGATAGGAGCACTGGTGTTTTTTCGAGAAATTTTTTGTTGTTGAGAGGATTTGTACCTTTGGAGTACTAATCTGTAATTATGAGCCTTGAAACTAATCCCCAACTTGAATTAGCGTTTGATTACCTGCGATTTACCAATAAGAATGTTTTTTTAACAGGTAAGGCAGGTACTGGAAAAACCACATTTCTTCAGAAATTAAAATCCGATTTGCCTAAGCGCATGGTTGTTGTTGCACCCACCGGTGTGGCTGCTATTAATGCTGGAGGTGTAACCATGCACTCTTTTTTTCAGCTGGCTTTTGGGCCTTTTATTCCTGGCAGGCAGTCGACTGATGCAGGGAGACAGGATGGATTCAGGAAGTTTAGCCGCGAGAAAATAAGCATTATCCGAAGCCTCGATTTGCTTGTAATTGATGAGGTTAGCATGGTGCGCGCCGATTTGCTCGATAGTGTGGATGAGGTTTTGCGGCGGTATCGCTACTCATCGCAACCATTTGGAGGGCTACAATTGCTACTTATTGGCGATATGCAACAGTTACCTCCTGTTCTTAAGGATGATGAACGAATGTTGTTACAGCCTTACTACCAATCGTTTTATTTTTTCGGAAGTCGTGCACTTGAAAAGGCAGGTTTTGCAAGCATCGAATTGAAACACATCTACCGTCAGCGCGATGAGGTTTTTATAGGTTTGCTCAATAAAATTCGCGACAATAAGTTAGATGCAGATGCCATCAATCAGTTAAATCAACGACACGATCCCCTGTTTAATCCGGCTAATCATAAAGGCATTATCACTTTAACAACACACAATGCGCAAGCGCAAGGCATTAACGATCATTATTTGCAATCGGTTTCGGGAAAGCATTACTTTTTTAGAGCTCAGGTAAAAGGCGAATTTCCCGAATATTCTTATCCTGCCGATAAAGAGTTAGCTTTAAAAGTGGGTGCTCAGGTTATGTTCTTAAAAAACGATGCCTCGTTTGCAAAGTGTTATTTTAATGGGAAAATAGGAACTGTACACGCTATTTATGAGGATGAAGTGACAGTGTTATGCGATGATTCAGACAGCCCAATAACGGTATCGTATTCCGATTGGAATACTTCGAAATACACCTTAAACGAGGGAACCAAGGAGCTGGAAGAGCGCGTGGTTGGTACATTCTCTCAAATTCCACTCAAATTGGCATGGGCAATAACCATTCATAAAAGTCAAGGGTTGACATTCGAAAAGGCGGTAATTGACGTGCAAGGCGCTTTTGCTCATGGGCAGATTTATGTGGCGTTGAGTCGCTGTAAATCGTTGGAGGGTTTGGTGTTAAGTACGCCATTTAATGCGAGTGGCGTGTTGTCGAATGCAGATATTCAAAGATTTTCCGACGAGGTGGTCAATCATCCGCCATCACCAGAACAGCTTTTGTTGGATAAATATGCCTATCAGAAACAATTGTTAAATGAGCTGTTTGAGTTTAAAAAGCTGGAATACTTGTTTCGATCGGCTCAAAAAGTTTGCTCAGAGCATGCCAATGTACTTAATGGTGACGATGTGTCTAAAATGAAGGAGCTCGAAAAAATTGTATATACCGATATTGGGGGTGTTGCGCTGCGATTTGTTTCGCAACGAGAGCAATTATTATTAGAGAATCCGGATGTTGAGCAAAACTTAGCGCTTCAGGAACGAGTGAAAGCTGCCGCAGGTTATTTCATCGGTAAGCTGGATAACGAAATGCATCAACCTATTTCTACTAGCCAATTTGAGTCGGACAATAAAGCTGTTCAAAAACAGTACGATGATTCGTTTCAGAAACTCATTGAGGAGATTGAAATTAAACGCGATTGCATTGCTGGGGTTCAATCTGGATTTACTTTGGCTGACTATCTTCTGGTACGAGCCAAAGCTTTGGTTGGGAATGCCTCCACACAAAAGAAAAAGAAAAAAAGTGGAGCAAATGCATCGTTTGAAGGGAAGAGTGATGGAGGTTTGTTGGACTTGTTGAAAGTGTGGCGCAAATCAAAGGTTGAAGAGCTGGGCATGACAGATTTTTTGGTGTTGCCGCAGAAAACCATGAAACACCTATCGCAGCTTTTACCTCAAACCAAGCAGGCTTTAGCGCAGGTTCATGGCTTGGGTAAAACCAAAATCGATCGTTATGGCGATGAGCTCATTGATTTAATTATGAACTATTGCGAAAAGAATAATATTGTTCCAATCACTCAAAACATTAACCTTCCCATTGCTGAGAAGGTTGAGAAAAAGAAAAAGCTGGATACAAAAGCAGAAACGCTCAGGTTGTTTGAGTCGGGCTTGACGGTTGAGCAAATAGCTGCTGAGCGCGGGTTTGTAGTAACCACTATTCAAACGCATTTATCCCATTTTGTCGAAACAGGGGTGTTTGATGTGCATCAATTGATTTCGGAGGAAAAAGTAACGGCCATAGTCGATGGTCTCAAAGCCTATCCGGGTGTTAATTTAGGTGAAGCAAAAAGTCTTTTGGGCGATGAATTCACCTATGGGGAAATTCGTTTGGCATTGAGCCATAGAGAGTTTGTTACACAATAAATCGGTATAAAACAGGCAGTAAAAAACTGTGGAAATAGTGACTAAAAAAATCGCTGTCGCACGAGTTCATCGTGTGACTAAATAGATGCTAACACACAATGAAATCGTGCGGCATCATTGACGAACGCATTCACTATAAATAAAATTGAATTTTAAAATTAAAAATAGTGTCATTGGATAAGGGAATCTTCATTGTAGGTTGTCCTTTATTAGAAAACACAATTAAAGAAACGTAAAATATTTAAGCTTAAGGCTTATAACGTGCACAAAACCAGTAAGTAACATTTATTTAATGAGCTCAACGCAAAACAAGGATCTGTCGGATATGATATTGATCGAACGCATTCGTAAAGGTGATGAAAGTGCCTTTGAAATGCTCTTTAATCGATATTATAAAGGCTTGGTTTTGTTGGCTTTCAAGTATTTGCCCGATAAAGATATGTGCGAAAGTATTGTGCAAAATGTTTTTGTAACACTGTGGGAGAGTCGTTTGAAGTTAAACATACAGGCTGTTTCGGGTTATTTAGTCGTATCGGTTCGCAATAGATGTCAAAACGAAAACAAACGATTACAAATCATACAAAAGCATCAAAAAAATTTAGTTGTTGAAGAATTCGAAGATGAATTAGTGCTGCCCAATGAAGAGGTGATGAATAAAATTTATCAAGCCATTGAAGCCATGCCCGAACAACGAAAGAAGATTTTTAAAATGAATAGATTGGATGGACTAAAATATAAAGAAATAGCATCGCAATTAGGATTGTCGGTTAAAACGGTTGAAGTGCAAATTGGAAAAGCATTAAAGTATCTAAGAGAGAATCTTCAACCTTACAAACAATATCTATATCAGAATAATTGAAAATTATCAATCATGACAAGCAATAGCCATAACGAATTGAATGATGAATTAATCGCCCGGTATTTGTCGAAAGAGGCAACCCCCGACGAAATTAAACTCATTGAAAGCTCGATGAATAGTGCCGATGGAGCCAATTTGTTACTAGCCACTAAACAGGTTTGGGACGAAAGCCAACTGGCACTAATTCATAGAAGCATCAACTCTATGAGTGCTTTCGAAAAAGTTAAGTGCCAAATTGATAAAAGCGAAACAAAAAAAGTGCGTTTTAATCATGTTCCCTGGATGTCTATCGCAGCCTCATTGATATTGGTTTTATCAGCTGTTTGGTATTTGTCGAATCAATCAAAATCAATACAACCAAACTCATTGGTTAAAATGAGTTATCAATTGCCCGAAACCATTCAATTAGCCGATGGCAGTCAAGTTGACATAAACAGCGGATCAACCTTGAGCTATCCCTCCGAATTTGTTGGCGGCGAGCGACGTGTGGCTCTGAATGGTGAAGCTTTTTTTAGTGTATCTAAAGTTCCAGGGAAAAAATTTACGGTCGAGACATTATCATTAGAAGTTCATGTTTTAGGAACAGAATTTAATGTTAAAGCCTATCAAGCAGATCAAATGTTTGAAGTGGTTGTTGATCACGGAATAGTTGAAGTGGCAAATAGTGGCCATCATGTAAAACTATTGGCTGGCGATAAAGCGTTGGTTAATCGAGAAACGGGTGAAATAGTAAAAATGCTTAACAACGATGTGAACTATATTGCTTGGAAAACTAAGGAAATTGAGTTTGATGATGTACAAATGGATGAGGTTATTAAGGTTCTTGAAAATGTATATAAAATAAACATCCATGTTACTAATCCATCCATTTATGATTCGAGAATTACGGCGGGTTTTAAAGATCAATCGCTCGAATTTGTACTTCAGGTTATATGCAAAACCTTTAATTTAAATTATGCTTTGACTGGGAATAAATGCACTTTATCCAATAATTAGTGGCAGCAAGAAAACTGCACTTTTCGCTGTTGTTGTCAAAAAGATGCAAAGACAATTTAAAACTCTGAGCTAGTGAAGTTTGGTGTAAAATAACGCGTTTTGCTAGTTTGGATATAAAAGTTTTTGCTTAAATTACTAATTGTTATTTTTAGATTCTCCTGATGTGTTAGGTTTGAGAATAAGACTAAAAATGATGTAATTAGTATTTTATTTAGATAATAGATGCAAAAAAAACGAAGTTTCGTAATCCTTTTACTAGCTGTATTATTCAATTGCAGTTACGCCCAAAACGATGAGTCTTCGGTTTTATCTAAACCAATTTATGTGGTATTTAATAAAATTTCGGTTTGTCATTTTATAGATACCTTACAGCATATCACTCAAATTCCTTTCTCGTACGATGTAAATGCTTTACCCATCGATTCAATTATTTCTGTTGATTCGGATAATCTCACATTAAAATCGTTGCTTTATCAGGTTTTGGGAGCCGACAAGGTTGATGTGTCTGCGTTAATGGGGCAAGTAGTTATAAGCCGCGGTAGGCAATTGCCAATTCCAGCTCGGCCTCGAATTGTATTGCGCGGCAAGGTTGTTAGTGATGAGAATGCTGATCCTCTAGACGCTTCAACACTTAGTTTAAATAACGAACCAATAGGAACTATTACCAATGCGGAGGGCGAATTTGTTCTAAATCTACCCGATGTGTATGAAGGTCGAATCATTAATGTTTCGCATGTTGGTTATTTAAATACGTCACTTGCTTTTCCAAAATCTGATTCTTTGATCATTATCTCACTCAAATCTGCAACTATTCAGCTGCCAGAGGTGAAAGTAGTTGCTATATTGGCCGATAAAATTGTTGGAGAGATGGTGAATAAGCGAGATGACAATTATTTAAATAGTCAGGTTTTATTATCGGGGTTTTATCGCGAAACAATAAAGGAAGATGAGGATTATGTGCAAGTTTCGGAAGCGGTGATTGAAATTAGTAAGCCATCGTATCGCAATTTATATCAATTAGAGCGAGTTCGATTTGTTAAAGGTCGTATGACCGAAAGCAGCCAAAAAATGAGTCGCATTCAATTTCGGTTACAAGGAGGGCCATATTATTTCTCGCGTTTAGATGTGGCTCGTACGCTCGATTTTTTACCTCAGACAAATAATTCTATTCTTTATAAATACTCATATGAAGGTGCTGATTACCAATATGGGCGACTGGTT
>Ga0136636_10000931_pt1 | contig 16329 bp, 11 predicted proteins | sample AntDrymUQ8522106_2_FD_104653 | JGI IMG/M metagenome (GOLD analysis project Ga0136636, IMG submission 104653) | Polar desert sand microbial communities from Dry Valleys, Antarctica - metaG UQ852 (21.06) | ecosystem: Environmental > Terrestrial > Soil > Desert | place: Antarctica: Dry Valley... | reverse complement strand
TCTGCATCACCTGATTGGCTTTCTAGGAGTTTTTGATATTGTGCGATCGCTTCTTGCCATCTTCCCTCGCTGAAGAATTTATTGCTTAAGTAAAAAAAAACTGTCCAGCTTGTGCTTGACTAAAGTCTTCTATTTTGTAGGATGTCAGAGTTTCTGCTTTTGCTTGGTTCAGTGCGTTTATATCTTCGTGTTCCAAAACAATTCGAGCATGAATCCGAGGTAGCAAAGCTTCCCACTGAATATCAGCCAAATTTCCCACTAGAGAAATTTCTAACCCTTCAGTAACATCTAAATCTTCTTCCACCAAAAGATTCATAACCACACTAGATAAAAACAGTTCTGCATCTTCGGCAGTACTGTTACCAGTAACGATAAGTAGGGTAGTTTTTTCACTATTAGGATGAGTTGCTACCGTCTTCATAACTTGTTGTAATTCTAAACCAATTAATTCTTCTGGTTGCGACCAATCTGGAAAAATAATTAAATTAATTTCCTTTAGTTTTAAAGACAATAGAGTAGCATCAATCAAAGCAGAACTTACAGTTTGCGCCATTTTTGACCATAAGAACTTTTTCGCTTGTGCTAAACCCGCAGTTATTAATGAGTTACGAAGACTAGGCTTTTGCACTTCACAGAGCGCATTTGCCAGTTCATCTACATTACTATCATTCACATATATTGCTGCCTCTCCTGCCACTTCTGGAATTGAGGCATTAGGACAAGTAATCACAGGACAACCACAAGCCATTGCTTCAATAATAGGCATTCCAAAACCTTCATACTTAGAAGGATAAAGTAGTGCCACAGCACCAGAGTAAGCTGTTGCCAAATCTTCATCGCTGAGTTGCAGCATATGAACAATACTACCTGATGTATAAGCTCTAAACTCAGGTACTAATACACCACCGCTTCCTGTACAGACAATATCAAATCCGTAGCTACTGGCAAGCTGTGAAAAAGCTTGGAAGAATAAAATACTATTCTTATAACCACTTCCACCACCAACTAAAATAAAGTATGGTTTTGTAATTCCGTATTTAGATTTAAAAGCATTAACCTCTTCAGGTTTAGCTGGCGAAAAAGTACTTTCAACTCCACAATGAGCTACAGTCACAGAATCTACGTGTATATCAGTAAAACAGCGTGCTAAGTCATGTGCTGTATGCTCTGAAATGGCTATGTAGGCTGATGCATGTTGAATACCGTGATGCTTTTCTCGCCACATGGGATTACTGATATCCCATCCCATCACTTCTGGAATCATGTCATACGCCATGAATACAGAAGGCGTTGTAGTCGGCGTTGTATAGTAAGAAGAGATAAACAAATCCGCGCCTTCTTCATCACAAATTTGCTGTAGCATTTCTCGGTCAGCATCAGTATTGTTGTAGTCATAACGTGGAAGGCTGCGATATCTAATACCGGCAACTTGGGGAGCAGTTCCAGCCCGGTCAAGAACCACAAGATGTTTAGCAAACCCATTACTTGCCCATTCTTCTAGCAAAGATTTCCAGACACGAGCTATACCAGTTTGGTAGAGTTGGAAAAAGACACTATCTACCAGAATTATTGGTGTTAGTTTATTAATCTGTACAACTTGCTGCTGAACTTCATCTGGTTGTAAAAACTGCCAACTATTACTGTCAAATTCTTTTTGTGCAATTGGTACTATTCCACAGGCATGTGCAATATCTACCTGGGTTTCATCTCTAACCCAAGGGAAATATTCTCGTAACAATACTGGAAATTTATTTATCTCCTGCAAATCTTTCCATTGGGAAACAGCATTGTTATAACCATAGTATTGTTCTTTAAATCTTAATTGTTCTGCTGTTACATAGGCAAAATGTTGGAAAACTAAACCAAAGTTTTCAGTCTCTTGATGCACAAAAGGATTTACAGATGCTATATTTTTGTATTGTCCATCCGCTAAAGGTTCTACTAATATAGGAGGCTCATGTGCTGCCCAGAATGCTCCTGGTTTAAATCTCCAAGTTCGTAGCCACTCTTGTTGAGGATTCTGCGCGTAACAATTACGAGTAGTAATAATTAATTTTTCACCAACAAAATACCAGCACCAATAAAAAGCAGCCGTTTTATCAGGATTATTGATGAATATTTGTCTACCAGTACACACCTGCTCTAATGTCCATAATTCATCTACATCTACTTGCCAAAGTAAACATTCTTCTTGAATATTGGCAAGTGGTGCGTTCACCATTTCACGTTTTCCGTCCCAGAAAATACCCTCTGGCTTCCGATAAATGGTGACTTTATCAGGATAAAGTTGTGCTAATTCATTTAGATACTCTGTAGTACCGTCATGGCTATGTCCATTATGATGAATTTCATCACTGATACGTCCACCTAGAGGAACACTCCATGCACTGTCGTGCTTTAAGTCTGCTACACCTTCAATAATGTGCCAATGCCATTTGAAAGGAAGTTGTTTGAATATCTCAATGTGGTAGCGGATAAATGGTTGCCCATTGAGGACTATGGTAAAAAAGTGAATTGGTAATTCTGGCGTTGAGGTTGAGGTGATAGCAGCCAAACTTTTCTGACCACATGCTAGCGTTGAAGAATACTCATGGTTCACAAGACGTAGTTTAGCAATGTTATGCCATACACGTTCTGGGCCTGGCCAGGTATGTACAACATCATGAAATGCTATCCATCCACCATTTCTTACCAGTGAAAACGATAGTTCAAAATCTTTTAAAACATCTAAATACTGATGAGAACCATCAATAAAAATAAAATCAATCGCTTTATAACCTGTCAAGTCATGCCAATTATTTAATACATTGTGAGAATAGCCACGTATTGGTATTACATATTGCTCAAGACCGTTTAATTGAACATTTTGCTGCCAAATTTCAAAGAATTGTCGCTCAGAAAAGTCAGTATCATTACCATCCCATGTATCAATGGAATAAATTTTACGTTTGGTTCCTATGCAAGCATATGCCATAGCAACTGTCGAGCGACCTTTAAAAGAACCAATCTCAACTATAACAGCATCTTCAGGAAGAGATTTCACCTTATTAAATAGGTATTCTTCTTGCCCAGGAACCATGAATCCTTCAATAGATTCAACGGCATCATGGATATTTTGATAGCTGATTGATTGCACTGTTTTTAGTTGAAATATCGCATAGCCATTACGTATATTTTGGTTTGAGTTAATGAGGATGTAATTAGGATCGTTCAAGAGACGATTGAAATTTTGATAGTTTTTAAATGTATTGATATCATCTAAGCAAATATATTTTGATCCATATACCTCATCTAATTCCGCACTACCAGTAAATTCTGACCCGTCAATCAAAACTAAATCAAAAGAATCAATATTGTTTTCATGTTTAATTTTTTGAATACCGTTATCAGATACTCCAGAATTATTTACATATTCAATATCTTGTCGCAGCCAACCAAGCACACGCTCAAGAGAATAAAGATTTAAATTAGTATGATTGCTATGATAAAAATCAATAATTTCCTTTTCATCAGCAAACTTTTTTACAGAAACAGAAGAAATATTATAGCATTTTACAAACGATTCATTTTTATAATTATTTTTTAATTCAGCAAATCTATTTTTTGAAACCTCCATGCAAAACAATGTAGGCTTGTTAGGGTTTTCACGAAGCCCTGTTACAAATGCTTCGGTACTTCCTTCTCCTGAAGATGAACCAATTTCTAGAACTGTTTTAATATCTTCTTCTTTAGCAATCTTTTGAATAGCTGCATAGAATTCATCGTTTTTAATTTCCGGCGGAATCAAACGGTTAAGTTCAGAATCGTCAATTTTGTTATTCATATTCGTATTCTTATCTTTGATTGTTTACTCTATTGTTCGCCATTACCCTGTTGCTTCTTAATCTGCTCTAATACAACTTTGTAATCTTGCCGAGCAGGGTACAACTTCACCAGCTTCTCCAAAGGCGCGATCGCACCTTTAGCATCCTTCAAGTGCAACCGCACTATAGACAGTTTCTCTAAAGCAAGTTGGTTTTCTGGTTCCCGTTGTAAAACCATCTCGTAGCCCCGCGCCTGTTGCTGTAATCCTGACTCAGCAGAAGGAGACGCAATTGCTGGCTTAGGTTGGCTAGCCTGTTGTATGGCGGGAATGATTGCAAATACCGTAGAACCAAAAAACGAGAACATCGACACTATAGTGACAATCTTTTGTCGCCGCCCAATCTGCTTTTTACGAGCGATTAGGTATTCTGCCTCTGAGCTAGCCATGTATCAATTATTGCTGTGGTAAATAGTTAGGTGTCAGCAACCCTCACGTTCTGAGAATACCCATCTGCTCAACAGAAACTAACATCTTCGCTAAAAATTTTTTACACAAACTTCAAATGCTGACTCTGAAGACGAGAGAACTTTATGGTGAGCTTATGCTGTACCGACAATTTTGCCATGCGTAGTTTACCGCCGTAGGCATCGCTCCTATTGTTAAAAGCAAAACCCTCCAAGTCTTATTCACCGGGCGAAAAATTAAGATTATATAAAGATTTGCGATTATTCAGCCTAAAGTTAGATGTTTGCGATAATGTAAATAACGTTTAAATAAACAGAAAGAGTAAATATTTCTACTCAATTGCAAATTTACCTGTCAGTCAAAAACTTTAAAACTAGCCCGTGTCCTATGGGTTATTGAACAACCACACATATTTTCCGTGATTCAAACAAATAAAATTTTGCCAGTCGTCCTCAGTCACACTACATAGTGCAACCTCCCAAACGACTAATTATTTTGCTCGGCGTCCACAATAGATATCTGACAAAAGGTACTGTTGCACTCTAGTGGTTAAAGGTTACAAGGAAAAAGAAGACCGCGAAAGGTTAAAGGGAAAAGGGGAAACAGAAGCATCCTTTACCCCTTCATCCCTTAACTCTTCCCTCTGAACCTTTGCCCAGGTTCTGCAAAAAGTTTAAGGACTGCTTGGTGAAATTAGAGTTTTGTGGTCGTAATTACCGTACAAAACCTGATTTACCAGTAATTTAGTAGAGTTTGTTATGGTATAGTTAGAAAGTTAAGACTAGCTTTACCAAAATTACACCACTCTACGATCCGGCAACAATTGCAGAATGGAAAGCAGTTTTAATTAAGTATTTACCAACAAAATCTGAATTGAATCGAGGTTATGACTCAGCAAGTGATTCACCCAATGGTGAAATTGCAGCGCAACGTGCAATCACTCATAGAATCGAACATTATCAAGCCAAGCGATAGCATCTGGAAAATCGCTTTACTCTATGGTAATGAATGGCAGCACTGGAAACAGGAACTGCAAGACTTTGGCTTTAGTATGCAAGACCCAGTTAGTGAATTACTAGCTGTAGAAACTTGGGATGAGGAATAGGGAATAATATCATGTCCGCCAGATTACCCATAATAAAAGAACCCCACCCCCAACCCCAACCCCTCCCCGCAAGCGGGGAGGGGAGACAAAGCATAGCTTTGGCGGGGTGGGGTTCTTTGGGTTTAATAAGCAATCAAGCGGACATGATATAACGAACTGTGCGACTTTCTTTCAAACCTAACCCCCCAACCTCTTACCTACTAGCGTTGCTACGGTGTACACACGAGCCTTTGGTGAGGCTATTTAAGATTTATCTCGCAGTCCCTGAGATACCTCACCCTGGTTTTGCTATGCAAAACCTGTCCCTCTCCTTATTAAGGAGAGGGATGTCCGAGAGGATAGGGTGAGGTTTTTGTTTTGGGTAATTCGATGACTTGTGTGTACACCGTAGACTAGCGTTGGGGAATAAGAATTAAAGCCTCTTTCCCTGTGGGGAGAGGAATGGAAGCGGGGTTCCAAAAATAAGTTGCACATCGCGTGGAATAGTGATTTTCAATATTCCCTACTCTCTAAACTTGGCAAGCAGCTAACGCCTGTGCTAATTCCTTCGCAGTTTGATAGCGATCGCGTGGTAATGGTTCTGTAACGCGATCAATCACATCTCTTAATTGGGAACTAATGGTGGGAATTTTTGCCACATCAAACCTGAAGTTTCGCCCTCGTTGGCGGTAATACTTGAAAGGGTTTTCGCCTGTGAGCAGAAAAATCACCGTTGGCCCAATTGCATACAAATCAGATTGAGTCAAAGGTTGTCCTCGTTCTTGTTCAGGAGCGCAGTAACCTTCTGCACCAATCCGAGTACCTGGCGCTGTGCCAATTTCCTTAACAGCGCCAAAATCTAGCACCACTATATGATTTAGTGAACTTCGCACCATCAGGTTAGCGGGTTTAATATCGCGGTGAATCAGTGGAGGGCTTTGACTATGAAGATATTCTAAGATATCGCAGGTTTGGATCATCCAAGCGATCGCTTGGTTTGGCGTAACTGGCCCAGTAGTATAGACACGTCTCTCTAAATCCTGTCCATGAATTAGTTCCATTGCCAAGTATTTTTTTCCGTCTTCTACAAAGAAGTCGTAATACTTGGGAATTCCCGGATGGTTAAGGGATTTGAGAGTATACGCCTCCCGCTCAAATAATTCTTGAGCTTTGGCAATTTTTACCATATCAGCATTCATTTGCTTCAACACCAGCAATTGTGGCATACCCGCAACTTGACCAGCCGCATCCCAAGCGAGATAAGTAGTACCCATACCTCCTTGTCCGAGAGTTCGCAACACCTGATAATGGCGAATTTTTTGTTGTACTGAGAGAGGTTGGCCGCAGTGGATGCAAAACAGATTGTTTGGGGAGTTGCCTTCATGGGTGCAAGTGGATGTACCTTGGGCTGAGTGGAATGTTGCAAGGGCGTTTTCTTCTGTTCCTTGCATTTGTTGCGATCGCACACCAGTTTCCAGTACTGTTACATCCTGAATTTGGAATTGCAGTATTGGGCCTCCCTGTGCCAATTGCAACAGGGAATTATCTGGTAACGGACTCTGAATCACAAGGACACCGTTGAGAAAAGTCCCATTAGTACCCTGACTAATCAGCCGCCAACCACCGCCATTGTCGGCAGAATCTACTTGTCTCAGTTCTAGATGATGCCGCGAAACTAAACTATCAGTTAAAACAACATGATTATCTGCCGCTCGACCAATCCGAATTATGGAAGAGTTCTCAAAGCACCACTGCTGGAGGGGCGTTTTCTGTTGCGGTTCTAACAGAGTCAGACTAACCACAATACAACCTACAAGGTAAAAGGATCAGGGATTGGGCATTGGGCATTGGGCATTGGGCATTGGGCATTAAACTTATCCGTAAATTAGCTTTTAACCCTTTATTTACAAGGTTTTGAGGTTAATTCGCTATATGTCTATTGGGAATTGGTGATTGTTCTTTCTTCTTATTCCCCATTCCCCATACCCCATTCCCCATACCCCATGCCCCATTCCCCATTCCCCATTTTTTTCAACTTTCCAAATTTGGGCGTACTTTTGCCCGAACAAGTATACCAGTAATGTTGTCATGACCATTGTGTTGGTTCGCCAAATCAATTAACTCTGTAACGCCCCGTTCTAAGTTAGCACCAGAACTAAGCAAGGGTTCTAAGTGAGTCTGCCAATGGGTTTCTATTAAATCATTATCTGATAGACCGTCCGATGCCAAAAGCAGAAGAGTATCTTCATTGATCTCGAAAAAGCCCACATCGGGATTAATTGAGTTTTTGTCACGAGGCCCCAAAGCTTGGGTGAGTTGGTAGGCATCCGGGCGGGCGTAAGCTATGCTTGCTTCCACTCCGCGCGTAATTTCCCGTTGTCCAACTTCATGATCTACTGTGACTTGTTCTAGTCCCCGCTTGCGCGTCAGGCGATAGAGACGGCTATCTCCCACATGAGCAACTGCTACTTGAGTATCTTGAATTAAGAGCATTACCAGAGTTGTACCCATGCGCCCAACTCCAGAACGGGCATCTTGTTGATTGAGCTTGTAAATCGCCTCATTAGCTAAAAACACTGCCTCACGAATGCTATCTTCTGTTGGCAGTTGGTTGGTAATCCAGTGTTCTTGAAAGTATTGCCGTAGGGTGCTGACTCCTAACTCACTGGCTATTTCACCGCCAGCGTGTCCACCCATACCATCACAGAGAATATATAAACCATGCCCTTGCAGGACTTGACTTTTGGGCAACTCCAACTTATGAATTTTAGTTTCAATGCCAAAGTAGTCTTCATTATGATGACGTTGACGCCCCACATCTGTGCGTCCTGCATCTTCCAAACTACTTAACTGCATCGCCAGCACAACCGTTGGCATATCATCAATTTTGGTAATGATATCTTCTGGCTCATCTGATTGCAAGATAATGGACACAGCAGTATTTTTCTCCTTTATTGGGGGTAAAGTTGCGCTTGGTAGTGCTTCCAGTTCAAGAGATATTTCCTCCAAACGCGATCGCACAGTTGCGATCGTCTGAATCTTACCTAACTCTAAATCCCCCAACATCTGGACTACAGGGCCAAATTGAGTGCGTTGAAATTGCCTAAATAGTGCTTGCCAAACCCGCCCCAAAGCTTGAATGGTTAACGGTTGCTCTGGAATAGCAGATATTTGGGCTTCGGCATCTTCTAGCGACTCGGTGACAGGCTCAGAATTCGATGATTCTACATACAATCTTTGTAGCGCCAGTGTTTGGTCTTCATCCAATCGCAAATTTGACAAATCTAAAAGGCTTTGACGACAACCTACTGGTTCCAATAATGCCCAAAGTTGGGTCATTTCATAACACCAGTGTAAAATTTTGAACGAACTCGTTGTTTCTTCTTGCCACAAATCGAGTAAAGGCTGCCAATGTGAGCGGTCTTCGATTATGACTACCTGCATATCCCCCTGCTGCCATGCATCGTGAATCGGCGGTATCCCCGGCTGACCTTGGCATTGTAAGGCAATATAAAGTTTAGCAAGGTGAGGAATTCCACTTGCTTCCACTGATGGCGTTAGCAAATCTGATTGCTGACTTGTTAGTATTGCCTCAATTGGTGATATTTGATACGGTTGGCAGTCTAGAACTCTCACACCTACATCAGTAATGTTGGCAGTTTCCGTTTGGGCAGGTAGCGGATCTAACAATTGATAGCGCTCTTGGGAGTCTAAATAGGAGCCTAATGTAATCTCAGAACTAGCGGATAGAGGAGATGATGAGAATATTGCTCCCTCATCACCCTCTACTTTTACATCTCCTTCATCTTTCTCTACTCCCAAAGCTTTCGCAGTCGTTTCCTTAGCAATAATTGCCCAAAACACTGTTCCACATTCCGTGCCACAGTTATGACAACGTAGTGCATTCACAGGTACATCATCGGTACTGCATTCAGGACAGACCTTGTGAGTCAGGGACGTGCCACAGCTTTGACAGAATTTATTGCTATTGGGGTTTTCAAATTTACACTGAGGGCAAATCAGCATAGTGGAAGTTCCTTTATTCCCGTTCCAAGGTGCTTCTAGCCACTAAGATCCAAGGTGCCACAATTGGCTGTCCCTGACTACAGTAGACCTATAAGAAATTGTAGTTTATTCAAAAGGGATAAACGTAGGGTCTGTAGCAACCTTGAGAAGTTTAGCATCTGGGTTAGTAGTGGGATAGAAATTTTTACAGGCAATAATCAGTAGCAGACAGCCTAAGCTTAGAATTAGCTGGTGCCACTTGAGGTTAAGTCATCATGTTATAAGGAAGAATACATCCCTCAGCAGCCAGAATCCACCATGAATTCTGGGCGACTAACGAAAGTTTAATACCCCACTCTGTTGAAAAGTGATGCTCCTGCGGACGCTCGTTCCGACGCTACGCTAACAGATTGAAGGCTTCCTCCGATCTGACTTTTCGCTAATTGCCTTCTTGTGTGTTCTCTATTCTGACTTCCAATTTTGAACTTCTTATGGCTGCCACTACCCCTGCTTACCGAGTTGCTGATTTGTTTGCCGAACGAGCTAGAAACATCGCACCACCAACCTACAGTACAGAGTTAACCAAAATCGCCACTGTCAGCTTTACCTACGGTCTAGCTGACCCAATTCTTTTTCCTCACACTCACTTGGCTGCTGCAAGTGCTGCTGTGCTGGCAGAAGAGGCCCCCCTCGCTCTCAATTACGGCCCACCTTCATCTCAACTATACGAGCAAATTATCCTCCGCTTGCAGGCTAAAGGAATCGCTACCGATCGCGATCGCATGATCATTGGCTATGGTTCTAGTCAGATTTTGGGCTTGCTACCAGATGTGTTTGTCGAACCTGGTGATGTGGTGATTGTGGAAGGGCCAACCTTCCTGGGAGTAGTTGCTAGATTTGTCCAAGCTGGCGCACGCGTAATTAGCATTCCTGTGGATGATTTGGGGATGGATGTAGATGCCCTAGAAGTAACATTGAGCAACTTGAAGAAGCAGGGCATCCGACCCCGGTTTATTTACACCATCCCCACCTTTCAGAATCCCACAGGCACTACTATGCCGTTATTTCGCCGTCAAAAACTGGTAGCATTAGCGGCTGAATATGGCGTGGTGGTGGTGGAAGACGATGCTTATAGCGATTTGCGCTTCCAAGGAGAAACTGTGCCCCCCCTGGCAACCCTCGACAAGGAGGGGTGGGTATTATATGTGAGTACCTTCTCGAAAATTATTGCGCCTGGTATCAGGTTGGGATGGGCTTGTGGCGATCCAGCGATTATTGAGCGGCTGGCAATGTTCAAAAGTGAGGGGACTGTGGGGCCATTTGTCAGCCATGTGGTCGCCCGCTATTGTGCCACAGGCAAACTAGATAATCACGTTCAAGAGTTAATTGCCTGCTACAAGCATAAGTGCAATTTGTTGTTAGAAGCGATCGCTCAAGAGTTTCCCAGTGATGTAGTTGCAAAGCGTCCCGATGGCGGCTTCTTCGTTTGGTGTAAATTGCCCTCAGACATTAGCGCCAAAGCACTCCTAATGGCTGCCAGTGAACACGGCGTCAGTTTTCTACCAGGGACTCGCTGCTACACCAATGGACAGGGAGATGATGCTATCAGGTTAGCTTTTAGCTTTCAGCCAACACAGAAGATTGTTGAGGGAATCGCTACATTAGGAGCAGTGTTGCGCGGATGGCGGCACTAATTTTGGATTTTAGATTTTGGATTTTGGATTGAAGATAATCTAAAACCCAAAATTAAGTGGCATCATTTTCGAGAAATTTATTAGATGGTAGGGGCACAGCGTTACTGTGCCTTTACTAGAAATGGTTGTTAATAGTCTTTAAAAAATTTGTTCTAATCGTTGAAAATCGCGCTGCACTTCATACCACAGACTTTTATTATGGGGGTCTGTCTTCAGAGCTTTTTTGAGATAAATTCTGGCTTTGAGTAGCTGGTTTTGCGAAATTAGCGCCCGTCCCCAAATTTGATAGGCGATCGCTAGCCATTGGCGAACTTCTGCATCTGTTGACATACGATCTGCTAATGCTTCCGCTAGGGCGATCGCTTGCGGAAATCGTCTTTCTTGCAAAAATCGCTGCAATTGATCATAAGTCTTCCACTTCAGCCGTTCTTCTATTTCCAACACATTAGGCAGCTTTGGTTTCCCTGGTTCTTGGCTTATCACCGTTGTTACTGGTGTTTCCTGCCTATGCGTTGCCTTAGCGTCATCACGCCCAGCAGATGTTGACACCTGAGTTGAATGTGCCACAGCCTCCTCTGGCAGTACCACCGTCAGCAGGAGTTTGTACGCCTCTGTCAACGCAATAAATTTATCTTTGGCTTTGTTGTTATCTGGGTTGATATCGGGATGATATTGCTGGGCTAGTCGTCGGTAAGACGCTTTGATTTCAGCAAAAGAAGCTCCCGACCTTAAACCCAATAAACGGTAGCAATCTCCCAGATCCATCTTGAGCTATGAGCTATCGAATATCCATTTTGGGGCTATCAGCTATTAACTTAAAGCCTGAACTATTAATAATAAGGGTTAATTTGCTATTTTTAAGTTCAATGTTGACAGTTTGTTTAAAGAAGGGGAGTCGGGAGTGGGGAATTAGGGAGTTAGGAATTAGGGAGTTAGGAATTAGGAGTTAGGAGTTTTTACTCTCCCCCTGCTCCCTGCTCCCTGCCCCCTGCTCCCTGCTCCCCCTGCCCCCTGCCTTCCTACTCCCCTGTTACTATCGAGGTTCGTTCTTCAATCACACGGTCAATTAAACCGTATTGTTTTGCTTCTTCGGCAGACATGAAAAAGTCGCGATCCATATCTTTTTCAATCTTTTCTATGGTCTGACCGGTTTTATCAGCATAAATCCCATTGAGTTCGTGACGAATCCGCAGAATCTCTCTAGCTTCAATTTCGATATCGCTTGCTTGTCCACGGGTGCCACCTGAAGGCTGGTGAATCATAATCCGTGAGTGAGGCAATGCTAGACGTTTGCCTTTGGTGCCAGCAGCCAGCAGGAAAGACCCCATTGAAGCTGCTAAACCGACGCAAATAGTCACTACATCTGATTTTATATGTTGCATGGTATCAAAAATAGCCATGCCAGATGTAACCATCCCACCAGGCGAATTGATGTATATATAAATATCTTTACCTGGATCATCTGAGTCCAGATACAGCATTACAGCAATAATCTGATTGGCAATTTCATCATCAATATCTCGCCCCAAGAATATAATCCGTTCCCGGTAAAGGCGATCGTAGATGCTAATCCAATCTGTATATTGTCCTCCGGGCATCCGGTAAGGAACTTTAGGAACGCCTATAGGCATAATTTACTCCGTTCTTAATAATTTGCGGACGGTGGAAGAGTTAGGAGTAGAGACGCGATTAATCGCGTCTGTACAGGAGTGAGGAGTTTTCAATAACTCATAACTCATGACTCATAACTCCTAACTAAATTAAAGGACACCGGCTGGGAGTGGGGGATTTGCGAGTTCTTCTTTCTCAAAAACTCGGTCAATAAGCCCGTATTCCTTCGCTTCGTAAGGTGTTAGATATAACAGCCGATCCATATCTTTAATAATTTTTTCTGGAGGCTGTCCGGTGGTGCGATGTAAGATATCAACTAACGCCCCTTTATTTACCAAAACTTCCCTGGCGCGAATTTGAATATCCGTTGCTTGACCTTGGGCGTAGCTCTTGGGCTGATGCAGGATAATCGAGGAGTGAGGCAAACTAGCACGGCAACCTTTTGTACCAGCACTGAGTAGCATCGCTGCCATACCCATCGCGGAACCGACGCAGATGGTGTGGATAGGAGGTTTGATATATTTCATGGTGTCAAAGATGGCGAAGGCTTCGGTTTCAAAGCCAATGGGTTCGCCACTGTAACCGGAAGTGCCGGTGGAATTGATATAGATTTTAATCGGTTTTTCGGGGTCGTCGGACTGCAAAAATAGCAACTCGGCCACGATTAATTCCGTGACAGCAGGCACCAGAGGCATCCCAATATAGACTATTCGCTCCTTTAATAAGAGGGAAGGTAAATCTGGCGGTGGTGTCCGGTAAGAGCTATCGCCGTAATATGGGGCTTGAACAGCCTTAATTGGGGAAATGTCCATAGCAACTGATCGCCTGAAACTATGCCGTTAACTGTAATACATCCTAGCGCGATGCCAGCCTTCCTCAAGGTGCGGATTTCTCCCTAATGCTAAAGGTGGCTTTGCATCTGCCAATGCTTGGCTTCTAAGATATTCTGATTATATTAGTGTATTTGTGTTGGATAGGTTTTCCGTAGAGTTAAAGTGTTGCTTTGAAGTTATTTTTTAATATGTATATCCTGAATAGGGACTTTGAGTTATGAAGGTTAATTTGCAGCCTGCCTTGAATGATGGTAATTTGGACGCAAATCAACTGAACAGTCAACGTCAGTTGGGAATTTCGATTTCAGCGATCGTCGAAAATCTAGACCGCCATGTACCCCTGAATTTATGCTTAATTCTCGATCATAGTGGTTCTATGAACGGGCGATCGCTAGAAACGGTCAAAAAAGCTGCGAATCGTCTGGTAGATAGACTTAACCCTGGCGATCGCCTCAGTGTTGTAGTTTTTGATCACCGTGCCAAAGTCTTAGTACCCAGTCAAAGTGTCGAAGATCCAGAGAAAATTAAACAGCAAATTAATCGCCTAGCCGCCGATGGTGGAACTGCGATTGATGAAGGACTGCGCTTAGGCATTGAGGAGTTGGCAAAGGGCAAAAAAGATACTGTTTCCCAAGCCTTCTTATTAACCGATGGGGAAAATGAACACGGTGATAATAATCGCTGTTTGAAATTCGCTCAATTGGCTGCTAGCTATAATTTGACTTTGAACACTTTGGGATTTGGTGACAATTGGAACCAAGATGTTTTAGAAAAAATTGCTGATGCTGGTTTAGGTACTTTATCTTATATTCAAAAACCCGAACAGGCAGTGGAAGAGTTTAATCGCCTGTTTAGCCGGATTCAAACCGTGGGATTGACTAATGCTTATCTGTTATTCTCACTGATGCCCAATGTCCGGCTAGCAGAACTTAAACCCATTGCCCAAGTTTCCCCAGACACAATTGAGTTACCACTGCAACAAGAAGCTGATGGACGTTTTGCTGTGCGGTTGGGAGATTTAATGAAAGATGCAGAACGGGTAATCTTAGCTAATATTTATTTGGGACAATTGCCAACAGGTGAACAAGCGATCGCTAATATGCAAGTCCGCTACGATGATCCAGCCGCCAACAAGGTAGGTTTACTTACACCAAATATCCCAGTTTATGCCCATGTAGTCAAAAATTATCAAGCAGACCCGAATCCCCAGGTGCAACATTCTATTTTAGCATTAGCTAAGTATCGCCAAACCCAGCTAGCCGAGACGAAATTGCAACAGGGCGATCGCTCTGGTGCGGCGACAATGTTACAAACGGCTGCTAAAACTGCGCTGCAAATGGGAGATACTGGGGCGGCGACGGTGTTGCAAACTTCTGCCACCCAGCTACAATCTGGTGGAGATTTATCTGAAAGCGATCGCAAGAAAACTAGAATGGTCTCTAAAACAGTTTTGCAAGATACCCCTCCGCAGTAAACTCAAGTTTAGATGAAAGTTAAATTGCTATCGGCGTTAAATGACAATAATGTTGATGTGGCTCAAACAAGTAGCCAACGTCAACTAGCAATGACGATTTTTGCAATCGCTGGTGAGTTTGACCAAAATCTGCCCCTTAACCTCTGCTTGATTCTAGATAGAAGTGGTTCTATGCATGGACAACCGATTAAAACGGTGATTCAGGCAGTGGAAGGATTAATCGATCGGTTGAAAGTAGGCGATCGCATCTCAGTTGTGGCTTTTTCCGGTTCTGCGGAAGTCATTATCCCTAACCAAGCGATCGAAGACCCCGAAAGCATCAAATCTCAAATAAAAAGCAAACTGACTGCCAGCGGCGGTACTGCGATCGCTGAGGGTTTGGAACTGGGAATTACAGAAATGATGAAGGGGACAAGAGGCGCTGTTTCCCAGGCGTTTCTGCTGACAGATGGGCATGGCGAAAGCGGTTTGCGGATTTGGAAGTGGGATATTGGGGCAGATGACAACAAGCGCTGTCTTCAACTTGCACAAAAGGCTGCGAAGTTGAATCTAACTATCAACACTTTCGGATTTGGCAATACTTGGAATCAGGATTTGCTAGAAAAAATTGCTGATGTCGGTGGTGGGACTTTAGCTCATATTGAGCGCCCTGAACAAGCTGTAGACCAATTTAGCCGACTATTTGGACGGATTCAGTCTATTGGGCTAACTAATGCCTACTTGCTGTTATCTTTAGTGCCTAATGTTCGACTAGCAGAATTTAAACCCATTGCCCAAGTTGCTCCAGACACAATCGAGTTACCAATGGAACTTGAAGCTGATGGTAGCTTTGCTGTCCGGTTGGGAGATTTGATGCAGGATGTAGAACGGGTAGTTTTGGCGAACATTTATCTCGGACAGTTGGCGGAAGGTGAACAAGCGATCGCTAATGTGCAAATCCGTTATGATGATCCGTTAGTTAACCAAGAAGGCTTACTTTCGCCCCTTGTGCCAGTGTATGCAGATGTGGTGCGGGAATATCAACCAGCGTTAAATCCCCAGGTTCAACAATCTATTTTGGCATTAGCGAAGTATCGTCAAACTCAGTTAGCTGAGGCGAAATTGCAACAAGGCGATCGCGCTGGTGCAGCCACGATGCTACAAACGGCTGCTAAAACCGCTTTACAAATTGGAGATAAAGGTGCTGCGACAGTGTTGCAAACTTCCGCCACTCGCCTGCAAGCTGGAGAAGAACTTTCCGAAGCAGACCTGAAGAAAACTAGGATTGTATCAAAAACCGTTTTACAGAAATAGTAACCCACATTCCGCAGGTGGGGTGATAAAACATTGTGTAGACATCTCCGAAAAACAATTCGCCT
>Ga0136636_10000930_pt1 | contig 16342 bp, 6 predicted proteins | sample AntDrymUQ8522106_2_FD_104653 | JGI IMG/M metagenome (GOLD analysis project Ga0136636, IMG submission 104653) | Polar desert sand microbial communities from Dry Valleys, Antarctica - metaG UQ852 (21.06) | ecosystem: Environmental > Terrestrial > Soil > Desert | place: Antarctica: Dry Valley... | reverse complement strand
GGAGTTGGAGTGGGAGTGGGAGTGGGAGTGGGAGTGGGAGTTGGAGTTGGTGTAGGAGTTGGAGTTGGAGTTGGTGTAGGAGTTGGAGTTGGAGTTGGAGTTGGAGTTGGAGTTGGTGTAGGAGTGGGTAAGCCCTGACCTGGAGAGATGGAGATATTGCCTTGAGTAAAGAAGCCTGCGCCGTTGGGAATGCCTGCAACTGCTAGCGTCGAGCCATTGGTTATAATCGATCCTGCTGTTCCATTTGTGGTGGCTCCACCTACTAAGAAGGTGTTCAAATCGAAGGGAGAAGTAATACCATGCTGAATCGAAATAGTACCTGTTCCGTTGGTGCAGATTGTCGCGCCGACGCAGGAGCCAAGTGTAGTTGGAATGATTCCTGTTCCTAAGACATTGCCGCCTGTGGAAACAATATTGATATTTCCGCCAGTGCTGAATCCACTCGCGTCGATGGTCGTAAAGATAACATCGCCGATGGGGTCAAGCGTTATATTGCCACCATTTCCTGGTGTATTTTCGCTGATTACATTGCCAACTTTAATCTCGGTCTCTGCATCAACGATGATATTACCACTCCCTCCTGCTGTGCTATTGCCGCTAGATATCAAATCACCTGTAGTAATCGAGCCTGTTTGACTAGTGAGGAGAATGTCGCCACCATTAATGTCAGATGCGGTGCTTACAGTCCCTGATGTTAAATTAATCGATCCATTTGTACTTGTTAGCGATATATTGCCACCGCTACTGTTTCCTACTGAACTTCCAAATGACCCAGATATCAAACTAAAGATGGAAGGATCGCCTCCAATCGTGACGACTCCAGTTGAAGCTATATCGCCATTGGCTTGAATTGTAATGTCACCTCCACTTCCATCTCCAACTCCTCTCGTACTGATTGCTCTAAATACGACTTCGCCATTTGTGCTTGTGAGTGATACCGATCCGCCATTTCCACTTATTAAATTAGGAGCATTAATTCCTGATGTTAAGATATCCCCCGCAGCTTGGATGGAAATTAAACCGCCATTGCCAGTCAAACCGTTAGAAATCCCTGCTGAGACATCTCCGAGGGTCGTATCCACGATTCCGTTATCACTGACGATCAAAATATTGGATTGATCGCCTATGGCTATGATGTTACTAGTTTTGATGTTTTGTCCAGCTTGTAATGTGATGTTGCTATTGCTACCTAAGCTGGCGAGATCATTGAGGGAAGTGTCAATGTCACCATTTGTACTTGTTATCGAGATAGCTCCATTAGTACCAGTAGCGAATACTCCTTGCGTTGCGATATTTCCATTGGAGAGTAAAGTGATATTTCCGCCAGTACCTGTGCTTGTAGTCGTTGTAACTAGATCGCCTGCGGTGGTGTCAATCGAGCCATTACTATTTAGTGTGATCATGCCACCATTAACCGCTCTAGAGAAGACTCCCGACGTAATGATGTCGCCACCATTAGGTGAAAATGTTGTAAAGGTAACATTGCCTCCTCCCGCATCAATATCACCCGCAATAGTATTAATAGTTCCATTGGTACTGGTGAAGGAAATGTCGGAAGGTGTGCCAGTGCCACCTGTAAAGATAAAAGAGGCGATCGCGGGATTAGGTGTTGTGCCCGATCCCGTTATGATGTCTCCTGCGGATTGGAAGGTGATGCTGCCTGATGTTCCTGAAGTCGAAGCTGTATTTACACGACCAGAGCTAACATTAATCTCTCCTGTATTACTAATTAGGGAAACATTACCGCCAGATCCAGTGGAAATACCTTGTGAAAATGCAGCGATAGCAAAATCTATTCCATCAATATCGACATTTCCAATGAGTCTAATATCTCCTCTTGCCTGAATAGTCACATTCCCTGCATCATCATTCCCAAGAGAATCCCCAGCAGATGTATTTATTGCACCTATTTCCACATTACTGCGTGTACTCTCAACTGAAATATTGCCAGCATTACCCGAGGAACCACTTGTACTTGTATTCAGTAACTGAGTGGTAATATTGCTTATGGTGGTGAAAGATATATCGCCAGAAGTTGAGATCGCCTGATTAGCCAAAATGCTTTCACCATTAACCGTCAACGAACTAAGCCGAGTTGTCGCGCCAACTGAGCCTAACGTAATTGCACCCGTTCCAAAATCTCTTGTTCCAGAATCTATAAATAAACTTTGCGTCCCGTTAATACTGGCATTTTGAAGGTCAATCGCCCCACCCGCCCCACCTCCTGTATCTTGAGCGTCATCACCAGCAGAGAGGATTTCGGTAGTAGTGGTTAAGATGAGACTTCCTGAGATCGTTATATTACCTCCAGTACCTCTTGTCGCCGCCGTGCAAATACTCGAACTATCACAGTTAGATAGATCCACACCATTGATAGACGGAATAGTTGAGTTTACTTGAATTGTTCCAGAAGTAGAATTAAGCGATACATCTCCACCTTGAGTTCTACCGAGACTAAGAATGTAACCAGCGATAATACTATTAGTCGCATTGAGTGTAATTGTCCCGCTAATTCCGCCAATTGATAACGCATTGACTCCACCCACAGTTATCGAATTGCCAGTAATACTAATATCGCCACTATCGCCACTATTATCTGTTGTCGCCGCCGTGCAAATACTCGAATTAGCACAGTTAGATAGATCCACACCATTGATAGACGGAATAGTTGAGTTTACTTGAATTGTTCCAGAAGTAGAATTAAGCGATACATCTCCACCTCGAGTTCCACCAAGACTAAGAATGTAATTAGCGATAATATCATTAGTCGCATTGAGCGTAATTGTCCCGCTAGTTCCGCCTGTCGATAACGCATCGACTCCACCCACAGTTATCGAATTGCCAGTAATACTAATATTGCCACCCTCACTATCTGTGCCAATAACTCCCGTACTAACACCCGAAACTGTTACAGCACCTTTTGCAGAAAGTAGAATATCGTTGCCATTGGCATTGCTAGCCACCACACCTGAAGTGATATTACCTGCATTAATCGCTCCATCTGCACTAATTATACTGATTTTGCCAGGATTGCTATTGTCTGGCATAACACTGATTCTGCTATCGGCGGATGTTAACTGAATATCGCCTAAAGCCGCGATCGTAATGTTGCCGCCATTCCCCGAATTGTTTAGAGCGAAAACATTGGCAACAATGTCGCCTACAATTATATTGCCATTATTCGCTGTCAAGCTCACATCACCGCTATTTCCAGCGCTGCCAAATAAAGCATTTGTGGCAAATCTTGAGTTGAGCGCACTAATACTTCCCGTTGTTGCAGTGATGTCAACTTTCCCACCACCATTAGGAGAGAATGTCTGAAAATTAACAGATATTATAGAACTTACATTCACGCCAGAGATGGAGATATTACCGCCATTACTAGAAAGAGCGTTAGTAGAACTACCAAACTGAACCGAACCAGTTCCTGTAGCAGTAGTTCCATTATTTGCTAGCAGCGATATCGCGCCGCGATTGGTTGTGATATTTTGATTGACATTAATATTATTTCCCGCTTGTGCCGTGAAACTGACATTTGGAGAGGAAATGATAACTGGAGCGTTGACATTAATATTGTTCGTTGCTTGTAGAACGACATTAGTGAGCGAGCTGTTTATTAAGCCCACATTCAAAGTATTGAGCGTTGCATCTGGATCGCTAAAATTATCAACTTGAGCCAACGCTGTAAAGCCACTCGTACCATTAATCACTGTAATATCAGTTGGGTCGAGAAGCAAAGTTCCGATGTTTCCGTTTGCAGCAAAAGTATTTACAGAACCATCAAAAATCAGATTATCCTTACCAGACACCTCAACAAAACCACCATCACCGCTTAGCGCTCCACCTTTACTAAGGATTGTCCCGAAAAATTGCGTAGCGCGATCGCCCCAAACAATTACCCTTCCCCCATTCCCATTAGTTAAAGCACTAACATCAACAACCGACTTATTATCAAAATAAGTGTACTGAGCATTAGGGACAACTCCCTTACCCTGCAAATCACCACCGATTAAGACATTGCCGCCATTGATTCCAGTTGCGCTAATTTGGGAATTAACAACAGCTACGCGATCGCCAAAAATACCAACTTTGCCACCATCAGCATTAATAGAACTAACATCAACAGTTCCCGATACAACCGTAGTGCCATTAGTCACAGGTAACTCATTAGCCGCAGGAGTCGCCACGATCGCTAACGTACCATCAGGTTTGACAATTACGCGATCGCCTTCGATTGCTTTGCCAGTTAGCAACTCCGCCAACTTCGGTAAAGACGTAATTTCACCATTCCAATTAGTCGGCACAGCATCTTTGAGAACGCTCAAACCAAGAACGAGATCAGGCGATCGCAAATCGACAACCGAGCCGCCAGTAACAGAAGTAATTGCGACATTGCCACTGGGCGCAGTCAATACACCAGAGCTAACAATTGCACCCGCCGTAAACGTAATATTTTTACCCGCATCAACCGCAAGATTGCCTTGATTGATAATTGCCGCAGGTTGAGCGATGCCAAATTTAATGTTTTGGGGATTGCCGCTAGGAAAACTTAACGAAGACTTATCCACGCTAAAAGTGCGATCGCCAGCAAATCCTAGACTCGTTCCCGTATTTGCATTAAACGAGCCGCCAATATCTAATTTTGCATCTTTACCAAATACGACCCCATTAGGATTCATCAGATACAGATTCGCGTTAGGGAATGCGATGCGGCTCTCGATGTTTCCTAGAATTTGCGAGGGATTATCACCCGTAACGCGATTGAGGATGTTGTTGATCTTGCTGCCATCGACAGTTGAGTTGCCAGTATTAAAAGTTACGCCAGATTGCGGAACATTGAACTGATCGAAACTGTGATACAGGTTGCCACCATTGACTGTTCCTGCTCCTACTGGCGCGATCGCATTGCCATTGACTTCGGTTGCTGTGGTTTGGTCTGGAACGATTTGAGCAAAAGCACTTTGGCTATTGAGCGCAAATAAGCCACAAAGACTGACAAGAGAGCAAGTAAACAGCGATCGGTAATTTAGGGAGAGCATGATAGAACCTTTTACACATATGGATAATCGACTCCCCCACAAATGTCCTAAGCCTCATAGTGTAGATAGGCGTAATAAAACCCAGAAAGCTGTGACGCACGCTGCGCGTGCGCCACAGCTTTTTGGGTTTTAAGTTTTCTTTTGCACCGATCTACTTAACTAAACCCAAGCTGTTCAGACAACAGGATTCAGTTTTAGCTATGTATCAAAATTTAAGCACAACATCAGTTTAACTTTGCTATTTTTGCATAATTAATTAGTACATTTCTATAAACTTTATAAATGTCGCCAGTATTGTTAGGACATAAAACCCAAAAGAGGGTGGCGGCGCGGAGCGCCGCCACCCTCTTTTGGGTTTTGATTTGTCTTGCATATAGAAGCGAAAGCTTAATATGGTCATGGACTCAGGATAGAATCGGCGATGCCATCAATGATGAAGTCAGTAAGCCATTTGGCGGTAATCGGTGCAAACAAGATGCCATTGCGATAATGTCCCGTTGCCAAAATTAGATTTTCATAATCGCTAGTTCCCAAAATAGGAATCTCATTGGGTGCATGAGGACGGAAGCCCCACCATGTTTCAGTAATTGGCATATCCGCGATCGCAGGATAAACAGATATGGCGCTATTCAACAATTGAGCAATGCCAGCCGCCGTATTTCCTTCAGCAAAACCGCGATCTTCAACGGTTGCACCGATCACAATTGTGCCGTCTTGACGCGGGACAATGTAGCAGTTGGAAGCATAAATTACTCTCTGTAACTTGCGATCGCGATCAAAGACAGATAGCATCTGACCCTTGATTGGATTTATAGGCAACGGCATGAGCGATCGCGTCCATGCCCCTGTCGCCAGTACATAGCGATCGCTCTGCAATTTACCTGCACTAGTTTCCAGATGTGTGACCCGATCGCGATCGCGGGCAATCGCATAGACAGTCACTCCTTCAAGAATCTTTATCGATAGCGATCGCGCCGCCGTAATTAGCGCTTGGGCAAGCTTGCGGTTATTAACTTGACCATCTTCAGGCAGCCAGAGCGAACCTAAAATAGAATCTCCTAATCCCGATTGACGTTGGTGAGACTGAGATTTATCGATATATTTGGGATGTTGTGATTGAGCTAGGCGATCGCGTTCTGTTAAAACTGGAGCAATAATCCCACAACACCAATAACCACAATCTTGTCCAGATAAGCGCATTAAATTAGCGATCCATTGCGGATACATCTCACGGCTACGTATACCAAATTTTAATAGAGAACCCTCCAGTCTTTCCGCTTCTGGAGCTAGCATTCCTGCGGCTGCCCATGTCGCACCCTTGCCACAAGTACCACGTTCGACAATTGTGACATTTGCGCCCTTTTGCGAAAGGGCGATCGCGGATGCTAAGCCAATTACACCACCACCAATTATTAAAATATCTGTCATTTATGCTTACCCTTCGCACGCACTTAACCAAAACCGAAGAAGTAATTTGCGGCGCTCCGCGCCGCAAATTACTTCTTGTACTACCTAACTCTAGCTTTGCTATAAAACAAAACATTACCTAATCTCGATGATATAGCCGTTGCCAGTTAAAACCCAAAAGAGAGAGGCGGCGCGAAGCGCCGCCACCCTCTTTTAGGTTTTAACTCAATTGCTTCGCCTTGCAGTACACCCTCAATCACAGGCGCTTCGCGCCGCCACCCTCTTTTGGGTTTTAACTCAATTGCTTCGCCTTACAGTACATCCTCAATCACAGGCGCTTCGCGCCGCCACCCTCTTTTGGGTTTTAACTGACGACAACCTAAATCGCAAAGAAGGTTGCTCTGCAACCTTCTTTGCGATTTAGGTGGAAACCTCATCGGGAGGCTCTTCATCAAGATCTACAATTTGTCCATTAAACAACTCAGCAATATTCCTAATTACCATGTCATCTTCTGACATTCCCACATAGCCTTTAGGCTGAGCCGCGTCTTTGGGCTGAGCCACCACGACTGGCTTGGGAAGATCAGGCGGAGGCAATGATGGAGGTGATGATGGAGACGTTACAGTTGGACTAGGCGAATTCGGTGGTGCTGTTCGTGAAGGAGAAATTGGTGCAGAAATAGGAGGCGCGATCGCAGGTGTCATTGGTAGACTGGGCGCTGTTGACGCGCTCTGAGTTGGCGCTGACACAAAAGTGAACATTACCTTCATCGGGCGCTGTAGGGACTTGGCAAAGGCCTCTTCTATTTCACTACGCTTCTGCACCACAATATTTCTGGTTGTCTCGTCACGCTTACCTGCCAATCCGATTTTGACACTGCTACTGTCGATTGTTAAAATATGCGCCTGTATTTGGTTAAATACTGCCTTAGTTGGCGAAGGTAGCATTGATGAAATATTTTGCCATAACTGATTAAGGTCATAGCCCACGGAGGCCATATCCTCAAAGTCGTCATCTCCTGAAGACAGGGGAGTCTCAACTTCAGGAAGTCTGGATTCAGCAAGTTTGGTCGTCTCGGACTTGATAACTTGAGCGATCGCTGGTTGCGCTAAGACTGCTTCTGTTTGGGGAGTGGAAGTTGCTGAAACAGGACTACTTCTTGGCGGTGGTGAGACTTGTGGCGTAAACTGCGGAGTTGAATTACGAACAGGAACGAATGGCGGCGCTGTTGATGATTGATTAGAGTGGGCGGCACTTTGGGCGGAAGGGAGCAATCCCATCAGAGTGACTTCGAGCCATAGGCGAGGCTGATTGGAATTGCGAATTTGTAACTCAGCCGATCGCAAATGCTGCTGACCTAACAAGATACTTGAAATTGGCAGTGATTGGGCAAGTTGGCTCAATCGCTCCCAGCCAGAACTGGTCATCGCCACAAGATCACTGCGATCGCTAGCAGTCTTCGCAATTAGTAAATCCCGATATACGTTCGCCAAATTTTGCAACACAATCAAAGGCTCACGTCCGCGATCCATGATCCTCCGCACATACTCAATTAGCTGCGTAGAATGATCAGCCGCGATCGCTTCAATAAGCGATAGTAAATCTTGTTCTGGAACCGAGCCAACTAAATCCCAAACTGCCTCAACGGTAATCTCTCCATCCAACAAGCTCAATTGATCAAGTAAAGATTCCGCATCACGCAATCCCCCTTGGGCAATTTGCGCCACCAGAGTCAAGGCTTCTAGATGAATATTAATGCTCTCATTTGCCGCAATCTTTCCCAAATGCTTAACCATTGCATCAAGGGGAATTCGCCGAAAATCGAAGCGTTGACAACGGGAGATAATCGTGGGTAAAACGCGCTGTGGATCAGTGGTAGCAAGGATAAAAGTAACGCGATCAGGAGGCTCTTCTAGAGTTTTTAAAAGAGCATTAAAAGCTGCCGTACTTAACATATGACAGTTATGTACTAACAATCCATTAGCCACAAAGTTATGGTTATCCTCAACCTCAATGTCATACACTTTCTCTTCACCAACGTGGGTTACAGATTCGACCTTCTCCAAACTTGTAAGCCAATTTGTAATGTATGGAGGGAGCGTAAGCAACATATTTGTCGGTTCGCCTTGCCCAAAAGGAACAGGCGACAAAATATTCGTCCCAGCTTTGATATTGCTTGCTTTGATCCATCCTGATGTAGTCCTGATTAAGTGATTACCTGTGCATTGAATCGAACGTTGGCTAGTTTTGATCATTAAAGTTGGTTTAATGCCGCGCTCTAGCCAACGCAAAACTTTTTTATATTCCCACTGCTGAGAATGCTCGTTATAACTTAGTACCTGTTTGTTTAGCAGATCTTGATCATCCAGACGCATTAAGCCATCATCAGTCTGAACAAGGGTATCACCTGTCAAACATTCGTCAATAATATAGACCTTAAACCTTGCTTTTGCTGGAGCAAATTGAGCGCGTTCGATTAACTCACGGATATTATCGACACCCGTATTACTAGCTGCGTCAATTTCTGTAATGTCGAGAGCATTGCCATTGGCGATACTGTGGCATAGCTCGCATTTGCCACAGGGGTTAGGCGTAGGACTGTCAGAACTTAGGCAATTAAGGGACTTTGCCATGATGCGGGCGCTAGAGGTTTTACCCGTTCCTCGTGCGCCTGTAAATAGATAGGCTGGAGCAATTCGCTTAGTGTTTAAAGCGTTCGATAAGGTATGCGCGATCGCTTCTTGTCCAACCAAGTCAGCAAAAATTTGGGGTCGATATTTGTGATGTAGCGGCTCGTAGCCCATAGGAACACGTTAAAAATACATTACGTCATATCGAGGCTAATCAAATATATCATTGATGCCAAGTCACGAACCACAAGAGAAATCTTGAAAGTGTTGCAAAGCAACACTTTCAAGATTTCTCTTGGTTTGAGTTTAAGCGCAAAGCGCTGCATAAAAAACCAAAAAGCTGTGGCGCAAGCGCAGCTTGCGCCACAGCTTTTTGGGTTGTGCTTAGTTGAACGAAGTCGAAACCATACTTTCCGATGGCGATGCTACTTCAATTAGGGGAAGTAATATTCCATTTTGAAGTTGTCCATTCGTACTAAGTTCACTGTGACAGAGATATAGCCGATCGCCTGTACGATCAAGTAAATCGCCGATCAATCTCTGTAAGCGTTGCAAATTAGCAGTATTTTCTTGCTCAGTTGTCCATAGTTCTCCATTCCAGTTCTTGAGAAATAGCGGTGCGCCGTATAGAGAAGCAGAACCACCTTGGAGCCATAGATCTGAGCTAGCATCTAGCCAAAATTGCCAACGATGGGTAAATCGGGCCATTCGATATTGAAAGATCGTGGCAAGGACAACGCTATCTTCTGAAGGAGTTGAATAGTAAGGATTAGCGGTAACTGTACCTTGACGGATAAGTTTAATAAATCTTTCTAGAATAATCAGATCTTTTGGATCTCTCGGATCTTTCGGATCGAGACGGTAGCATAGTTGCCAATAGTATTGAGCAGTTTCGATTAATTCTCTCAGCGTAACCGTATACTCATAGGCTAGTTTGCGCGACTGAAAGAAAGCTTGAATCGCCCGATCAATAAATAGTAAAGGATCATCTTTGGAAGGTTGTTTTTCTATCCATTCACGAATTTGTTCGTAGGATTGCGTAGCCGCATATCCAAGGCGGTTCCATTGACTGTAAGTCTCAGCAGCGAGTAGATGCGGATGCTCTGGATGTGGCACAAAACAATGATCGGCGAGCAGCCCTGCCCGAACTGGATCGATCGCATCGGTCAACACGACTAACATCTCTGCGATGTGATCTCGACTGACTAATTTTCCTAAATTAGGATAAGCCAGAGCTAGCAAAGTTAGCAGCGATCGCACTTGCGCTGAATGCGATAGCGGACGCTGATCATTGAGAGGATAGACCTGAATATTTTTTTTGCGAAGTATTTCTGCGATCGCATAGTTGGCAATATTATCTAGCCCAGGCGCAATAATGGCGACTTCATTAGCTTGAATGTTTTTAGAGGCAATTGCCTCGGCGATATTTTCCGCAACATTGCGAAATAACTTAGAACGCGAGATCGACTCAATTCCGTAAATATTAGCAAATGGTTCAATAAACCTCATGCTAGGTTCGCTGACTATTTCCAGAACTAAGGGTGCAATATCAGAGCCTAATGTATTACTTGCTTTGGGAGCTGTTTCAATTTCACATTCAGACTTGAGTTCTTGCCAATAGTCAGGATCAGCCCCCAAGCCTAAGCGTACTGAGCCATCGGGATTAAAGGTAAATAGTCCTTTAGCTCCATTTTGCAATAGAAATTTACACAGGTCACAGGCGATCGCGGGCATCTCATCGGCGCGATCAACAATTACATAGCGAAAGCGCTGTTTGAGTTGTCGCTGATATTGAGGATGGGGAAGTAAGTGCTGCACAAACAGGTCAACGATGATGCCATAGGTCAACAAGCCGCGTTCCCAGCAATATGTACGCCATTCTTCTAGAGTTTCACCGATTTCTTGCCATTGTTCTAGAATCTCGCCACTAGATTCGCCAGAAGCATTATCAGTAACACTTTCTATGCCTATGTTTAAAATTTTGGGAATTTCATTAATACTTCTGCCGCCATAGGCTGCCAGTAGATACAGATCTAATAGACGGCGGATTAGGCGATCGCGTCCCACACCTTCCATTTGCAAAGTTTGCATCTCTAAGCGATCGCGCCAACACCGCTCAGCCAGTTCCTGCTCATTCTCAACTCGCAAAAGCAGAGGGAACTGTGCTTTTAACTGAAGCTTTTTGACTAGTAATGTCCAAAAAAGACAGACCTCGTCACGAAAAAAACTGAGCGGTGTCACCACAGTAGCGGGATATTTACCATGAGTTGCCAACATCAGGCGATCGCTCAAAACGCGCCTTTGCTGAGCATCAACAGTAAAAACTAAAACCTTTTGAGAAGCAGCCTGTGGGTTGAGTTGATGGGCAAAATCTTGTTCTGTCCAATCACAAAAATGTTGGATGATTCTTGTAGTCTTGCCACTACAACTACCGCCCTCAATCCACATATTAGTCATAATTCTTGCCATAGAATAGAGCAACCAAAAGAGATTTGTAAAAGTGCCACTAAGCGGCACTTTTACAAATCTCTCTGGATTTTAAATTAGCACAAAGCACTCTAGATATTATGTGGCGATCGCACCTAGCTCGAAGCTTACACAAACACCGCAATCAACCCGAAGCAAGGTTTTTCCAATTAGCAACCATCGGGCTAGATCAGCGACCTCACAATCGCACAGTCGTATTTCGGGGTTTTCTAGACGATGGCGATCGCCTTAAAGACTGCCTGCAAATGATTACCGATCGCCGCAGTCAAAAATTTGAGCAAATCCATGACAATCCTTGGGCAGAGGTTTGCTGGTACTTTACGAAAACGCGATCGCAGTTTCGGATCATGGGAAAATTAATTTTAATCGATGCCGAAAATCCCAGCTTAGAATTGCAAAAACTGAGGCAACAGTTATGGCAAGCCCTTTCTGATTCTGCAAGAATCCAATTCGCTTGGCCGCATCCTAGAGAAGAGAGAGAGCCTGAAAATATCAAAGTCACAACTCCCGATCCATCATTACCCCTCAAAGATTTTTGCCTATTACTATTGGAACCAACCGAAGTCGATCACCTTGAACTGCGCGGCGATCCGCAAAATCGTTGCTTATATCACCGTGATGGACAGGGTAACTGGACTGAAACAGAAGTTAATCCGTAAACAGCATCTGTTGATACAGCGCCTTGCGCTGCGATAAAACCTAGAAAGCTATTGAAAAGTGCCGCTTCGCGGCACTTTTCAATAACTTTCTGTACTACTCAAAGCCTCAACAGGCTGTAGTCTTAAACCCAAAAGAGGGTGGCGGCGCTTCGCGCTGCCACCCTCTTTTGGGTTTTATGTTGTCCTGATATATGTGGCGACAGCCATACATCAATTTAAGGATTATGGTTTCGTGTCATCAGTTACAGACATAATGTCATCAATAGCTCACAATGATTGCGATAGTCCATGAGTAGCGATCGCTGTCGCCATGTAGTAAGCAATGAAGCCTCGTATTATCGTCTGTGGTCTAGATCGAACGGGTTACAAGATTTTGAGCCTCTTGAAACAGCAGGGCTGTTTGGTTGTGGGCATCCATGATCGCCCCGTTCATCAAGACGATGCCGAGATTATTATTGGGGACTTGGCTGCTGCTGAGACTTTACTCGCCGCAGGGATTCGCGATGCTCAGACTTTGATTTTGGCAGGAGCCGATGAGACTCGCAACTTGACAATCCTGATGCAAGCAAGGGTACTGAATCCCCATGTCAGGATTATCAATCGCCTGTTCAATTCCAGCTTAGGCGTGCGCCTTGACCTAACCCTGCCCAATCATCTGACGATGAGCGTGGCAGCTTTAGCCGCTCCTGTATTTGCTTTTAGCGCGATGGGTAGTAAAGCGATCGGGCAGTTGCGGCTTTTCAATCAAACATGGCCGATCCATGAAGAGTTCATCGATGAACGCCATCCTTGGCTGGGCAAGGCACTTGGTGACTTTTGGGAAGATCGCCGCCGAATGTTGATCTATTACTTGCCTAGCGATGAAAGCAAAGTGGATCTAGTTAGTGCGGTGTTAGGTGGTCGGACTTTACAGATTGGCGATCGCCTATTGCTTGGCACACAGCCTAGCGTCAGAACTGCATCACGTCCTATTTTTCAGAAAATATCAAAGCTATTCTTGGGAGTGCGTCATTTTAAAGAACATGGGCGCTCAGTTCTATTCACCTCGATCGCTTTGATGGCAACTATCTTTTCGGCAACCATAGTCTATACCAGCTTTCAGCGCAATATTTCCCTCGTTGATGCTGCCTATTTTGCGGTGGGAATGATCACGGGTGCTGGAGGGAATGAAATGGTTGTGGAAAGCTCGGCTGACGGCATCAAAATATTTACAATCATCATGATGCTGATTGGCACGGCTGTAATTGGTATTTTTTATGCAATCTTGAATGATTTTATTTTAGGATCGCGGTTGCGAAATTTTTGGGATGCGGCGCGAGTCCCGCAGCGTAACCATATTGTTATTTGTGGACTAGGCAGTATTGGCGTACAGACAGCACTGCAATTAGTTAGCTACGGCTATGAAGTGCTGGTTATTGAGCGTGATTTAAACAATCGATTCCTTGATACTGTGCGATCGCAAAATATTCCTGTCATCCACGGTGATGCCAGCCTGCCCACTACCCTCAAAGCAGCAAACCTTGACAAAGCCGAATGTCTGTTAGCCGTTACCAGCAACGACACTTCCAACCTCGAAATCGCCCTCAATGCTAAAGGAATTGCCCCACAATGTCGCGTCATCGTCCGCTATGACGATCCCTACTACGCCAGCATGGCGCATGAAGTATTTGACTTTGAAGCAGTACTCAGTCCGCCCGAAATTGCCGCCCCTGCTTTCGCATCCTCGGCATTAGGTGGGCGCATCCTCGGTAATGGCATTGTCGCCGATAGTCTCTGGGTAGCGATCGCGACGATGATCACTCCCAATCATCCATTCTGCGGAAAGCCTGTGTGTGAAGCCTCAACCAAAGCTGATTTTGTGCCCCTCTATATCGAAACTTCCTGCCAAACGATTCATGGTTGGAACCTGCTAGAAGCTTCCCTAAGTGCAGGTGATATTCTTTATTTGACTATGCCCGCTGCAAAATTAGAACAGCTATGGCGAGTCGCTCCATTTCAAGTAGCAGTAAATTGATCAAGCTTTAATCGGCGGCGCGTTGCGCCGCCGATTAAAGCTGTCGCCACAAAAAAAGCTGTGGTGCACGCGCAGCGTGCACCACAGCTTTTTTTGTTATTAGCTTTGTGAGAATAAACGTAATTCTGATGTTGGCGAATTGAGAAATAGATTTGCTCTTTGCAGAACTGAAGAAGAAACTTGAATTTGCTTTAATTTGACTAGCCCTTCATCTACAAAAGATTGACATAAAGCCGCATTATTTCCCTTATTAAAAGTTGTCTCATAGTAAACCTCTCTGATACCTGCGGAGACAACTAACTTTAGACAAGAAATACAAGGCTCTAGAGTTACATAAATACTTGCGCCATCGGTAGAAATTCCATGCTTTGCCGCTTGCGCGATCGCATTGGCTTCGGCATGGACAGCCCTTGAGGGAAACTCCTTACTAGCGTCACAACTGATTAAATTAGGATAGCAATAGCCTTGAGTGGTGCAATGCACCGATCCAGAGGGGGAGCCATTATAACCAGTGGCAAGTACCTGCTTATCTTTGACGATGACAGCACCCACAGGAAATGCTAAACAGGTTGATCGCATAGCCGCTAACTTGGTAAGCAACATAAAATACTCGTCCCAAGTTGGTCGTTGCTGAAAGGCGATCAGGTCGGTCAATTCTGACATGAGTATGCTTATTTGTTGTTGGTAGCTGTCTTCAGCATATTACAGTGACTTGCGCTCAAGCTCCAACCCATAAAAGCTCTAAAAACATTGCTTTGCAATGTTTTTAGAGCTTTTATGGTGGCTCGTTTGATTTGCGATGCCTAAACCACTGCCGCGATCGCTACAACATCGGTGGCTTCGGGGCTATTCTGCTCCGAAGGTGGCACGACTTGCCAGAACTTCGGTAAATAGGTTGACCAATTATCGAGAACTTCCTTAGCTCGCGAACTGCCAGTATGGTCATAGCTGGATTGAACTAGTTCCTTCAGTTGAGATTCACCTGCGGCAGCGCTAACTTTTTGCACTTTGAGAACTTCTTGGCTGAGTCGTTCTGAGAACTTGCCATCGATATCGAGGAAGTAGGCAATACCGCCTGTCATGCCTGCGCCGACGTTGCGACCTGTAGTTCCGAGGACAACGATTACGCCGCCAGTCATGTATTCGCAACAGTGATCGCCTGTGCCTTCCACAACTGCCTTAGCGCCAGAGTTCCGCACCCCAAAACGTTCACCAGCCCGTCCATGCACGAATAGGTATCCGCCCGTTGCGCCATAGAGACAGGTATTGCCAACAATGGAGTTGTCGGCGGGGTTGAAGGTGACATTGGCACTAGGCTTGATGCTGATCGTACCGCCGTTGAGGCCCTTGCCCACATAGTCGTTGGCTTCACCGATAACGGTGAGATTTAGACCATTGATATTAAATGCGCCAAAGCTTTGACCTGCTGCGCCGACAAATTCGAGATTGAGGTTGCTGGCGAGTCCAGAGTTGCCATATTGCTTAGCGATCGCTCCAGATACACGAGTTGACACTGAGCGATCGGTATTGACGATTTTGTAAGTTTTGCTCAAGTCAGTTTGATTAGCGATCGCTTTCTGCACTTCGACATCTGCCAAAATCTGATCATCAAGAACAGCACCATTACTATGGGGAGTTGGTGAATGCTCTAACCATGCGCGATCGCTCTTAGTATCGGGCAACTTGATCAGGCAATCGAGATTAACTTGATTGAGATCGAGTTTGGCAAGTTTGAGGTCTTGACGTTGGGCTAAGAGGTCAGAGCGCCCGATGATGTCCTTGAGGGATTTATAACCAAGCTTGGCGAGGATTTGGCGCACTTCTTCGGCAACGAAGTAAAGGAAGTTAACCACATTCTCAGGAGTACCGGGGAAGCGCTTACGGAACTGTTCTAATTGGGAAGTTACGCCCACAGGACATTTGTTGGTATGGCAGACGCGAGCCATGATGCAGCCTTCGGCAATCATCGCGGCTGTGCCGAAGCCGAACTCTTCACCGCCGAGGAGTGCAGCGATCGCCACATCCCAACCTGTTTTGAATCCGCCATCAACCCGCAACAATACGCGATCGCGTAGTTTGTTGCCCATCAAGACCGTATGCACTTC
>Ga0136636_10000928_pt1 | contig 16347 bp, 12 predicted proteins | sample AntDrymUQ8522106_2_FD_104653 | JGI IMG/M metagenome (GOLD analysis project Ga0136636, IMG submission 104653) | Polar desert sand microbial communities from Dry Valleys, Antarctica - metaG UQ852 (21.06) | ecosystem: Environmental > Terrestrial > Soil > Desert | place: Antarctica: Dry Valley... | reverse complement strand
GACCCCAGCCTGCTGGCCGATGACAAAGACATGCTCGAAGACCTGGTGGCGGCGGCTTTCAATGCGGCTGTCCGCAAGGCCGAAGAAACTTCCGCTGAAAAAATGGGCAAGCTCACGGCCGGCATGCCTGGTTTGCCCGGTGGCATGAAGTTTCCGTTCTAGGCCCGAGTGGCGACAGCCAACGCCCTTGAGGTGCTGATTCAGGCCCTGCGCTGCCTGCCTGGGGTGGGGGTGAAGTCGGCCTCGCGCATGGCCTTTCACCTGCTGCAGCATGACCGGGCGGGCGCCATGGCGCTGTCTCGGGCGCTGCACAACGCCACGGAGAACATGCGCCACTGCGAGCTCTGCAACACCTTCACGCAGGCCGACATTTGTGTGACGTGTCTGGACGCCCGGCGCGACGCCTCCAAGCTCTGTGTGGTGGAGACGCCCGCAGACCAGTCTGCGGTGGAGCGCACAGGCGCCTACAAAGGCTTGTACTTTGTGCTGATGGGCAAGCTCAGTCCGCTGGACGGCATTGGCCCCAAGGACATTGGCCTTAAAAAATTGTTTGACCGCGCCAGCGACGGCACGGTGCAAGAGGTGATTTTGGCCACCAACTTCACCGCCGAAGGCGAGGCCACCGCGCACGTCATCAGTGAGGGGCTCAAAGCCCAGGGTTTGCGGCTGACTCGCCTGGCGCGCGGCGTGCCGGTGGGCAGCGAGTTGGAGTACGTTGATTTGGGCACCATTGCCCATGCGCTGGTCGACCGGCGCTGAGCCGGCGACTGGCTTGCTGAGGGAACGCAACCATGTCGAGCAACTCACTAACCATCGCCTACTGGTGCGTGCTGGTGGCCGCCTTGCTGCCCGTGGTGTGTGCCGGCATTGCCAAGTGGGGCACCCTGGGCAAGCCCGCGCGCGAGGGAGGTTATGACAACGACAACCCGCGCGCCTGGCTGGGCCAGCAGACGGCTTGGCGTGCGCGGGCTAACGCGGCGCAGGCCAACAGCTTTGAGGCCCTGCCGTTTTTCATTGGCGCGGTGCTGATTGCGCACCAGCTGGGCGCCAGCCAGGGTTGGGTGGATGGGATGGCACTGGCCTACATTGCGCTGCGTCTGACTTACATCTTCTTGTATGTGACGGGCCGAGCCAACCTGCGCTCGCTGGTGTGGACGCTGGCTTTTGCCGTCAACATCAGCATTCTGTTTGTGGGCTAAGTAAAAACCCATCCCGGGATGTTCCCGATGACGTGAGCGCGCAGCAGGGCTATGCTGGATTTTGTTGAAAAACGAAATCTGGAGAGTTTCTGTCATGTACCCCCTGGCGCTCAAGCGCCGAACCTTGTTGGCCGTCACGGCCTTGTCCGCCCTGTCACTGACCATGCCACGGCTGCGGGCGCAGCCACGGCCTGAGCGCGCCAAACTGACCCTTGCCGTGGACGGGCAGTCCGCCTTGCACTATCTGCCGTTGACGCTGGCTGATCAATTGGGCTACTTCCGGGCCGAGGGGCTGGACGTTGACATTCTTAACTTTTCCTCAGGAGTTGCTGCCGTTCAGGCTGTTGCCAGCGGTGCGGCGCAGGTCGGTGCAGGCGATTTTGAGCAATTGCTGGAAGGTCAGATTTTGGGGCGGATGCACCAGTCTTTTGTCCTACTCGGGCGTGCCCCGGGCATTGCCCTTGGCGTGTCACCCCATGCCATGCCCAATTACCGCACCTTGTCAGACCTAAAGGGCAAACGCATTGGGGTCACGGATGCCCAATCGCCCAGTCACCGGATGGCGCGCCTGATCTTGGCGCACGCCGGTTTGGGTGAAAGTGATGTGGGCTACGTCAGCCTGAATTCGGCCGACCAGGCCGTGGTGGCTTTTCGTCTGGGTCAAGTGCATGCCTTGAGTCAGGGTGATCCGGTCATGTCCCAGCTGGAGCAGAGTGGCGAAATCCGCATTGTGGCGGACACCCGCACGCAAAAGGGCACGCTGGCCGTGTTCGGCGGGACCAAGCCCTCAGCCTGCTTGTACGCGCCGGCCGACTTCATCACCAAACACCCCAACACCACGCAAGCCATCACGCACGCGCTGGTGCGCAGTTTGAAGTGGCTGCAAACCGCGGGCGCGCACGACTTGGTTAAAAATGTGCCTGAGGCCTACATGCTCGGTGACAGGGCCTTGTACTTGACCGCGTTCAGCAAAATGCGCGAGGTGATTTCGCCCGATGGGCTGATGCCTGACGATGGGCCCATCACCGCTTTGAGAGCATTCGTTGAACTGCACCCCTCTGACAAGCCCCGCGCCGTCGACTTGTCCAGCGCATTTACCAATCAGTTCGCTCAAGTTGCCAAGGCCCGCTTCAAGGCCTAAATGGAGCACAAGCTTATTTTTTGACGACTTTGACGGTCTTGGCGGGTTTGGCGCGGGCCTGTGACTTGCCCGTTTTAGCTTTCGCTGGAGTCTTTGCTGTGGCGCGTCCTTTGGCGTGGGCCGCGCCCGCTTTGCCATCGGACAGCTTGCGTTGAGGTGCTTCAACCCGTGTCGAGGCCGGCAAGAACAGCACAATCTGCTGGCCCGGTTTGAACTTGGCTGATGCGCCGGTTTTGTTCCAATCGGCAATGCTTTGGGCGCTAACGGCATACCGCTGAGCCACGCTGGCCACAGTGTCTTTTTTGCCCGCTTTGAGCACCCGACGCTTCAAAATAATCTCGGGTGCCAGCGAGAGCTGACCATAGTCGGCAACGTGCCCGCTGACATCCTTGTCGAGCCGTTGCGAGCGATGCACCAGCAGGCTGGAGCCTTTCTTGATCAGCACACGCGGTGGAATGTTGTTGACACTGCGCAGCTCGTCCTCGCTCATGCCGACCTTTTGCGCGACATCGGCGGTTTTCAGGGTGGCGGGCGCGACCCACACCGTCCAGCTGGCCAGTTGCCCGCCGGCGTAGGTCTCTAGGTTGCTCTGGAAAATGCCGGCGTTGTCCCACGGCAGCAGGATTTGCGGCGTGCCAGCGGCCATGATCACCGGGCGGCTGATGGACGGGTTGAGCGCCTTGAAGTCGGCCAAGGACACCTCGGCCAGCTTGGCGGCCACGGCCACGTCAATGTCGCGCTTGATGTCGACCGTTTCAAAGAAGGGGTGGTTGCCGATCAGCGGCAAACTGGAATTAAAAGCCTGCGGCCGGCCCACGATGTTTTTCACGGCCTGCAGCTTGGGCACGTACATGCGGGTTTCCATGGGCATGGTCAGGTCGGTGTAGGCGGTGCCCAGGCCGGCCCGTTTGTTTTTGGCAATGGCGCGGCTCACGCTGCCTTCGCCCCAGTTGTAGGCGGCCAAGGCCAAGTGCCAGTCGCCAAACATGCGGTGCAGCTTTTGCAGGTAGTCCAGTGCCGCTTTGGTGGACGCCAGCACATCGCGCCGGTCGTCGCGAAACATGTTTTGCTTCAACTCGAAGTACTTGCCCGTGGCCGGCATGAATTGCCACATGCCAGCGGCCTTGGCGCTGGACACCGCTTGCGGGTTGAACGCGCTCTCAATGAAGGGCAAGAGCGCCAACTCAGACGGCATGTTGCGCCGCTCCAGCTCTTCAACGATGTGAAACATGTACTTGCGGGAACGTTCGGTCATGCGCAGCATGTAGTCCGCGCGGCTGCTGTACCACTGCTCCCGGTCGGTGACCAAGTCGTTGCTCAAGTCGGGCATGGCGTAGCCACTGCGGATGCGCTCCCACAAGTCCAGCGGGGGGGCCAGGGCGGCGACGCTGGTGGAGCGCAATTGCGTGGTCGCAATGGGTTGAAGCTCGCCACCGGGCACCGCAGGCTTGACGCCAGGGTTAAACCACCGAGACGGCGCCGTGGTGTTACTGCCCGGCCCTGTCGGGTGAGTGGGGTCGGTGAGGCTGGTGGTGGCACAGCCCGCAAGCCAAAGCAGGCTGCTGGCGCTCAAAATTTTGAAGAGATTCATGACAACTGGTTTTTTGTAAGGGGCAGGGCGCGTCAGCCGGGGCGCGGGGCTGCGCGGGCTGGCGATGGGTGCGCGAGCGTTAAAAAACGCAAGGGCATAGTGTGCCAGCCTCAGCGTGTTGGGCGTGCAGGAGAAATGTAAATTTCGGCTTAACAGGTAAGTCCTTTCGGAGCTCCCCAGCCCTGGTTTATGGTTCAGAAATAGCGTGGGGGCTTGCGCGCTGCCTGCGCGCGGCGCGGGCTGCTGCGTGACTAGAATGACCCCGGACACCCGGCGCACTGCCGCCCGACCGCCTGGCACGGCCTTGAAAGACACTGCATGAGCGAGCAACTGACAGGAATGCACGACTGGTTTAATACCCCGCCTGGGCGCTACCTGCTGGCTTGGGAGCGTGAGCAATTGGCGCTTGCGGTGGCTGATGTGTTTGGTTTTCATGCTTTGCAACTGGGCCTGCCTGACATCTGGGCGCTGGACGCCAACCGCATGCCGCACCGCTGGCTCGCCCACCACATCCCCAGCCCCGAGGCCGATTTTTTGACTGATTTTGCGGCCTTGCCGTTCTCCGCCGACAGCCTGGACTTGGTGGTGTTGCCCCATTCACTGGAGTTGTCGCCTGACCCGCACACCACGCTGCGCGAGGTGGAGCGGGTGCTGGTGCCTGAGGGCAGGGCGGTGATTTGCGGTTTCAACCCGGCGTCGCTCTGGGGTTTGCGCCAGCGCCGTGCGCATCTGTACCATCGGCTCGGTTTTGGGCACATGTTTTTGCCCAAGGCGGGCGAGTTCATTGGCTACTGGCGCCTGCGGGACTGGCTGCGCTTGCTGGGGTTTGAGGTGGAGGTGGTGCGTTTTGGTTGCTACCGGCCGGCCCTGACCAGCGAGAAGTGGTTGCAACGTTTTGAGGCGATGGATCGGCTGGGTGAGCGCTGGTGGCCGATTTTTGGGGCGGTGTATTTTTTGGTAGCGGTCAAACGCGTGCACAGCATGACGCTGCTGAGCCCGAGCTGGAAGTCAAGCCCACGCTTGATAGTTGCTCCTGTTTCAGTAGCTGGTAGCGCAACCCTGACAAGGGCTAGAGGCCAAAATGACTCATAATTTAATGGACAACGAGGAACCCTGATTGAATGCGGTAGAAATTTACACAGATGGCGCCTGCAAGGGCAACCCGGGCCCCGGCGGCTGGGGCGTGCTCATGAAGACGGCCGACGCCCAAAAAGAACTGTTTGGTGGCGAGCTGGGCACCACCAACAACCGCATGGAGATGCTGGCGGTGATTGAGGCGCTGTCGGCGCTCAAGCGCCCCTGCCATGTCACGCTGCATGTTGACAGCCAGTATGTGCTCAAGGGCATCACAGAGTGGATTTCGGGTTGGAAGGCCCGGGGCTGGAAAACTGCGGCCAAGCAACCCGTGAAAAACGTCGACCTGTGGCAGCGGCTGGACGCGGTCGTTACCACCTCCGGCCACAAAATTGACTGGCGCTGGGTGCGCGGTCACAACGGCGACCCCGGCAACGAGCACGCCGACATGCTGGCCAACCGCGGCGTAGAGCAAGCCCTGCGTCAGCGTTAACGTCACGGCCTGAGCTTTGCCGTGTAAAGCACCCTACCGACCAAAGCAGCCAAGCTGCTGCTACATTGCCCTCTGCTTATTCCCTGGTAAGGCTGTGCCGTGACCAACCAATTTAAATATTTCGTCGTTGCCGGCGTGGGCATTGCCTTGGTGTCTGCCGGGGCCTGGTGGTACCAGTCCAAGCCCACGGTCGCTCGCGAGGCCACGGGTGTTCAAGGAGCCGGCGCTCCCCGCGCGCCCGGTACACCCGCGGGCGGTGGTGGCGGTGGCCCTGCGCGGCCTGCTGGGGTCGAGGTGGCGCTGGTGGACACCATGTCGCTCCAAGACGATGCCCAGACCGTCGGTAGCCTGCGTTCACGCCAGAGCGTGATGGTGCGCCCGGAGGTGGCCGGTCGCATTCAATCTTTGGGCTTCAAAGACGGCTCTGCCGTGCGCCGAGGTCAGCTGCTGGTGCAGCTGGACGACACGCTGCAGCGCGCTGAGGTTAAGCAGGCACAGGCCCAGTTGTCCATCGTTCAGGCCAACTTCAAGCGCAACCAAGAGCTGGTCGCGCAAAACTTCATTGCCCAGCGCGTGGTGGAAGAAAGTGCCGCCAACTTGGAGGTGGCGCAGGCGCAACTGGCGCTGGCCAAAGCGCGCATGTCGCGCATGGCCATCGTGGCGCCCTTTGCCGGCACCGTGGGCCTGCGGAACATCAATATCGGCGACTACGTGAAAGATGGCGCTGATTTGGTGAACCTGGAGGACACCAGCAGCATGGTGGTTGATTTCCGCTTGCCAGAGCGCTACCAGGGCAAGCTCAAGCTGCAGCAAGCTGTCGAACTGACGCTGGACGCCTTGCCGGGTCGGGTTTTTCAGGCGCGCATTGAGGCGCTGGATCCGCTGCTCGACGTGAACGGCCGCTCGGTGGGCGTGCGCGCGGTGCTGCCCAATACCGCCGGTCAATCGGTGCTGAGCGGCAGCCGGCCGGCGGTGGGCGTGGCATCAGCGCCACTGCGTCCGGGCATGTTTGCCCGCGTGACCAGCGTGTTTTCTGTCAATGACGCGGCGCTGGTGGTGCCTGAGGAGGCCATCGTGCCCCAGGGGGGTCGTCAATTTGTCATCAAGGTCGTGGCCCCTGAGGCGGTGCCCTCAGCCGCTGGCAAAGTGCCGCCCGACACCGAGTTTGTTTCTCTGCGGCAAGAGGTTAGCTTGGGTGTGCGGCGTCTGGGCAAGGTGGAAATTACCCAAGGCTTGAGCCAAGGCCAAACCGTGGTGGTGGCCGGACAACAACGCTTGCAGCGTGACGGCACGCCGCTGCGCGTGGTCGTGACAGGGCAGCCACCGCAAAAGCCGGCTGCTGAGACTGGCGCGGTGGCCAAGGCCAGTGCCCCAGCGGCCAGCCGCTAACGCGGGGGCGCACCATGCAACTGGCTGAAACCTCTGTCCGTCGCCCGGTCTTTGCGACCGTGTTGTCGATGCTCATCGTGCTGGTGGGCGCGGTGTCCTTTGACCGGCTCACGGTGCGCGAATACCCCCAAATTGACGAGCCTGTGGTGTCCGTGACGGCCACGTTCTCAGGAGCGTCCAGTGAGGTCATGGAGAGCCAGGTCACCAAGGTGCTGGAAGACTCGCTGGCCGGCATTGAGGGGGTGGACGTCATCACCTCCACCAGCCGCCAGGAACGCAGCCAGATTTCGGTGCGCTTTGCCCTGACCCGCGACGCCGACGCTGCGGCCGCCGATGTGCGCGACAAGGTGACCCGGGTGCGCCAACGGCTGCCCCAAGGCATTGACGAGCCGGTGATTGCCAAGGTTGAGTCAGAGTCTTTTCCGGTCGTCTTTTTGGCCCTGAGTTCAGACACCCACAACGCGCTGCAACTCTCTGAAATGGCCAACCGGCTGGTCAAGCCGGTGCTGCAGACGGCGCCCGGCGCCGCTGAGGTGAATGTGTACGGCGAGCGCAAGTTCGCCATGCGCATTTGGGTCGACCCTGACAAGCTGGCGGCTTACCGGCTGACGGTGCAGGACCTCGAAGACGCCTTGCGCCGCGCCAACCTGGAGGTGCCCGCCGGCCGCATCGAGAGCGGTCAGCGCGAGTTCAACGTGACGGCTGCCACGGATTTAAAGCGACCGCGTGAATTTGCCCAAGTCGTGATTCGCACGGTCAACGGCGCGCCGGTGCGCATCAGCGACGTGGCGCGGGTCGAGGAAGGCCCGGTCGACGAGCGCTCCAGCGTGCGCCTGAATGGGCGTGACTCCATTGGCGTGGGCGTGGTGCGCCAGGCCACGGCCAACCCGCTGGATTTGTCAGCGGGTGTGATCAAGCTGCTGGACAAAGTGCGGTCTGACTTGCCGCCCGGCGTGACGGTGCAAGTCGCCAACGACAACTCGGTGTTCATTGACCGCTCCATCAAGGCCGTGTTCATCACCATTGTGGAAGCCGTGGTGCTGGTGGCCCTGGTGATTTTTGTGTTTTTGCGCAGCTTACGCGCCTCATTGATTCCGCTCATCACCATTCCGGTGTCGTTGATTGGCACCTTTGCCATGATGGCGCTGGCGGGCTTTAGCATCAACACGCTCACCTTGCTGGCGCTGGTGCTGGCCATTGGTTTGGTGGTGGACGACGCCATCGTGATGCTGGAGAACATTTACCGCCATATTGAAGAGGGCATGGCACCGTTTCAGGCGGCCATTCGGGGCGCGCGCGAGGTGGGCTTTGCCATTGTGGCCATGACCATGACACTGGTGGCGGTGTATGCGCCGCTGGCGTTTGCACCGGGGCGCACTGGGCGTCTGTTCACGGAGTTTGCGCTCGCGCTGGCGGGCGCGGTGGTGGTGTCCGGGGTGGTGGCCCTGACCTTGTCGCCCATGATGTCCTCGCTTTTGCTCAAGCACAACCCGACGCCCAACCGCTTTGACCGGGGCATGGAGCGGGTGCTGCAGTCCGTTACACGGGGCTATGGCCGCGCGTTAGGGTGGTCGCTGGGGCGGCGCTGGCTGGTGGTGGCGGTGATGCTAAGTAGCGGCCTGCTGTCTTGGTGGGTGTTGAGTGATATCAAGCGCGAATTGGCCCCCATCGAAGACCGCGGCGTGGTGCTGGCCCAGATGAATGGACCGGACGGCGCGACCCTGGCCTACACCAACCGCTATGCCCAGTCCATTGAGGCCATTGGTCGGGACTACCCGGAATTTGATCGGATTTTTGCCAACATTGGCAACCCTACCGTGGCGCAGGGCAACATTTTCATGCGGGCCAAACCGTGGGAAGAGCGCACCCGCACCACGCAAGAGTTGGCCCGTGAGATGACGCCGCGCATTGCCGCCATACCTGGCGTGACGGCGTTCCCGGTCACCCCGCCGTCGCTGGGTCAGGGCTTTACCCAGCGGCCCATCAATTACGTGATCATCACGTCCGACGCTTACCAAAACCTCGCTCAGACGGTGCAGGCCTTTGAAGCGGAGCTGGCCAAGAACCCAGGCTTTTTGCAGGTCAACACGGATTTGCGGCTCAATAAGCCCGAAATCAAGCTGGAAGTCGACCGGGAACGGGCCGCTGACATGGGCGTGGGGGTGGACGTGATTGCCCGCGCCGTAGAGACCCTGCTGAGCGGGCGCAACGTCACCCGCTACAAGCGTGAGGGCGAGCAATACGACGTCATCGTACAAACCAACCCCACCGGCCGCACAGCGCCCGATGACATCGAGAGAATCTTTGTGCGCGGCAAGGCCGATGCCATGATTCCGTTGTCGGCGCTCGTCAAGATCACTGAGGTGGTGGTGCCGCGCGAGTTGAACCACTTTGGCCAACGCCGCTCGGCGTCCATCACTGCCAACTTGGCAGCCAACTATTCACTGGGCGAGGCGCTGGATTTCATGGACACCACGGCGCAAAAGCTCTTAAAACCCGGCTATGCCACCGACCTGAACGGCATCAGCCGCGAGTTCCGCAAGTCGTCTGACTCGCTCACCCTGGTCTTTGTGCTGGCGCTGGTGTTTATTTTCCTGGTGCTGGCGGCGCAGTTTGAGAGCTTTGTGGACCCCTTTGTCATCTTGCTCAGCGTGCCCTTGTCGATGGCCGGGGCCTTGCTGGCGCTCAAATGGTCAGGGGGCTCGCTCAATGTGTTCAGCCAGATTGGCCTCATCACGCTGGTGGGCTTGATCACCAAGCACGGTATTTTGATAGTGGAGTTTGCCAACCAGTTGCGTGAGCAGGGCGTGGAGACGGTGCAGGCCATCACCCAGTCGGCGGCGCAGCGCCTGCGCCCCATCATGATGACCACGGGTGCCATGGTGCTGGGGGCGGTGCCTTTGGCGCTGGCCACCGGCGCGGGCGCCGAGAGCCGTCAGCAAATTGGCTGGGTGATTGTGGGCGGCATGAGCCTGGGCACCTTGCTCACGGTGTTCGTGGTGCCCACCATGTACACGTTGTTGGCCCGCCGTCACGCCCCCGGACCCAAAAAAGAAGCGACGCTGGAGGCGCCAATGACGGCGTCTGACAGCGCCTGAACCGCCTGACGGACGCCGGTTAGAGCGGGTTCAAATCACCCCGTCAAACATCATGACGTCGACTTCATCCCCTGGGGCCACGTTGCCCTGGCCGTGGTGCAGCACGATGAGGCCATTGGCCTGCACCATGGAGCTGAGCACGCCCGAGCCCTGGTTGCCTGTGGTCTGAACTTGCAATGAACCGTCGGCCAGCGTGCTGACGGTGCCGCGCTGGTACTCGGTGCGACCGGCCTTCTTGCGAATGGCATCCAAGCTGCGGGCCTTGAGCAGCGGCGGGGCAGGGGCCGTGCAGCCCATCATCTGAAGAAGAGCAGGGCGCACAAAAGCCAAAAAAGTCACCATCACCGCCACCGGGTTGCCGGGCAGCCCAAACAACACCGCCGAACCCGAGGGTGTCAGTTCACTCTTTTTAATATAGCTGCTTGCGCATACCGCATAAGGGCTAGAGGCCAATTTGGCTCTTAAAAGATGCCCCACGGCCATGGGGCGGCCCGGGCGCATGGCAATCTTCCAAAACGCCACATCCCCTAGCTTTTTCATCATGGTTTTGGTGTGGTCGGCTTCCCCCACGCTCACGCCACCGCTGGTGATGACGGCGTCGCTGGTGAGCGCGGCCCGCGTAAAGGCCGCTTCCAGCAGCGCCGGCTCGTCGCGCACCACGCCCAGGTCAACAATGTCGCAGCCTAAGCGGGTCAGCAGCCCAAACACGGTGTAGCGGTTACTGTCAAACACAGCGCCTTCCCGAGGGGCCTCACCCAAGCTCAAGATTTCATCGCCTGTGGAGAAGTAGGCCACACGCAGCTTGCGCAGCACCTGCAGCCTCTCGATACCCAAACTGGCCACCAGCCCAAGCGCAGCGGGCGTGAGTAGCTCACCTTTTTGTAGTGCAGGACGGCCTTGCATGAGGTCTTCACCCAGGCAGCGCCGGTTGTCGCCGGCGGTCAGCAAGTTGGCGGGCAAGGTGACCCAGGTGGCCTCGGCTTGGGTGTTGAGCGTGACAAACTCTTGCGGCACCACCGTGTCAAGGCCCACCGGCATGATGGCGCCGGTCATGATTTTCACGCACTCATCCTGCTGCACCTGACCCTGCCAGGCCTTGCCCGCCAACGCCGTGCCCACCACCTTCAAGGTCAGCGCGGCCTGGCTCTGGAGTTGCCGGCCATCAAAGGCAAAGCCGTCCATGGCCGAGTTGTCGTGCGGCGGCACGCTGATGGGCGAGATGACGTCATGCGCCAGCACGCGCCCCAGTGCCTCAAAGATGGTGACGTCTTCGACCTCGGTTACGGGTTCCACCAGCTTGGACAAAAAGGCGCTGACGGTGGCAGCACTCAGCGCCTGCGGGTCATAGCCTGCCAACTCGGCGGCAATGCGGTCGATGCTTTTCATTCAGGGGCTTTCCAGGGCGCGCAGTTCGGCCAGGGTGTTGGCGTTGCAAAACGCGCGCGGGTCGTCGCCGGGTAAATTAAAGGACACCAGTACGGTGTTGTGAAGGGCCGTCCAGGCGTCAATCTTGCGCCCGCCGTCTTGTGTGAAGCGCACCAGGCTTTCCAGCAAATCCACGCGCAGCAGGCAAAACACCGGTTGGGCGCGCATCTGCACTGAGCCATCGCGGCCCACTTCGGGCGCACTGACCATGGCAATGTCGGCACCCTGCGCTGCCAGTGCGGCGGCCAGACGCGGCACCAAGTCCAGCGGCAGCAGCGGGGTGTCGCACGGCACGGTCACCAAATAAGGCGTTTCGCAGCGCTCTAGCCCGGTCAGAAAACCGGCCAAGGGGCCGGCGTAGTCTGCCAAACCGTCTGGCCAGACCGATGCACCCAGCGACTCGTAGGCCGCCAGATTGCGGTTGGCATTGATCATGATTTGACCCACACCGCCGCCCATTTGCAGCCGGGTGAGTGTGGTCAGCGCCAGCGGCATGCCATTGAAGGTCTGCAACCCCTTGTCCACTCCGCCCATGCGCGAGCCGCGCCCGCCCGCCAGGATCAGGCCCGTAATGTCATTTGCTTGAATCATGTGGTTTGTATTCCAGTTGTGATGTTTTGCCGCCGGGCAGCGCAGTACGCGAAGCGACCAGCGTGGGGGCCATGGTGTCGCCGCCGGGCCGCCCCAAGGCGACACAGCCCCCTCGGGGGGCAGCGACCCGCGCAGCGGTGGAGCGTGGGGGCCACACCCTAGCCGCCGATGTAGCTCATTTCCACGCGCCGCTGGCCTGTGCCGGCATCGGGCGCCATGGCGCTGCGCAGTTCCGAATAACGGTCGGTTCGCCCTTGCCAGATGTGGCCCAGCGCCGAGACCAGGTCGGCATCTGAGGCACCCGTGCGAAGCAGCTCGCGCAGGTCGTAACCCTGCGAGGCAAACAGGCACAGGTAAAGCTTGCCCTCGGTGGACAAGCGAGCGCGGTTGCAGTCCCCGCAAAAAGCCTGCGTCACGCTGCTGATGACGCCAACTTCGCCCGCAGCGCGGTCGTGCTGTCCGGCCGCATCGGCATAGCCCCAGCGCTCGGCCGTTTCGCCCAGGTTGGCCGGGTCCAGTTGAACCAATGGCAAAGCGGCGTTGATCAGTTGCACCACCTCGGCCGAGGGCAGCACCTCGTTCATGCGCCAACCGTTGGTGGCACCCACGTCCATGTACTCAATGAAGCGCAGCACAATGCCCGTGCCCCTGAAATGCCGGGCCATAGGCAAAATCTCATGCTCGTTGGTGCCACGCTTGACCACCATGTTGATCTTGATGGGCCCCAGCCCGGCAGCACGCGCGGCTTCAATGCCTTCAAGCACATCGGCCACCGGAAAGTCAACGTCGTTCATGCTGCGAAAGATAGCGTCGTCCAGTCCGTCCAGGCTGACCGTGACGCGCTGCAGGCCGGCGGCTTTGAGCGCCTGGGCCTTGCGCGCCAGCAGCGAGCCGTTGGTGGTCAGGGTCAGGTCCAGCGGCTGGCCGTCTAGCGTGCGCAGGGCAGCGAGTTGTTCAATCAAAATCTCAATGTTTTTGCGCAACAGCGGCTCACCGCCGGTGATGCGAATTTTTTGCACGCCATGCGCCACAAACACCTTGGCCAAGCGGGTGATTTCTTCAAACGACAACAAAGAGGCATGCGGCAAGTAGGTGTAGTCCTTGTCGAAAATCTCTTTGGGCATGCAGTAGTTGCATCTGAAGTTGCAGCGGTCGGTCACGCTGATGCGCAAGTCTCTGAGCGGGCGCCCCAAGGTATCTGCCAGCAGGCCATTGGCGTCCAGGCGCGTGGCCGCAGAAAAAGCGGCCTCAGGCGTCTTGATCGAAGCCGGTCGCCGGTCAATCAGCGGGATCACGCGGGGGGTGTGGCGTTCGGTCATGGAGTGGGCTGGCCTCAGGGTGGAGCAGCGGATTTTGGCACGTTTCAGGGTCACGTTGATGGGTGGCCCTTGGCTGATAATGGCCTTGAACTTTGATTTGCAACCGCAGAGGCCGCCACCCATGAGACTCGAAGAATTGCTTGCCAGCGATGCGGCCTTGCCCAGCATCCCGAAAGTCATTGCCTTGCTGCTCAACGAGCTGGGCCACGAGGAGCCTGACCTGCGCAAGATCAGCCAACTCATCAACACCGACCCTGTGCTCACAGCGCGTTTGCTGCAGTTGGCCAACTCAGCGCAGTTTCAGCTTGCCCGCAAGATTGGCAGTGTGTCTGAGGCCTTGGCGTTGTTGGGCATGGGTCAGGTTCGCGCGTTGGCCACTGCCGCGGCGGTGGCGGGTGCGTTCAAGCACATTCCCGGCATTGAGATGGTTCCTTTTTGGCGTTACAGCCTGAATGTGGCCAAGCTGTCGCGGGTGCTGGCGGGCATGATTCATCAAAATCAGGCCACGGCCTTCACGGCGGGTTTGATTCATGCCACGGGTGAGCTGGTCATGCACTTGGCCATGCCCGCCGACATGGCGTCCTTGAACGCCCAGGGGCATCCGCTGGGTCTCAAGCGTGCGGCGCTGGAGTACAAGCGTTTTGGTTTTTGCTACGCCCACGTGGGCGCCGGTTTTGCGCGCAGTTGGCAGTTTCCGGCGCCCATTGTGGACGCGCTGGAGCACCAGTACGCGCCGTTTGAGAACGGTGTTTACGAGCCTCTGGCCGGCGTGTTGCACTTAGCCGCCTGGCGCGCCCGGGCCAATGAACTGAACTTGGGCGAACCCGATCTGACGGTTAATTTTCCGGATGTGGTGGCGCTGGCGTTGGGCATTGACATCGACATGGCACTGCAACAAGACCCCATTGAATGGACCTCCAAAGCCGAGGTGTCGGCCTTGGTGTGACTAATTCGAGGTGACCAGTGCAGGCCCGAGCTCCCGAAGCGGTCCCAGCGGGTTGACGGGTACTTTCACTGTGCATCGCTGCGCTTGCCCTGCACCACCTCTAGCCGCCGTGAAACTTCATCATCAAGGGCACGATCATCAGGGCCACGATGTTAATGATTTTGATCAAGGGGTTGATGGCGGGGCCGGCGGTGTCCTTGTAAGGGTCGCCGACAGTGTCGCCCGTGACGGCGGCTTTGTGTGTCTCGGAGCCCTTGCCGCCGTGGTGGCCGTCTTCGATGTATTTCTTGGCGTTGTCCCAGGCGCCGCCCCCGGTGCACATTGAGATAGCCACAAACAGGCCGGTCACGATGGTGCCCATCAGCAAGCCGCCCAAGGCCGCAGGACCCAGCAACAGGCCCACCAAAATCGGCACGACCACGGGCAACAGGGAGGGAATCATCATTTCCTTGATGGCGGCCGTGGTCAGCATGTCCACCGCTTTGCCGTACTCGGGTTTGGCGGTGCCTTCCATGATGCCCGGAATCTCGCGAAACTGACGACGCACCTCGACCACCACCGCACCGGCCGCACGGCCCACGGCTTCCATGGCCATGGCGCCAAACAGGTAGGGAATCAGCCCGCCAATGAACAGCCCAATGATGACCATCGGGTTGCTCAAGTCAAAGCTGATGACCTTGCCATAAGCTTCTAGCTTGTGCGTGTAGTCGGCAAACAGCACCAGCGCGGCCAGGCCGGCTGAGCCAATGGCATAGCCCTTGGTCACGGCTTTGGTGGTGTTGCCCACGGCGTCCAGCGGGTCGGTCACGTCGCGCACGCTCTTGGGCATTTCCGCCATTTCGGCAATGCCGCCGGCGTTGTCGGTAATAGGCCCATAGGCGTCCAGCGCCACCACAATGCCGGCCATGCTGAGCATGGAGGTGGCCGCAATGGCGATGCCGTACAAGCCGGCCAGGGCGTAAGCGGTGTAGATGGCGATGCAGACAAAAATCACCGGCCAGGCGGTCGAGCGCATGGACACCCCCAGGCCCGCAATGATGTTGGTGCCGTGCCCCGTGGTGGAGGCTTGCGCGATGTGCTTGACCGGCGCGTACTGTGTGCCGGTGTAGTACTCGGTCACCCACACCAGCGCGGCGGTCAGCACCAGGCCCACGGCGCAGGCGCCAAACAGCGCCATCTGGCTGCCGCTGGCTTTGATGGCGTTGTCGGGCATGAGCCACTGCGTCACAAAAAAGAAGGCTATGAGTGACAAGCCGCCCGCCACCGCCAAGCCTTTGTACAGCGCGGGCATCACGTTTTTCATGCCCGGTGTGGCCTTGACAAAAAAGCAGCCCACGATGGACGCGATGATGGACACTGCACCGAGTGCCAGTGGGTAAACCACGGCGCTGGTGCCGGCACTGGAGACCAGCAGGGCGCCCAGCACCATGGTGGCAATCAAGGTCACGGCATAGGTTTCGAACAAATCGGCGGCCATGCCAGCGCAGTCGCCCACGTTGTCGCCCACGTTGTCGGCAATCACGGCCGGATTGCGCGGGTCGTCTTCAGGAATGCCCGCCTCCACCTTGCCCACCAGGTCCGCCCCCACGTCCGCCCCTTTGGTGAAAATGCCGCCGCCCAACCGGGCAAAAATGGAAATCAACGAGGAGCCAAAGGCAAAGCCAATCAGCGGGTTGAGCATCTGCGCCAAGTTTTTGTCGGGCGTCAGGTTGCCATTGCCCACCAAAAACCAGTAGAACCCCGTGACCCCCAGCAAGCCCAGGCCAACCACCAACATGCCGGTAATCGCCCCACCCCGAAACGCCACATCCAGCGCCGGGCCAATGCCTTTGGATGCGGCCTGTGCTGTTCGCACATTGGCCCGCACCGACACGTTCATGCCGATAAAACCACAGGCACCCGAGAGCACCGCGCCCACCACAAAGCCCACTGCACTCAGAGAGTCCAGAAACACAAAGATCAGCACGGTGAGCACCAGGCCCACGATAGCAATGGTTTTGTACTGTCGGGCCAGGTAGGCCGCTGCCCCGGTCTGGATAGCGGCCGCAATTTCTTGCATACGGGCGTTGCCCGCGTCCTGG
>Ga0136636_10000926_pt1 | contig 16359 bp, 9 predicted proteins | sample AntDrymUQ8522106_2_FD_104653 | JGI IMG/M metagenome (GOLD analysis project Ga0136636, IMG submission 104653) | Polar desert sand microbial communities from Dry Valleys, Antarctica - metaG UQ852 (21.06) | ecosystem: Environmental > Terrestrial > Soil > Desert | place: Antarctica: Dry Valley... | reverse complement strand
CACAGCCCAAAGCTCGCAGCTCAAAGCCCACTGCTCACAGCTCGCAGCTCAAAGCTCGAAGCCCACAGCCAACGGCTCAAAGCCCACAGCCTAAAGGTCAAAGCCACAGCCCAAAGCCAAAGCCCACAGCCCAAAGCTCGCAGCTCAAAGCCCACTGCTCACAGCTCGTAGCTCACAGCTCGAAGCCCACAGCTCGAAGCTCGAAGCTCACAGCTCGAAGCTCGAAGCTCGTAGCTCGTAGCTCGAGAAGCTCGTAGCTCGAGAAGCTCAAGAAGCTCATACTCAAAAAAACTACTAATCATGATACCATATTGGATGAGCAGAACAGAACTGTTGCTTGGAGAAGACAAGCTAAATAAACTGATGAACAAAAACGTAATGGTTGTTGGCCTAGGTGGGGTAGGAGGTATTTGTGCAGAAATGATTGCCCGTGCAGGTATAGGACGAATGACCATTGTGGATGGCGATGTGGTAGACCTTAGTAATTGCAACAGGCAAATTGCAGCATTGCACAGCAACGAAAAATTGATGAAAGCAATGGTGATGGCTGAGCGGTTACAAGATATTAATCCTGCTATACAGTTAAACGTAGTTACCCAATTTATAGAAGCTGATAAAACCATTGACCTGGTAGAAAAAGAGCAATACGATTATGTAGTTGATTGTATTGACACCCTTACCCCAAAAGTATGGTTGATAAAGGCTTGTGTTGAAAGAAACATTCCTATTGTAAGTTCACTAGGGGCAGGCGGAAGGGTAGATCCCCTGCAACTTAGAATAGCTGATATTGCTGATAGCTACAAGTGCAAACTTGCACGGTATGTTCGTAAACGCCTGCATGCAATTGGTATTACTACCGGTGTAAAAGTTGTTTTTTCACCAGAAGAAATTGATGATTCCAAAGTAGTAGTTACTGAAAAAGCATTTCCCAAAAAATCAATTATTGGTACTATTTCATACATGCCCGCTATTGTTGGTTGCATGGTAGCAAGTGTTGTAATCAGAGATTTGTATGAGAATAATTAACCCAAAAATAATTACGGGTTAAATATTGTGTAAGATTTTGCCTGGTGCTTCAAAATAGCTTTTTTTGATAAGCGAATAGCTATGATAAATGAAGCCAACGCTCCAATAATGTGTAGCCAATTATTACCCAAAAATAAAAAGAAATTGAAACTGCCATGAAAAAGTACAGGAAAGAAAATTGACAAAAACTGGTAAAAGATTTTGTTGGATGAATTAAATTTTGCAAGGCCTAAAAAGTACCCCATTAAAATTCCGAAAGTAGCATGAGCAGGTACAGATATAAACATTCTAACTATGCCAGTTGCAAAACCATGTTGCTGCACATAGCCAATGTTTTCTAGCGTAGCAAAACCCATACTAACCATTACAGCATACACAATTCCATCAAATGGATCATCAAAGGCTTTACGGCGATAAGCAAAATATCTTACCATTACAAACTTGCTCAATTCTTCGCTTATTGCAACTACCCCAAAAGCAAACAACGCTACCTGCTGGTAACTTTTGCCCGCAAGGCTTTCAAGGCTAATACCCGATGCAGATTGAATGATTACTGCAGGTATTGTACTTAACATTCCCAATATAAAACTTATCAAAACCAACCATATTGGTTCTTTATTGTGCTTGTCTTTTACATAAATAAAAATGCAAATAGCTATACCCGGAGCTATTGATAATGCCAATAATACCATAAACGTATATTTTATATTACTTTTGAAAAGGTAAGCAATTTTAATATTGCTATTGCCGGTAGTAAAAAATTTAGCACATATATGGTGAAATTCATTTTTTAAATAAACTAAATACCTGTCTTTATCTTTTTACATTTTCTAAACCTTCATAATTGCTTACATGAGTTATAATTACCTGCCATTAGATAAATCTCCTACTAATTTTCAACAGATTAAAAATCTGCTTGCCTTTAATCAATTGGTTTCTATCACATTTGATGCACATATAAGCATTACCAGGTGCAGGGCTTATCTCGATAAAAAAATTGATAGCGGTGATAGCCTGTATTATGGTATTAACACCGGATTTGGTTACCTGCAAAATGTAAAAATAGACAAGGCTCAGTTAGAAGAATTGCAGGTAAATCTGATACAATCGCATGCCTGTGGATTGGGTGAAGAAGTGCCAACTGCTATTGTGAAATTAATGTTGATGCTCAAAGTAAAATCGTTGAGTTATGGCTTTTCTGGTGTGCAGATAGATACGGTAAAGCGGCTGATAGATATGCACAACAATGATGTGTTGCCGGTAATTTTTACACAAGGCTCATTGGGCGCCTCTGGCGATCTTGCGCCACTAAGCCATTTAAGTTTGCCATTGATAGGTTTGGGTGAAGTAAACCATGCTGGCGAGCGCATGCCGGCTGCTGCTGCGCTGGCAAAATTTGGATGGCAGCCTATTGCATTGCAAAGTAAGGAAGGGCTTGCCTTAATAAATGGAACCCAGTTTATGTGCGCTTATGGTTTGTATAATCTTGTACAAGCGGAGCAACTGTTGCAATGGGCAGATTTAATTGCTGCTATTTCTTTTGATGCATTTGATTGTGCCTTATCTCCCTTCCATGAAAAAATACATGCCATCAGGCCGCACAAAGGACAGGTAGAAACCGCAAAAAAATTAAGAGATTATCTTGCAGGAAGCGAAATTGCGGCACAAGTAAAAGAACAGGTGCAAGACCCTTACTCATTTAGATGCATACCACAGGTACACGGTGCCAGCAAAGATACTTTTCAGTATGTACTACAAGTATTTATACAAGAGATGAATGCTGTAACTGATAACCCAAATATTTTTCCGGAAGATGATTTAATAGTAAGTGGTGGTAATTTTCATGGACAACCACTTGCGCTTGCTTTAGATTTTTTAGCCATTGCTATGAGTGAAATTGCCAATATTTCGGAAAGAAGAACCTATCAGTTGATTAGCGGCCAACATAATCTTCCTATGTTTTTAGTATTAAGCCCAGGCCTGCACTCCGGCTTTATGATACCTCAATATACAGCAGCGGGCATTGTAAGCGAAAACAAACAATTGTGTACGCCTGCAAGTGTAGATTCTATTTCTAGCAGCAATAATCAGGAAGATCATGTAAGCATGGGTGCCAATGCAGCTACAAAATGCAAAAGGGTAGTAGATAATGTAGAAAAAGTACTGGCAATTGAATTACTAACTGCTGTACAGGCACTTGAGTTTAGAAGGCCATTACAAAGCTCGCCGGCAATAGAAAAAGTAATAGCAGCATTTAGAAAGGAAGTTGCATTTAACAAAGCTGATAGAATTTTGCATGATGACATGATAAAAGCCATCAGTTTTATTAGAAATTATCCGCTTATAAAGGAATAATTTATTTACTGCCTACAACCAGCATATTCAATGTTTTATCTTACGTACTGCCAAAAGCAAATAATATTTTCGTTTTAGGGAGTGGCATACATTTCAAATTTACGCATTGCCTGCTGTTTAACGAGGTTGCCAAACAGGCCCTGCCCTTGGTCGGGTTTATCAACAGATCACAATCGGGGGCGTTAATTTGAAATGCCAATCAACAGTGTTAACAGCACAAAAGTTTAAAATGTTTTAATATATTTTATGTCAAAATGCAGTAGTAAAAAAACTACACACTGTAATAATCGCTAATTTTTTACCTGCCGTGCACTAATCTCATTTTTGTTATTACTTGCTATTTTTTTTTGCTGAACTCTTTACTGTATTGTGTTTCAGCTATAAAAATACTGTTAAATAAATTATGCTTTTACAAAAGCCATCTTTTTTAGCACATTCTCTACACGTATTTATTTTAGCTTTATTTTACTATTCCACAAATAATTTGTTTACACGTTGGGCAATATCTTTTTTACTATAATAAATAGGTACTTTATCCGTTTTATATAGGTAACCCTCAAAGAAAACAAACTAGCTCCTCAAAGCTTAACCTAAAAGTAAGTAGCAAAGGTGGAGATGGCTATTTTACAATCACGTTTTTGTAATAAATAATAAGATTGCAGTAAACTAAAAGTTTATTGGTATTTCAAGTTATTTGTTAATATACTAAAGGGTACTTATATGAAACCAATATCTAACAAAATAAAAAAAATATTTTTTCAGCTACTGCTAGGCTTTTCAATATTGTATATCGGAACTGCTTTTAGTCAATCTGTTGCAAAAGCAAACTTTACTTCAAATATTACAGGCGGCTGTGCTCCCATTCTTGTTAATTTTACCGATCAATCTGCTGGTAACCCTACTGAATGGAAATGGGATTTAGGTAACGGTACAATTTCTAATATTCAAAATCCATCCGTTACCTATTTCGTTCCGGGAACTTATACGGTAAAACTTTTGGTAAAAAATTCAGCTAACCAGGATTCAGTAGTACTTACCAATTATATAAATGTTTTTAGTGCACCAAGCGTAAATTTTATAGCTGATGCTACAATGGGTTGTAATCCTTTTACCGTAAATTTTACTGATAAATCTAATATCACTGCTGATAATATTGATACCTGGCAATGGGATTTTGGTGATGGTATTCTTTCATCTCAGCAAAATCCATTACACATATATACCGCCCCTGGCAATTATAGTGTCTCCCTTAAAGTTGTAAATAACCATGGTTGCATGAGTGCAGCAAGAAAAAATGATTACATAGTAAACAATTCCATCAAAGCCGGTTTTACTTACAAAGTATCTGCCACTTGCACACCCAAAAATATTATTTTTCAAAATACATCTACCAGTAATGGATCAATAAGTTATAGTTGGAATTTTGGAGATGGAAAAGTGGCTACTACTGCCAATCCAACACATTACTTCGATACCGGTGGAGTGTATAAAGTAAAACTTATTACAACTAGTGTGCATGGTTGTGTAGATTCTGCATCGTACAGTATACCGGTTAACAATGCTGTTAGTGCTAATTTTACAAGCAATATCCGCTTAGCGTGCAAAGCGCCTGTTATAGCTACTTTCACCAATAATATATTGAGTGGAAATACTTATTTATGGAAGTTTGGTGACAGCACCACTTCAACATTATCTAATCCTGTTCATGAATATTCCGATACAGGAAATTACACCGTAAAATTGGTTGTTAAAAATGCAAATGGTTGTTCCGATTCTTTAACAAAAATTAATTTTATAAAAATACAAAAGCCTTTATTTGCTTTTAATAATTTACCGGATAGTAGTTGTTTACCTTTTACAAAATCTTTTTCAGCAATAATTAACCCTACTATCAGCATTGTAAAATATACATGGGATTTTGGAGACGGAACATCTTCCACAGATCCTGCACCAACGCACACTTACAGCAGCCCCGGCTACTTTACAGTAAAGCTCATTGCTACAGCAGTAACAGGCTGTACAGATACTATTAGTATGCCCAATGCCATAAGAGTTACCAATAAGCCCACTGCTAAATTTTCTGTAAGCGAAAATAATACCTGTGCCAGTACGGAATTAATCTTTACAAATCTTTCATTTGGTGGCGCTGACAATTGGCAATGGGATTTTGGAGATTTCTCCAATTCAATTGAACAGCAGCCAAAACATATTTTTAAAGACACCGGTTACAAATCAATAACCCTTATTGCCTTCAATGGAGGTTGCTCCGATACAGCCATCTACAATAAATTTGTTTATATAAAACCCTCCGTTGCCAAATTTACTTTTTCGCTCAATTGTGCCAAATCACTAGAGCGTAAATTTTTAAATTTTTCTATTGGCACTACCAGTTTACTTTGGGATTTTGGTGATGGTACTACCTCTGCACAAGTTTCGCCGGTACATAATTTTCCAGCATCCGGGTATTATTCAGTAAAACTTACTGCCTTTAATGATTCTACAGGATGTAATTATAGTACCATTAAGAAGGTAAGAATTTTAGCTATTACGCCTCAATTTTATTCGTCAGATTCTATAGTTTGTAAAGATGTGCAAATTACCCTTACCTCACCGCTAAGCAATATGGATGTGGCCCGTTTTTACTGGGATTTTGGTGATGGCACTATAGCTAACACAAGAAATAACAACATCACCCATACCTATAAAAAGCCAGGTACTTATTCTTTACGATTAATTACTATAAATTTTTTAAACTGTAGAGATACCATTGTAAAGACAAATTATATAACAGTAATGGGACCAAAGGCAAAGTTTGGAGTACAAAAAAATACTTGTTTTGGTACACCTGTAATATTTGCTGATAGCTCCAAAAGCGATGGCACCAATCCTATAAGTAACTTGATTTGGAAATACGGGGATGGAACTATTGATACCCTTACTGCACCACCTTATCAGCATATTTATCCGGCAGCAAAATTATATGCTGTTGTATTAAAGGTGATAGATGCAATGGGCTGTATTGATACTTTTAAACTACCTATTCCATTAAATGTAAGCAGGGTAAGTGCCAGATTTTATATTGCAGATACCTTTGCATGTACTGATTTGAAGGTTAAGTTTACCTGTCCTTATTGGACGGCAGGTATATCTTATGTATGGTCTTTTGGCGATGGAGATTCATCTAAGCTTCAATTACCTGTTCATAAATTTGCCACAGAAGGTACTTATACAGTAAATTTGTTGGTTACCGATATTAACGGATGCAAGGATAGCAGCACAATGGTAAATGCCGTTCGGGTGCTAGATCCTACAGCAGATTTTACCATGAGCGATTCATTTAAAACCTGCCCTCCTTTGGTTATACAGTTTACAAGTAAATCTCTTAATACCGTAGAGGAATACTGGGATTTTGGCGATAGTTCTTACAGCAAGGCAAGTAATCCATCACATTTTTACTCTTATCCCGGTGTATATACAATAACCCTTTTTGCAAAGGGCCGTGGTGGTTGTATTAACCAGATGCAAAAACAAATTACAGTAAACGGGCCACGTGGTATTATAACTTATGATCCATTACAACTTTGCAAACCATATACTGTAAATTTTAAGGCTCATACCAATGATGCGGTTAATTATGTATGGGATTTTAACGATGGTGTAACTGTCATTAACAGCGATTCTTTTATAACACATACCTATCAGGATTCTGGCGCTTTTATACCTAAAATAGTGTTGATAGATAACCTGGGTTGTAAAGTGCCTGTTATTGGCAAGGATACCATCAATAATCTTTTTGCAACTGCCGGTTTTACATTTCCTGAAATAACTTTGTGCAATTTGCAAAGCGTACAGTTTACCAATACCAGTTTTACCAACGATTCTTTGGTAAATTACCAATGGAATTTCGATGATGGTACTTTCTCTACTCAAATTAACCCTGTTCATCAATATGTAATAGCTGGATTATATTATCCCTCACTTACAGTTACCACAAGATTTGGTTGCACCAATGTATATAAATCGCCTAAACCAATAAAGGCTGCAGTATCATCTAATATAGGTATGCAAATAAGTGCAAATGGGTGTGCACCACTTTCTGTAATAATGAGTGGTGTGTTGTTATCGGCAGATACAGCGGCAATAGAATGGCACTGGAAGATGGGCAATGGGAATAACATGAATTTACAAACACCCCCTGTACAGCAATATGCTACAGCAGGGCAATACAATATAATACTTACAGCAACTAATAGCAGTGGTTGTGTAAAAACTATCAGCAAAATTATTGAAGCATACGGAGCACCAACTATTAGCCTTACCGCCGATACTACCATCTGCAAAGGACAATCCATTACGTTACAAGCAAGCGGAGCAGCAACCTACGCATGGTTTCCCATCATTAATGTTAGCAACATTACCGGCGGAAGCATAGTAGCAACACCGCCTTTATCTGCTACTTATAAAGTAACGGGTACATCAGTTTATGGATGTAAATCTTCCGGTACCGTAAGCATACAAGTGAAACAGCCATTTACCATAAGCCATAGCAAGGCCTCAATTTTATGTGCAGGACAAAAAAAACGCCTGCAGGCTAGTGGCGCTGCCAGTTTTAATTGGAGCCCTTCCAGTAGTTTAAACAGGGCAAACATTGCAACACCAGAAGCAACACCAGATTCTACAACCAATTACAGGGTTGTTGGTACAGATGAAAAGGGTTGTTTTAAAGATACAGGCTATGTTTCTGTAGTAGTTTATCCTATCCCTACTGTAACAGCGGGTGCAGATAAAACCATTACTGTAGGTAGTTCTGCTGATTTGGTTGCAAGTTATTCTAAAGATGTAACACAAGTAATTTGGTCACCAACAGGTGAGTTATTCCGCAACAGCGAAAATTCTATTACCGTAAAACCAAAAACAAATACTGAATACACCGTTGAAGTAAAAAATAATGGCGGTTGTGCAGCAATAGACAGAGTAAATGTGCTGGTTGTTTGCAATGGAAGCAACGTGTTTTTGCCCAACCTTTTTTCTCCTAATGGAGATGGTGTAAATGATATATTTTACCCACGAGGTACAGGGTTGTATAAAATTAAAACCTTAAAAGTATTTAACCGTTGGGGAGAAACTGTTTTTGAAAAAAGTAGTTTTAATGCCAATGACGCATTTGCAGGGTGGGATGGAAATTACAAAGGTGCTAAATTAAATGCTGATACATTTGTATTCATCATGGAATTAATATGCGAAAACAACAGTGTGCTTACGCTTAATGGAAATGTAGCTTTAGTACGGTAGGCGTAACTACTTTTAAAATAGTATTAATCTGTATAAAACTTAAGCGAATTAAAATACAATTACTTATCCTGTTTTATGGTAACTATTGTAAAGTGCCTGTAATTCCAGCACACTTGCGATACCTAATTTCTCAAAAATTTTATTTTTGTAATGGCCAATGGTAGAGGTGTTTACATTTAAAATTTTGCTTATCCCTGCTACATTTTCACCTGATATAAATAAACTGGTAATTTCAAATTCTTTGGGAAGCAGTTTATCAAAAGGGTTAACTATATTTTCGCTACATGCCAATTCATCTGCAAGTTGATTTTGAAGTTTAGCGCTGATGTATCTTTTATTGCGCAAAGCAAGGTCAATGGCTTTTGTAAGTTCATCTAATGGAGCATCTTTTGAAACAAAACCTTTAGCGCCGGCTTTTAAAAATCTTTTTGCAAAAACATTTTCTGCATTCATAGAAAAAATGAGCACTTTAGTTTCCGGAAATTTAATTGTTATGTATTCCAGTAAACCAAAAGAATCTGTATTAGGCATTTGAATATCTAATAATACCAGGTTAAAACAGTGTTTTTTTAAAAGAATAGTTGCACTATCGCCATCTGTAGCTTCAAAAATTTCAACTGGTTTGTAAAGTAGCGATAAAACCATATTTACTCCAGATCTTACAATCTCATGATCATCAATTAATAAAAATCGTTTGGTAAGTATATCTGTCATAAGTAGGGCAATTTAAATATAGAAATTTTTGCAGGCTTAATATATTGTAAAAATAGTGTATAAAAAGCAAACTTTTGCTGTCATTTTGCTTATTTTCTGAGGTAGTCAATTTTTTAATATGCTGCTACACAGTTACATAAACCAGGATATTTACTTTAAAAGTTTTGTTTATTTTATTTTATTTCTGTAAAATTAAATAACTTACAATCTGATACATAATTGTAAGCAAAGAGCAACGATTATGTATTTTAAAGTTAAAATCCATTTTTTATAAGTTTATTCAACGTTAGGCGTTAAATAAGTACAAAAAGTACAGAAACGCCTGGTAGAGAAAAATCTAAGCTATGATGAGCATCGAATCAACAGATAATGAACTAACCCAACTTAAAGAAACTATTAGGTTGCTAAAGAGTAAGGAAAAGATACAATCTATTAATTACAATGACCTTATACAGTATACCCATTCCCCGTATATAAAGCTATCTACCACTGGCAAAATAATAGAATGCAACGAGTTTGCAGCCGGATTATTAGGTGTACAAGCACCATCTACCTTGCAGCAACTATTTGTTTCCTACTTAGATCCGCAATCAGTTGCTGCTTTTAATACCTGGTTTAATTTAGTTTGTAAAGGATATGCAGCTTACTCAATAACTATCCAACTGCCGGGGAATAGCTTACTAAGCAGTCAGTTAATACTCAAACATGCTGATTGTATTGCCGAAGACTCAATCATACTTTATCTAAAATTAAAAGACGGTAAGCAACAACAATTAGTTTTAGAGCAAGAGGATAAATATAAAACAGTAATTGAGCAATCTTACGAAGGGGTAATGATTTATAATTTACAAGGTATTATCCTGGAATTTAACGAAAAGGCACACAATTACCTCGGTTTTACTTATGATGAATTTAAAAAAATACAATTAAATGATTTATTTTTTAAAGAGGATATAGCAACTAACCCAGTAGCCTTTACTATTTTAAAAAGTGGAAAACCAATTATAGATTACCGAAGATTAAAACGCAAGGATGGCAGCGGTATTGATATGGAATTAAACTCTAAAATGCTGCCAGATGGATCGGTATTGGTATTTGGCAGAGATATAACATTGCGGAAAAAAGAAATTGCAGAGAAAGAGATGTTATCAAAAATTTTGATGAACAGCAGGGATGAGGTGCATATTATTAACCCTGTAAATCTGCAGTTTGAATATGCAAACAGAGCGGCATTAGAAATACTAGGCTACACCGCAGAGGAACTATATAAGCTATCACTTTTTGATATAAAACCAACTTTAACAAAAGAAGGGTTGGATCTTATTTTAGCTCCTTTAAAATCCGGACAAAAAGATAAAATTATATTTGAAACATTACAGCGTAAAAAAGATAATGTTATTTACCCGGTAGAAGTACATTATCAGTTAATAGACCTTGGCCACAGAGAGGTTTACCTAATTATTAACCGGGATATCAGCGAACGAAAAAATGCTGAAATAACCCTCGAAACTAAAGAAAAATACTTTAGAACTTTAATAGAGCATAGTTCTTCTGCAATTGTACTGTTTGATGAAGCGGGCAATTTTATTTACCAAAGCCCGGTAGTTGAAAAAATTGTAGGTTACCAGGTAGAAGAAGGCGTTCAATCAAACGTACTAACATTTTTGCACCCGGATGATGTTGCGGAATTTACAGTACATTATCAGGATTTACTTAAATCTCCCGAAAAAATTTTTAAGGGACTGTATAGATTTAGGCACAAAGATGGGCATTATGTTTGGCTCGAAGGTACTGTTACCAACCTCCTTCAATTTGAACCAATTAATGCGTTAATAGCAAATTATGTAAATGTAACAGAAAGAAAAATAGTAGAAGAAAAAGTAAAGAGCGAAAGAAGTTTACTTAGAACGTTGATTGATAATTTACCCGATCCTATTTATGTAAAAGATATTACCGGTAAAAAAATTATAGCCAATAAAGAAGATCAGTTATATATGGGGGTTACATCAGAAGAGGAGATAATTGGTAAAACTGATGTAGAGCTTTATCCCGGAGATGTAGGGTTACGGGGCCACCATTTTGATCAACATATTATGCAACAGGGAATTGCTGTTGTTAATCAGGAAGCGCAATTTGTTGATAAAAATTTACAGCATCATTGGTTAATTACCTCTAAAATACCTTTGCGCAATTCAATAGGAGAAATTATTGGTTTGATGGGTATTGGCAGAGATATTACCCAACGTAAATTAATTGAAGATGAACTATTAAAAAGCAATGAACGCTATAAATATGCATCAAAAGCTACGTTTGATGTTATTTGGGATTGGGATCTGATAAAAGAAGAATTAACATTGGGCGAAAATTTTGAAGAGCATTTTGGTTTACATATTGTAGATTACGGTTCTAATATTTCCCTTTACAGTGAGCGTATTCACCCAGATGATTTTGAAAGAGTTAATAAAGTAATCTTAAATTTAATAAATGGAACGGGTACAATATGGTCGGATGAATACAGGTTTAAAAAACAATCAGGAGAATATGCCTATATAGTTGACAGAGGTATTTTAATAAGAGATGAAACCGGAAAAGGCGTGCGTATGATAGGCGCTATGCATGATGTAACTGAGCAAAAGAAAGATGAAGAAAATGTAAAAAGATTAAATATTGAATTGGCAGAAAAAGCCAAAGCACTTACTAACTCAAATAAAGAACTTGAAAGATTTGCTTATGTAGCATCTCATGATATGCAGGAGCCATTAAGGATGGTAACTGGCTTTTTAGGCCTGTTAGAAAAAACCTGTAAGCCTGTATTGGATGAAAATGCCATAAAGTACATCAACTTTGCTATTGATGGTGCAAGCCGTATGAAAATACTTATAAAAGATTTATTGGAATATTCCAGGGTTTCTTCTAACAGTGTTATAGTGGGCAATACCGATATGAATGAGGTAATGAAAGAAGTAAGTGACGTATTTATGGTAACAATAGAAAAGTTGGAAGCAAAAATTACAATACAGCATTTGCCTGTATTGCCAGATACCAGAAAAGTACTGCTTGTTCAACTAATGCAAAACCTGGTAGGTAATGCTTTAAAATATCATGGCGACAAGCAGCCGCAAATTCATATATATGCAGAAGACCGTATTAATGATTGGTTGTTTTCTGTAGCAGATAATGGTATTGGGATTGATCCGGTTTATGCTGAAAAAATATTTGTTATTTTTCAACGCTTACATACCAAAGATGAGTATAGTGGAACAGGGATTGGCTTATCAATTTGCAAAAAAATTGTAGAAATGCATGGGGGTAATATTTGGGTAAGTTCAAATAACAACGCCGGAAGTGTTTTTAACTTTACTATCAAAAAAAGCATTAAATAAAATTCCAATAATCAGTTTATATGAATGAAATAGAAATTTTATTAGTAGAAGATAATAAGGGTGATGTACTATTAACATTGGAAGTATTTAGAGAATTGATGCTTACAAATAAAATAAAAATAGTTAAAGATGGAGAAGAAGCAATTCTTTACCTGAATAAAGAAAAAGAATTTGAAACCGTACAAACACCCGGTTTAATTTTTTTGGATATTAATCTTCCCAAAATTAATGGTAAGGAAGTGCTTCACTATATAAACAGCCAAAAGCATTTGATGCATATTCCGGTAATAATTCTTACCACATCCTCTTCTCAGTTAGATAAAGATGAATGTTATAAAAAAAACGCTACATATTATATCATAAAACCGCTCGATGTTAACTCCTTATTACAAGGTATAGCAAGCCTTAAAAATTATACAATGTCAATTATGTCACCGGCAAAAGTTGTAGACTGATATGATTAATACACAACTAAGGCTACTGGCAATTGAAGATAATGAAGGTGATTTTATACTTGTTGAACATTATATTTTACACCTGATACCTAATGCCTCTATTACTCATTTAAAATCTATTGCAGAAGCAATAGATAGCTTAAGCAACCATCGGTACGATGTTATTTTACTCGATTTGTCGTTGCCAGATAGTAATGGACAAGAAACAACAAAAAAGGTGATTTCACTTGCAGGCAGTACCCCTGTAATAGTACTAACTGGCCTTAACGATAAGCAGGTAGGTATTGAAAGTTTAAAACTTGGCGTACAAGATTATTTAGTAAAAGGCGAAGTAAATCCTTCAACTCTATTTAAGAGTATTGGTTACAGTATAGATAGAAAAAAAACGGAAGAACAACTTAAATTGTCAGAAGAAAAATACCGCTATCTATTTAATAATAATCCTGAAAGTATTTTTATTGTAGAAAAAATTAACCTGCAAATTTTAGATGTTAACGAAACTGCCATTAAAAAATATGGATATAACAAAGCAGCTTTTTTACAAATTAACTTACTCGATCTTGTGCCGCAAAGTGATAATCTGCCTACTCCTTTTTTATTGATTGAACAAATAAATTCGGCTAATCTAAACAACACAGTATTTGCCTTGCCTCAATTAAAAAAAAATGGAACCCTTATTTATGTTCATTTTTCTCTGCACGAAATAGAATATTCAAAAACAAGGGCTATCCTTGCCATAGGAACCGATATTACCGAAAAGTTAATGCTGGAGAAGCAACTTGCCGAAGAGCAGCAAATAAGACAACAGGAAATTACGGAGGCCGTAATTACTGCTCAGGAAAAAGAGCGTAGCCAACTTGCAAATGAGTTGCATGACAATATAAACCAGTTGCTTTCTACCACAAGGTTATATATTGAATGTGCCATAACAAATGAAACCCTGCGACCAAGGTTGCTTATAGATAGTAAAGATTACATCATTACAGCCATTGCCGAATTAAGAAAACTTTCAAAAACATTGTTGCCACCTTCTTTGGGCGAAGTTGGTTTGATAGATGCAGTAAAAGATTTAATACAGGGTTTTAATAAAGTGAATAACATACATTTTAAAACAGATTTTGAAAGTTTTTTAGAAAGAGCTTCCGATGAAAAACTTAAACTTTCTATTTTTAGAATAGTACAGGAGCAGATTAATAATACCATTAAACATGCCGCAGCAAATAATGTATTTATCGGTATTAGTAATACCCAAACCGGGCTTCAGGTACAAATTACAGACGATGGTATTGGCTTTGATACCACTGTAAAACATAATGGACTTGGCCTAAAAAATATTGCTACAAGAGCTGCTGTACATAATGGTAAATTACTGCTGCAATCTTCTCCTGGCAATGGTTGTAGCCTTTCTATCCAATTTCCACTGGCAATTAATTAAACTATTTTAATTTTAGGTTAATTACTTTGCTATGACGTTTTGTTACTTTCAAAGTTTTCTTTCAATTACTTCTTTTACTTGCGGCTAAAGCTTACTGTCTTTTATAACTGACCAAACAAAAAAAGTACACACGCATTGCTCACAGGTTCTGTTATTACACAAGTAAAATGTACTCAAAATTGTAAGTAGTTACTTTTTACGGTGCTATCTACCATAAAAATTTTAATGATATTTATCAACTTGTTCCAAGGTTTTGGTTACCTAATTGTGTTATTTTTATAATCAACAGTAATTCTAATACTTTATAATTTCATTGATGATAAATTTTAAATAGCTACGCTTTAAAACTTACGCTTGTGCTGTTATATATATGCAATATCCTATTGTCCAAATAAACATAAGCTAGTTCGATACAGGTTATTTTCTTTTAATTGCTTGCTCAAATATTTCCTGTTTCTTCATCCATATTTCCTTATAACCCTTCTTCATTCTATTGTCTAAAAAAGAACGGTCAATCAAATCCATCACCTCCTCATTTTTACTGCTGAAAAGTTTAAAACTATTGTAATAAACCTTTTCATTTATTTGCAGGTTTTCGGCAAGCGCTTTAAAATCGGTTAGTTTTAGTTTTGCCTTTTTACCATTTAATGTAAGGGCAAGCTCTTCTTCATCTTTCGGGTTAAGCAGGTTTACATTCAACAAATCATACGCCGGGCTTAGCACAATGCCTTCGGGCTGGTGCATCACAGAAAAATTCTTCAGGTGCATATCATTATTACCACACAGGTAACTAAACAACACCAATTCAAAATAACTCAACAGGTCAAGCCCTTTGTAGCAATAATATGCTACCAGTTTACCAGCTTTTTCATAACTGCTTTTGTATTTGTTCTCTGTTAAAAATTCTGATAACTGGCACAGGTCTTCAGTATGTATTTTCTTTCCTTCCACCCGGTCTAAACGACGGGCAATATATACCATGCTACCATTACTCGCCTGCAGCAGTGTATGCTCACACACTGGTATTTTGAATAGTGCGGCAAGGTGCATGGTAAGGTCTTCTGTTTTCGGCACCATCGGGTAACCGTGGTGCTGCGGTTTTAAAATAAATTCTCCCCAAAGCCCAACAATGGTTAAACGGCTGTGCCCTTTTTCTTTTTGAAGCGTAAGAGATAATTTGGGCTGTACCCCGGTAACCGCTATCCGCTGGTTAATGGTTTGTTTGGCCAGCGACTCAATCAATGCATCATTCAGTTGAAGCGTAGGTACTTCCGGCGTACCAAAAAACTTTTTGGAACAGGTTGCATGGTAAATAGCATCTCCTGCATCTTTATAACAAAACCAGCAATTATTCATAAACATTTATTCAGGTTCTACCGTTACAGCCCCAATAGTATCCCGGCAGGTGGTTAACAATAATTCAAAACGGTCGTTGGCTTTTACTTTCCAGTGATCCACAGCAATATCCAGCAACCAGCCCTCTGGTATCAATCCATCAAAAAAAGGGAACAATACTTTACTACTGTAAGGTTCCTGTCGCTTTGGAAGGGTTAGGCTGACGGGCTTGCTGTCTGTCCGTTGAAGGTAGTCCCGGTCATACTGCAATACATAGCCCTCATCCGTTTCGGAAAGCCGGGCTGCCAACATCCCGTCGTATAATACTTTTGCGGTTTTAGCCATGGTTCTGTGCTTTTGGGTT
>Ga0136636_10000925_pt1 | contig 16372 bp, 17 predicted proteins | sample AntDrymUQ8522106_2_FD_104653 | JGI IMG/M metagenome (GOLD analysis project Ga0136636, IMG submission 104653) | Polar desert sand microbial communities from Dry Valleys, Antarctica - metaG UQ852 (21.06) | ecosystem: Environmental > Terrestrial > Soil > Desert | place: Antarctica: Dry Valley... | reverse complement strand
GGAATTAAATGGTCGCTGTAATACATAAGACTAACTAAATGTAATGAAGTTGATAAGATTTGTTGTAGCAATTTGCAGCCGGATGACGATACGCTATTGGGTAACTGTCCCCGCAAGAAGCACATACTTTTCGGTATAAAATGTAAAACTGGGTTTTTGACTATATTTTTTTACTTTTATTTACAAGAAGGTAGCAGGTGCCTGCATAAGAAACGAAGAATCTCAAACTATTTACAAATCCTGCTTAACAGAATTTTATGAGAAAGCCACTACCTTATATCACTTTATTTGTGACAATACTTCTTTTTTTCTTGTCGCAAGGACAAAGACCCCCTATTTGATGGAGTGTCTTGTACCGGTAGCTGTTACATTTTGACAGGAAAATTAAATGACTCAGTAGCTAATTCGGGAATTGTGGGTAGCGAAGTCAAGTTTTATTTCAATGATAACACAGGAACTTTTTCCAATAAAAAGATATATTCAGGAGTTGCAACCACTGATGCAAATGGGAACTATACCTTTGGGTTCGACCGTAGAAGTTACAATGATACACGGGGCTATATTATGTAGAAGCTTACAAAAAAAATATGTTTGCTGACATATTGCATAAAAATCGGGTAGCAACTTTTGATTTAGACATTACCCTGTACAACACTCCTTTCGTGCAAAACTTTCCTTTGTTTAGTCCAGCAACATTGAAAGCAAGGATATTGGTTTCAACAGTAACTAATTTTCAATTTTTAACTGTCTTCTTCAGCTATGGAAAAGTGGGTAACGGAATTGGTGTATTTAACGGTGGCAGACAAATTGATACAACCATTACTGTAAAGACCGCCGGTGACCTAAGAACGTTTATTCAGGGAGATGCAGTAGGTATTGGCGTAAGGATTCAAATTCGAGACACTATAATTGTACCCGTAAATAATAGCCGGGAAGTGGTAATTCGATTGTAGAAAACTCAGCTAAATGGCGGTTTTATAGGTTGGCGGGCGAAGGAATTTCCAGCTTGTAAGTTTAACTTTGTTAAGGCCTTACTATTTCTAATTCTCCCATGCGGTGAAGTTTTGCCCTTAAAATCCTCCTCCAAAAGCATACTAGCCACAAGGCCCTTTACCAAAAATTTTCCCCCTTAATGGAAAGCGTATTGAAACAATTTCCATTTCCAAACGCATCCCTTCAATAGATTTATTGGCCATAAAAGCAAAAGAATACACCGGCAAATGAAAAAAGGAATCCATAAATTTGATGAAATAAAGCGATAGTTGTGTTGGTTTTCAACACTTTATAAAATATTAGTTATAATTTCTATGACCACTTTTGTTGCCTGGCGCTATTTACGGTCCAAAAAAACAACCAATGCTATCAACCTCATTGCCTGGATCAGCATGATTGCCATTGGGGTAGTTACCGCAGCCTTGGTGGTGGTTTTAAGCGTATTTAATGGATTTGAAGACCTGGTGAAACAGATGTATGGCGATTTTTATGCCGATGTACAAGTACTGCCGGCTAAGGGCAAATGGATGGAAACGCCATTGGAGCTACGGCAGAAGATTGGTGGTCTCAAAGGTGTAGAGCAGGTAGAGGGGATTATATTGGAGCGTGCCATTTTACTGGATCAGGAAGAAAAAAGTATTGTTTGGCTAAAGGGAGTTTCCTCTGATTACTCAGCTTATACAGGTACTGCGAATCACATGATACGGGGCGTTTTTAGTGTAGGCGACAGCACCCGTCCGGGGCTGGTGGTTGGGGCTGGGGTAGAGCATTCGTTGCAAATTATTGCCGGGCAAAGTCCTTTTCCCGTTACGGTTTACCTGCCCAACCCGGAAGCTGGAGCTAGTGCCGATGCCATGACGGCCATGCTGAGTGGAAATATAATGGCTTCGGGTAGTTTTGCCGTACAGCAGGAGTTTGATGAGCAATTTGCTTTTACCCACATCGGGTTTATGCGCTTTATGCTGGGCGAATCTCCCGATAGGTTTACAAGCCTGGAAGTTTATTTAAATCCCGGAACAGGGATTTCAGACATTACATCGGGCATCAGAAAAATACTGGGGAAAGAGTATGTTGTGAAAAACCGTTTTCAGCAAAACCAAAGTCTTTTTGCGGCCATGCAAACCGAAAAACTAATTATTTACGCCATCGCTTTTTTAATCCTCATTATTGCCGGTTTCAATATCATCAGCAGTTTAACCATGACCATTTTGGAAAAGCAGAAAGATATTGCCGTTCTCAAAGCCATGGGTACCACCGATGCTCAGATTACCCGGATTTTTGTAAAATTGGGGGTAATGCTTTCTGGAGCGGGAGCCGTCAGCGGCTTTATACTCGGGCTTATCATTTGCCTTGGGCAGCAGTATTTTCAATGGGTACCTCTGGGTGGTCAAAGTTTTATTATCAGCTACTACCCCGTTTCTATCCACATAAGCGATCTTTTAGGAATCGGGGGCATTGTGGTGGTAACAGCTCTATTGGCGGCTTGGTTTCCGGCACACCGATCATCCCAAACTACCTACAGTCTTCGTTAAGTCCCCTTCAATTTGTTAGTAATCTCCCAGTGTTTCTGGTAGTTGAGCAAGAGCTGCCGCCAATTGCTCATCATTGGGCGCAATGCCGTGCCATTTGTGGGTGCCTTCCATAAAATCAATGCCTTTGCCCATAATTGTTTTCATTAAAATGGCAACGGGCTTTCCTTTGCCAGTAAGTGTTTTGGCTTTTTCCAAAGCGGCAACCATACCATCCATATCATTGCCATCTTCTACCACCATTGTTTCCCAACCAAATACCCTGAATTTTTCGGTTAAGTCGCCCATGTACATAACTTTCTCGGTAGGGCCGTCAATTTGCTGACCGTTCCAGTCTATAGTAGCAATCAGGTTATCAACGCTATGATGGGCTGCACTCATAATGGCTTCCCATATTTGCCCTTCGTTCAGTTCACCATCGCCATGCAGGCTATACACAAGACTAGGATCCTGATTGTATTTTTTGGTAAGTGCTGCACCTATGGCTACGCTCATGCCCTGCCCAAGGCTGCCACTTGCAATACGAATACCGGGCAGGTGTTCGTGCGTGGCAGGGTGGCCCTGCAGCCTGCTGTTAATTTTGCGAAAAGTTGACAATTCCGATGTGGGGAAATAACCACTACGCGATAAAGCCGAATAATACACAGGGGAAATATGTCCGTTGGAAAGGAAAAACAAATCTTCTCCCTTTCCATCCATTTGAAATTCAGTGGGGTTATGGTTTAAAATTTTAAAATAGAGCGCTGTAAAGTATTCTGTACAACCGAGTGAACCACCCGGATGCCCGCTTTGAACTCCATGAACCATTCTTACTATATCCCTCCGTATTTGGGTAGCTGTTTCCTGCAAGGTTGCCATATTCTGCAAATTTTATGGCAAATCTAATGAATTGATACCACCCTGAGTTTCGATATTTTGATTAAACTCCTTAAAAATATATGGGTAAAGGCATTCAAATTTAAGGTAGAACTAAAAAAAAGTTAACAATTGGTTGGTTAATCGGCTTGTAGCTGTTATTTTTACCTAATAATAAAACGCTTTTGTGTATTTGAACCTAAAAATTATAATTGGACATCCAGTTTTCCTTTTACAAACCCTTCAAAATAGTGTATGGTTGAAATCATTATGAGTATTGTGGTTGCATTTGGAATCACCTTTTATGCAATTCCTGCTATTATTCATGCTGCTCAAGAGAAAAAATTATATGATTACCCTGATGAAAGAAAATGGCACCATCAACCCATCCCATCGCTTGGGGGAATTGGTATCTTTTCAGGATTTATCACAGCTTTTCTTTTAACCGCTAGTTTCGAGGGGGAAATCATTCGATTTCAATACCTGTTGGCTGCGGCATTGGTTATATTTTTTGTTGGGTTAAAAGATGATTTACTTAATATTTCCCCACTCAAAAAATTTCTTGGTCAGATTTTGGCAGCGTCTATCATTTCCCTAAAAGGGGGACTGGTAATCCGCAGTATGGAAGGGCTTTTAGGAATTTACGAATTGCCTGAAATGGCTGCTTACCTGTTGACCATACTTACAATTGTCGTAATCATAAACGCCTACAACCTAATTGATGGTATTGATGGATTGGCAGCAGGATTGTCTATTATATCTTCTTTATTTTTTGCTTTATTTTTTGCACTCAACGGCGATTTTGCTTTTGCCTGCATGGCAACTGCGCTAATTGGTGCCCTGATTGCCTTTCTGATTTTCAACGCACAGCCTGCCAAAATATTTATGGGAGATACGGGTTCCATGATGCTCGGATTATTGCATGCCATGATGGCTATTCAGTTTATTGCCACGGCGCCTGCATCACCGGTATTATCTGTTTCCAATGCGCCTGCCATCGCTTTTGCCATTATGTTTGTACCCCTTTTTGATACTTTAAGGGTATTCTCCATCAGAATGTTGCAGGGAAGTTCGCCTTTTACACCCGATCGTAACCATATCCATCATATTTTACTAAGGTACCGGTTGTCACATGCACGTGTCGCCACCATTCTATGTGCCACAGGCATTATAATGCCAATATTCATTTTTTCATTAAAATCTTTTGGTATTAATTCCATGATGGCCATTATGGCTGCTCTTGGGTTTAGCTGTGTTGGCATTTTAGTATGGAGGTACAGGGTTATTACTTCTACAAGAGTGGTAAAGGGAAATATTACTCCCGGAAAATCAAAAGTAACCAAAGTGAGGATAATGCCTGCAGTTGGACGCAAAACCGCCAATTAGAGCCTACCTACGTAGTGGGAGTTTAAAATAACTGTTTATGTTGTTTTCATTCAAAAACGTAAAATTCCGCTATTTTTTTTCTGAAATTTTTTGATAGCTGCAATTAGGGTAGCGCAAAATGCATGCAATTGTATTGCTTTCTGAAAGGTTGCATAATTTTTAGGATGGATAAATCAATCATTTCTTTTAGGTTTGCGGCAATTATTAAATATGTTATTTATGTCTATTGATATCGAAATACTGATTCCTGAGACCGAAGAATCCATGAGGAAGGCTATTGACCACTTGGAAACAGAGGTTACAAAAATCCGGGCGGGGAAAGCTACTCCTCAAATGCTAGATGGCTTAATGGTAGATTATTATGGCAATCCTACCCCTATAAATCAAGTTTCCAATGTAAGTGCCATGGACTCCAGAACGCTTACCATTCAGCCATGGGAAAAGAATATGCTTTCGCCTATTGAACGCTCTATTTTGCAAGCAAATATTGGAGTTACACCACAAAATGATGGAATTATTATACGACTTTCCATGCCTCCAATGACCGAAGAGCGGAGAAAATCTTTGGTAAAACAGGCAAATGCCGAAGGGGAAAATGGTAAAGTTACCATTCGAAATATCCGACGGGATGCCATTGAAAAAATTAAGAAACTACAAAAAGATGGGTTAAGTGAAGATGAAGCCAAAGATGGCGAAACGCAAATACAAGATCTGACCGACAGATTTATTGCTTTAATTGAGAAACACCTTATAGCTAAGGAAAAGGAAATCATGGCCATTTAGCGTGTGATCATTTAGCGTGTTTGTTTTTGCAGCATTTTCACATTGGTACGGTTGGCAAGGTAAACCCCGCTTAGAATAATACATAATGCCGCTACCTGTAGTAGAGTAATTTTTTCGCCATATACAAAACCCCACCCAATAGCTACAAAAGGTATCCCGTATGTTACAAGCGATGAAAAAATAACTCCGGCAATTTTTACCAGGCGGTAAAACAGTACCGAGGCAAAGGCAGTGCCTACCGCTCCCAATACAAATCCGGCAGCACTTGCTCTTAAATAAGGGGTTTCCAATAAAGGCAGGGAAAAGTAACCGCTAGTTACCAGAATTATCCCGGCAAAAGGAAGTAAGCCGGATAATGCCAGCGAGGCAATAGGTAGCGAACCTACGCCAGGCAATTTATCTTTAACCATATTCACATTCCACCCATAACAAATGGTTGCCAGCACTACCAGCAGCGCATACCCAACCTCCGATTCTCTGCCTGCAGACTTGTGTAAAAACAAAAATATACAGCCTGCAAACCCAATCAGGATACCCCAAAAACTCGCTTTGGTAATGATTGATTTATAAAATAGCCAGCCAATGCCAATGGTAAATAGTGGGGTTACAGCATTCAAAGTACCGGCAAGGGCACTGTCAATTCTCGATTCTGCCACACAAAATAAGAAGGCAGGAAAAAAACTACCCAGCCAGCCGGAGAGGATAACGTTACCACGAAGGGATGCAGGGATTTTTTTCCACGCTGTAACTACAAAGGGCAACATAACTAACCCGGCTGCACATAATCGCAAGGCAGCCACTTGCCAGGCACTCAATAAATATTGACCACTTTTATCAAACATCCCAATTTTCATTAATACAAATGAGCTCCCCCAAATAAGGCAAAGACCCATAAACAGAAGCCATGGTTGAACCTCTTTATTTTCAAATTTTTTTTTGGTCATTAATTTTCTGGATAATCCACTTTTCTCCTTAACAAAAATAAAATACTTTTATCCGCAAATATGATAATTATGAGTTGGATTAAGGAATTTAAAGATTTCGCCAGTAAGGGAAACCTCGTAGATGTAGCAGTAGCCTTTGTAATGGGTATCGCATTCGGTAAAGTCATTTCCTCGTTAACAGAAGGTATTGTAAGTCCATTTATTGGGTTACTTACCGGAGGTGTTGATTTTACAGATAAACAATTTGTATTAAGAGCTGGTAAAAAAATAACCAATGATACCGGTGAAATAATCAAGGAAACACCGGAACTCGTAGTTAAGTACGGAGTTTTTTTAATGGCTGCTATTGATTTCTTAATAGTTGCCTTCGTTATGTTTTTAATTGTGAAAGCAGTAAATAATATACGGAAAAAACAGGAATTGGCCCCAGCTCCGCCGCCAACCCCTTCCACCACCGATTTGTTGTTGATGGAAATCAGGGATTCTCTTAAAAAAGGATAAAGCGCCAGCATCTTCTGTTTTTAATCGTAATCTTTTTTTTCGAAGATCCGGTAACCATTGGTATTTCTATAAGAACATTCTTTAATAATTTTTAAATTCAGTGGAATGATGGTTTTTTGGGTTCATATCGCTTACATGCATGTATTTCCAGCAGACCATTAAAATAAAATTTTATTGACTTGAATAGTAGGGAGGAAATCTTACTTTACTACAAGTAAAATTGTTATTTATTTGCATAAAATAGCATTTTTATAGATCCTTCCGGGATTTGTAAGGGAGTAAAGCGTATTGAAATACAGTTTAAAACAGATTACTTGGTTATTCTGTTTTTATGTCCTCTTTTTAAAACGATGAAAGTCAACTAAATTCATTAAATATTAGTATGAAATTTTATAAACGGTTTCTTCTTCTTCTTTCAAGTCCTATATGTATTTGGGCACAGCAGCCTGCAAGAAATGTAGTTGATCAGGCTCTAGTAAAAAAGGAAATGGTTGCTGATACCTTAAAAAAAGGAATAGTAAAAGGTGGAGGTAATATATCACTTAACCTCAACCAGCAACATAGTTCAAACTGGGTAGGTGCCAACGAAGAATTTGCCCTGAATGTTGGTTTTTCTGCCGATCTGTACCTCAATACCAAATGGAATAAAAGCACATGGGACAATACCCTCAAACTTAATTATGCCTGGGTTAATAACCAATCACAGGGTGTTCGAAAAACCGCCGATTTTATAGACCTTTTCTCAAAATACAGCCGGGAACTAAAACCAGAAGGCAAATTGTCGGTAGCCGCTTTGTTTAACCTGCGCACTCAGTTTACCAGTGGTTTCGATTATAGTCTCGATCCGCGCAGAAGAACTTCGGGATTTTTTGCCCCAGCTACTCTATTAATTACTCCAGGTTTGGATTGGCGCCCCAATAAAGCATCCTCATTATTTTTTTCGCCCTTTGCCGCAAGGTTTGTGGTGGTTTCCAATGATCCTTTAAGTTACTCATATCCCAATGGCCTAAGGCCTGATGGAAGCAGGGAAAAACCTATTTATGAGTTATATGGAATTGATTCAGGCAAAACCGTAGAAGAGCAGTTTGGTGCTATTATTTCAGCCAATTTTAGTAAGGAGGTTTTTAAGAACATAACTTATACATCACGGCTCGATTTGTACTCTAACTACTTAGCTGAACCACAGAATATTGATGTTTTCTGGACTAGTAATATCGTTTTTAAAGTGAATAAATGGCTGGGAATCAATTATCAGTTCAATTTTGCATACGACGACGATTTTACCCCCGAAGGCAAAACCGGCCCCCGTACTCAATTTTTAGGAATTCTTGGGATAGGGTATGCTGGTAAGTTTTAAACCTTCTATCCACAACATTCGGGTAGCTAAATTTACATTGATGCAGAACCCCCTTTTGGGGCGTACTTTTACCAAAATGGCAATAAGCGTGCCATATAAAAGGAATCAGCATCATTATGACCATTACCACCTACCAGATTAAGTTGCCACAGTTCGAAGGCCCTTTCGATCTGCTTTTGTTTTTTATTGAGCGGGATGAACTCGACATTTATAATATTCCCATTTACAAAATCACCAGAGAATTTCTTGATTATATCCATGAGCAGGAAAAACTCAATATTGAACTAAGCAGCGAATTCATTCTATTTATCAGCACACTGATGCGGATTAAGGCAAAAACTCTATTACCAAGAAAAGAATTGGATCCTTCCGGAAATGAGATTGATCCAAGGCAAGAATTAGTGGATAAGATATTGGAATATAAAAGGTATAAGGAGGCTTCAGAAAAGTTAGCTACTCTGGAAGAAATAAGGATGCAAATGGTACAGCGGGGAAACCTGCACAAAGATCTCGCAGGCATTGGGGAAGAAGCAGGAGAGGGTACAGAAATACAAAGTATTACGCTCTTTAAACTTATGAAAACTTTTGAAAGGGTAATTCGGAAAATGGAGGATCGCAACCATAAGCCTCAACATGTGGTGTTTAAGTACAATTACACCATGGAGCAAAGCAAAGCTTACATGCTGGATACAGTAAAAAGGGAAAGATCTATGAGTTTTCAAAAAATATTTGATCCTTGCCATGACAAAATACAGGCTATCTTCTTGTTTCTGAGCATGTTGGAGTTGATCCAGATGCAATTTTTTACTCTCATGGTAGGAGAAGGGATGAATAATCTCATTTTGGAATGGAATCAAGATGCACCAGACGAGGATCTTATAGGTAATTGGTTGCCGGCCAATCCCGGTTTAAACTAAAAAGTAATGATGCTAAAATAAAAAAAGCCTTGTACGAGCGGATTATTTCTTTTCGTACAAGGCCTCAAGGTAGAATTTGGTCTTAGGAAAATCTCTTATAAATTCTTTTTTTACCTTGTGTAAATAAGTACAGCCATCAAAGAAGCCCATAATAACAGGGCAACTATGTTCTGTGAATTAAAAAATCTTCGTTGAGAATAATTTTTCATTTTTTTTGTTTTAAAAGTATTTAAGTGCTTATCAAGCAGATAAATTTGATATTGGGACTGCAAAATTTGCGAATTAAAATGACAAATGCAAATAAATGCAGATTTTTTTTTAAATTCATATTGATTTCTTCTCTTTCTTTTTAAATTGGTTAAGTGCGAGGTCAGGAAAATGAAATATGTTTCAATATCAAATCTGTTAATAATCGTATTTCCTGTAACCTGTTTTCCATCATTTAACCATTATATGTTCAATATTCCTCAAAAAAATTTTAATAATCTGCTATTGCATCAACTGTACTAGTTATAAAGGATCAACATAAAAAAAATAGCTACAGTAATAGCTATTTTTTACAGTTTGTTTCAATTTCGGCATAAGTATAGACTACTTTACTATTGTAATCGCTGCCTCAAAATATTTTTTTTATTTTCAAAAAAAAATGAAAAATTTGAAACAGTTGGTTAGTTTTGGGTTGCTATGGGTATTTTCTGGCGTATAAAGGTTTAATTACTTTTAATACCCCAATTTTAAGGTTAAACCAAAAAAAATGAACCTGGACGAGGCCAAAAAAGAATTTATTGCTGCTTGGGGAAGCTTTGGGAGTAAGTGGGGTATCAACAGAACTATGGCTCAAATTCATGCCCTGCTGATGGTGAGTCATGCTCCATTGAATGCCGACGAGGTAATGGAAATATTAAACATCAGTCGTGGCAATACCAATATGAACATCCGGGAGTTAATCAATTGGCAATTAGTTGACAGGGTTATTATATCCGGGGAACGGAAAGAGTTTTTTACCGCTGAAAAAGATATTTGGAAGGTGGCTAAAACGATTATGCGGGAACGTAAAAGACACGAACTTGAGCCTTTAATTGAATTTTTAAAGGATTTGAAAGTAAATGAGGATATGAATAATGTGGATGTGAAAACTTTTAATGAAACTATAAAGGGAATTAAGGAATTGAGCGAACAGGCAGGAAAAACCATTGATACCATCATTAAATCTGATGAGCATTGGTTTTGGAATGCTTTTTTAAAAATAATGAGATAAGAAGTTTAGCATGATGAAAAAAACCTTGGTTGTAGGAGCCTCCGAAAATCCCTCTCGATATAGTTATCTTGCCATCAGGCGGCTGCTAGCCGCCGGACATGAGGTAGAGGCTATTGGTAAAATACCTGGAAATGTGGCGGGTGTGTCCATACAACTTCCTTTTCCAAGGTTAAAAGATATTGATACAGTTACGCTTTACATCAATCCGCAACATCAGCAGGATTATGTTGAATACCTTTTGAACCTGACCCCCAGGCGGGTGATTTTTAATCCGGGAACTGAAAATGAAGACTTCTATCAACTACTACAATCCAGAGGGATTGAAGTAAAAGAAGCCTGTACCCTTGTGATGCTCAGCACGGGACAGTTTTAACGACAAAGGCAGTTTTCCCCATTTGTTCATAAACATTTAACCTATCGTAATCCGTTCGGTATTATCTTAACGCATAACTTCGAAAAACACCATTATTATGCGTTGGAGAAAGTTCAATGGAGAATCCATACAGCTTCCTATTAAGATTGCTGTAGAAGATGCCATCAAAAAGGAAATTTCTGAAGGGCGAAAGCTGAAGGTTTGCATAGGAACCGACAGCCAGGTAAAGGGAAAAGAAACCGAGTTTGCTACGGTTATTGTTTTCCTCCGTGAAAGAGCGGGCGGTTTTATGTTCATTCATAACGATAAAACCACTTACAAATACAGCATTAAGGAGCGAATGCTTGTGGAAGTGGCAAAAAGTATTGAGGTGGCTTATGAGTTATGCGATCTTTTTACTATTTATGATGTGGATATGGAAGTTCATGCTGATATCAATACCAATCCGCATTTTAAAAGCAACGAAGCATTACGTGAAGCCATGGGTTATATCCTTGGTATGGGATTTGCCTTTAAGGCTAAGCCAGAAGCATTTGCCAGCAGCAGTTGCGCCAACAAGGCAGTCAACTAAAGGCGGCCTTATTTATCACGCTTCGCCTTGTTTTTGGATGATCTCCGGTACAGGGCTATCTTTCTATTCCCTTAAGCTCCAACAAAATAGCAGATAAATAGTCCAGCAATTCCTGCCGTCCTGTTTTCTTTTCGGCACTTGTAAGAAAATGCGGGGGCAATTCTTCCCAATTTTCGGAAAGCGCTTTTAAGAAAAGACCCACATGTCGATTAACGGCCCCCGGTTTTTCCTTGTCGGTTTTCGTAAAAGCAATTACAAAAGGTATGCCCCACTCACCTAGTTGGTTGATAAATTCAAGGTCAATTTTTTGTGGGGTATGTCTGCTGTCAATCAACACAAGCAACAAAGCGAGGTTTTCACGTTTGCGGATGTAATTTTCAATCATCTGCTCCCAACGGCGTCGGTCTTTTATGCTTACTTTGGCATATCCGTAGCCGGGTAAATCCACGAGGTACCATTCCTCGTTGTTTTTGGCCGTTTCTTTTGGCCGGCTTTTTATGCCAAAATGGTTGATTAATTGTGTTTTACCCGGAGCCGCAGAGGTTTTGGCAAGTTTGGGTTGGTTGCAAAGCATATTGATGAGCGAGCTTTTGCCGACATTGCTGCGGCCAATAAAGGCAAATTCAGGCCGGTCTGCCTCAGGACAGGTAGCGACCTCGGGATTGCTTACCAAATATTCAGCGCGTACAATATGCATGCTGCAAATATAACCTACTGTTGCTTTCTTTGCAGGTATTATGCGTTTGGTAATTCAAAGAGTGAGCGAAGCCTCGGTAAAAGTGGATGGGGAAATGGTGGGTTCTATTGATGGCGGGCTGCTTGTGCTTGTAGGTATAGAACCGGCAGATACCTTGGAAGACATGCAATGGCTTTGTAAAAAACTGGTACAATTGAGGATATTTAAGGATGCCGCCGGTGTTCCTAATTTATCCTTGATGGATGCCGGAGGAGGTATTTTACTGATCAGCCAGTTTACGCTTTTTGCCTCTACAAAAAAGGGCAATCGTCCCGGATACAGTCGGGCAGCAGGCCCCGATGTAGCCAAACCGCTTTATGAAAAAATGATTGTTCAACTTGGGATAGAACTTGGCCGACCCGTGGAAAAGGGCATCTTTGGGGCCGATATGAAAGTATCGCTTGTAAATGACGGCCCCATCACCATTCTTATGGATAGCAAACAAAAAGATTTTTAGCAAAAGAATGAGTCAGTGAATTACCATGCTCAAAAAAGAAATTTTTATTTGCTCACAGGGGCGGGATAATATGCTACCCATTAATAAAGTAGAAAAATCGAAGTTTTGTGAAGGATATGATTGTGATATACCTTCCATTACCGGGGCTATCTTATTGAATAAAAAGAAATCACAATAGAAATAGTGAATAGCAATAAAGAGAATATAGGGTAAAAGTTCAGGAATCATGCAAATAATTAATAATCCTGCATAAGGCGGGAGCAACTAAACAACAAATATGACAATAGAACAGGCACAGCAACAGGTAGATCAATGGATAAAAACGGTTGGCGTCCGGTATTTTAATGAACTGACCAACCTTGGTATTTTAATGGAAGAAGTAGGAGAGTTAAGCCGTTTGATGGTACGTCAATACGGAGAACAATCTTTTAAAGAAAGTGATAAGGGAAAAGAACTTTCCGATGAAATGGCAGATGTACTCTGGGTTTTAATCTGTTTGGCAAACCAAACGGGTGTTGACTTGACGCAAGCACTGGAAAAGAATTTTGAAAAGAAAAATATACGCGATGTCAACAGGCATAAAAACAATGACAAACTTAAATTTTAATTTAAAGTTAATACTTATCCCTTAACAGATGGCTATCGTTAAGCTCAATAGCTTAGCTTGCTAAAACAAAATTATAATATGACTAAAAAGCTACTGGTTTTTACCTTTTGTATCCTTACAGAAGGAATAATTTTTGCCCAAACAACCATTAATCCTGTTAAAAAAGGTAACAAACAATTGGGAATTCAATTAATGCTGGCTCCCATCGATTTGTTTTGGAGCGAAACAGCCTTAAGTATTAATGAAAACCAAACAAGGTATGGGCTCAATATTGCACCCTCTGTTCAATGGTTTGTAGAAGATGGATGGAGCTTTGGCCTGCAATCAAATATTGGTTTTTACAGGGAAAAGGACAAAAACAACGTCAATTGGGGTTATAATGAAAAAATATTTGATTTGGGAATAACTCCTTTTAGCCGCTATTATTTTAATGTGGGCAGAAATAACCGGTTTAAGCCCTTTGTTTTTGCCGGGTTGCCCATTATTTATTCAGATGTACAAAGAACTTACAACAATCAGCAAACTACTGATTACGATGAACAATCCATTGAGTTGAACGGAACCTTTGGTGGAGGGGTAGCCTATTTTGGTAAAGCGGGCAGTATTGAGATGAATATAAGCAATATGGGCTTTTTTATAGGGGTTAGCAAATTTTCAGGTCGAAAAGCGAAGTAAACGGACATCTTGAATAGTTAAAGGAGGATGATAAATACTACTCACACAAGTCTTGCAAATTTTAAAGCAAGGGAATAGGCTAGAAATGCATCAAGTCTTTATTGTAAATCGGGGTGTTATGAATTTAGTGTAACGTATTATCAGGGATTTTAGAGATGTATTCAATATTATAAGGGGTATTCAGTAAAATGGCTGCCCCTTATCTTTGCAACCCAATTGAAAAATTCAATCTTTTTATGTCTTACGATAATAATACATTTCAGAATCTTATCAGCCACTGTAAAGAATATGGCTACATTTTTCAAAGTAGTGAAATTTATGATGGTTTAGCAGCCGTTTACGACTATGGTCAAAACGGTGCCCAACTCAAGAAAAACATACGGGATGCCTGGTGGAAAACCATGACCCAAATGCAGGATAATATTGTAGGGATTGATGCTGCCATTTTTATGCATCCCACTACCTGGAAAGCGAGCGGACACGTTGATAATTTTAGCGACCCCATGATTGACAACAAAGACAGCCAAAAGCGCTATCGGGTAGATCACTTAATTGAGGCTTTTGTAGAATCACTTGAAAAAGAAGCGGGTGCAGCTTTAATACATCAAATGGAACAATTGCTGGCTGCCGATGATTTAGCGGGCATCAAGCAGTTGATTATAGACAATAATATTAAATGTAGTGTAAGCGGCACCTGCAACTGGACCGATGTGCGGCAATTTAACCTGATGTTCAGCACAGAGTTAGGTAGCATTGCCGATGAAGCAAGTACCATTTACCTGCGACCCGAAACGGCACAGGGTATTTTTGTAAACTTTTTAAATGTGCAGAAAACCGGACGGATGAAAATTCCTTTTGGCATCGCACAAACCGGAAAAGCCTTTAGAAACGAAATTGTAGCCCGTCAGTTTATTTTCCGGATGCGGGAATTTGAACAAATGGAAATGCAATATTTCATTCGTCCCGGATCTCAAATGGAATGGTACGAGCATTGGAAAGCAGAACGCATGCGCTGGCATCAGGAAGTGATGGGTTTTCCGGCAGCAAGACTGCAATTCCACAAACATATAAAATTGGCGCATTATGCTGATGCGGCCGTGGATGTGGAATTTGAATTTCCATTTGGTTGGAAAGAACTAGAAGGTGTGCATAGCCGTACTGATTTTGACCTGAAGCAACATCAGGAATTCAGCAAAAAGAAACAACAGTATTTCGATACCGAGATCAATCAAAATTACATCCCCTATGTGGTGGAAACCTCTGTAGGACTCGATCGGTTGGTATTGGCCACACTTAGCAATGCCTATGCCGAAGAAAAGTGGAACCGCGAAGATGGCACACCGGACAGCAGGGTAGTATTGAAAATACCTGCCAATCTTGCTCCCACCAAGCTGGCGGTATTGCCGCTTACCAAAAAAGATGGCCTGCCAGATATTGCCCGGGATATAATCAAAAATTGTCGTGGAGCATTTCCTTGCTTTTACGAAGAAAAGGACAGCATTGGAAAGCGTTACCGCCGTATGGATGCTATTGGAACGCCATTTTGTGTAACAGTAGATCATCAATCAAAAGAAGATGGAACGGTTACCATCCGGTACCGCGATACCATGACGCAGAAGCGGATCCACATGGATGACGTAAAAGCGAAAGTGCTGGAAGCCATAACGGTGTAACAGCAATTTCTCCGGGGAAGTATTTAGGAGTTCCTATTTACCAAACGGCATTTTCAACATAATTTAATTCATTCATATTATTTCAAGCCACTTCATTTGGTAATTGCTATTTATCAAAAAAACATTGAGCGATACAACGGGCAACTGCAAAAATGCCGCCGGTACAATACCACTATTGGTTGGGCAAGATTGTTCGCCATCGTGGGGGCCATAGCCCTTGTCATTTGGCAATGGCCGGACTTTGATATGTTTTCCGCTGTTGGTATCTTTTTGTGTGTGGCAGTCTTTTTAAGGCTGGTGGCCATAGCGGTGGATACCAATAGCAAAATCAGGCATCTTAAATTGCTGATAGCCCTCAACGAAGAGGAATTGCAAATAGCAGCCGGTCAGTACCATTCCCGTTATGATGGAGGCGGTTTTGCTCCTGCTGTGCATGAATACGCTCCCGATCTCGATTTGTTAGGAAGGGCTTCCTTGTACCAGTATACCCAACGTGTGGAAAGTGAACCCGGCAAAAGAAGCTTGGCACAGTGGTTGCTTGGCCGTGCAGGTAATCAGGAGATTTTGGCCCGACAAATGGCTGCCAGGGCATTGGCCAATAAGCTGGAGTGGCGGCAGGATTTTCAGGCTACGGGTCGCGGCAAGGCACTTACTGCTACCACCGAAGAGCAATTGCGCTTCTGGCAATCCTTTCCGATGGGCAGTTTTGCAAAGCCTTTCTGGAAAATCCTTCGTTGGGCAGGGCCGATGGTATCCT
>Ga0136636_10000922_pt1 | contig 16386 bp, 19 predicted proteins | sample AntDrymUQ8522106_2_FD_104653 | JGI IMG/M metagenome (GOLD analysis project Ga0136636, IMG submission 104653) | Polar desert sand microbial communities from Dry Valleys, Antarctica - metaG UQ852 (21.06) | ecosystem: Environmental > Terrestrial > Soil > Desert | place: Antarctica: Dry Valley... | reverse complement strand
TCGCGAACTGCGCGACGCAGTCAACAAAGAGATTGAAGTGCTGCGTGCCGATGGCAAGCTGGGTTCGTCCTTGCAAGCCCATGTGGCACTGACGGTTGCGCCCGCTGACCATGCCCTGCTGGCCAGCCTGGGCGATGACCTGAAGTTTGTGTTCATCACATCCGCAATTGAATTGATAGCTGGTGACGCAATAGCTATAAGGGCTAGCACCTCAAATGGCATTAAATGCGAGCGCTGCTGGCATTACCGTGACGACATCGGTGTGGACGCTGCCCACCCCACGTTGTGCAGCCGCTGCACCAGCAATCTGTTTGGCGCAGGTGAAGCTCGGGTGTTTGCCTGATGGCGGCGCGCAAGCCTGCCGGGCGCGGTGGGCCCGCTGGCGTCAGCCTGATGGGCTGGCTGGGCTGGGCTGCGGTGGTGCTGATCGTCGACCAGTTCACCAAAGTGCTCATCCTGGGCTATTACCAGTTGGGCGACAGCACCCCCGTGACCAGCTTTTTCAACGTGGTGCGGGTGCACAACAGCGGCGCTGCGTTTTCGTTTCTGGCCAACGCCGGGGGCTGGCAACGCTGGTTTTTTACCGGCATTGGCATCGCCGCGGCTGTGTTGATTCTCTGGATGCTGAAAACCCATGCCACGCAAAAACTGTTTGCCTTTGCCATGGCCAGCCTGCTAGGCGGTGCTGTCGGCAATGTGATTGACCGCGTGTTGTACGGCTATGTGGTTGATTTTCTTGATTTTCACTGGAAGGGCTGGCATTTTCCGGCCTTCAACGTGGCCGACAGTGCCATCACCTTGGGTGCCGCCTGCCTGATTCTTGACGAGTTGCTGCGGGTTCGGCGCGAGCGCTGACCGGCTGTGAAAACGCATTAACCAGGACTTGTCTTGACCCACCTGCTGAACCTGTTGGCGGCCATTGCCCTGCTGGTGTGGGGCACACACCTGGTGCGCAAAGACACTTTGCACGTGCTGGGCGCCAACTTGCGCAAGGTGCTTGCACAAGGTGTCAGCAACCGCTTCACTGCGGTTGCCTCCGGTATCGGGGTGACCGCGCTGGTGCAGTCCAGCACCGCCACGGCACTCATCATTTCAAGCTTTGTCGGCCAGGGGCTGATGACCCTGCCGTCGGCGCTGGCCGTGATGCTGGGGGCCGACGTGGGCACCAGTTTCATGGCGCTGTTGTTTTCACGCGATCTGTCCTGGCTGTCACCCCTGTTCATTTTTGTCGGTGTGGTGATGTTCATTGCGCGCCAATCCAGCAACGTCGGGTATGTCGGGCGCATTTTCATCGGGCTGGGCCTGATGCTGCTGGCGCTGCACCTGGTCACGGTATCGGCCAACGAACTCACCCAGGCGCCTGCCGTGCGCGCGCTGCTGGCCTCGCTGGGCAGTGACCGCCTGCTGGAAATCACGCTGGGCGCAGTGTTGGCGGTGCTGAGCTATTCCAGCCTGGCCATCGTGTTGCTGACCGCCACACTGGCCAGCACGCAGGTGATTCCGGTTGACGTCGCACTCGGGCTGGTGCTGGGGGCCAATCTGGGCAGTGGCTTGCTGGCCGTGTTCACCACGCTGGGTGGGCCAGTGCAGGTGCGCCAGGTGCCCATGGGCAACCTGATCTTCAAGGTGCTGGGCATCACGCTGATGGCACCTTTGACCAGCCTGTGGCTGCAGCATGTGCCACCGGCGCTGAACGATGTGGCCACCGTGGTGGTGCTGTTTCACCTGATGTTCAACCTGACTGTTGGGTTCATCTTCATCGGACTGACCAGCGTGGTGGCGCGTGTGGTGAGCTACTGGTTGCCCAAACCCGTCAGCAACAGTTTGAACGGGCGCCAGCGCCACCTGGACCCGTCCGCACTGGCCACACCGTCGGTGGCCTTGTCATGCGCGGTGCGTGAGGCCATGCACCAGTCTGACGTGGTGGAAACCATGCTGCGCGGGGTAATGGATGTCATCAGAACCAACGACCGGGCACTGGCACAGTCGTTGCAAAAAATGGACGACACGGTGGATGAGCTTTACTCTGACATCAAGTACTACCTCACCAAAATCTCCCGCGAGTCGCTGAGTGAAAAAGAAGGCCACCGCTGGGCTGAAATCATCAGCTTCACCATCAACATGGAGCAAATTGGCGACATCATCGAACGTGTGCTGGGCGACATCGAGAAAAAGAAAATCAAGGCCGGCCGCGATTTTTCTGACGCCGGCGTGGCCGAAATCAACGAGTTACACGGCCACCTGGTCAACAACCTGCGCCTGGGCATGAGCGTGTTTTTGAACGGCAATGTGCAAGATGCCAAAAGACTGCTGGAAGAAAAAACCCGCTTTCGCGACCTAGGGCTGGCCTACTCCGCCAACCACTTGAACCGCCTGTCGGACAACAGCTTGCCAAGCATCGAGACCAGTTCGCTGCACCTTGACCTGATCAGCGACTTCAAACGCATCAGCTCGCATATTTCATCCATTGCTTACCCGATCCTGGAATTGGCCGGCGCGCTGGAGCCCAGCCGCCTGCGCCACGAGGTGCTGGATGCCCAGTCACCGGCAGCACCCACAAAAAGCGCCTGAGCCAGTCCAACTGACGGCGCAGCACTTGGCACATTCATGACACCACAAGACTACGTTCAGCAAAAGGCTGCCGCTTCAGGCAGCAGTTTTTATTACGCATTTTTGTTTTTGCCACCACCCAAGCGGGCTGCCATCACGGCGTTTTATGCGTTTTGCCGTGAGGTGGACGACGTGGTCGACGAGATGGTGGACCCCGGCGTGGCTGCCACCAAGCTGCAATGGTGGCGCACCGAAGTGGCAAAAGCCTTTGCCGGCACCCCCAGCCACCCGGCCATGCACGCCCTGATGCCCCTGACCGGCCCCTTCCAGATCGAGCAACGCCACCTGCAGGCGGTGATTGAAGGCTGCCAGATGGACCTGAACCAGACCCGCTACCTCGACTACCCCGGCCTGCAGCGCTACTGCCATCTGGTCGCAGGCGAGGTGGGTGAAGTGGCGGCGCGCATTTTTGGCCAGACCCAGGCACAAACCACCGCCTACGCCCATGCCCTGGGCCAGGCGCTGCAGCTCACCAACATCATCCGCGATGTTGGGGAAGACGCGCGGCGCGGCCGCATTTACCTGCCCATGAGTGAACTCAAGCAGTATGAAGTGCCCGCGCAAGAGATTTTGAATGGCATCTACTCTGAGCGCTTCACCGCGCTGATGCGCTTTCAGGCCGAGCGCGCCCAAGGTTTGTACGACCAGGCGCTGGCCCTGCTGCCCGCTGCCGACTTGCGCGCACAAAAACCCGGCCTGATGATGGCCAGCATTTACCGCGCCCTGCTGACCGAGATTGCGAACGACAACTTTGCCGTGCTGCACCAGCGCATCAGCCTGACCCCCTTGCGCAAGCTCTGGCTGGCCTGGAAGGTGCAGGCCCTGGGCCGGCTTTGACACAGGTGGTCACCGCTTGAAAATCGCCATCATCGGTGCCGGTTGGGCTGGTCTGGCAGCCGCTGTGCATGCCACCCTGGCTGGCCATCATGCTACTGTTTTCGAAGCTACTCACGCTTATGGTGGAAGGGCTAGAGCCTTAAATAGCTTAAATAATGGTCTAAAAACCGGCTGCTTGCCAGACGGCAACCCAGTCACCCTTGACAACGGCCAGCACATCCTCATTGGCGCCTACAGCGAGACCCTGGCGTTGCTGCGCCAGGTGGGCGTTGACCCAGACGCGGCCTTGTTGAACCTGCCGATGACGCTGATGTTTGCGGATGGCCTGGGGCTGAAGTTCAAGGACTGGCCAACCCCGCTGGACGCACTGGGTGGCATCCTCAGTGCGCGCGGCTGGTCATTGGCCGACAAAACGGCGCTGCTGCGCGCCGCCATCGGCTGGCGGCTCACTGGGTTTAGCTGCGCTGCAACTTTGTCAGTGGCCGAGTTGTGCCGTGATCTGACCCCACACATCCAGACCGGGTTGATCGAGCCGCTGTGTGTGTCGGCCCTGAACACACCCGCAAACCGTGCCAGCGCCCAAGTGTTTTTGCGCGTGCTGCGCGACGCCCTGTTTGGCCAGCAAGGGGGTTCGCGTCTGCTGCTGCCCCGGGTCGACTTAGGTCAACTGTTCCCAAATGCGGCAGCGGCCTGGTTACAGCAACAAGGCAGCCAGCTGCGCCTGGGTCACCGGGTTCAGACTTTCCAGTCACAAGGGGATGGTTGGCAAGTGGACGGTGAAGGCTTTGATGCCGTGATCCTTGCAACTTCAGCATCAAATGCAGCTCTGGCCCTTATAAATAGTTCAAAGCTAGCTACTGAATCAGAAGCAATTCAAATGAAGCAATGGGCCGCTGTGTGCCAGGCCCTGCGTTTTGAAGCCATTGCCACGGTGTACGCCTGGGCGCCTTCTGCCGCGCTTGCGCAACCCATGCTGACGCTGCGCAGCAACGCCAGTCAACCCGCGCAGTTTGTGTTTGACCGGGGCCAACTCGGCGGGCCGTCGGGCTTGCTGGCCTTCGTGGTCAGCGCCGCAGAAGGGGACAGGGCCACGCTTGAAGCGCAGGTGCTGGCGCAAGCCCAGGCGCAATTGGGCATGTCACTGCGGGCGGTGCAAACCGTGGTGGAAAAGCGCGCCACGTTTGCCTGCACTCCTGCCCTGCAGCGCCCTCCTACTTGGATCACACCCGGCTTGCTGGCCTGCGGCGACTATGTGGAAGGCCCCTACCCGGCCACACTGGAGGGCGCGGTGCGCAGTGGCATCGCGGCGGCAAGCGCCCTCAGTGTGTAAGGCGTGGTTTAGCTGGTCTTGCCCAGCAATCCACCCATGTTGAGCCTACCCAGTTCGCCTTTATGATGCGTTGGTTCGCCGGGCTTTTTGCACACCTTCTCCATGAAACTTGCACTCAAAATCTTCCTGTATCTGCTGCTCGCCACGCTGCTGGCTGCCACGGTTGGCGGGTTTTGGTACATCGCCACCAAGCAGCCCAAGCGCTCGGGTGAACTGACCCTGATGCGCCTGAGCGCGCCGGTCACCGTTCGATATGACGAGCTTGGGGTACCACACATCAAAGCTGGCAACGAGCCAGACCTGTACCGCGCGCTGGGTTATGTGCACGCCCAGGACCGCCTGTTTCAAATGGAAATGGTGCGCCGCACGGCACAAGGCGAACTGGCCGAAATCATGGGCCCCGAACTGATCAAGGTCGACCGGCTCTTTCGCACCCTGGGGCTGCGCGCGCATGCACAAAAAGTGGTTGCCGCCATGGACCTGCAAAGCCCCGCCGTCCTGGCCCAAAGCGCCTACCTGGACGGTATCAACCAGTTTCAGGCCAGCCATCCGGCACCGTTCGAGTTTGATCTGCTGGGCATTCCCAAGCGGCCCTTTACCCTGCTGGACACGGTCACGGTGTCGGGCTATCTGGCTTACAGCTTTGCCGCAGCCTTCAAGACCGAGCCCTTGCTGACCTATGTGCGCGACGAACTTGGTGAAGACCACCTGTCGATATTTGACCTGGACTGGAACCCACAGGGTGTGCTGGACATGGCACCCAGAACCGCCATGAGAACCCCTGCCGGCCGCACCCAAAAACAGGACTGGCAAGCCTTGAGCCAACTCGCACAGGTCAGCCAGCAGGCGCAAACCTTAGGCGGGGTGCCGCTGTTTGAAGGCAGCAACGCCTGGGCGGTGGCGGGGACGCGCACTTCCAGCGGCCTGCCCATGCTGGCGGGCGACCCACACATCGGTTTTGCCGTGCCCGCGGTGTGGTACGAGGCGCACCTGAGCATGCCAGGATTTGATCTTTACGGCAACTTTCAGGCACTTAATGCCGCCGCGTTGTTGGGCTACAACCAACAATTTGGCTGGAGCCTGACAATGTTTCAAAACGACGACATCGACCTGATTGCCGAAAAAGTCAACCCGCGGGACACGAACCAGGTCTGGTTCCAGGGCCAATGGGTGGACCTGGTCAGCACGGAAGAAACCATCAAGGTCAAAGGCGCCAAACCGATCAAACTTGAGTTGCAACACTCACCACACGGCCCAATCATCAGCAGTGCCTTTCGCGACACACTTGGCAAAGCGCCCGTGGCCATGCGGTGGACGTTTCTGCAGACCGACAACCCCATCCAAGCAGCTTTTTATGAACTGAACCGGGCCAACACCCTGGCCAAGGCCCGCGAGGCTGCCAGCAAAATCCACGCACCCGGTCTGAATGTGGTGTGGGCCAGTGCCTCGGGCGACATCGGCTGGTGGGCCGCTGCCAAACTGCCGATTCGCCCACTTGATGTGAACCCCGCCTTCATTCTGGACGGCGGCACCGCCGAGGTGGACCAGCCGGGCTTTTACCGCTTCAGCGACAACCCGCAAGAAGAAAACCCAGCGCGGGGCTACATCTTGTCGGCCAACCAGCAGCCCCACAGCAGCAGTGGCCTGCCCATTCCTGGCTATTACAACCCGCCTGACCGGGCGCAAGCCGTGCAAGACCGTCTGGGCAACGACAGCCTGCAATGGAACCAGTTGAACACCGAGTCGCTACAACTCAGCACCCAAACCGGCTACTACTGGCGTGTGCTCGGACCCTTGATGCCCGATCTGAGCGCCGCAGTGCGCGAACCGCTGGAGCGCTCGGTGTTTGACAGCCTGGCGCAGTGGGACGGTCAGTACACCCAGCAAAACATACCACCCACCGTGTTCACCCAGTTTGTCTATGAACTGACACGCGCCGCCATGGCCGATGAACTCAACAAGGTCATGTTTGCCACGCTGCTCGGCACCCGCGCGCTTGACATGGCGCTGCCGCGCCTGGCGGCTGACGAGGCGTCACCCTGGTGGGACGACGTGACCACCGAAAAAGTGGAAACACGCCGCGACATCGTGGCCATTGCCTGGCATGCCACCATGACCCACCTGAAGGATACATTGGGAAAAAGCCCGAACGATTGGGCCTGGGGTCCCGCGCATACCCTGACACACAAGCACCCGCTGGCAGGGCAGAAAATCCTGGGCTGGTTGTTCAACGTTGGTCCGTTTGACGCGCCTGGCGCACATGAAGTGCCGAACAACCTGTCGACACCGATTGGCCCGGCACCCTGGGCTGTGACTTATGGTCCCTCGACCCGGCGCATCATCGACTTTGCCGATCCCGCCAAGGCGCGCGCAATTAACCCGGTAGGCCAGAGTGGCGTGTTGTTTGACGCCCATTACAGCGACCAGGCTGCGGCCTACATGGTGGGTGGCTACATGTCAAGGTACCTGGCCGAAAAGGACGTGCTGGCCAATACCCGTCATACCTTGACGCTTAACCCGACGGCTGCGCCCAGCGCCGCCAAATAGTCAACGAAAATTGCGCATGACCTTACTGACCTCCCCCTTCGCCAAAGAACCCGCTTTTCAACATGGGCAGGCATCACGCACCGCGGTTCTGTACTGCAATCTGGGCACACCTGACGCGCCCACCGCGCCCGCAGTGCGGCGTTTCTTGGCCGAATTTTTGGGCGACCCGCGTGTGGTCGAGATTCCCCGGCTGCTCTGGCTGATGATTCTGCATGGCATCATTTTGCGGGTTCGCCCGGCGAAATCGGCGGCCAAGTACGCCACCGTGTGGCTTAAGGAGGGCTCACCCCTGAAAATCTGGACTGAAAAGCAGGCCAAGCTGCTGCAAGGCTGGCTGGCACAGCGCGGCCATGACGTGCAGGTTCGTTACGCCATGCGTTATGGCAGCACCTCGATTGCCTCGCAGCTTGACGCCCTCAAGGCGGCAGGCACCACCCGGGTGCTGATTCTGCCCGCCTACCCCCAGTATTCAGCCACCACCACCGCCAGCCTGTTTGATGCGGTGTACCACTGGGCCGGCCAGGTGCGCAACCTGCCTGAGCTGCGCTTTATCAACCACTACCACGACGACGCACGCTACATTGCCGCGCTGGCAGGCACCGTGCAACGCCACTGGCAGGCCAACGGCCGCCCCGACGTGCTGGTGATGAGCTTTCACGGCGTGCCCGAGCGCACCTTGCATCTGGGTGACCCTTACCACTGCGAGTGTTTCAAGACGGCCCGCCTGCTGGCCGAACAACTGGGCTTGGGCAAAGACCAGTTCAAAGTGACTTTTCAGTCGCGCCTGGGCCGCGCCAAGTGGCTGGAACCTTACACCGAACCGACCCTGATCGAGATGGGCAAGGCCGGTGTCAAACGGGTCGATGTGATTTGCCCGGCCTTTACCAGCGACTGCCTGGAAACCCTGGAAGAAATCAACCAGGAGGCGCGTGAAGCCTTTTTGCACGCGGGCGGCAAGGAGTTTCATTACATCACTTGCCTGAACGACGACCCGGCCTGGATCACCGCGCTGTGTGACATCACGCAGCAGCATATGCAAGGCTGGCCAACTCAGGTTGCGCCGGACCAAGCGGCGCTGGCTGCCAGCAAGGCGGCGGCATTGGCACTGGGTGCAGAAAAGTGATCTGACCAGGACGCTGAGTTTCAATCCGAGACTGTCATCACTGACGGGCGACATGTGAAGGCGATCGGCTGGCCAACCAGAGCTTGATGGGCTCGGCTTTGGGGCTGGGCACGGACTGCACCAAGCGCATCAGGGTTACGGCGGTGGCTACGTCGGTCAGGTACTTTTTGCCATCGGCAGTCGGCAATTTCAGTCGGTGACAGTTTGTCACCGACTCGCTGCTTTCTTTGCTCAGACGCTCTTTAATCTTGTTCCAATAATTGCGTGTGGTTTGGTAATTCGCTTGCTGCGTTAGCACCAGCACCACATCAATCACAAAATTCTGTTCTTCAGAATTGTGGGCAAAGACCCATCCACAACTTCAAACTCAGCATGAAGGAGATAAGCTACGTTTTTCAAAAGTAACCCTGCGCGTTGCTGTCGATGTTCTTCAATGTAAAGGCCTCGATCAATTTTTCCGGCTGAACGATCCACCGAAGCCAGTTTATTAACTTCGTTGCGCCGCACCGATAAACAGCTTTCTTGCTGCTCAGTGTATGGGCTCAATAAGTATTGGTAACCAACTGGCGTTGCGGCCACTGCGGATTTGGCAACGACCGTTTGCGGCTGTGGCCGCGCAATCACTGCAGGATCATGCCGACGTGCACCGGCTTGGGCGTTGCGCAGCACACACAAACACAGGGTGGGGTGGAACTGAAAATATAACCATTATGGTCGCGCGCAGCGTGGCTAAGTCGTCATTTACAAACTTCTCGAATCCATCTCCACCGAGCAAGGCGGATGTCCAGTTCATTTTCTCCAGCGCTTCCGCCCAAGCCTTGGACTGTGTCGCCTTGATCACCATGCCGGTCCGCGCCTTACTGCCTGCCTTGACCACGATCTGTTACAACCGTCCCCATTCAATTTACGACTGCTTTCATGCCCCAATCCCTCTCAAGCCCCACAGCCGATGCGGCAACCCTTGCGCCCCACATCCAATGGACCGAATCTGACCAGGCCCGCTCAGCACATTGGCGCAGCGAGCGTGGCGCCTCAGCGCCAAAACAGGTGGTGCTGGCCGACGACACCCTGACCGCCGACAGCGCCTACCGCCTGGCTTGCGCTGGCACCGGCCTGCTGTGGCGTGGCGATTTTCAGAACGCGCGCCAGTTGCTGCAAGCCATGGCGCGGCGCATTGACCAGGTGCCCAAACGCAAACGCAGCAAGGCCGCCCAACCGATCCCGATTACCGAGGCCTTCAACCTGCACCGCCAGGCGCAGGCACAACGTGCCCGCACGCTGGGCATGGTGCTGATCGAGATGGATGCCAACTTTAAGATCGCCTTGCGCCGCGCACCCGATGTGAGCCTGGCCTGCACCGAGGCCTGGGGCCACGCTGACCCTTCTGAAGGCAGTTCCGTGGTGTCGCTGCGCGAACTGCTGGGCGTCACAAGCGCTCACGAGTGGCGCCGCGTCGGGGTCGAAATTGCCGCACTGGGCGAAGCCCCCAACAACCGCATCCACCCGCATTACGGCGTGTTCTCACCGGTGCGTGGCGAATACATTGGCCTGGTGGCCACGGCCCACTTGCCCAAGCCACCCAAAGGACAAACCGACATCACAGCCTTTGACATTGGCACCGGCACCGGTGTGCTGGCGGCCCTGCTGGTGCACCGAGGTGTCAACAAAGTTATCGCCACAGACTCAGAGCCACGCGCCATGGCATGTGCGCAGGAGAACCTGGCACGCCACGGGCTGCTAGGCAAGGTCAAGTTGCTGCAGGCTGACTTGTTCCCCGAAGGGCAAGCCTCATTGATTGTCTGCAACCCACCGTGGCTGCCAGCGCGGCCCAGTTCTCCACTGGAACGGGCGGTCTACGACGAAGGTGGCCGCATGCTCAAAGGCTTTCTGACCGGGCTGGCCGCACACCTGGCGCCAGGGGGTGAAGGCTGGCTGATTCTGTCAAACCTGGCTGAACTGCTGGGCATGCGCTCGCGCGACGCGCTGTTGGCCACAATTGCGCAACATGGACTGCGCGTGGTCAGCCGCATTGATGCCAAGGCCAACCACCCCAAGGTGGAGGATGCCACCGACGCGCTGCATCAGGCCCGCGCCAAAGAGGTCACTTCGCTCTGGCGACTGGCCGTGCAAAAACCCAATAACACGATGGGCAACGCCCATGAAACTGCTGCCGATTGAAGACAACACGGCCCTGCACACTGCATTAAGCCGCTCACTGACCCGGCTTGGCTGGGAAGTCGATGTGTGCATTGCCGGGCGCGCTGCCCAGCCCCGTTGGCGGGCCAGCCACCCTGACGTGGTGCTGCTTGATTTGAACCTGCCCGGGCGCTACGGCCTGGCAGTGCTGCAATAGGCGCGTGACGACGGCCTGCACACGCAGGGTGTTGATCCTGACTGCGTGCGGCACGGTGGGCGACAAGGTGCAGGGCCTGAACGCCGGGGCTGACGACTACCTGCCCAAACCGTTTGACCTGGACGAGCTCGAAGCTCGCGTGCGTGCCTTGCTTCGCCGGCACCCTGAAATTTATGAAAAATCAGGCTCCAGCCCTCGTGAATCAAGCGGTATAAGCTATCACAACGAATGAAAGGGACTTCCCCGTCCCGAGCAAGCCGCGTCCCGTCAGGGTTGCAGTTTGCGGCACATAAGTGCCACGATGGAGAGGTCGAACTTTTCATCAACTTGTCTGAGAGGGGAAATCATGGCTATCGTAACCGTAGGAATCGATCTGGCAAAGAACGTCTTTGCTGTGCATGGTGTGGACGAGGCAGGAAAGCCTGCAATGGTACGACCCGAAGTGGCGTGCGCCAAACTACTCGAACTCATTGCCAATCTGCCGCCGTGCCTGATCGGCATGGAGGCTTGCAGTGGCGCTCATGGAGCAGCGCACCGCGCTGATCAACCGCATTTGTGGCCTTCTGTCCGAACTGGGCATTGTGCTGCCACTCAAAGCGGCCACCGTGCGCTGCGAGGCCCATAAACATCTGGAAGACCTTCCGGGCTGGTGCAACACCGTGGTGGGCGATCCTTATCTGCGCATCTTGCTGATCATGGGCGCCAAGGCGGTGGTGGCGGTCGCGGCCAAGAACGCCAGGATGTGCTGGGCCATGCTGCAGCGTGGAAATGCGTTCAAGCTGCCAGTGTGAAGTTGAAATCGGAAACGCAAAAGTTTGTAGACGTCACCGTGTGATGAGAAGTCGTTGATGGGTAAAAGGTTGGGACCTGCGCTGGGAAATGCTCGTTTAGCTCAAGGAGGTCAACAGGACAGAAATGCCCTGAGCCTCGACTAACGAATGGAGCCCCCAGCGCGCGTCTTCTCAATCAGGTTCCGCAAGAATTGAACTTGCAACAATGACCGTTTGTAGTTTCGCCGTCCACATGCCTTTGACCGAACAGGCAACGACCGATAACAGTTCTGTGATGGGATGAAAGAGAAGACAGATTCCGTGATCAATCGCTGGCGCGATTCAACCACGGCGGAGTTCTGTTTGACTGATGACACATTTGGTGACGCGGTGCGCGTGGCCGTGCTGCTGCAGCCGTTCGCCATGAAACGCGCGCGCAGCATGGCCGTGGTGCAAGTGGTGGAAACGCTGGAACTGCGCCGCACCTTGGCGCGGCAAATCCTGTTTGACACACAGTGGCGGCAGCTGGTGTTGGTGTCGGTGATTGTGCTGGTGGTGTTTGTGGTGGTGCAGCGCGCCACAAGAACTGTGGACTCAGGAGAATGCGACTGGGTCCGTCGATTGGGCTGGCATTGTGCGCGAAGTTGCGCTTGATTTATCGCCCCTGATCGCTGACAAAGCGCTTGACTTTGAAATCGGCACCACACCCGCATTGATTCAGACGCACGCCTGGATGCTGCGCGAGCTGTCGCGCAACCTGTTGCACAACGCCATTGGCTAAAGCCCGGTACAAGGCCGGTTGCTGGTGCGCCAGCTGTCTGATGCCAGCCACGCCGCGTTTGGTCATCAGCGATGACGGGCCAGGCACCAGCGACAAGTTGCGCAAGCTCCTGTTTCAGCCCTTTTCAGCCGGCCAAAGCCTCAGCGGCAGCGGTTTGGGGCTGGCCATCTGCTTGGAAATCACGCACGCCCTGGGTGGACAAATTGAACTGGTGAACCGCAGCGCGCACGGGTTGGTCAAAGGGCTTGACAGCACTGTTTGTCTGCCTCTGGTCCACAGCGTAAACGAGGGCAGTGCAATCTTTGCAACAAACCGATAAACTTGCCAGATCAAAACATTACCAAAGAGTACACATCATGACCTTGCCAACCCATATCCTGCATTCGTCTGGCCTCGCCGTAGCCCTTTTGACCATCACGCTGACCCTGGCTGCACCCGCCGCAGCCACAACCAGCATAACGCCAGCATCCTCCAGTGCGGCATGCCCGGCCATCCTGAAACACAGCTTTAACCGCCTGCAGGACGAGGCACCGCAAAACCTGTGTCAGTACGCCGGAAAGGTTCTGCTGGTTGTCAACACCGCGAGTTACTGCGGTTTTACCAACCAATATGAAGGCCTGGAAGCTCTCTATGGGAAATACAAGGACAAGGGCCTTATCGTTTTGGGATTTCCATCCAACGACTTTGGCAAGCAGGAGCCCGGCGATGACAAGGAAATAGCTGATTTCTGCTTCAACACTTATGCAGTGAAGTTTCCGATGTTCTCCAAAACCGTGGTCCATGGCAGCGGCAAAAATGCCTTGTACACCGAATTGGCCAAAGCCACCGGCCAGACGCCAAAGTGGAACTTTCACAAATACCTGATTGACCGCAGTGGCAAGCGGGTCACAAGTTTCGCAAGTGAAGTTGTACCTGGCGACAAAGCGCTGGTGACAGCGGTCGAAAAGGCGATCATCGAAAAAGTCGGTCTATAGGCCTGATCGGGACAAAGGGCGGCGAAAACATTATCTTAAACAAGGCTTACGAACTCGAAATGACGCAATAATACGCAAAGGGAGACAAACAAGCGCACAGTAAACCCATGTCGCACAAAACACATCTTGGTTTCCCCACTTTAAGTGACGTAGAACATTTCGAAAATACCCGGCCCATGGGTCTGGACGAACTGCCACGCCAACACCAGATTGACAGGGAAATGGCAGTCATCCGCACCTACCACGAACGCATCGCCAAAGCCATTGGTGTCTTTTGGGGACACAAGGATTGCACCGAATACCTGCAGACCTTGATCCTCAATGGTGGCGATGGCTTTGGCAATGCCCGCATCGGATTCCGCAAAGAAGTCGTTTCCGCACTTTTGAACTTGGTCAAGCTTCATCAGGAACAGATGCGCTGAACGTCCCGGTCTGACACTTAACGATGCCTTGCACCTGACTTCGCGACATGGAAAAACTGAGAATCGACAAATGGTTATGGGCGGCGCGCTTCTACAAGACGCGCACCCTGGCCAGCGCAGAAATCGACAAAGGCCGGGTGCAAGTCAACGGCTTGGCAGTCAAACCTGCGCGCGAACTCAAGGCGGGTGACAGTCTGCAACTGCGCAGCGGGCCGGTCACGTGCACCGTCACGGTCATGGCCATCAGCGACAAGCGCGGTCCGGCTCCGGTGGCGGCACTTCTCTACAAGGAGACCGAAGCCTCCGTTGCACAACGCCTGCAAGCTGCCGAGCAGCGACGTCTGGCACCCGAACCTGCCCTCACCCTGTTACAGGGCCGCCCCACCAAACGCGACCGGCGTGACACTGAAAAGGCCCGCTCCAACCTGGGCGGACATGATTGGAACGAACGCTGGAGTGCGTCAATCGACACATAGACCTGACCGGCCCAACCCAATCAAGTCCATGGTCATCTTCTGAGTCACCCGGGTTAGTCGTTCGATCCGCCAAAGCCAAACAGGCTCAGCAGGCTGGTAAACAAATTGAACACCGACACATACAAGCCCACCGTGGCCATGACGTAATTGGTTTCGCCGCCATTCACAATTCGGCTGGTCTCAAACAGGATCAAGCCTGCTGACAACAGTGCCACCATGGTTGACACTGCCAAAGCCAAGGCTGGCATCTGCAAAAACATCGCCGCAATACCCGCGGTCAGTGCAATCACCATGCCAACAAACAAAAACCCACCCATGAAGCTGAAGTCTCGCCGGGTCAGAAGCACGTAACCAGACAGCGTCAAAAAAGTGGCCCCTGTGGCCGCAAGGGCCAAGGAGACCGTCTGAGCACCGCCGGGCAAGGCGAGTGAATGCGTCAACAACGGCCCCAGTGTGTAGCCCATAAAGCCAGTCAGAGCAAAGACCGCCGCCAAGGCCCAGCCGCTGTTCTGCAGTTTGTGAACTGCGAAAAGTAGGCCAAAGTAACCTACCAGTGTCAGGATCAGCCGGGCGTTGGCAATTGAAGCGCAAGCGTGGCTACGGCCACACCAGCGCTGAACAACAGAGTCATGGACAACAGCGCATAGGTGTTGCGCAAAATCCGCTTGACGTCGGCAGAATGCAATTCCCCAGACGACGACGCACTTTTGGGGAATTCGTTTGAATAGTGACCCGGGTTACCAGAGGGAAGACGTGAATGTGTGTTGTTCATGATAAATTTTCCTTTTTGGGTTGCAACTGTTAGCCGTCAAGAGCAAGTTTCGCGGTGCGACCCCGCATGGGTTTTTGACTGCGCTGCAAGCTACGCGTCAATACCCGGGCAGCACGTCCCAGCGAGCGGTCCAGGGCAGTGCGCCAGTCGCGTGCCAGCGAAGCGATGACCACCGTGCCTGCAGTCTCGGTGGTCAGCTCGATCTGACAACGTTTGTCGACACCACCACGCGGGCCGTTCACATCCGAGAACTGCACCTTGGCGCGCGGCACGAGGGCTGTCAGGCGGCGCAGAACAAAGCGAACACGCTCAACTGACAAATCGCGCATTTGGGCACTGTCACCATCTCGGGACTCAAAAATGACTTGCATCGACTGATCTCCAGTGGGTTAAAGAGGACTCAAAGATAATGAGAAAATAGATCGTTAAAAAGCAGATAATTTCTTATCTAAATTCTTAAAATAACTGATTTTTAGAGCGGCCATAAACGACAAGCGCCCTCAATCATTTGGCAACAACCAAAGAAGTTGGCATCTCTGAATGGCCTGAAAATTGGCTAACTTGAGCTTGTCTCGCGGCGCTACGGTGTAATGCATGCAGCACGCTGTCCGTAAGCCGGTGCTTACGCTTTCTTGGGGGTGGCTTTAGCTGTTCTCACGCTCAGTAGCATGGTGAAGGCTAGGATGCCCACAGCGGCCCACACCTTTCACATTCAAGACCCGTCCCCCACTCGACCTGCCTGACTTGAAGGCCAGGCGACTGCAACAAAGCGCGCCCGTCTTCGACGATTATTCCAATATCACCATGTTTATTCTGTAAAGATTCTCAAAATAGTCGTTAAAAGGTGAATGACTGAACAAATTTTCCTGCTTTTTCTGACCCACACATGGGCGTGATTATTCACACCTTGCAACAACGATGCCCAAGATTACCCATGATTAAGTCGATTACTTGGGCGGCAGGCGTGGGACCACACGCACTGACCTTTATGGCTTGCAGAGATTGAGCACAATGACACGCTACCCAGCCTGCTGGACGAATCGTTTGCGCAAGTGGCTGCACAACCGCGAGGCGTTTGTATCCCCCCTGGGTACAGCCAGTCGCAGGTCGGCTGCTTGACCGCCAGCTTTGGCGACTTCAGCATGAGGCCGTGGCGCGGGGCGTCGCGATTGGCATTTTTTGGGCCTTCATGATCCCGTTCGCTCAAATTGTCGAGGGTGCAGCGCATTGCAGTTGGTGGCGTGCCAACATACCATTGGCCGCAACCATGGCCATGCGGTAGATGGCCTCGACGTAGCTCTGCTGGGTGCGCGCCGCAAAGCCGCGCAGCACCATGGCGTCGATCATGCGTTGACGTAAGGGTGTCATGACAACTCTCCTTTAAAGCCGGG
>Ga0136636_10000920_pt1 | contig 16406 bp, 13 predicted proteins | sample AntDrymUQ8522106_2_FD_104653 | JGI IMG/M metagenome (GOLD analysis project Ga0136636, IMG submission 104653) | Polar desert sand microbial communities from Dry Valleys, Antarctica - metaG UQ852 (21.06) | ecosystem: Environmental > Terrestrial > Soil > Desert | place: Antarctica: Dry Valley... | reverse complement strand
GGATTTTAAGTTTGAGATAAATTTATTTTGGGTTAAGGCTTAAAAGCAAAAAGCCCTTTCGCTTCTGCGGACGGGCTTTTGCATATATTTTCTTGTTGTTTAAACCATTTCAACAAAGCATAGCATCACCATACCGCATTCGCAGAGACATACAGCAACTACACATACACATGTGAAAAAAATGACTTCTTGGTGTTGATTGAACTGGCATGGTATTCACTTAAATGGCTAAAACAAAAAAGGCTCCCCGTTTAAGGAAAGCCTGTCTATCTGATTTATTTTCTTAGTCAAAAGGCTCTCCGTAAATTAAATACACATCATACAACAACAGATTGCTGTATTTGTTTTTGCATTTAAAATATTCTGAGCGATGATGTACATTATTGAGATTATTGAGATGCAAAAATAAGTCTTATTTTAATGCGACCCCAAAAATATTCTACATTCGTTAAATATTTTTCATAAAATCTCATAAATAGGGCAAAAAGACTAAAATTTAAATCTTAGGGATTTGATTTATGAACTCCTGTGCTAAGCTATATTTCAACTCTGGCGAGTGAGTTGTTTTGATTCACTCAACGATTGAAATGCGAGTTTGGCCGATTTCTGGTTTTACTTTTCAGGATTTATTTTAACTTTCGCCACTTTTCAATGAAACCGACTAAATTATGATCAAAAAGTTTCTTTTCCTGTTTTGCTTGTCTATGCTGACCGGCAGTTTGTTATTTGCACAAACAATCGTTAAAAAGCCCCTTACACATGATGTATATGACGATTGGAAGAAAATGGAGAAACCGTTGATTTCGGATAACGGCCGGTTCATTTCGTATGAAATAAATCCCCAGAAAGGCGACGGCTGGCTGCATCTTCAACACCAGGATAACACCAGACATGATTCGCTGTACCGCGGACAAAGCGCAGTATTTTCATCCACCAGTGGCCTGCTGGTATTTCGGATCGCTCAGCCGGCAGATACCTTGCGCAAACTCAAATTAGCTAAAAAGAAAAAGGACGAACTACCAAAAGATTCTCTGGGAATCTGGTTGCTGGAGAAGGATTCGGTGATGCGCTTTGCCGGTTTGAAATCATTCCAGTTGCCCAAGGAAGGCGGAGCCTGGGTAGCATGGCTCTACGAAAATCCCAAGCCAAAAGATAAGGAGAAAACTGAACCAGCAGATACAATTCAAAAGCCAAACCCTGACACCCTGACTGCAAAGCCCCGGGATATTGCTGCAAAAGGAAAAGAGAAGGAAAAGAAGAAGAAAAAAGGCGCTTTCACGGATATTGAATCTGCGAATCTTACCCTACTGAATCCTATATCAAATCAGAAGTTTGAATATGAAAATGTTACCGAAACAGCATTTTCAAAAAACGGCAACCTTTTCACATTTATTACATTGAAGAAAGATAGCATTGATTCCATTGCTCTGAATGTGTTTGACATCCGAACTTTGAAATTACTCAAGATTTTTGAAAAGCGCGGTTTTGCCAAAAAAGTAACCGCCTCCAACGACGGCAAACAGCTTGCATTCCTTTTTACATCGGATACGGCAAAAGTGAAGCGCTACGGGCTGTACCTCTGGGACGAAAAATCCAAGAATACTGTTCTCATTGCCGATACTTCGAAAAATGGCATTCATTCAGGATGGGAAGTTTCGGAAAACGCAAACCTGAGTTTTGCCGACGATGGCAGCAAGCTATATTTCGGAACCTCACCTAAAAAACTTCCTGAATCCAAAGACACGCTTCTGGATGAGGAAAAAGTAAAAGTGGATATCTGGTCGTGGAACGACGGACGCCTGCAATCGCAGCAACTTAAAAATCTGGAAGATGATCTGAAGAAGAATTACCAGTCGGTATACCGAATTGAGGATAAACGGATTATACAACTTGCCGATACTTCACTCGAACAGGTAAAGACTTTCCGCAAAGGAAATGCAGATTTCGCCCTCGGCACTACCAACAAACCTTACGAAATCCTAAGTTCATGGGAGGGAACATCCTACAAAGACGTTTACCTTCTTGACATGAAAACCGGCAGCAGGAAACTTTTGCTTAAAAAGCATCCGGCAACAGCCGAGTTATCGCCAGACGGCAAATACCTGTTGTTTTACGAAAATACCGACAGCAGCTGGAATACCCTGCATATTTCGACTGGCAAAAAATACAATCTGACAGAAATGTTGAAAGTGAAATTCAGCGATGAGGAAAATGATCAGCCGGATACCCCGAATCCTTACGGAATTGCCGGATGGACCTCAGAAGATGCTTCGGTGCTGATTTACGATCGTTATGATACCTGGCAAATAAACCCGGAGAATAAAACAGTCCCGGTATTGCTGACCCAGGGCCGGGCAGCTAAAACTTCCTATCGATACGCGAAAACCGATCCTGAAGCATTGGATATAAGTCCGAAAGAGCCTTTGCTCCTGAAGGTTATTGAAGATAAAACCTGTAAGCAGGGATTTGCCAGCCTTATGCTGAATGAACCGGGAAAGCTAACAGCCCTTATTCTTTCAGATCATGATTTCACCAGCCCAATCAAAGCAAAAAATGCCCGGCAATTTATCTGGCAGAAATCCAGCTATATTGAGTGTCCCGAATTGTATTCCAGTTCCTCTGCCTTTACCAACATCAAAAAACTTTCAGTCAGCAATCCCCAGCAAAGCCAGTATTTGTGGGGTACCGTTGAGCATGTAAGCTGGAAATCATTTGACGGTGGCGAGCTCCGCGGACTTCTATACAAACCGGAGAACTTCGATGCGTCGAAAAAATACCCCACTATCATTTATTTTTATGAGAAATATTCGAACCAGCTAAATTCCTATTACCCGCCTTCGCCATCACGCTCAACGGTTAACTTTACATTTTATAACAGCAACGGTTATATAATTTTTGTGCCAGATATTACCTATCGCACCGGCCAGCCGGGTCGCTCAGCTTATGACGACATCATCAGTGGAACACTGGCTATGACAAAACTCCCGTATATTGACGCCGATAAAATAGGCATACAGGGACAAAGTTGGGGTGGTTACCAGGTGGCTTACCTTGTAACCCAGACAGGAATGTTCAAAGCCGCAATGGCAGGCGCACCGGTAAGCAATATGACTTCGGCATACGGCGGAATACGATGGGAAAGTGGAATTGTACGGCAATCGCAGTATGAGCATGGTCAGAGCCGCATCGGAGCAAACCTGTGGGAAAACCACGATCTTTATATCGAGAATTCTCCCATATTCTATGCTAACCGGATCACAACTCCTTTGCTGATTATGAGTAACGATAATGATGGTGCGGTGCCTTACTACCAGGGGATCGAGCTTATCACAGCTATGCGTCGCCTGGGAAAACCTGCATGGCTGCTTTGCTACAACGGCGATGAGCATAACCTTACCAAACGCCCGAACCGCCAGGATCTGAGCATACGTATGAACCAGTTTTTTGATTATTTCCTGAAAGACGCTCCCGAGCCGGTATGGATGAATAAAGGCTTGCCAGCAGTGATGAAAGGGAAAGAACTTAGATATGATGAATAAAACCCAGGAATAAGTCAGGAAATCCACAGAAGTCCTCTTTAGAAACCAACATCCCGGCAATATTTTGACAGATCATTTTTTGCTGTACATTTGAAACGCCTTTTTAACCCAAAAATACTATGTCAGAACAAGAACACGGCCCCATTAAAGGCCTTCCCGAAAACGCCTACACTGAACTGAAAGCGGGCGAAACCTACGAGCCTATCATGTCACCTAACAAGGTGTATCCCGAAGTGAACACCTGGAGTGTGATCTGGGGTATTATCATGGCTGCCGTATTCTCGGCCGCCGCTGCTTATCTCGGCCTAAAGATCGGACAGGTTTTCGAAGCTGCAATCCCAATCGCTATTATTGCCGTAGGGCTTTCCACCGTTTTCAAAAGAAAAGGTGCACTGGGTGAAAATGTAATTATTCAGTCCATCGGTGCCAGTTCAGGAGTGATTGTTGCCGGAGCCATTTTTACCCTGCCGGCTTTATATATTCTGAATCTACAGGTTCAGTTTTATCAGATTTTCATGTCGTCCTTGCTGGGAGGTTTCCTGGGGATTTTATTTCTAATTCCTTTCCGTAAATATTTTGTTGCCGAAATGCATGGCAAATACCCTTTCCCGGAAGCCACGGCTACAACTGAGGTTCTGGTTTCGGGCGCCAAAGGCGGAAACCAGGCAAGGCTTTTGTTGGTTGCCGGTCTGATAGGTGGTATTTATGATTTTGTGATTGCAACTTTCGGATTGTGGTCCGAAGTATTTACAACCCGTGCGATCCCTATTGGCCAGATGCTTGCCGATAAGGCAAAAATCGTATTCAAACTGAATGTGGGCGCGGCAGTTCTTGGTCTTGGTTATATCATCGGTCTGAAGTATGCTGCCATCATTTGTGCCGGATCATTTGTAGGCTGGTATGTTATTATCCCTATCATTAATTACTTTGCCGATGGACAGACAATCGCCGTTGGTACAAACATAACAGCATTAATTGCAAACATGTCGGCTGAACAGATTTTTACATACTATGTTCGCCCTATTGGCATTGGCGGTATTGCAATGGCTGGTATTATAGGGATTATCCGCTCGAGTAGCATTATTAAATCGGCTGTTTCGCTTGCCGGTAAAGAGATATTCGGGAAACATGAAGGAACAAAAACTAACCTCCGCACCCAACGCGATCTGCCTATGGCTATTATTGCCGGGGGCATAGTGCTTACCGCAATTGTTATCCTGATTTTCTTCCAATTCGGCGTAGTTCACAATATCAAATTCGCATTAATCGGACTTGCCATCGTTATGGTTATCGCCTTCCTTTTTACAACCGTTGCTGCCAATGCCATAGCCATTGTAGGCACAAACCCTGTAAGTGGAATGACACTGATGACACTTATTATTTCATCACTTATACTTGTTTCAGTCGGGCTGAAAGGTTCGGCTGGTATGGTTGCCGCGCTTCTGATTGGCGGCGTTGTGTGCACAGCTCTCTCCATGGCCGGTGGTTTTATTACCGACCTCAAAATCGGTTACTGGCTGGGAACATCTCCTTATAAACAGCAATCATGGAAATTCCTTGGCACATTTGTATCGGCCATTACCGTAGGCGGAGTAATTATGGTACTGAATAAAACCTACGGTTTTACCGGCGAAAATGCCATGGTAGCTCCACAGGCAAATGCAATGGCAGCCGTTATCCAACCTATGATGAGCGGACAGCCTGCCCCATGGATGCTCTATGCAGCCGGCGCGTTTCTGTCGCTGATTTTAACCATGATAGGTGTTCCTGCACTTGCTTTTTCGCTTGGAATGTTTATCCCGTTACAGCTCAACACTCCGCTTTTGTTAGGCGGAATTATTGCCAATTTCGTAGGCAACCGCAGCAAAGATGAAAAACTCAACCAGGCTCGGCGTGAAAGAGGCACACTGATAGCTTCAGGTTTTATTGCAGGAGGTGCGCTGATGGGAGTGATAAGCGCCGTTCTGGCTAATTTTGGAATCAACTTTATAAACAAGGAATGGTTCGAGTCGCACAGTGCCGAAGTTTTGGCATTGCTGATGCTGGCAGTACTTTGCGGGTATTTTATATGGGAAACGTTGAGGGCGAAGAAGGAAGAATAAGAGGAGTGAGTAAGAGTGGTGGAGTGAGCGAAGGGGCGACACGGAGACATGGAGAAGGGGGGAGTGGGTGAAAGAGAAATAGAAATTCAGAGTCGAAACAAACCGCTGTTAAAATTTTTCCAATAGAATGAATAAAAATCAGAAAGTTAATATTCAGGGTATTGACGTTGTTTTTTATACAGAAAACAAGGAAGATTTTATCTCTCTGACTGATATTGCCCGTCACCGGGATAGCGAACGCAGCGATTATATCCTTCAAAACTGGATGCGAAATAGGAGCACTATTTAGTTTGTTGGCCTTTGGGAGAAATTCAATAACCCAAATTTTAATTCCATCGAATTCGATGGAATTAAAAACCTGCCAGTTCAAAGTGATTTTGATACTGTTTGAAACTGATTACTGAAAGTAATGGTATGAAAAAGCAGAAATGACTATTGCCAACATTTTTGCTGAACAATAAACTGTTTTATTTAAAGATTTAAACAAAATATTATGAAACAACAAATCCTAAACCGCTTTCTATCCTACGTTGCTATTGATACTCAAAGCGACGATACATCAACCACATTTCCCAGCACAGCAAAGCAATTCGATATGCTTAATCTGCTTCACGAACAGTTAAAAGCTTTTGGCCTGGCTGATGTAAGTATCGATTCCAATGGGTATGTGATGGGAACTTTGCCATCGAATACCTCGAAAAAAGTTCCTGTAATTGGTTTTGTGTCGCATGTAGATACAAGTCCTGATATGAGCGGTGCCAACATCAAACCCCGGCTGGTTGAACATTATGACGGGAAAGATATCGTTCTGAACCAGGAGAAAAATATTGTGATGACAACAATAGATTTTCCAGAACTGAACGATTACCTTGGACAAACCCTTATTGTTACTGACGGCACAACATTGCTTGGCGCAGATGACAAGGCTGGCGTTACTGAAATTATGGCTGCCATCGAATACCTTGTTAACCATCCCGAAATTGAGCATGGAACTTTAAAAGTAGGCTTTACACCCGACGAAGAAGTAGGCCGTGGTGTCGACTATTTTGGTGTAAAAAAATTCGGGGCCGACTTTGCCTATACCATGGATGGCGGAGGCATTGGTGAACTGGAGTATGAAAATTTTAATGCTGCCGGTGCAAAGGTGTTCATTCAGGGAAGAAATATTCATCCCGGTTATGCCAAAAACAAGATGAAAAACGCCATCCTCATGGCTATGGAGTTCAACGCGCTGCTGCCTGTTAATGAGCGACCGGAATTCACACAGGATTATGAGGGCTTTTACCACCTGATAAAAACGGAAGGCTCTGTTGAAAACGGTTTTATTCAATACATTCTCCGCGACCATGACAGGCCAAAGTTTGAATTGAAAAAGCAATTCTTCAAAGATTGCGTCGATTTTATGAACAAGCGTTATGGTGAAGGCTGTTTCACGCTCGAAATGAAAGACCAGTACTACAATATGCGCGAAATGGTTGAGCCTGTTTACCATGTGGTTGCCACTGCCCAGGAAGCCATGGAGCAGCTTGGAATAATTCCGAAAGTAGTTCCTATCCGCGGAGGTACCGATGGCGCGCGGCTTTCATACATGGGACTTCCCTGCCCGAATATATTTGCCGGTGGACATAATTTTCATGGCAAGATGGAATATGTTCCACTTGAATCGATGATGAAAGCAACCGAGGTAATTCTTAAAATAGTTGAGTTATACACTAAGAAATCGTAACCTTTACCTTGGCTATATCTAATGCTTATTTTCCACATATAGCCATTTTAATTTAATTATCAGCTGTAACATTATTTCTAATTATATTTGTAGCCAGAATAAAGGTAGAATGTATGATCGAAATTGTTGGACGTGAACCGGAAATAAGGCTTATCCGGAAGTTGGGAGTATCGGGTAAATCGGAGTTCCTGGCACTATTTGGCCGTCGGCGCATTGGGAAAACATTTCTAATCCGGTCGCTGTACAAAGACAGTTTTACCTTTTACATTACCGGGATGGCCAACGTAAGCATGCAGCAGCAGTTGATCAACTTTAACCTGACCTTGCGCAGGCATGATCCTCAAAACGAATGGGAAACCCCTGCAAACTGGCAGTTTGCCTTTCAACAGTTAATTTCGTTTACCGAAAAATCGAAGACCGATCGAAAGATTATTTTTATTGACGAACTTCCCTGGTTTGATACCATGCATTCAGATTTTATTCCTGCTTTAGAGCATTTCTGGAATAGCTGGGCATCGGCTCGAAGCGATATCTTTTTAATCGTTTGCGGTTCAGCCACTTCATGGATGATCAATACCTTGATTAACAACAAAGGCGGATTGCATAACCGGGTAACACAACGGATCAGGTTAGAGCCTTTTACCCTGTGCGAATGCAGCCAATTTCTCCAAAAGAAGGATGTGCAACTCGATCATTATCAGATTGTTCAATTATATATGGTAATGGGAGGTGTGCCTTATTACTGGGACACTGTCGAAAAGGGGAAGAGTGCAGCACAGGTTATTGAACAGGAATGTTTCACGGCTAACGGATTGCTCCGAACTGAATTTGATAATCTATTCAGATCGCTATTTCAAAAATCAGAACGGCATGTAAATATTGTTAAAGCCCTATCGACCAAGGCAAAAGGATTGATACGCGATGAAATTTCTTCACTTTCCGGAATATCAAACGGTGGCGGCCTTACACGCTTGCTTACCGAATTGGAAGAATGCCATTTCATTACCCGCTATGTCCCTTTTGGTAAAAAAAGCAGGGAAAGCCTCTATCAACTGAGTGATATGTACTCTTTTTTCTACCTGAAATTTATTCAAAATACTTCTTTGAAAGATCAGGATAACTGGCTGAATACCATCGATAGCCCCAGGCACAGAGCATGGTCAGGATATGCTTTTGAACAGGTATGCATGAACCATAGCCTGCAAATAAAAAAAGCTCTTGGAATATCGGGTGTCGAGACTAAAATATCATCGTGGCGCAGTCGATCAGAGGGAAATGGGGCCCAGGTTGATCTTGTTATTGACCGCAGGGACCAGGTAATTAATCTTTGCGAAATGAAATTTTCAATAAACAAATTTACCATCACAAAGCAATATGCGGATGACTTGCGAAATAAAATAGCGTCCTTTAAAACTGATACAAAAACCCGAAAATCAATATTCCTGACTATGATTACAACCTTTGGTGTGGAAAACAATATTTATTACGGAGGACTGGTGCAGAACGATTTAACAATGGATATACTGTTTACGGATTAAGAAAAGCCTGCTACAAGTAAACTGATAGATACTGCCTGAATTGTTACTAAAAGCAACGGAAGTGATTCTGAAAATCGTTGAATTGTATACTCAAAGAAGCAAATAAAGAATTCTATCGTCAATTCAGAAAAGACTGTCCTAAATGACCAGCCTTTTCTGTTTTGCGAATCTGAACTCTATTTTTTAACGACTTTCATCTTGTGCGAATAACCATCCCCTTTAATATTTATAACAAGTATGCCATTCGGAAGGCTGAGCGCTGGAATAGCAACACTTCTTAAACCATTTCCCTCCGATTCAAATACTTTTTTCCCGGTAACGGAAAATATCACAATATGGCTGATTGGCTGAGCAGACTCAATTTGTAAAATATCAGTACATGGATTCGGGAATACGGTGGTTTTTAGCCATGTTTCACTTATTGACGTTGGTAACTGCACCGCAAACCGGCTTGTTTCCAGGATCAGATCCGGGAAAGTTTCATTTGTTATTTCACAGTACACACTATCTGTCTGATATTTGAGAAATGCAAAAATTCTGGAGCTTTCAGTATAATCGGTTCCGTCAACCAGAGTATTTCCACTTTTAGTCTTCCAGGTAAAAACAGAGCTTTTACCGGCTCTCGAAGCCTGGTTTTTTAGATCAATAGCTTCATACGTATCAAATTGCCGTTTCGGCAGTATTATTCTTTTTTGCGGAGCATACAGATAGGTAGTCCAACTGCTTTCTTTTAAAGGAAGTGAGGCAATGGTTAAATAATTGGAATCACATTTAACCTGTAGCAATGCAGTATTTGCACTTAAATCAAGTGATGTCAGGCTGTTATCAATGCATTTTAAATAACTCAGGCTTGTGCTTTTTGAAACATGGACCAGGTTTATTGAAATCAGAATCAGAACGAATGTGATCATCAGATTTTTCATAACAATTCCGGTTTGGTTAGTAGGTTGTTTATAAAGAAAGTTTTAACAAAAATACATCTTATGTTTAAAGATATAATCCCTTAAAAAGAGGATTTATTTAAGTATTAATACTGGTTCAAATATCTTCCCTTTCGGGATTGTCAAACGGCAGTGGACTTACACGCTTGCTTACCGAACTGGAAGAATGCCATTTCATTACCCGCTATGTCACTTTTGGCAAAAAAAGCAGGGAAAGCCTATATCAGCTCAGTGACATGTATTCGTCGTTCTACTTGAAATTTATTCAAAATACCACGTTGAAGGATCAGGATAACTGGCTGAATACCATTGACAGTCCCAGTCACAGGGCATGGTCAGGATATGCTTTTGAACAGGTGTGCATGAGCCATGCTCCTCAAATAAAAAAAGCACTGGAAAATTCTGGTGTCGAAACCAAAATCTCATCGTGACTTAGCCATTCAGATGGAAATGGTGCCCAGGTTGATCTCGTAATCGACTGCCGGAACCAGGTAATTAATCATTGGGAAATGAAGTTTTCGATCAACAAATTTATAATCACAATGCAATATGCTGAAGAGCAACGGAATAAAATCGCTATATTTAAAAATGATACAAAAAGCCGAAAATCAATTTTCCTGACCATGATTACGACTTTTGGCGCTGAAAACAATACGTATTACGGAGGTTTGGTACAAAACGATTTAACAATGGGTATGCTGTTTTCGGAATAGATTAAGTTTTATAAATTTCAACGTTAAATATTTTACGCGCCAACAGATGGTGAAAGTTGTTGAGGTAAGATTGAAAATTGTGGAGTTGTACATTCACAAAAAGCTTTGCCGGACTAACGGATTAACTCTAATTCATGTACCTGCCCATAATCACTTGAAATAAGGAAAGTTTCTGCGGGATCTATATTCTGTATCAGGCAATAAAAAGCCCTGATTGTAACCGCATGGCAAACAATCACACTATTTTTTTCAGGAGGACCAGCTTTCAGTTCCAGTAAAAACTTTTGCACCCTTGCAAGCAACTGCCTGTAGGATTCACCTTCCGGATAAGGGATATTTGCATAGTCAGCGAACCAGTTTTTAGCTTCCGCGGTAAGTGAGATATCATCCCACAGCTGTCCTTCCCAGCGGCCGAAATTAAGTTCTTTCAGGCGGTCATCGTGTACTACTATACATTTCGTATATGCTATAGCCTCGGCTAATGCCTGGCAACGAAGCAGCGGGCTGGAATAAACATATCCAAATTCCACTGCTTTAAACTTTTCAAGGATCACTTCCTTTTCCTTGTCAAATGTATCGGCAAGGCCAATGTCGCTTTGGCCGTAGCAAAAGCCTGGCTGAATATTCACTTTGGTATGGCGGACGAGGTAGAGTATCAAAAGGTTTTTTGCGCAAGGATAAACGAAAGGTAAAAGCCTACTTCGGAAAGTTGTTGCAGGGCTCCAAGTACATCGCCGGTATAACCGCCCAGGAGTTTTTTTACATACTGCCTGAACCACACAAAAATAACCAACATGGCCACTAAAATAAAAGGATAAACTTCCACGGGCAACAAAAGCACGGGCAACAGACCGAAAACCAGTGCAACCACCAGAACCCACACCGATTTTGACTCGCCGATAGGTTTTGACTTGGTTGTGGCATCTTCGCGTACATAGCTCAACGAAAAGATCAATAGTACCGGGTTAACGCGGCTTAAAGCATGAGCAGCAATAATCACAAAAGGAATTTTAACCGGATCAATATTTGCAAGTAAAAATATTTTTCCCGCCAATAAGAGTACGAGTGCAGTAGCACCATAGGTTCCAATCCGGCTGTCCTTCATTATTTCGAGGATACGGGCTTTTGTATATCCGCCGCCAAATCCATCACAAAAATCAGAAAGGGCATCTTCGTGAAAGGCACCTGTAAGCATTATCATTGAAAAAAGACTGAAAACGATGGCTGCATGCACAGACAGAAAAATGTTGCAGCCCAAAAAAAACAATAGCCCCGGCACAGCCTACCAGAATCCCAACAAGAGGAAAGTAACGTTTAGCCTTATTCAGGTTTTCCGCTGAATAACCGGTACTTTCGGGTACCGGAACGCGGGTGTAGAACATGATAGCTGTGTAGAATATTTTTAGCCGTTTTTCAAATTTTCATTTCGATATGTTTTCATGTTCCCGGGTTGTAAAACTGCGAACCAGGCCGTATTTTTGTCTTTAATGACTACCTATGTGAATCGCATTTAGCGCTGTAACTATTTATTTGTGACTCCGGCATCATCAAAACTGGCCATTTCGTTTAAAAACAAAACTGCCGATTGTACCAGTGGGAAAGTAACTGCTGCTCCCGTTCCTTCGCCCAGACGCATGTGCAGGTCAACAAGGGCTTCAACACCCAGGTAATTAAGCATAAGCGTATGCCCTTTTTCCTGCGAATGATGGCAAAAGATACAGTTGTCGATAACTGAATTATCGAATTTAAATGCTGCCAGCAGCGCGGAAGTAACAATAAAACCATCATCCAGTATCACCATTCCATGTTTACGAGCCTGAAGCATAGCACCACAAATCATGGCTATTTCAAACCCGCCATAGGTTGCCAGTATTTCAAAAGGCATGCTGACAGTGTGTTTGAGTGATGCATTTTTGAGGATGTTTATTTTCTTTTGAAGGCCGGCATCGTCATGTCCGGCACCACGGCCGGTGCAGTCTTCGATAGTATGCCCGGTATATTTGTGCATCAACAATGACGCCGAAGCCGTATTTCCAATACCCATTTCTCCGAAACTTATTATGTTGCTTCCGGCTTCAAAAACCTCAACAACAATTGAGCTTCCCTTATCCATTGTTTGCCGGCACAGTTCAATAGTCATAGCGGGTTCCTTCATGATGTTTTTGGTACCTCTTCCCATTTTGGCGTTCAGAAGGTTGGTTGTTTCGGGGAAATCATAATCTACCCCGGCATCCACAACTTTGAGATTTATGTTATGTTACCTGCTGAAAACATTAATAGCAGCACCACCGGCAAGGACATTCAATACCATCTGGAAGGTAACTTCTTTCGGATACGGGCTGACACCCTCGTCAGCAAGACCATGGTCGGCAGCAAAAACCAGGTGGGTCGGATTTCGCAACTCGGGAGTAAGAGTATTTTGAATGATTCCGATCTGGAGAGCCACTTTTTCGAGTTTGCCTAAAGATCCGAGAGGTTTGGTTTTAAAATCAATTTTTTGCTGTAATGCTGCTTTCATTTAAGGGAGGGGAAAATTATAATTGCTAGTATTGAAATACGAAAACTATGCGGCGGAAGTCGGGAAACCAGAGTTCTCAGATGAAGTATGTTAAAAACGGGTTCGGGTTTACGATAATGGCCAAAAACGGACTTTACTTTATTTTTAAAGGGATCCCCGACACCATCAGATACACTTGTTTGGCTGTAGCAGCAATATGTTGGTTCATCCAGCCCTACAAATCGGCAAACTTTCGCGAAACTTCATGTTCGGGATGTACACCCATTCCCAGTTCATTGCTCACCACTATAAGGGTAAATTTCTTTTTTATGAATGAATCCCATTCAGTTTTTGCTTCGGTTAATGATTTGACTATATCGAACTGATTATCAGTAAATATATTTGTAAGCCACAGCGTTATGCAATCCAGCATTATGGTTTTTCCATCGAGATGAAGCTTGCTGATCTGTTTCTGTTCTTCGATAGTTTGCCAGTGTTGGCTACGCTGATCCTGATGGTGCTTTATTCGCTGGCCGAAATCATCGTCCCACCGCCTTGCAGTAGCCAGGTAAACAGGATTAGCCGAAACGGATTTGGCTAATCGCTGTGCATACAAACTTTTTCCTGATCGTACACCTCCTGTTATAACTGTGATTTCAGCCATGAGCGGAAACTTATTTTATATCATAAAATACAACATGGGCGGGGCTGATACCTGTTGCTTTTTCATCCATTTTTAAACCGGTTTTGTCATAAATTTTCAATAATCCGTTTTTGGTAGCATCAGGCGAAACAAGCACATAAACCTGATCCGTTTCCGGATTTACATTGAAGCCATAAAAATTTTCGCCGCTTATAAGTGCAGTACCAGAAAGGGTCTTTGTGGCAATATCTAATTTGAAAATGGTGGATGCAGTTCCCGGGTAATCCTCGCTACCCATGGCATAAATTGTTTTTTTGTCGCCCGAAATGTGAATATAGCCATCAGCACCCATACCGGTAAATTTAACTGTACTAATCACTGTGTTGTTGGTGGGATTAATCTGCGCCAATCCGAGTTTCTCGGCAGTGAAGGGCGTTGAGTATTTACTTACAAGCGACACCCAAATGGTATTGTTTGCATCTATTACAAAGTGTTGGGGAACGGCCTGAACCTGGATGTAACTGATAGCGTTGGAGGTGAGATCAATCACTGCAACTTTGTTTATTGCACTCAGGGCGGCATACAGTTTATTGTTGTAAATCAAAACGCCTTCAGGGCCACCGGGCAAAGCTATTTTGGTAACAGCTTTGGTAGCCAGGTCAATTTTGGCGATGTACGACTCAGGAAGAGCCATCCAGTCCGAAACATCGCCCCAGCATGAAACATAAGCCGTATTGCCTGTAGCTGCGAAATACCTGGGCTTTACAATGTTTGTCGAAATCGGGTTGATGGTTTGTTTCAGCGTTTTTGCATCAATAATATCAATTTTATCGCCGTTGTTCGACATCAGGTAAGCGAGGTCGTTATAAATGGACATGGATTGAATGTTCGAATTAAAAGCGAGGGCGTTGGCATTTTTGTAAGAATCCTGGCTAATGGTTTTGGTGTTAATATCGTAGGTACTGATGTCTCCCTTGCTGCCGGAATAACTTCCGTAGTTAACGATGTACGCCACTTTGGTAGCATTGGAAGACCCGTTGTTGTCGTCATCTTTGTTACAGGAGTTGAGCAAAAACAGGGGCAAAATTGCTGCCAGTAAAAGAAATTTAATTTGTTTCATGAGTTTTGGGTTTGTTATGGATTGTGTATTTAATTGATAATGCGAAGTTTATTCCGGGCATGGCATACATTTCCTGGTTTTGGTATGCTTTATTGAAAATGTTGTTCACTTTGAAATCGAGCAACAAGCTGTTCGTTTTATAATTCAGCATCCGGCCAACCGATGCATTCAACAAAAAATATCCGTCAAGTATGGTATATGCTTCGGTGAAACGCTGCCCGGTATAGGAACCGCTGGTTAGCAACGACCACTTTTTATACGTGGTGCTTAGAAAAATATTGGCCAGGTGCTTAGGGGTATAAACCAGTTGTTTGCCGGTCGAAACACTTGCGGTGTCGTAGCTATTAACTTCAATAGCCCTGGTGTAACTGTAATTTATTCCTCCGTTTAGCTTCACTTTGGCAAAGCTCTTGGTTGATTCGGAGGTAAACTCAATTCCTGAATTATTTACTTTCCGCACATTTCGGGGTCTCCACATATCGAGGTTAACCCATTGGATGAGATTGTCAACCTGTAAAAGGAAGAAACCAAGCCCAAGTTTCAGGTTGCTGCGCTCATCGCTTATCGAATAGCTTGTATTAAGTTCATAGTTCATGCCCTTTTCAGGCAAAATATCGGGGTTGCCATTCGGATACCAGTAGCGATCGTTAAAAGTAGGTGTCTTGTAACTCTTCGAAAGGGATGCTTTCAGATTAAGGGTTTGGGAATCTTTGTTTACGAATGCATACTCTATCCCTGCCGAAGGTGTAAAAATACTTTTATAATCAGTTACAATTGATTGTCGCAGATTAATTGAAGCCTTTAATTTGTTAGTTATTGAACGCAGGTATAAAGCGAAAAAATCGGCACGGAACTCATTCTTCTGACCGTTATAGGCATATACTTTGGGTGTGATGTAGGTGAGGCTCATACCGGTATTCAGATCTCCTTTTAATAAGCCCGAATTGTAATAGTTAGTATTGAAAATATAAGAATTGGTTGCTATAGGCTGGTTATGGTTGTTGTTATACAATTCGTAATTGTAAACATATCCGGCATCAACCGTAAACTTGTGCGGACCAGTTAAATACCTCACTCCTGATATAGCTCGCAAGTGTTTGTCTCTGATCTCTTCGGCTGCGCCACCGTAATAATTGGCCGACATATTAGGCTGTATCTGGTACCAGTTGTTTTCGTACCATATTTTGAGATAGGAATAAGCTTTAGCCGAAATTTTATAGTATGTTTCCTGTAGTATGCCGAAGTTTTCGATTGCCCCGTTTCGCATGTGGTCTTTTACAAATTCATCTTTCTCAAAATCCTTTACCCCCGTATTCAGAAAAGTGAAATCGTTTTCTTTTTTTAATCTGAATACTTTCAATGTGGTTTGAAGTTTTTTGTTGCTGAATCCGACTTTTAAACCGGTGAAGAAAGAACCAAAGCTCCCGATGTCTTGCTGTAAACCAATAGTTAATCCTTTGTTCCAGGCCGGGCTGTTGTTCAGTTGTATGCTTCCGCCAATGGCATCGCTGCCGTAAAGCGAACTTGAGCTTCCGTATTGCACTTTTACTTCGTCGAACAGGAATACAGGTATGCCTGCCATATTCG
>Ga0136636_10000919_pt1 | contig 16419 bp, 9 predicted proteins | sample AntDrymUQ8522106_2_FD_104653 | JGI IMG/M metagenome (GOLD analysis project Ga0136636, IMG submission 104653) | Polar desert sand microbial communities from Dry Valleys, Antarctica - metaG UQ852 (21.06) | ecosystem: Environmental > Terrestrial > Soil > Desert | place: Antarctica: Dry Valley... | reverse complement strand
GCTACAGCTGTTTGGGTTTTGGGTTTAATTATGCCTACCTACTTACTCCCTTCCCAGTGAAAGATTAGCGGTGCGGCGCGAAGCGCCGCACCGCTAATCTTTCACTGGGAAGGGAGTAATACTTATTTTTGGGACAACATCTGTCTGGCTAGTCTTGGTGCAGGACTGTGGAATAAATATTGCAAATCCTTTTGTCGCTGATCGGTTGATTCGGGTCCATATCCCCAAAGACTCTTGTAATAAAAGAAGGAGATTCCTAAACCTCGATTTTTAGCTGTTCTAGCTTGAGAGTAGATCCTAGATATGGGGATATTGATGTTGCGGAGTCCCGACAAAATTCCGACACCCGTGGAGATTTTCTTTTGGACTTCAATAATTTCAGGACGACTGATCTGAGCTAAGAAATCATTAAGGTCGGGGCGATATACCTGCACGATTAATTCATCCACAAAACCTTGGCGTACCCAACTTAACCAGTCTTGAAGCTGCTGTTTGTAAGCAAAATCATGGTAATTGGGAGAGACTGAGAAGATCAGATCTGGTTTTCTTTGCTTTACAGCTTTGCTTAACTGCGCCATAAAAGCCGTGATTTTATTAGCTCGCCAACGCACCCATGCTGGATCATTGACATTGGCAGGAGCATCTTTTTTAGTTTCTTTACGGTACAGATTTAAAGTATAGCGATCGTAACCAAAGGTTTTAGGGAGGCTAGTGTGATCATCAAACTGAATACCATCTAGGTCGTAATTAGAGACTGCTTCTAGTACCAAATCAGTCAAAAATTTCTGGACTTCAGGATGGAAAGGATTGAGCCATGAAACCTCACCTGCGGCTGTGACTGAGGTTTTTGCACCATTTCTCTGCTGAGTTAGCCATTCTGGATGATTAACGGCTAGCTCTGACATTTGAGGAGCCATAAATCCAAACTCAAACCAAGGCATCACCGCAAGATTGTGCTGATGTCCTTGCTCAATGATATCGGCAACAATATCGTGACCGTCATTACCACGATACGTGAATAGTTGGATACCTGCCGCCTTGGCAACTTCGCTAGGGTACATCACATAGCCTGAGTTCCAAACAACGGGGTAAATGGTGTTGAAGTTAAGCTGTTTGAGCTGTTGGAGTCCTTGAGCAAGAAGTTTACGATCGCGAAACATCGAAAAGTCATTAAGTGTTAACCAAACGCCACGAATTTCTTCTCGCAGTTTGGGCGGTGTTGCAGGTTGAGTAACTGGAGCGACCTTACTGGGTCGATTGGCAGCTTGGAGGTTGGTTTGGGCGATCGCCTGAGCATCATTACCAAAGACTGGGGTTAGGCTATGTAAGAGCAGCGTGGCGGTAAAAGTTATGCCAAAAAGAAGTGACAAAAAACGTTTGCGCGATCGCAATATTTGCCTAAAGCTATGTCTAGGATGATGACTAAAAATATTTCTTAGCCAATCTTGCGGCATAAAATTTCGGATCAATTGCATGAGTCGCATAAGTATAAATAATTAAAATAAATAATTAAACTAAGTAAAAATACTGAGTGCAGTTCTCATTGTAAGTCCAGATTGTCAAATCAGCTTAGTCTGACAATCTGGCAAGGCGTTGCATATTGCACTGAGTATTTAAGCTTGCGACAAAATTCTTGGTAACCGCAAGCGTCTTTTTGCCGAATCGCATTAAGCCGAATCGCATTAGTAATGATAATGGCGGCGCGAAGTGTCGCCATTATCATTACGCAAAGCTTTGGTACACTTTTGAGAATTGAACTTTTGAGAATTGATATTAGGAGTTTGCTGTAATGCTCAAGCAAAACCATCGTGCATGGATAGAAGTAAATTTGTTAGCGATCAAGCACAATGTCCAGCAATTAAGATCTTTGCTAAATCCTGCGACTGAGTTAATGGCGATCGTCAAAGCTGATGCTTATGGACATGGGGCAGTCGAGGTTAGCCAATCTGTGATTGAGGCAGGAGCATCTTGGCTGGGAGTGGCGACAATTCCTGAAGGGATTCAGTTGCGAAATGCGGGAATTACTGCGCCGATTCTGGTTTTGGGGGCAACTAATGGGGCTGATGAGGTTAAGGCGATCGCGGAATATCGATTACAGCCAACAATTTGTAGTCCTAAGCAAGCTCTGATTTATCACGAAGTTCTATCTGCGATTGGCGAAAAAGTTCCTGTTCATCTCAAAATTGATACGGGAATGACGAGGTTAGGCGTAGATTGGCGAGAGGCGATCGCCTTTGTGCAATTAGTTCAGCATTTACCAAATTTAGAGATCATCAGCCTGTATTCGCACTTTGCTACGGCTGATGAAAGCGATCGCGCCTTTATGCTTCTCCAATCTCAACGTTTTGAAGAGGTGATTGCGGCTCTCAGACATGAAGACATTTCGCCGCCACGCATCCACATTTGCAACACTGCCGCCATGATGAGCGATCGCCAAATTCATTACGATATAGTCCGAACTGGCTTGGGTGTCTATGGGCTTTACCCTGCCAACCATTTCAAAAATACGATTGACTTACAACCTGCGCTGACGGTCAAGGCAAGAATTACGCAAGTCAAGGAAATTACCGCAGGGACAAGCATTAGTTACGGACGCTCATTTATTGCACCCGCAGATATGAAAATGGCAACCGTAGCGATCGGCTATGCGGACGGGATTCCTCGCGGACTCTCCAATCGGATTAGGGTATCTGTAAATGGGCATAGAGTGAAACAGATCGGCACGATCACAATGGATCAATGTGCGATCGATGTAACGAATATCCCAAATGTAAATATCGGAGATACGGTGACTTTTTTGGGTGGTGACTCAGGCAATAGTGCTGACGACTGGGCGTGTTTACTAGATACAATTTCGTGGGAAGTTTTGTGTGGATTTAAACATCGATTGCCAAGAATTAATGTGATGACTGCGATCGCTAGTCTTTCAGTAGGAAAGGAGTAGGATAGGTCGAGAATCTAATTAATCTTCAGCTATGCCATTAATCAAAATTCGCCCTGATTGGTTTATACCTGAAAGCCAAGCAACATCAGAATCTATCTATTTAAATAGGCGTAGGTTTTTGAAAAAAGCAGGGCTGGGCAGTCTCAGCATTATGGGAATGTTGGCAGGATGTCAAAGTCTTGAAGAGAAGAGAGAAATTGTTAGACAGCAGATTCAAGAAGAGCAACTGAAATTATTTAACAGTTCTCGCAATCTTGCATTTAACCTTGATCGCCCTCTCACAGATGAATACAGTGCGGCTGTTTATACTAATTTCTATGAATTTAGCGCCGACAAAGATGTCTGGCTAAAGGTTAATAAATTTAAACCCCATCCTTGGACGGTTGAAATTACAGGATTAGTTGCGAAACCACAAAAATTTGCGATCGAGGATTTGATTGCTAAAATGCCCATCGAAGAAAGGCTTTATCGTCATCGCTGTGTCGAGGCTTGGGCGATGGCTGTACCTTGGGTGGGCTTCCCATTGAAGCGCTTAATTGAATTAGTGGAACCAAAGTCAAATGCGACTCATCTCAAATTTACAACCTTCTTTCAACCAGAAGTAGCACGTAGACAGATATTACAAAGCGAGCCTTGGCCCTACACTGAAGGAATCACCATTAAAGAAGCGCTGAATGAACTGGCATTTATGGCAGTGGGAATTTATGGACATGAGCTTCCGAAACAACATGGTGCGCCAATTAGATTAGTTTTGCCTTGGAAATATGGATTTAAAAGCATTAAATCGATTGTGAATATCGAGTTTAGCGATCGCCAACCACCGACCTTTTGGAATACGCGCCTTCCCCAAGAATATGATTTTGTCGCCAATGTAAATCCAAATATCCCCCATCCGCGCTGGTCACAGGCGAGTGAGAAGATGTTAGGAACTGGCGATCGCTATGCCACACAAATGTATAACGGCTATGGCGACTATGTGGCTAATTTGTACTAAGTATGTACTAACTCACCTTACGCAGAGCGAAGATAGCTCCCTCATCCCCCAACCCCTTCTCCCAAGTGGGGAGAAGGGGAGCAAGATTAATTTTCTGGTTCCCCTCGCCCTCAATGGGAGAGGGGCTAGGGGTGAGGGTCTTGGGAACTTCTGCGTAACATCAAGTACTAAGTAGAAAGCCCAAAAAGCTGTGGCGCACGCTGCGCGTGCGCCACAGCTTTTTGGGCTTTCTTACGCAAGCTTTACTGTGTTTCTAGATGAGCGATCGCCTCACGCAATACTTCTGCACCTGCACCCGCAATGCAGGATTTATCGGTCAGGATGCGCTTCCAGATTCGGCTACCTGCTTGACCGTGAAACAGTTGCAGCATATGACGGGTGATTTTATTTAATTTCAGTCCCTTTGCCGTCCATAGTTCGATATATTCCAGCATCGCTTCCGCAACTTCTACTCGACTACGGATAGAAGTCTCTTCACCATAAAACTGGCGATCGCTATGGGCGAACAAATAGGGATGATCGTAGGCAGCCCTACCAATCATCACGGCATCTACGGACTGCAACTGTTGATGAGCTTGCTCAAGACTAGTAAATCCTCCATTAATCTCGATTAATAAATGGGGAAATTCTTTTTTTAACTGATGGACATCGCCATAGCGTAGAGGCGGGATTTCACGGTTATCTTTGGGGCTGAGTCCTTGTAACCAAGCTTTGCGGGCATGGACTGAAAATCTCTGACAGCCAGCATCCGCCACAGTCTTCACAAAGTTTTGCATATCGGCATAGCTATCTAGATCATCAACTCCGATGCGATGCTTCACCGAAACAGGGATGTTCACCGCCGCCGTCATCGCCGCCACACATTCGGCAACTAATGGAGGATTTTTCATTAGGCACGCACCAAAATGACCACTCTGAACGCGATCGCTAGGACATCCCACATTCAAATTGATTTCGACATATCCCATGGCTTCGGCAATCCGCGCACATTCTGCTAAGTCTTGAGGATTGTCGCCACCGACTTGAAGGGCGAGGGGATTCTCTTGGGGCGAGAAACCTAACAGATAATCGCGATCGCCATGCTTAATCGCTGCACTCGTGACCATTTCTGTATAGAGCAGAGTGCGCTTGGTGATTTGTCGCATGAAGTAACGATAATGGCGATCGGTGCGATCCATCATTGGCGCAATACTAAGCGGATATTTCTGGCGATCGGTGAGGCTCTGCACAGAGATTGGTGGTTCTGCTACTAGGCTAGTCATGGCATAAGTTTAAGAATGATTTTATCACTAGACTTTTAAATCAAAACCCAAGAGAGGGCGGCGGCGCGGTGCGCCGCCACCTTCTTTTGGGTTTGAGCGCTTTGCGCTGTAACAAGACTGGCGACAGCTATATGGCGATTAGCTCAATCACTATAGTAAACTTGTGTTTGCGATTTTGTTTAGAAGGATTAAAAATTAGTGAGTTCGTCAGAGATCTTGCCCGAAGTGATATCTAAGAATCAATTCGTTCCGATGCTTGGGGTGTTGGCTTCAGGCAGTGGCAGTAATCTCGAAGCGATCGCTAATGCTATTGAAAATGGACAGTTGTTAGCCAAAATCGCCGTAGTAATTTACAACGAGCCTGAAGCCTTTGCAAAACAACGGGCTGAAAAATTTGGTGTTACCGCGATTTTGATCAATCACCGTGATTATAAATCGCGGCAAGCATTGGATCGAGAAATTATTAAGCAGCTCAGAGCTTGCAAAGTTGATCTGGTGATCATGGCGGGCTGGATGCGAATCGTGACCCAAGTTTTAATTGATGCTTTTCCAGAGCGCATTCTTAATGTTCATCCGAGTTTATTGCCTAGCTTTAAGGGTATCCATGCGATCGCGAAAGCCTTTGAATATGGGGTCAAGATTACGGGCTGTACTGTGCATTTGCTGAGTCTAGAAGTTGATAGTGGCAAGATTTTGAAACAAGCAGCCGTTTCTATTTTGCCAGATGACACTCTAGAGGCTCTCCAAAAGCGGATTCAAGTCCAAGAGCATCTTATTTATCCACAGGCGATCGCTGAATATAGTCAATCAATCCTACTTCCTTTCCAGTGAAAAATTAGACGGTGCGGCGCGGCGAGCCGTCTAGTTTTTTACTGGAAAGGGAATATACAGCAAATTTTGACCAAACCCAGATTTTTTATAAAAGCCCCGCGAAGCGGGGCTTTTATAAAAAATCTGGGTTTGGTTTGTTCTCAATATCTATAAAACCCAGAATATGAGTGACGGCGCTTTGCGCCGCCACTCATATTCTGGGTTTGTGTTTTAACAAGACTGACTACGGCTGTAGTTAGTATATACTGACTTTTATATATGTTTTTTAGTACGCAATATCATGTCTACGATCGCTGATAGCTTCACTGCAAGTGAAATGTGATCGGAAATCGGTAGAAAAAATTGCGAGTACGCTGTGTGCTGGTTGTTGAAGGGGGGAAACCCTTGGCATCCTAACGGAATGGGAGCTAGTGCGGCTCAGTACAAAGCCGCGCTAGAGACCGTAACCATAAAAGTATTAATGACATCACCCGCAAAAGCCTGTGGGATCTGATATCTGCACAATTTAAATCTAGAAGATTCGCTTAATTTTATGCAAAAGCCAGAAATTCCTGTCAATGAAAGCGATCGCCTTGTCGCTCTAGACCGTTATCAAATTCTCGATACCTTGCCAGAGCAAGAATATGACGACTTGACACAACTGGCTGCCGATATTTGCGGTACGCCGATCGCCTTGATATCGCTAGTCGATCGCGATCGGCAATGGTTTAAATCACGGGTGGGGCTTGAGGCAACGGAGACACCGAGAGATGTTTCCTTTTGCGGTCATGCAGTGGCAGCTAATGAAATTTTAAATGTCCCAGATGCTACTCAAGATCCTCGTTTTGCCGATAACCCATTAGTCGTGAATGACCCTAATATTCGTTTTTATGCTGGTGTGCCTTTAAAGACTCCTGATAACTTTATCTTAGGGACTTTGTGCGTGATTGATCGCCAACCTCGCGACTTGACCCCGATCCAGATCCAACAACTCGAAGCCTTAAGCCGTATGGTCATCAGCCAGTTGGAATTACGACTCAGCAATCAAAGATCGCGTTTACTGGCTTCTGTGGTTGAGACATCTAATGATGCAATTATTACGAGAAATTTAAATGGCATCATCACCAGTTGGAATCCTGCTGCTGAGAGGATATTTGGCTATAGGCAAGCAGAAATAGTCGGGCAATCAATCTCTATGTTTTTTCCGCCCGATTGTCTGGCAGAAGAGCAACTGTTTATCGATCGACTAAAGCGATTGGAAAGGGTAGAGGATTTTGAAACTATCCGCCTTTGCAAAGATGGTACTCAGAAATATGCTTCTGTTACCGTTTCTTCCTTAAGAGACTTATCTGGAAATATTGTTGGTATTTCTGGTGTCATTCGAGACATTAGCGATCGCAAGCAAACTGAAATTAGACTACGCGAGAGTGAAGAGTTTAATCGCAGCATTTTTGAAAATAACGCCGACTGTCTCAAAATCTTAGACCTTGACGGCAAATTAACGATGATGAACCGTAATGGCATGAACCTGATGGAAATTGATGACTTTTCTTATTGGGTGGGCAAAAATTGGGTGGATAGTTGGCAGGAACCGTATCATTCGCTAGCAGTTCAGGCGATCACAAATGCCAAAAATGGCGATATAGGTCACTTTGAAGGCTTTTGTCCAACGGCGAAAGGCACGCCAAAATGGTGGGATGTCCTAATTACTGCTGTCACAGATGCCGACGGCAGCCCACTGCGTTTGATTGCTACCTCGCGAAACATTACAACCAGTAAGCAAATAGAAGAACGGCTGCGTAAGAGTGATACTCACCTCAAAAACGCTCAGCGTATTGTGAAATTGGGCAGTTGGGAGTTCGATCCATCCAGTGGCAAGATTATTTGGTCAGATGAGATATTTAAAATCTTTGGACGCGATCCAAGCTTAGGCACACCCACCTTTGCTGAAGTCCAACAATATCTACATCCAGACGATCGCGATCGCCATCAGCAATTGGTGGAAACATCCATTGCCAATTGTCAAATTTTTGAAAATGAAGTTCGTTTCTATCGCGGCGATGGCTCTTTAGGTTACTTCCAAACAAGGGGAGAACCAATTGTGGATGATTCAGGGCATTTGACACTACTAGTCGGAACCGTTCTTGATATCACCGATCGCAAACAAGCAGAAATAGAGTTACAAAATCTCTCTGACCGACTGAACCTAGCGGTCAAATCAGGAGCGATCGGCATTTGGGATTGGAATGCTCAGAAAAATATTCTGATCTGGGATGAACGTATGTATGAACTGTATGGGATTACTTTCGATCCGTTCACAAGTGTTTATGATGTTTGGACAAGCAGCTTACATCCAGATGATCGACTTAGGGTTGAATCTGCAAGTCAACAAGCCTTAGCAGGAACCAAAGACTACGACCCCGAATTTAGAGTAATTCATACCGATGGCTCGATTCGCTTTATCCAAGGTTATGCCTTGGTACAGCGTAACGCTCAGGGAGAAGCAATATATATGGTTGGGATAAACTTTGATATCACCGATCGCAAATTAGCTGAGACTAAACTCATGCAAACTACCGCGCAACTGACTGCCTCTAACAAAGAGCTTGAAGCTTTTGCCTACTCCGTTTCCCACGATTTGCGATCGCCATTGCGTGCGATCGATGGCTTTAGCAAAATACTACTCGAAGACTATGGGGACAAATTCGATGAAGATGCCAAAGATTACTTTGATCGCATTCGTCGTAATGTCGCTCGCATGGGAGATTTGATCGAAGACTTGCTGCGTTTATCTCGTGTATCTCGCTCTGAGATGCAATATAACAATGTCAACCTCAGTATGTTGGTAATTGAACAATTTGATGAGTTACAAGCAATAAATCCAGAAAGACAGGTGGAAATTGCGATCGCGCCTAATGTTTGTGTCTTAGCAGATAAAACCTTAATGCGAGTTGTGATTTGCAACTTAATCCAAAATGCTTGGAAATTTACCAGTCACCATTCCACGGCTCGGATTGAATTTGGTATGATTTCATCAGAAAATCAACAAGACGAGCAATTGACTTATTTTGTACGCGATGATGGCGCAGGTTTTGACATAAACTATGCCAAGATGCTGTTTGGAGTTTTTCAACGCTTACACAATACTAATGAATTTGCAGGGACTGGCATTGGGCTTGCTACCGTGCAACGCGCCATTCATCGACATGGTGGGCTAGTCTGGGCTGAAGGAGCCGTCGAGCAAGGCGCAACTATTTACTTTACAGTACCTAATTCATCATCATCGGAGATTACATCATGACTTCTTTACGACCAATCATCTTGGTAGAAGATAACCCTGACGATGAAAGAATGACGATTCGAGCTTTACGCCATGGCAATATTGCTAACGAAATTCTGGTGGCGCGAAATGGAGAAGAAGCCCTAGCAATGGTGTTAAATGCTAACCCATTGCCAAGTGTTGTTTTACTAGATCTCAAGCTCCCGAAAGTGGATGGACTAGAAGTATTACGGCAGATTCGCGCCCATGAGCGCACACGTTTATTACCTGTAGTTGTGCTGACATCCTCCAGTGAAGAGGGTGATATTGTCGATAGCTATGACTTGGGCGCAAATAGCTATGTACGAAAGCCTGTCGAAATTGATAAGTTTACAGAAGCAATCCGACAACTAGGGATGTATTGGGCGGTCGTCAATGAATTACCTGAGGTTCGCTAACCATGATTGACACCTTAAAAGTTTTAAATATCGAAGATTTAGAGGACGATGCACTGTTAGTAATGCGCGAACTGCGTCGCGGAGGCTTTAATGTTGTTTTTGAAAGAGTAGAAACAGAAGCAGAACTTCGCAGCGCTTTAGCTAGCCAAACTTGGGATGTAATCATTTCCGACTACAACTTACCTAAATTTGACGCATCCGCAGCCCTCCAAATCGTTCGCCAAATAGTATCTGATATCCCTTTTATTGTAGTTTCTGGCACAATTGGTGAGACTGCAGCGGTAGAACTCATGAAAGCAGGCGCTCATGACTACCTTATGAAAGGAAACTTGACTCGCCTGCCCGAAGCAATACGCAGGGAGATTCGAGAAGTCCAAATCCGCTTAGAGCGCCAACGTACAAAGGTTGAGTTAGATCAGGCCAAAGAGCGATCGCAACTCGCGATAGAAGGTTTAGGGATTGGACTATGGGATTGGTCAGTTCAGGCAGGAACTTTGACTATCAATGAGTGGTGGGCAAAAATAATTGGTTATACCGTCGAAGAGTTAGAACCGCTCAATGTTGAAACTTGGCTACAGAATCTTCATCCAGACGATTTACAGATCGCCAATTTAGCACTGGAAAAAAACTTTCGCCAAGAAATCAATAGCTATGAATGCGAACTGCGGATGCGCCATAAATCTGGTTCTTGGATTTGGGTATTGACTAAGGGAAATGTTGTTGAATGGGATGCGGCTATACCGATACGGATGATCGGTACACATTTTGAAATTACTGATCGCAAACAAGCCGAACTGCGACTAGAGATGCAAAACTCGATCTTGGAGCGCATCGCAAAAGCAGAACCTCTAGTAGATATTCTTGACTCTCTAGTGAGTGCCATAGAATCACAAATTGAAGGAGTAATATGTTCTATTTTACTTTGCGATCGCGAAGGTAAGTTACATTACGGTTCGGCTCCTAATTTACCTATCGCCTATAATCGCGCCCTCGAAGGGCTACCTATTGGCGAAGGTGCTGGCTGCTGTGGCACAGCCGCCTTTCGCAAAGAACCTGTGATTGTTTCTGATATTGCCACCGACGCACTTTGGCAAGATTTTAAAGAATTAGCCTTAGCTTGTAACTTGCGAGCCTGTTGGTCATATCCTGCGATCGCTAGTAATGGTCTAGTTGTCGCCACCATTGCCGTTTATCACCATAATATCCACGTTCCACAGCCGCAGGAGCTAGAAGTAGCCGCCCTCGCCGCCAATATCGTCAAAATTGCGATCGAGCGTGAACAAGCGACCCAAGGTCTAGAGCAGTTAAATTGTGAATTGGAAGATCGCGTGCAACGCCGCACTGAGGCGTTACAGCGAAGTGAATCTCGTCTGCGAGAAGCGCAACAAATCGCTCATCTTGGCAGTTGGGAAATAGATGCGATCACCAAAAAAATTACTTGGTCAGAAGAGATCTTCAACATTTTTGCGCTCGACCCTAATTGTCCAGAACCAACATACGAAGAGGTCTTTCAATATATTGCATTCCATGATCGAGAGTGTCTAAGGTTATTAAACGAACATGCAATTCAGCACCGAGAACCCTTTGCGATCGATATCCAAATTATTCGTGCTGACGGTTCCGATGGCTATATTTTCATCAAAGCCGAAGCAATCTGGGATGCCAACGGACGGGTAACGCGATTTTTTGGTATTGCCATGGATATTAGCGATCGCTTTACTATGCAACAAGCTCTACGGCGCAGTGAAGAACGCGCTCGCGCCACACTCTTAGCTCTACCAGATATAGCTTTTCGAGTTAATCGCGAAGGTAAATATGTGGATTTTATGGCATCGAATAAGGATGCAAATCTAGTCGATCCAGACCAAGCAATTGGCAAAAGTATATATGAAGCCTTTCCCTCGGACATTACTCACGCAGAAAAAAAATATGAAGCTCTACACGAAACTCTTGCCACGAAGCAGGTACAGAGCTATGAACAGCAGATTTTGATCGATGGTAAACCTCGTTACGAAGAAGTGCGTGTTGCTCCTTGTGGGAATGATGAAGTAGTCTTCTTTGTGCGAGATATTAGCGATCGCAAGCTAGCTGAGGAGCAACTGCAACAGACCAATCAAGAGTTAGCCCGGGCCACTCGACTCAAGGACGAATTTCTCGCTAACATGAGTCATGAGCTTCGCACGCCGCTTAATGCAATTTTGGGAATGACTGAAGGCTTGCAAGAAGGAGTTTTTGGCAAAATTAGCGATCGGCAGATCAAAGCATTACAAACCGTTGAGCGGAGTGGCAATCACCTGTTGGAACTGATCAATGACATTCTTGATGTCGCCAAAATCGAATCTGGACAAATCGAATTAGAGCTTGTACCCACCTCGCTCCCTCAACTTTGTACATCTAGTCTGGCGTTTATCAAGCAACTGGCTCAGCAAAAGAACATCCAGATCCATTCCAAATGTCAGGCGAATTTGCCAGAAGTCTTAATCGATGAACGGCGCATCCGTCAGGTATTAATCAATCTACTCAACAATGCCGTCAAATTCACGCCAGCAGGAGGAAGCATTACCCTAAAAGTTAGTCTTTGCCAGTCCACTTCTCTCTTTGAAGGAGATTCAGAAGAAGGCAAGATGGTTGCGGCGCAATATATCCAAATTGCGGTGATTGATACAGGCATCGGCATTGCTTCCGAAAACATCCCCAAACTATTTAAACCTTTTATCCAAATCGATAGTGCCTTAAATCGCCAATATGCAGGTACAGGATTGGGACTTACCTTAGTGAAGCAAATGGTGGAACTTCATGGTGGTCGAATAGAACTAACTAGTGAACTGGGATTAGGTAGCTGCTTTTCTATCGAGTTACCCTATATCCTCGATGTCAATCCCTCCCTTGAGATATCTCCTAGCAATCATTCAATCACAACTTCAGAACTAGACTTGCCAAACCAAAGCGCATTAAAGTCTCCTCTCATCTTGATCGCTGAAGACAATGAAGCGAATATCATGACAATTTCCAGCTACCTAGTGGCAAAAGGCTATCGCCTTGTGTTAGCAGGCAACGGACAGGAAGCGATCGCCATGGCAATGTCGGCACAACCTGATCTAATTTTGATGGATATTCAAATGCCCGTGATGGATGGGTTAGAAGCGACAAAACAGATCCGCCAGATTCCTAGCTTAGTCAATATACCAATTATTGCTTTAACGGCTTTAGCGATGAAAGGCGATCGCGATCGCTGCATAGCCGCAGGTGCAAATGAGTACATTGCTAAGCCAGTGAAGCTGAAACAACTGAACCATACTATTGAACAATTATTAATCACACCATTATCAAAATAATTGGCTTCAAGTTATATCCAACATGACTATGTTAAACCCATTCCTGAAGTCAATCATCCAAGAGATCGGAAATAATCCCTATCTTCCAACTTTGCTTTCCAAAATCACAATTTTGATCGTGGTTACTAATAAGGCTGATCGCGATCGCTATGTTCAATACCTACAATCGAATGTGGTAAATGGAGCGCGGAGCTATTGCTTTCTTGAAGCTGAGACTATAGAAGAGGGGCTAAATCTATGGCGGCAAAGTCCAGATATGGTGCTACTGGATCTGGATTTACCCGATGGCTTGGGATTTCTAACTGCGATCGCTGATCATGCCGATAATGCAAATTTACCTGTAATCGTGCTGACAGAACAGAGCAACGAAGGAATGGCGGCGAGAGCGATGAAACTGGGGGCAGTAGATTATCTGATCAAAGAAGATATCACTGAGATTTCTCTGTCGGAATGTGTGCATCAAGTTTGCGACTGCTTAGCACGGACAAGTCAACTACAAGCGAAAATCGATCATTTGCAATCAGAACAGCAACGAGCATCAATACTTTTAAGTGAAAGTGAACAGCGCTATAATTCTCTAGCTTCATCGGCTCCTGTGGGTATTTTTCGCAAAGATCGCTTGGGGCAATGTATTTATGTTAACGATCGCTATTGTCAAATAGCTGGACTTACTCCAGAAGCTGCACTTGGAGAGGGGTGGCGAGAAGGACTTCATCTAGATGATCGCGAGATGCTTATAGAGGCGTGGCAACAATCGATCCAAGATAATCATCGCCCCTTTCAGCTTGAATATCGCTTTCAACATACCGATGGGAAGGTGGTGTGGGTATATGGGCAATGCGTTACTGAACGCGATGATAACGGAGAAATACTTAGCTATGTAGGTACTCTGACAGATATTAGCGATCGCAAGCAAGCCGAACTTGATCTCAAACAGAGTGAATTCCAAAGCCGTGCAATTTTAGCGACAATTCCCGATCTCATGTTTCGAGTAGGATCTGATGGAATTTATCGCGGATTTGTTGCTAATCGAGACTTTGGGATATTGCTACAAGACTCCGATCCTACTGGTCGAGCGATGACAGATCTGCTGTCCCCAGAGATCGCTAAACAACAGTTGGACTCTATGCAGCAAGCATTGCAAACAGGGGAGTTGCAGGTCTATGAACAACAAATCCAAATAGGCGACCGCCTTCAAGATGAAGAGGTCAGAGTCATCAAATGTGGTGACGATGAAGTGCTATTTATGATCCGTGATATTAGCGATCGCAAGCAAGCCGAAGCCGCCCTCAAGCAAACTGAGTCTCACAGTCGAGCAATTTTAGCGGCAATTCCCGATCTCATGTTTCGAGTAGGGTCTGATGGCATTTATCGCAGATTTATTACGGAGTACCGTAATTTTGATGTGTTGTTGCATCCATCCGATCTCACTGGTTATTCGATAATGGATTTGTTATCCCCAGAGATTGCAGAACGACATTTTTACTATATGCAGCAAGCTTTACAAACAGGAGAGTTGCAGATATATGAGCAACAAATTCCAGTTGACGATCTCCTCCAAGATGAAGAAGTGAGAGTCATCAAAACTGGTGACGATGAAGTGCTATTTATGATCCGTAATATTAGCGATCGCAAACAAGCCGAATCCGCTCTCATAAAAAGCGAAATGACCAACCGAGCAATTATTGAGGCAATGCCCGATCTTCTAATTCAAATGGATCTGCAAGGTCGCCACATTAGTATGTTGGCCGGTAGTAGCGTTCGTGTCCATCGTTCCAGCACCAAAACTGACACCATCGAAATCCATGATATTTTGCCAGCCGATTTAGCTGCACAGCGACTGCATTATGCCAACCAAGCGATCGCAACTAGTAGCTTACAGATATATGAGCAGATTTTTGTCTTTGAGGATGAGCAGCGTTACGAAGAAGTGCGGATTGCACCTCTTAACGATCTTGAAGTGCTGGTCATTATTCGAGATATTACAGATGCTAAACAAGCTGAAGTTGAGCGATTGCACAATGCGGAACTTTTACGAGCAAATCGACTTAAAGACGAATTTCTCGCTAATATGAGTCATGAACTCCGTACTCCGCTTAATGCGATCCTTGGCATGACTGAAGCATTACTAGAACAAGTTTTTGGGAATGTTAATGAGCGACAAATCAAGGCGTTACAGACTATTGAGCGCGGTGGCTCCCATTTGCTGGAGTTGATTACCGATATTCTTGATATCGCTAAAATTGAATCAGGTCAGATGGAACTTGATTGCAAACCTATTGCTATAGAGTCCCTTTGCCAATCTAGTCTTACTTTTGTCAGACAGCAAGCGATCGCTAAACGTATCAGAATCAAGACTCAATTCCCAACTAATTTACCTAATTTATTAGTGGATGAATTGCGAATTCGCCAAGTCTTGATCAACTTACTGAATAACGCTGTCAAGTTCACGATGGAGGAAGGACAAATTACTTTAGCAGTGGCTTTTATCTCACAGAGTGACGATCTTCTAGACATGAAGAACTATCTACAAATTGCCATCACCGATACAGGTATAGGGATATCAGCAGAAAACATCAATAAACTATTTCAGCCATTCATTCAAATTGACAGCGCCCTTAATCGCAAATATCAAGGCACAGGCTTGGGACTCGCCTTAGTGAAGCAAATTGTGGAGTTGCATGGTGGGACAGTGCGACTAAAGAGCGAAGTAGGCGTGGGAAGTTGCTTCACCGTCGCCCTTCCCTATGTCGATCATGTAACTGCTGCTCCTGCACTAAACACCCAAGCTGAGCCAACGAGTGAACCTAGTCCACTCAATCGCGATAAGAAGTTCTCGATCTTGATCGCCGAAGATAATGCCGCCAATGTCGCGACAATATCTAGCTATTTAGAAGCTCATGGTTATTGTCTTCTCTTTGCAAAAAATGGACTAGAAGCGATCGCAGTTGCCCAGAAAGAACTACCCGATTTGATTTTAATGGATATGCAAATGCCGATCATGGGTGGTCTAGAATCAATCAATCAGATTCGCCAGATCCCTAGCTTAGTTAATTTGCCAATTATTGCCCTAACTGCTCTAGCTATGACAAGCGATCGCGATCGCTGTCTTGCCGCAGGAGCTAATGAATATATGCCCAAACCTGTCAAACTAAGAGCATTAGCTCAAATGATTCAACATCTCTTAGAAAGCATTTAATAATTGCTTGAGATCCGCCCTAGCCCCCTTAAAAAGCTACCGTGTACACACAAGTCTCAAACCTAGCCAAGTCAATGCCAATGCGCCCCCTAGCCCCCAATTCTGGGGGGACAAGAAAATTTAGATCTTTCAAAGTCCCCCAGAATTGGGGGATTTAG
>Ga0136636_10000918_pt1 | contig 16444 bp, 10 predicted proteins | sample AntDrymUQ8522106_2_FD_104653 | JGI IMG/M metagenome (GOLD analysis project Ga0136636, IMG submission 104653) | Polar desert sand microbial communities from Dry Valleys, Antarctica - metaG UQ852 (21.06) | ecosystem: Environmental > Terrestrial > Soil > Desert | place: Antarctica: Dry Valley... | reverse complement strand
AATGCACCGGCCATTGCGAAAGAAGTGCAGCAATCCCTGACTTGAGAAGCCCTGGACTGCCGCGCGTCGTTCGCAGTGACGCCAGGATTTTCATGCTCTGGCGTGGCTTCGTCGCCATGAAAGTTAGTCGCTGACAAAGGTCAACCCTGCGGCACCGTGGTACAGGCTGTGTCGGGGGACGCTGCTGCAGCTCGCGATGCCACGCTACCCTTAGCTGGTCGACATCTGAGCCGCAAAAACCACCCGGACCACCAGGCCTGACCTGTCTGACGGGTCTTCAAAACTAAGGTTGGCGCGGTGGTTCTGCGCCACTTCCATGGCAATCGCCAGACCAAGGCCAGCACCTTCAACCGTAGCGTCGACCCGCACAAAAGGCAGCAGTATGCGCTCGCGCAGTTCCGGGGCAATGCCAGGGCCGTAATCGCGCACCAGCAAGGTCACTTGTGAGCCTTGTTGATCAATGCTGACCTCGACCACGCTATTGGGAGGTGAAAACTTCAGCGCGTTGCCCAGCAGGTTGTCCAGCAGCAGACGCAGGTCGTCCGGGTCGCCGAGTATCTCGGGCACGCCGCTGACGGCCAGCTCAAACTCGATGCCGCGATGGCTACCCAGCACCGACATGTCCACCATGGCCTGCTGCACCAGTTGTTGCAAATCAACCGTCCCCCCCAAATTGGAGCGCGCGCGCCTCAAGGCGGGCAACAGGTGCTGACCTGGTTTTGGTGACGGGGGACAAATTGCTTCTACAGAACGAGTTGATGCAGACGAGAGTCATCTTGCCGCAAGCGTTTGCAGCACAGTTGCAGCATTGACTGACTTTTCATTTAACGATGTACATCTGCCCCCGGCACATCGGGAAGATCAGAGGGCACACTTCGTGCAAAAAAATAACCGCACAGCCCTGGTCGGAACTGCGCGGTCAGCTACTTTTTTGGTAGCAACAGAGCTTCAGGTTTGTTTCATTTGCGCGCAGGCGGCACATCCGTACAGCTGCCATGCGCAACTTCCGCCGCCATGCCAATGCTCTCACCAAGCGTCGGATGCGGGTGAATCGTCTTGCCGATGTCCACCGCGTCCGCACCCATCTCGATAGCGAGGGCGATTTCGCCGATCATGTCGCCCGCATGCGTGCCGACCATGCCGCCGCCCAGAATTTTGCCGTGCCCGTGGGCTTCAGGAGAGTCGTCAAACAGCAGCTTGGTAACGCCTTCGTCGCGGCCATTGGCAATGGCGCGGCCTGACGCTGCCCAAGGGAACAAGCCTTTTTTGACCTTGATACCTTGCGCCTTAGCTTGGTCTTCGGTGAGGCCAACCCAGGCCACTTCCGGGTCGGTGTAGGCCACGCTGGGGATGACGCGGGCGTTAAACGCTGCGGCGGCGAGTTCTTTGTTGCCTTGGATTTCACCAGCGATGACTTCTGCTGCCACATGGGCTTCGTGCACGGCTTTGTGCGCCAGCATGGGCTGGCCGACGATGTCGCCGATGGCGAAGATGTGCGACACGTTGGTGCGCATCTGGATGTCGACGTTGATAAAGCCACGGTCTGTCACCGCCACACCGGCTTTGTCAGCGCCGATCTTTTTGCCGTTGGGGATACGCCCCACGGCTTGCAAGACCAGGTCGTACACCTGGGGGGATGGCGCTGTTGCGCCCTCCTCTGCCGGTGCAAACGTCACTTCAATGCCTTCAGGCAAGGCGCGTGCGGAGACGGTCTTGGTCTTGAGCATGATGTTGTCAAAGCGCGGCGCGTTCATCTTTTGCCAGATTTTGACCAGGTCGCGGTCCGCGCCTTGCATCAGGCCGTCCAGCATTTCCACCACGTCCAGGCGTGCACCCAGGGTGCTGTAGACGGTGCCCATTTCCAGGCCGATGATGCCGCCGCCCAGGATCAACATGCGTTTGGGAACGCTGGTAAGCGCCAGCGCACCCGTGCTGTCCACCACGCGCGGGTCGTTGGGCATGAACGGCAGCCGCACGGCTTGGCTGCCCGCTGCGATGATGGCGTTTTTGAAGGCAATGGTTTTCTTGCTGCCGGTCTTTTCTTGCGCGGAGCCGGTGGTTTCTTCGACTTCGACGTGGTGTGCGCCGACGAACGAGGCGTAACCGCGCACTACGGTGACCTTGCGCATCTTGGCCATGGCTGCCAAGCCGCCGGTCAGTTTGGTGATGACCTTTTCTTTGTGGCCGCGCAGCTTGTCGATGTTGACCACGGGTTGGCCAAAGTCCACGCCCAAGTCGCTCAGGTGGCTCACTTCGTCCATCACGGCGGCCACGTGCAGCAGCGCCTTGCTTGGGATGCAACCAACGTTCAAACACACGCCACCCAGGGTGGTGTAGCGCTCGACGATCACTACTTTGAGGCCCAAGTCCGCCGCGCGGAACGCTGCCGAGTAGCCGCCGGGGCCGCCACCGATGACGAGCACGTCGCAGTCCAAATCCGCCGTGCCGGCAAAGCTGGCAGCGGTGGGCGCAGATGCGGCGGCCGCTGCTGGAGCTGCTACAGGTTGTTTAGCATCAGGCCCAGAAGATACCTGCGCTACAGGCGTATTTGATGCAAATTCTGCCGTGGCCGCTCCGGCTTCGGCTTCGAGCGACAACAGCACGCTGCCTTCTGCCACTTTGTCGCCGAGCTTGATTTTGATTTCTTTCACCACGCCACCGTGGCTGCTGGGGATTTCCATGGAGGCTTTGTCGCTCTCCACGGTGATCAGGCTTTGCTCAGGCTTGATGGTGTCGCCGGGTTTAACCAGCAGTTCGATCACGGTGACTTCCGAGAAGTCACCAATGTCGGGAACCTTGATGTCGATGAGTGCCATGTTGTTCTTTCGTTAACTTGAAATAGCTGCGCGAAATGCGGGCGTCAACAGATTCAACCCGCAGCGTGCGCGGGGAGTCCGACTCCGCGAATGTCCCCCGGTTTGGGCTGACCCAAACCTCCTCCTTTATTTCGCTGCATCAGACACCCAACGCATGCCGCTGGTCGCTGTCGGTGCGATTTCATGGGTTGGGTTGGCGGCTAGCCGTGGGGGTTACAGCAGCACGCGGCGGAAGTCGCCGAGAATCTGACTCAGATAAACGTTGAAACGTGCAGCGGCCGCGCCGTCAATCACCCGGTGATCCCAGGTCAGCGACAGCGGCAAAATCAGGCGCGGTTGGAAGACCTTGCCGTCCCACTTGGGTTCGATCTGGCTCTTGCACACACCCAAAATAGCCACTTCAGGCGCGTTGATGATGGGTGTGAAGTAACGCCCGCCAATGCCGCCCAGGCTGGAGATGGTGAAGCAGGCACCGCTCATGTCGGCGGGGCCCAGTTTGCCGTCACGCGCTTTCTTGGCCAGCTCGCCCATCTCGGTGCTGATCTGGTAAATGCCTTTTTTGTCGGCATCCTTGATCACGGGAACGACCAAGCCGTTGGGCGTATCGGCGGCAAAACCGATGTGGAAGTATTGCTTGTAAACGAGCTGATCGCCGTCCAACGAACTGTTGAACTCGGGGAACTTCTTGAGCGCAGCCACGCAAGCTTTGATCAGGAAAGCCAGCATCGTGACTTTGACGCCGCTCTTCTCGTTTTCCTTGTTGGTAGAAACGCGGAAGGCTTCCAACTCGGTGATGTCAGCGTCGTCATGGTTGGTAACGGCGGGAATCATCACGGCATTGCGCAACAGGTTGGCACCGCTGATTTTCTTGATGCGCGACAGGTCTTTGCGCTCAATCGGGCCGAACTTGGCAAAGTCCACCTTGGGCCACGGGATCAGGCCCAGGCCTGCGCCGTCGTTGCTTGCAGCAGGCTTGGCCGACTGTTGCGCGGCGATGGCCAGCGTTTGCACCGCACCACTCATGACCGAGCGGGTGAAGGACTGCACGTCCGTGTCGGTGATGCGCCCTTTCATACCGGAGCCTTTGACTTCAGCCAGCGGCACGCCCAGTTCGCGGGCAAACTTGCGCACCGAAGGCGACGCGTGCGGCAAGCCAACCGGAGCCACCGTGGGGTTGTGCGCGGGCACAGCCAACACAGCCGGGGCTGCGACAGGCGCTGCCGCCACAGGCGCCGCAAACGCAGCAGCCGCAGCGGGTGCAGCTGCAACCGCCGCCACAGGTGCAGCAACTGCCACACCTTCAAGCACTGCCAACAAGTCACCTATGTTGACCGTATCACCCAGCTTAACCTTCAAATCATTGATCACACCAGCTGCGCTGGATGGGATTTCCATCGACGCTTTGTCGGATTCGACGGTGATCAAGCTTTGCTCGACCTTGATGGTGTCACCCACTTTAACCATGACTTCAATCACGGTCACGTCCTTGAAGTCGCCAATGTCGGGCACGCGTACTTCCACCGGGCCGGTTGCGGTTGCGGTTGCGGTTGCTTCAGAAGATATAGCTACAGGTACAGGCTCTGCCTGGGCTGGAGCCTGTATTTGCTCTTTAACTGGCGCAGCAGGGGCTGCTGCTGCTGTTTCACCAGCAACTTCCAGCATCAATACCAATGAGCCTTTACTGACCTTGGCACCCAAGGCGACCTTAAGCTCTTTCACCACACCGGCGTGGCTGGAAGGAATTTCCATTGACGCCTTGTCAGACTCCACTGTCAGCAGCGACTGGTCGACCTTGACCGTGTCGCCAGGTTTAACCATCAACTCGATCACCGTGACTTCGTCGAAATCACCGATGTCCGGCACATGAATTTCCAGAATTGCCATGTTGTCTCTCCAAATTCAAATCGAAGCAATGCCGCAACATGCGGTCACTTGCTTCGCAAGGGTTGTTCAAGGATTAAGCGTACAGAGGATTGACCTTGTCAGCCTGGATGCCGTACTTTGCAATGGCCTCAGCCACTTTGCTGACGGGCACCAAACCGTCTTCGCTCAGCGCCTTGAGCGCCGCGACAACGATGTAGTGACGGTTGATCTCAAAGTGTTCACGCAGCTTGCTGCGGAAGTCGCTTCGACCAAAACCGTCGGTGCCCAGCACCTTGTAGTTGCGCCCCTTGGGCATGTAGGGGCGAATCTGCTCGGCATAGGCCTTCATGTAGTCGGTGGAGGCGACCACTGGACCGGTCGAGGCCGACAGTTGCTGCTCCACAAACGAAACCTGCGCCGTATCCGTAGGGTGCAACAGGTTGAAACGATCACAGGCTTGGCCGTCGCGGGTAAGTTCGTTGAAGCTTGGGCAGCTCCAAATATCAGCCTCAACACCCCAGTCTGCCGCCAGTAGGGCCTTAGCAGCAAAGCTTTCGCGCAGAATGGTGCCAGAACCCAGCAACTGAACACGGGGACCGGAGGCGTCTTTGGTACCGGGTTTGCATAAGTACATCCCCTTGATGATCTGCTCTTCCGTACCGGGGGTGTGGCCGGGCATGGCGTAGTTCTCGTTCAGCAAGGTCAGGTAATAGAAGACGTTGTCTTGCTTTTCCACCATGCGTTTCAAACCGTGGTGCAGGATCACGCCCACTTCATGCGCAAACGTCGGGTCGTAGCTGACACAGTTGGGAATGGTGTTGGCCAGAATGTGGCTGTGACCGTCTTCGTGCTGCAAGCCTTCGCCATTGAGCGTGGTGCGCCCAGAGGTGCCGCCCAACAAGAAGCCGCGTGCTTGCATATCGCCCGCAGCCCAAGCCAAGTCGCCAATGCGCTGGAAGCCGAACATCGAGTAGTACACGTAAAACGGCACCATGATGCGGTTGTTGGTCGAGTACGACGTTGCTGCAGCTATCCAACTGGCCATGCCGCCTGCTTCGTTGATGCCTTCTTGCAGAATCTGACCGGCTTTGTCTTCCTTGTAATACATCACCTGGTCTTTGTCGACCGGCGTGTATTGCTGACCAGCGGGGTTGTAAATACCGATTTGACGGAACAAGCCTTCCATACCAAAGGTACGCGCTTCGTCCACCAGGATCGGCACTACGCGTGGACCCAAGGCTTGGTCACGCAGCAATTGCGTCAAAAAGCGCACATAGGCTTGGGTGGTGGAGATTTCGCGACCTTCTGGCGTCGGGTCCATCACCGTCTTGAACACCTCCAGTGATGGCACGGTGAACGACTCTTCAGCAGCCACGCGCCGGCTAGGCAAGTAACCACCCAGAGCCTGACGGCGCTCGTGCAGGTATTTCATCTCTGGCGTATCTTCAGAAGGTTTGAAGAACGGAATGTTTGGCAGATCGGCGTCGGAAATCGGGATATGGAAGCGATCACGGAAGGACTTGATGTCCTCGTCTGTCAGCTTCTTGGTCTGGTGCACGTTGTTCTTGCCTTCACCACTCTTACCCATGCCGTAACCCTTGACGGTTTTGATGAGCAACACGGTTGGCTGACCCTTGTGATGCACAGCCTTGTGGTATGCCGCATAGACCTTTTGCGGGTCATGACCACCGCGGCGCAGCGCAAAAATATCTTCATCAGACATTTTGGCCACCATCTCCAGCGTGCGTGGGTCCTTGCCAAAAAAGTGCTTGCGAACATACGCGCCGTCATGGGCCTTGAAGGCTTGGTAGTCGCCGTCCAGCGTTTCCATCATGATCTTGCGCAACGCGCCGTCTTTGTCGCGCGCCAACAAGGGATCCCAGTCGCCGCTCCACAGCAACTTGATGACGTTCCAGCCTGAACCGCGGAATTCGCCTTCCAGCTCTTGGACGATCTTGCCGTTGCCGCGCACCGGACCGTCTAGACGCTGCAAGTTGCAATTCACGACAAAAATCAGGTTATCGAGCTTCTCACGAGCAGCTAAACCGATCGCACCCAGGGACTCAACTTCGTCCATCTCGCCGTCGCCACAGAACACCCAGACCTTGCGGTTTTCGGTGTTGGCAATGCCACGGGCGTGCAAATACTTCAAGAAACGCGCTTGGTAGATCGCCATCAATGGACCCAAGCCCATCGACACGGTAGGAAATTGCCAGAACTTGGGCATCAACTTCGGATGCGGGTAGCTTGACAGGCCTTTTCCCTCGGTTTCCTGGCGGAAATGCAGCAGTTGATCTTCCGTCAATCGACCTTCCAAAAAGGCGCGGCCATAAACGCCAGGCGACACATGCCCTTGAACGTAAAGGCAATCACCGCCGTGGTCTGCGGTCTCTGCATGCCAAAAGTGATTGAAGCCCGTGCCAAACAAGCTTGCCAAGGAGGCAAACGATCCGATGTGACCACCCAAGTCACCCCCATCTTCCGGGTAATGGCGGTTGGCCTTGACCACCATGGCCATGGCGTTCCAGCGAATGAAAGCCCGAATACGCTCTTCCATCTCGATGTTGCCAGGGCAACGCTCTTCCTGGTCTGACTCAATGGTGTTGACATAGGCCGTGTTGGCTGAGAATGGCATGTCAATGCTGTTTTGACGGGCGTGGTCGAGCAGTTGCTCCAACAAAAAATGGGCCCGTTCAGGGCCTTCACTTTGAATGACCGCACTCAGCGCGTCCATCCACTCACGTGTTTCTTGTTTGTCTGCATCCACAAGGGATGTGCCTGAGTTGTGATCTGGTACTGCTGACATGCCTGCCTCCTAAGTTATGGCCGCGTGATGTTAATGGGTTGGCCGAATCCGTGACTGAAAAAATTTCTATGGCGATTATTACAAATTTCAAATAGTGCCGCTTGATTTCATAATATGAATTATTAAACGCATTCAGATCACATGCTAAACCTTCTACACTCGCCGACATGCCCGTGCCCCATTCCCACGAAAAAGTCAAATCCCTCAAACGTACACCCGCCTCAGCACTGAAGCGATGGTGGGCTCGTCAGACTCCACAGCGTCAAGACCGTTACGCCATCCTGGCGCCAATGTTTGCTGTGCTCCTGTTTTTTTTGGCCATTCTGGCCGCCTTTGGATACTTGCGTTTGGAAGAAATCGCGCGTGAGCGCGAGGCCATCAATCGGGATGTGGAGTACACCCAGCAACGACTGCGATTGCGATTATTGGAGCAGCAAGAACAATTCATGCGCTTTGCTCGGGAAATCTCGAGCCGAGAAGTGAGCCATGCTGACTTTGTCTTCCGTGCCGAGGCCTTTGCAAATCTGTATCCCGAACTGCAAAGCCTGACGTGGATTGATGACAAAAAACGTGTGCGTGCAAGTTACAACACAGCCAGTCTGGCTAGCAAGTATGAGAAGACCACGGGGTCCTACATTGCAGCAGAAGATACGGTGAACAATTTTCAACTGGCCCGCGAACTGTTGATGCCCGTGTACTCCACCCCACGGGCGGACACCACCGGCCCTGCCACCTTGCAATTGCATCTTCCGTTAATGGAAAAGATTAGCTTCAAAGGTGATTTGATCGCGGAGTATTCAGTTGACGCCCTGTTTCGCTATGGCGTACCGAATGAAATCACATCCAAATATGCGGTCTCATTTCACGACAGCTTTGGCAAGCACTTGGCCGGGACCGTGGTCTCTGAGCGCAAGCTCAAGCGCCACCTCTTGCCGTGGTCCAACCCCATTAACTCGTACGAAGTACCGCTTTCGCCTGTGGGCAATGGGCTCGCCATCCGCGGCCAAGCCTATCGAACGTCGCTTGGTGTCATTGGCAGCGGCCTTTTTTGGCTGGTGCTCGTGCTCAGTGGCGTGACCGCATGGTTGCTGGTTGCCAACTGGCGCCATACTCGCCGGCGCATTCGCGCCCAGGACGCATTGATACGCGAGACCGCGTTTCGCCGCGCCATGGAAAACTCGATTTTGACAGGCATGCGCGCCATGAATCTCGAAGGTCGCGTCACGTATGTGAACGCTGCGTTTTCTCGAATTACGGGTTGGAGCGAAGAAGAACTCATCGATACGTTTGCCCCCTTCCCTTATTGGCCGGACGGAGAGCATGACATCCTGCGCCAACACCTGAATGATGAACTCGCTGGAAAAGTCGACCCCAGCGGGATTCAGTTCAGAATTCGTCGCAAAAGTGGCGAACTCATCGACGTCAAACTGTACGTTTCACCTTTGATCGACGCTTTTGGCAAGCATACGGGCTGGATGAGTTCGATGTATGACGTGACAGAGGCAACCAAGGTACGGGAGCAACTCGGCGCGTCGCATGAGCGTTTCACGACGGTGTTGGAGGCGCTTGATGCCTCCATCTCTGTGGCGCCGCTCGACAGTGATGAGCTGTTGTTTGCCAACAAGTTATATCGACTTTGGTTTGGAACCCACGTTCAAGGCCACCTTCAACTGGTGGCCGAAGCAGGTGTACCTGCAACGATCACCAGCGACGACCATCACGACCAAGTAGATTCGCTGGTTGGTCTGCCCACCAACCAATTGGCAGACAAAGATGCCGAAAGCGCAGAAATCTACTTGGGCAGCCTGGGCCGTTGGCTTGAAGTAAGAACCCGCTATTTGAGCTGGGTGGACGGCCGTTTGGCACAAATGTTGATTGCCACCGACATCACCGCGCGACGCATGGCCGAAGAGCAATCTGAAGTTCAAGCCGAACGCGCCCAAGCATCCAGCCGCCTGATCACCATGGGGGAGATGGCCTCCAGCGTCGCACATGAACTCAACCAACCGCTGACGGCCATCAGCAACTATTGCAACGGCATGGTGTCGCGCATCAAAAGCCAACAAATCAACGAAGAAGAACTGCTGGGTGCGCTCGAAAAAACCGCACGCCAAGCCACTCGTGCGGGGCAGATCATCCACCGCATTCGTTCGTTTGTGAAGCGCAGCGAGCCCAATCGCACCCTGTCAAGCGTGGCCAGCATGGTCTCCGAAGCGGTGGAATTGGCCGAGATCGAACTGCGCAGACGCAATGTCAGACTGTCACAGTACATTGCACCCGGTCTGCCCATGTTGCTGGTCGATCCCATTCTGATCGAACAGGTGCTGCTGAACTTACTGAAGAACGCTGCCGAATCGATTGATGCCGCTCAAAAGACAACCGATCCGCGTCTGGTGAAGTTGCGGGTGGCACCCACGTTGATTGATGGAAAAACCGTCATCGAATTCATGGTGGTTGACTCGGGGCAAGGCATCGCACCTGAGGTGATGGCCCGCCTGTACGAAGCTTTTTACTCCACCAAGGCTGAGGGCATGGGCATCGGGCTGTCGCTGTGTCGCTCCATCGTGGAGTCCCACATGGGACGAATGAAAGCAGAGAACCTTTACAATGGCACCATCGTCACCGGATGCTGTTTCACCTTTTGGTTACCCGTTGCTGATTCCGCAACAGAGACACCGGTCAAACGATCCGAACAACAAGGATTTCAAGTTTCACCATGAGTTTAATTCCCAAAAAAGGTACTGTTTACGTTGTCGATGATGATGAAGCCGTGCGAGATTCTTTGCAATGGCTGCTTGAGGGGAAAGACTACCGCGTGCGGTGCTTTGACTCAGCAGAGTCATTTTTGAGCCGTTATGACCCGCGTGAAGTAGCCTGCATGATTGTCGACATTCGCATGGGAGGTATGACAGGTTTGGAATTGCAAAGCCGGTTGATCGAAGTGCACTCGCCGCTTCCCATGGCGTTCATCACAGGCCACGGTGACGTACCCATGGCTGTGGACACCATGAAAAAAGGTGCTATGGACTTTATTCAAAAGCCCTTCAACGAAGGTCAATTGGTGCCCTTGGTAGAACGGATGCTGGAACAAGCAAAAGACTCATTCTCAGACAGCCAGACCGCCGCCAACCGCGACGCGCTGCTGGCGCGCCTGACGATGCGTGAGTCCCAGGTGCTGGAGCGCATTGTGGCCGGACGCCTGAACAAACAAATCGCTGACGACTTAGGTATCAGCATCAAGACGGTGGAAGCGCACCGCGCCAACATCATGGAGAAGCTGAGCGCCAACACGGTGGCAGATTTGTTGAAAATTGCGCTTGGTCCCAACGCCGTTAAGCCCTGATCAACCTGTCCGATGCTATTTTCCAAATAGCCAGCAATGCCCGCCCCATAAGGACTAGCGGGCTTTTTTTATGAAGTATCGACACCCATGAATACCCCCCAATCTCCAGCGCAACTCATTGACGGTGTCGCACTTTCAAAAGTTCTGCGTACCGATGTCGCCACGCGCGCCCAGGCGCTCAAAGCGCGGGGTGTCCAGCCTGGCCTGGCTGTCGTTCTGGTGGGGGACAACCCTGCCAGTCAGGTCTACGTGCGCAACAAGGTCAAGGCATGCGAAGAAAGCGGCATTCATTCAGTGCTGGAAAAGTACAACGCTGACATGACCGAAGCTGCGCTACTGGAACGCATAGCAGCACTCAATAACGATCCCAGCATTCACGGCATCTTGGTGCAACTCCCGGTTCCGGCGCACATTGATGCCACTAAGGTGATTGAGGCAATTTCCCCTGCAAAGGATGTCGATGGGTTTCACATCGCCAGCGCAGGTGCGCTGATGACGGGCATGCCTGGCTACTGGCCCTGCACGCCTTATGGTTGCATGAAAATGCTCGAATCCATACACTATGATTTACGGGGAAAACATGCAGTGGTCATTGGCCGCAGCAACATCGTTGGCAAGCCGATGGCCATGATGCTTTTGCAAAAAAATGCGACCGTCACAATGTGCCATAGCGCCACGCATGACTTGAAAGCCATGACCTTGCAAGCCGATGTGATTGTTGCAGCCGTGGGCAAACGCAATGTGCTGACCGCAGACATGGTGAAGCCCGGTGCGGTAGTTTTGGATGTGGGCATGAACCGCACCCCCGAAGGCAAACTCTGCGGCGACGTGGACTTCGAGGGGGTACGCCAGGTGGCCTCCCACATCACCCCGGTTCCTGGTGGGGTTGGCCCTATGACCATCACGATGCTGCTGGTCAACACCCTTGAAGCTGCTGAACGTGTCGCCATTTAAACCTATATGAACAATCCCCTACTTTCCTTTGAATGCCTGCCGCAGTTTGACCAAATCGAACCGGAACACGTCGCCCCTGCCATTGACCTGCTGTTATCCCAAGCTGACCAGGCGTTAGGAGCTGTGACGGCCAGCACCTTTGAGCCCACTTGGACGGGCATTGCAAGCATTCTGGATGTGGCTACCGAAAAGCTCACTCGCGCATGGGGTGCGGTAAGTCACCTCAACAGCGTGGCTGACACGCCCAGCTTGCGTGCCGCATTCAACGCAGCCCTGCCCAAAGTCACGGAGTTTTATACGCGCTTGGGTGCTGACGAACGCTTGTATGCCAAATACAAGGCAATTCCAGCGTCATCGCTGACACCCGCGCAACGCCAAGCCCACACCAACGCCCTGCGCAACTTTGTGTTGGGTGGTGCGGAGCTTCAAGGCGCAGCACGCGAACGATTTGCCGCCATCCAAGACCGCCAGGCCGCCGCCAGCCAAAAGTTCAGCGAAAACGCGCTCGATGCCACGGATGCCTTCGCGTACTACGCGCAAGCCGAAGAACTGGATGGCGTGCCAGACGATGTCAAGCTAGCCGCACGCGCCGCCGCCAAGGCCGGGGACAAACCGGGTTACAAGCTCACCCTGAAATTGCCCTGCTACCTGCCGGTGATGCAATCTGCCCGCAACAGCACACTGCGTCAAACCTTGTACAAGGCCTATGTGACGCGTGCATCCGATCAGGCAGATGAAGCCAGTCTGAAGTTCAACAACTCGCCATGGATTCAAGAACTGTTGGCGTTGCGTCAAGAAGAAGCCGCTTTGTTGGGTTATCCAAATTTTGGTACGTTGTCGGTGGTACCCAAGATGGCCGATTCACCTGCGCAAGTGATGTCGTTCTTGCGCGACTTGGCATCGCGTGCCCGCCCTTTTGCTGAACAAGACGTGGCTGACATGCGCGCTTTTGCGGCGCAACATTTGGGCTTGTCAGATCCGCAACCCTGGGACTGGCCTTACGTGAGCGAAAGGCTTAAAGAAGCCCGCTATGCCTTCAACGAACAAGAGGTCAAGCAGTACTTTCCGTTGACCACGGTCTTGGCAGGCTTGTTCAAAATCGTCGAGAGCTTGTTTGAGGTGCGTATTCGTGAAGACAAAGCCCCCGTTTGGCATGCGTCTGTTCGCTTTTTCCGCATCGAGCGTCCAGCAGCGTTTGGCTCTGACGAGGCGGGTGAACTGGTTGGCCAGTTTTATCTGGACCCCGAGGCCCGCGCGGGCAAACGCGGCGGGGCTTGGATGGACGATGTGCGCGCCCGTTGGTTACGCCCGGACACCCCAACGCTGCAAACGCCGGTTGCCCACCTGGTGTGTAACTTCGCAAGCGGTGTCGACGACAAATCGGCGCTGTTGACCCACGACGACGTCACCACCCTGTTCCACGAGTTTGGGCATGGACTGCATCACCTGTTAACCCGGATCGACGAGCGTGACGTCTCTGGCATCAGTGGCGTGGAGTGGGATGCGGTCGAACTGCCCAGCCAATTCATGGAAAACTTCTGTTGGGAATGGCGTGTTTTAAGCGACATGACAGCGCATATGGACACTGGTGAACACTTGCCGCGCGCACTGTTTGACAAAATGCTGGCGGCCAAAAACTTCCAAAGCGGTTTGCAGACCTTGCGTCAAATCGAGTTTTCGTTGTTCGACATGCTGCTGCACACCGAGCACAACCCGGCGCATGACATTTTGCCGTTGCAACAGTCTGTCAGAGACGAAGTGGCTGTGTTGCAGCCACCCTCATGGTCGCGGACATCGCATACTTTCAGCCACATTTTCGCCGGTGGTTATGCTGCGGGCTATTACAGCTACAAATGGGCCGAGGTGTTGAGCGCCGATGCCTACGCTGCCTTTGAAGAGTCATTGGATGACCAAGGACTGCCAAGCCTAGACACCGGACGGCGGTTTCGGCATACCATTCTGGAAGTCGGTGGCAGTCGCCCCGCCATGGAATCATTTAAAGCGTTTCGCGGTCGCGAACCCACCTTGGATGCACTTTTGCGGCACCAAGGGATGGCCGTTAATGCATAAGGAGCCTGTCATGAAGAGTTCAGTTCAAGCACATTCCCATTCCCGTAAAACCAGCGGTCTGGCGGTTATGTTGTTAGCTCTCGTTTGCGGCACGTTGCTACCTGCCCTGGCCAACGCGCAGGCCGTGTACCGCATTGTGGGTGCAGACGGCAGGGTAACGTTTTCCGACAAGGCACCTGCTTCACCCGCAAAAATCAGCACCTTGGACCCTTCCGGCAAAGAAGTTTCCTCTGGCGGTGCCACACTGCCGTACGAACTGCGTCAGGTGGTCAACAAATACCCGGTCACGCTCTATACATCCAAAGACTGCGCTCCGTGCGACGCCGGACGCAGCATGCTGCGCTCCAACGGCATCCCGTTTGTTGAAAAGACCATCAGCACGCAAGAAGATATGGATACTTTTCAGCGATTGAGCAGCAGCACCTCCTTGCCCATGCTCACGGTTGGAGGGAAACAAATCAAAGGTTTTTCGGATAGCGAATGGTTGCAGTACCTTCGCATTGCGGGTTACCCTGAAAAGAGCCAGCTGCCGGCGGGCTATCGCAACCCACCTTCGTCAGCTCTCGTCGAAATCAAAACGAAACCGAGCCTTGCCAAGACAAGCGATCCAGCAGATTCCATCGCCCCGCCACCCACCCAATCTGGCCCAAGCCCAAGTAACCCAGCAGGAATCAAGTTTTAGTCACCCAAGAACGTCCGCACAGAAGCGAAAAAGGCCCCTGCCGCAACAGCAGGGGCCTTTTTTGTCCTTCGAGTAAGGATCAAATCAAACGGGTAGCGCGACCTGATGGTCGACGCTGTACTGGTAGTCTTTGAAAATGTGTTCGGCCGTCAAAGTTTGGTAGGTGCCATCCTGGTTGCGATGGGTGGTATCTTTCAGACGGTAGGTATAGTGACCGCAGGTCCACAGTTTGAAATTCCGCATTTGCGTGCACAAACAGGTTTTGTCCTTCACCGATAGGTTTTTTCCATCAGGCTGCAAGAGTAACTCTCGGTTGTACGCGGTGATGTACGAGCAGTTGCCAGCGCCGTCCAGCAAATAACCATAGGACTCACAGTTAGGGCGAATGCCGTCACCGATGGCCGGAGAGCCCTTGAGCATGCGCATGGGGTAGCCGGTGGGTGAAATGGTGTTGACCTCAATGTCAGACTCGTTGGCGCAAAAGTAATCTTGCTTAACGGCTGCTGGCAATCCACATTCGTTCGCCACAGTGAAGCGCGTTGCCACTTGCACTGCAGCTGAGCCAGACTCCAGAAACGACACAGCGTCGCTACCGGTGAAGATGCCGCCAGCGGCAATGACCGGAATGCCGAGATGCTCATCTTTCATGAACTTGACCACCTCAGCGGTGATGGTAGCCAGGTCAAACTGAGCCCAATCCAATCCAAAACCCAAATGACCGCCAGCCAATGGGCCTTCCACAATCACAAAGTCCGGGTTGCGATTGAGTTTGGCATTCTTTCGCAAAAACAATTGAAGCGCACGCACACTTGACACGATGATGCCAAGCTTGGCATCCCGAAAACGCGGGTGATCCGCAATCAAGCCAAACGAGCCCAAATGCAAGCCCGCGCTCAGTGTGATCCCGTCAATGCCAGCGTCAAGCGCAGAAGCCATGCGGACCTGAAGCGTCTCACGCGGGCCGTTCATGGTCAGCTTTTCCATGCAGTTCACAAAAATCAGGCCATCGCCCTTTTTCTCCGACATGGTGCCGCCGACATGGCGACGGGTGGCATCGGCCAGCACATCCAAGTCAAACTTCACGCTGGACTTGTCGACGTTGTAAATATTGTGCTTGTAAAACTTGGTCTTATCCTTGACAAAACTGGTGTCAAAACGGCGGTCTGAAACGTCGTTAACCATGGCATCAGAGATGTGCCCAACACCCCCCAGGCGCGCTGCTTCCAAGGCCAATTCAGCCGTCGAAATATCCACACCCATACCGCCAACCAAGATCGGCACGTACTCTTTCTTGCCAAACTTCAGGCGAAAGTCATCAACACGTTTCATGAAAATCCTTGAGCCACTAAGCTTCTTCGGCAGAAAACACCACGCGCTTGTTCTGAAATGCAGTGCCGCGGAGAAGCAAAAAATACGACAAGACAACACGTCTTGCCAAAAGCCGATTCTACCCGGCCACCCCTCGAAAACTATGACGTAAGCAATACCCATGATGGGGTTGTCATCTTCCACCCGCCGAATGTCGCACTGGCGCTGACGAGCGCGCGCAATATTGCCAAAGCATTGCCACCTCAAATGCTTCCAAGCCGCCTAGATTCGCCAAACTCTGCCGTCCGAAACCAGCATGAAGCATGCTCACGACAAACATAACGTGGGCGCGCTTGCAAGCATCGTCATGCAAGGAGCGTCGCGACGTGACCAAACATGCAGCCTGTCAGTCCTAATGTATGAATGGCCACGCTGCGCTTTCCATGAACCGGTCGTTTTCACGCTGTTTTTGGGATGGGTAAAGTGGACCCCGGATTTAAGACAAAAATTTAAGATGTCTTCAAATCCAGGAAATCCAAAATCATGAGTGAAACCAAGAAACGCAAATTCCACACACCGGAGTACAAAGCCAAGATTGGCTT
>Ga0136636_10000917_pt1 | contig 16444 bp, 13 predicted proteins | sample AntDrymUQ8522106_2_FD_104653 | JGI IMG/M metagenome (GOLD analysis project Ga0136636, IMG submission 104653) | Polar desert sand microbial communities from Dry Valleys, Antarctica - metaG UQ852 (21.06) | ecosystem: Environmental > Terrestrial > Soil > Desert | place: Antarctica: Dry Valley... | reverse complement strand
GACTGCCCGAAACCTTCCGAGACGTCGACTTCGCAATCGCTGGCGCCGATTTTGCTGGCGTGCGCGAGAACCGTCCGGGCGAGGTCCTGCAGGCTCTCCTGAGCGTGACTGAATCGGGACTGCGCTGGCGCGGAGGCAGTGAATCGTGGCATGAGGTGGCGATGCGAGCGTTGAAAGCCGCTATCATAGCAGTTCCCTGCTGGGCGTCTGTCCGGCGGCCCGAACCATTACCGCCGCTGGCGCGAAGGAGCCGATGAAAGCGCAAGACGAAGAACCAGTACTGCCCTCGAAAACGCAGCGCAAGGCGCAGATGGAAGAGTTGCAAACGCTCGGCGAAGAACTCGTCGCCCTGTCGGTTGATCGCGTCAGGAAAATTGACATTCCGGAGACCTTGCGCGATGCCGTGCGCGAAGCGCAGCGGATGACGCGTCCCGACGAAGCGAAACGCCGCCAGATGCAATACATCGGCAAGCTGATGCGCAACGTCGACGTCGAGCCGATCCGCGCCGCGCTGGCGCTGGTGCGCGGCGAGTCGGCGAGCGAAACGGCCAAGTTGCATCGCCTCGAGCGATTGCGCAGCGAGTTCCTTGCCGACGAGAAGGTGCTCGGCGACATCGTCAGCCGACATCCTTCCGTCGACGTTCAGCAGTTGCGCGCGCTACGTCGCGCCGCGCTCAAAGAAAGTGAGCAGAACAAGGCGCCGCGCAGCGCGCGCGCACTTTTTCAACTGCTCAAGGAGCTTGAAAACAATGGCCTGGACGACGGCGCAGCGGCGCCGGTGCCGGCCGACGAGTAAGACCGACGAGCGACCGACGAGCGCGCCTCGCTACTCGGCGAGATGCAGGCGGTAACGACCGATGTCGACGTTGTTGCCGATTTTTTCGAGTTCGATCGGGGTCAGGAAATGGCGTTGTCCGCCGTGCATGAACTCGGCGTTGAAGTGCGCGCCGAAACTGCCCGGCGGCAATACCAGACGCGCTTCGCCGGCTGGACTACCGTCGCGCAGCCAGATTCCCGGAATCGCGCCGGTCGCCGATAAACCCGCAGTGCGCGGCCGCAGTTCGACGCTCGCCGCCTCGCGCCCGAGCGCCTGGATGCCGAGGCGGACATGCGCGGACGAATCCTTGGTGTAGCGCCGAATGACGCCGAGCAACCAGTTGGCGCCGCCTTCCGGCTGCATGGCGAGCAGAGCGCCAATCCCCAGCCAGTCGGCGGCGGCCTCGGCGCTGGCGCCCAAGCCGCCGCGGCTCACGTCCTCGACAACCCAACTCTCGGCGACGCGCTCCTTGCCCAGACGCGCGAGGTCGCCGGCAAAGACCGTGAAGCAGTCGTCAAACCCGTGCAGCACGGCGATCCGTGTCTTCACTGTGTGCCGGGTGTGCTCGCGCCGCGGCGGCTCGCTCGCCCAGTACAGCGCGAGATGGCGCAGGACCGGCAAGAGCACCGCGGCCGGGTAATCGCCGCCCAGATTTAACGCCTCCGGCACCTTGCCGAGTTCGACGCTGCGGATCAATTCAGCGAGCTTTTCCGGCGCACTTCCCGGCGAAAAAAACCGCAGGCTGGGCGAGAGCTGTTCGGGGCGGCGGGCCAGTCGCGTCGGCGGCGAGCCGTTGCCCGCATCGACCCAATGCACGCTGTCCGGCAAACACAATTTCGAGAAGACAAAACCGGCCTGCAAATGGGCGATCACGCGGTCGGCAAGTTCGATCTCGAGCGGCATCAGATTGTCCATCGACGACGAGCAGGTGATGAGCGTCTGCAGGTACTGCTGGGTGACGCTGGTCAAGCCGACCTGCCCCGGATAGAGCTGCACCGGCTTTTGCGCGTAAGCCCCCGCTTCCGCCGCCAGATAGGGTTGTCCGAGGCCCCGCCACAAGTCTTCGCCGATCGGTCCATAGCGGTAGCAGACCCACTTGAGCTGCGTTGCACGCGCTGCCATAAGCCGTGTCGCGGCGAGCGCCAGCGAGCCTTTGAGCGGGTCGCCCTTCTTGCCCGGCGACGGCTCGACGCAGCGCGCGTAAAGGCTGGCCACTTCGCCCCAATAGTTGTAGCAGATCGTCCACATCCGGCGCTCGTCGCTTTTTGACAGGCGCGCCGACGACAGGTAGTCGCGCGACAGACGGCGGATCGGCGCTTGCGCCGCTTCGTCAAGCTCTCGGACGACGTTGAACAGGTGCTCGGTGCGAAAATCGTTTGCCGACTGCAAGGATTCGAACCAGCCATAAATCTCGTCAACCGCCTTGAAGGCGTTATCGAGCGGCAATTCGGCGAGAACGCGTTTGACTTCCGTGGCTTCGCCCAGCGGATGGTCCGGGCGCGACGAAAAAAATTTCATGATCATAGCGGCCGGTGGTTCTTTCCAGAGCGAAATGGGATTGACACCAGCCAGTATAATGTCATCGCCGAAACCTGCAAGCAGCAGCGACGGCCCGAGCCGGCGCCCGTCAGGCGCGCCAGGCGATCGCAAAAACGCGGCTCGGCAGCGTCCGATCAACTACAATTGACGCCTTCCGAACCCAGTACGCCGCGCCACGGCGGGCAAGAAAAAATGCAACCCTACCTCGATCTCATGCGCCACGTCCTTGAACAGGGCAGCGTCAAGGAAGACCGCACCGGAACCGGGACGCGCTCGGTCTTCGGCTGGCAGATGCGCTTTGACCTGGCTGCCGGCTTCCCTTTGCTGACCACCAAGAAGCTCCACCTGCGCTCGATCATCCACGAACTGCTGTGGTTCCTGCGCGGCGACACCAATATTGGCTATCTTCAGGAAAACGGCGTGCGCATCTGGGACGAGTGGGCCGACGAAAACGGCGACTTGGGGCCGGTCTATGGTCATCAGTGGCGCCACTGGAAAACTGCCGAGGGGCGCGAAATCGACCAGATCGCCGAGCTCGTCGACAACCTCAAGAAAAACCCCAACTCGCGCCGGCACATGGTCACCGCCTGGAATCCGAGCGACGTCGAGAAAATGGCCTTGCCGCCGTGCCACGCCTTGTTCCAGCTCTACGTCGCTGCGCCGCAGGGCGCAGCGTTATCGGCCGATCAGCGACCGCGGCTGTCGTGCCAGCTCTACCAGCGCAGCGCCGACATCTTCCTCGGTGTTCCGTTTAATATCGCCTCGTACGCGCTGCTCACGATGATGCTGGCGCAGGTCTGCGATTATCAGCCCGGCGATTTCGTGCACACGCTCGGCGACGCGCATCTCTACAGCAACCATTTTGAGCAGGCGCGCCTGCAGCTTTCGCGCGCACCCCGGCCTTTGCCGACGATGCGCGTCAATCCCGCGGTGCGCGACCTCTTCGCTTTTCGCTTCGCGGACTTCACGCTCGAAGGCTACGACCCGCACCCGCACATCGCCGCGCCGGTCGCTGTTTAAGACGACGCGCGCGTGGCCACGCTGCTTTCACTGATTGCCGCCGTCGGCGAAAATCGCGCCATCGGCAAGGCGCAGCGCCTGCTCTGGCAGCTGCCCGAGGATCTGCGGCACTTTCGCGCAATATCGCTCGGCAAGCCGGTGATCATGGGGCGCAAGACCTGGGAGTCGCTGCCCGCCGCGTTCCGCCCGCTGCCCGGACGGCGCAACGTCGTCGTCACGCGCAACCCGGCGTATCAGGCACCCGGGGCGACGCTCGCCGGTTCGCTGGCCGACGCGCTGAACGAAGCGGCCGACGCCGAAGAAGTGCTCGTCGTCGGCGGCGCCGAACTCTATCGCGCAGCTTTGCCGGCGGCCAACCGACTCTATCTGACCGAAGTCGCCGACTGCCCGGAGGCCGACGCGTTTTTTCCCGAACTGCCGCCGGGCGAGTGGTGCGAGGTATCGCGCGAAGACCGGCGCGATCCGTCAGGGCTGGCTTTTTCCTTCGTCGTCTATCAGCGCACGCAGTCGACGAAATAGCTCGGTTTGCCGCGCACCGTTTCCTTGACGAGGCCGTGGATGTCGGTTTCGAAACCAGGGAATTGCTCGTTGAAATCGCGCGCGAATTTCAAGTAGCGAACGATCGTCGCGTTGAAGCGTTCGCCTGGAATGAGCAGTGGAATTCCCGGCGGATACGGCGTCAGCAGGATGCTGGTGATGCGCCCCTCGAGTTCGTCGATCGGCACGCGGTCGATCTCGCGGTGCGCCATCTTGGCGAAGGCGTCGGCCGGGCGCATCGCCGGAACCATGTCGGAGAGATACATTTCGGTCGTCAGCCGGGCGACGTCATTGACCGAATAGACGGCGTGGATCAGGTGGCAGAGGTCGCCGAGGCCCATGTGCTCGTAGCACGGATATTTGCCGACAAACTCGGGCAGGACTTTCCATAGTGGCTCGTTCTTGTCGTAATCGTCCTTGAACTGCTGCAGTTCGGTGACCATGGTGTTCCAGCGGCCCTTGGTGATGCCGATGGTAAACATGATGAAGAACGAATAGAGGCCACACTTCTCGACGATGACGCCGTGCTCGGCGAGATACTTGGTGACGATCAACGCCGGGATTCCTCCCTCGGCAAAATCGCCGTTGAGGTCAAGGCCCGGCGTGATGACCGTCGCCTTGATCGGATCGAGCATGTTGAAGCCATCGGAGAGTTGCTCGAAACCGTGCCAGCGCTCGCCCGGATTGAGCATCCACGCTTCGCGCTCTTCGATCCCCTCTTCGGAGAGGTCGTCCGGACCCCAGACCTTGAACCACCAGTCGGCGCCCCACTCCTCGTCGACCTTGCGCATCGCCCGGCGAAAATCGAGCGCTTCGGCGATCGATTCTTCGACCAGCGCCGTTCCCGCCGGCGCGTCCATCATCGCCGCGGCAACGTCGCACGAGGCGATAATCGCGTACTGCGGCGACGTCGAGGTGTGCATCAGGTAGGCCTCGTTGAAGACGTCGCGGTCGAGTTTGCGCTCCTCCGAGTTCTGCACGAGGATCTGGGACGCCTGCGACAGGCCGGCGAGCAGCTTGTGCGTGCTTTGCGTCGAAAAAATCATCGATTCCTTGCAGCGCGGGCGGTCGGCGCCGATGGCGTGATAGTCGCCGTAAAAATCGTGGAAAGCGGCGTGCGGCAACCACGCTTCGTCAAAGTGCAGCGTGTCGATCTTGCCGTCGAGCATCTCCTTGATCTCCTCGACGTTATAAAGGATGCCGTCGTAGGTGCTCTGCGTGATCGTCAGCACGCGCGGCTTGGCCTTGACGTCGCGGGCGAAGGGATGCGCGGCAATCTTCTTCTCGATGTTCTCCCAGCGGAATTCTTCCTTGGGGATCGGCCCGATGATGCCGTAATGGTTGCGCGTCGGCGTCAGGAAGACCGGGATCGCCCCGGTCATGATGATTGCATGGAGTATTGATTTGTGGCAGTTGCGGTCGACGACGACGATGTCGCCCGGGGCGACCGTCGAATGCCAGACGATCTTGTTCGACGTCGACGTGCCGTTGGTGACGAAGAACAGGTGATCGGCGTTGAAAATGCGCGCCGCGTTGCGCTCCGAAGCGGCGACCGGGCCGGTGTGGTCAAGCAGTTGGCCGAGTTCCTCGACGGCGTTGCAGACGTCGGCGCGCAGCATATTCTCGCCGAAAAACTGATGGAACATCTGGCCGACCGGGCTCTTGAGGAAAGCGACGCCCCCCGAATGGCCCGGGCAATGCCACGAATACGAACCGTCGGCCGCGTAATGGGTGAGCGCGCGAAAGAACGGCGGCGGAACGTTCTTGAGATAGGTGCGCGCTTCGCGCACGACGGTGCGGCCGATGAACTCGGGCGTGTCCTCGAACATGTGGATGAAACCGTGCAACTCGCGCAGGACGTCGTTCGGAATATGGCGCGAGGTGCGCGTCTCGCCGTACAGAAAGATCGGAATGTTGGCGTTTCGACAGCGGATTTCGGTCACGAAGGCGCGCAGATTGGCGATCGTTTTTTCCGCTTCGCCGGTGCTGAACTCTTCGTCGTCGATCGACAGAATGAAGGCCGAAGCGCGGCTCTGCTGCTGGGCGAACGAGGTCAGGTCGCCGTAACTGGTGACGCCGAGAACTTCGAAGCCCTCGACTTCGATGGCCTGGGCGAGCGCGCGAATGCCGAGGCCCGAAGCGTTTTCGGAGCGGAAGTCCTCGTCGATGATGATGACCGGAAAATGAAAGCGCATGGCTGCTCCTCGAAACGGTTAAAGCGCGTTCAATGCAGAATACGCAGAGGTCCAGAGAACGCCGAGTAGCCCATTTAGGACGGATCCCTCTACGAACTCAACGCCTCTGCGTTCTCTACCTTGAAAGCGGTTGTTCACATTTTCGGCAAAGTGACGCCGACCTGCCCTTGGTACTTTCCGCCACGGTCTTTGTACGAGGTTTCACACTCTTCGTCGGCTTCAAAGAAGAGCACCTGGGCGATGCCTTCGTTGGCGTAAATCTTGGCCGGCAGCGGCGTCGTATTGGAAAATTCGAGCGTCACATAGCCTTCCCATTCGGGCTCGAAAGGCGTGACATTGACGATGATGCCGCAGCGTGCGTAGGTACTCTTGCCGAGGCAGACGGTGAGCACGCTGCGCGGAATGCGGAAGTATTCGACGGTGCGCGCGAGCGCGAACGAGTTCGGCGGAATGATGCAAAAATCGTTGATCACTTCGACGAAGGAATTGGGGTCGAAGTTCTTCGGGTCGACGATGGTCGAGTTGATGTTGGTAAACAGCTTGAACTCGTTCGAACAGCGGATATCGTAGCCGTAGCTCGAGGTGCCGTAGGAAACGATTCGCCGGCCGTCGATCTCACGCACCTGATCGGGCGCGAAGGGCTCGATCATGCCGTGTTCTGCCGCCATGCGGCGGATCCATTTGTCGCACTTGATCGACATTACTGCTCGCAAAGCATTAAATAAAGGCGGCTATTCTACGGTTTATCGCCAGCCAGGGGGGCTTTTTTGCCCGCCGCAGCGGAGCGCCGGCGTGGGACGCTCACGTCGAAGGACTGGAGGCGGACACGCTGGTGCCCGCGCGACAGGCGCGGAAACCAGCGGCTCAAAAATGAACCACGGCGATGTGACCGATGCCGATGTGGCCGATGAACTGCGTGCTTTGCCGCCTACGTATTCTGCACAACAATATTCGGAAACTTGGCGCTCATGTCCTTGGCGCGCTCGGCGACCTTGACGGCGAGCCGCCGGGCGATCGCCCGGTACAGTTCGGCGGCGCGCGAGTCGGGTGCGCCGACCACCGTCGGCTTGCCGGCGTCGGCCATTTCGCGGATCGCGAGTTCGAGCGGCAGGGCGCCGAGCAGTTCGACGTCGTAATCGGCGCACATCTTCTCGCCGCCACCGGCGCCGAAGATGTGCTCCTCGTGACCGCACTGCGAACAGATATGGATGCTCATGTTCTCGACCAGACCGAGAATCGGGATGCCGACCTTGTCGAACATCTTCAGTCCCTTGCGCGCGTCGATCAGCGCGATGTCCTGCGGCGTCGTAACGATCACCGCGCCGGTCACCGGCACCTTCTGTGCCAGCGTCAGCTGCGTGTCGCCGGTGCCCGGCGGCATATCGACGATGAGGTAATCGACGTCGCTCCAGTTGGTCTGGTTGAGCAACTGTTCGAGCGCCTGGGTGACCATCGGGCCGCGCCAGACCATCGGCGAATCGACGTCGATCATGAAGCCGATCGACATCGTTTGTACGCCGTAGGCGATTAGCGGCTGCATCGACTTGCCGTCTTCCGATTCGGGCTGGCGGCCGGCGAGGCCGAGCATCTGGGGGATCGACGGGCCGTAGATGTCGGCGTCGAGCAGGCCGACCGTGGCGCCTTCCTGGGCGAGCGCCAGCGCCAGATTGACCGCCGTCGTGCTCTTGCCGACGCCGCCCTTGCCCGAGGCGACGGCGATGATGTTCTTGACGCCGGCGAGTGGTTTGAGACTGCGCTGGACGGCGTGGGCGACGATCTTCACCTTGACTTCGGCATCGACGCGGCCGACGCCAGCAATCGCCCCGAGCGCTGCGCCGATCTCGGCGCGTATCGAGGCAATCTGGCTCTTCGCCGGATAGCCGAGTTCGATGGTCAGCGACACCTTGTCGCCGTCGATCACGATGTTCTTCGCCGAATGCGTCGAAATGTAGTCTTTCTTCGTATTGGGATCGATCAGATTCTTCAGCGCCGCCTCGACGACGTCCCGCGTAACAGCCATTGTCCAGCTCCTTGTAGAGATACCCGAGTAATTCCGTCCAGTTTAACCGAAAAGTGAAGGCTCGCCTTTAGCTTCCGCCGTATCTGAAATGGGCCGCCGTGGGGCAGCGGCTCCGTTCAGTGAAGGCCAGCGACTACGGTTATGCGGCAAGCTCAGGCCGCACTTTGCTAGAATGCACGATTTGCCGCAAGCGGCCCGACCCGAGGCCCGCAATCATTATTTCCGATCGCCGACCATGACCCGCAAAATCCTCGTTACCTCCGCCTTGCCGTACGCCAACGGCGCCATTCACCTCGGCCACCTTGTCGAATACATCCAGACCGACATCTGGGTACGTTTCCAGAAAATGCAAGCCGCGGACAAGGTCGCCGAGTGCTGGTACGTCTGTGCCGACGACACGCACGGGACGCCGATCATGCTGCGCGCGCAAAAGGACGGAATCACGCCGGAAGCGCTGATCGCCCGCGTACACGGCGAGCACGCACGCGATTTCGCCGGATTTCACGTCGCTTTCGACAACTTTTACACGACACACTCGCCCGAGACGCAGGACTGCGCCAACGAGATCTACGCACGCCTGCAGAAAGCCGGTCTGATCGAAGTGCGCACGATCGAGCAGTACTACGACCCGGCCAAAGAAATGTTCCTGCCCGATCGCTTCATCAAGGGCGAGTGCCCCAAATGCGCCGCCAAGGACCAGTACGGCGACAACTGCGAAGTCTGCGGTGCGGCCTATACGCCGAACGAACTCAAGAACCCCTACTCGGCGATTTCCGGCGCCCGGCCGGAACTGCGCAACTCCGACCACTATTTCTTCAAGCTCTCCGACCCGCGCTGCCAGAGCTTCCTGCGCCGGTGGACGCGCGAGGCGGGCCGCTTGCAGCCCGAGGCGGCGAACAAGATGCAGGAGTGGCTCGGCTTTAACGACGACGAGTCGCACAAGCTCACCGACTGGGACATCTCGCGCGACGCGCCGTATTTCGGTTTCGAGATCCCGGACGCGCCGGGCAAGTATTTCTACGTCTGGCTCGACGCGCCGATCGGCTACATGGCGTCGTTCAAGAATCTCTGCGCGCGCCGGGGAATCGATTTTGACGCCTACTGGAAGCCCGATTCGACGACCGAGCTGTATCACTTCATCGGCAAGGACATCCTCTATTTCCACGCGCTCTTCTGGCCGGCCGAACTCGAGCACGCCGGCTACCGGACGCCGACCGGCGTTTTTGCCCACGGTTTTCTGACCGTAGACGGCGCCAAAATGTCCAAATCGCGCGGCACCTTCATCACCGCCGAAAGCTATCTCGAGGAAAAGCTCAACCCCGAATGGCTGCGCTACTACTACGCCGCCAAGCTCGGCAATACGATGGAGGACATCGACCTTAATCTCGACGACTTCGTCGCCCGCGTCAATTCCGACCTCGTCGGCAAGTACGTCAACATCGCCAGCCGCTGCGCCGGCTTCATTGCGAAGAACTTTGGCGGGCGGCTGGCCGCCTGCGACAGCGCGGCGACGGCTGAATTTTCGGCCGCCTGGCACGCGGGCGACATCGCCAGGGCGTTTGAAGCGCGTGAATACGCCAAGGCCGTGCGCGAGATCATGCGTCTTGCCGATACCGCCAATCAATACGTCAACGAAAAGAAGCCGTGGGAACTGGCCAAGGACGCCAGCCGCCGCGACGAGTTGCACGCGGTCTGCTCGACGGCGCTGTCGATGTTTCGCGATCTCACGCTGTACCTCAAACCGGTGCTGCCGAAAGTCGCCGAAGCGGTCGAGTCCTTCCTCGGCATCGCGCCGCTATGCTGGGCCGACGGCGCCGCGCCGCTCGCCGCCGGCCATCCGATCAACAACTACAACCACCTGATGACGCGCGTCGAAGGCAAACAGATCGCCGCGCTGGTCGCCGCCAACACCGCCTCGCTCGAGCCGGCGCTGGCCGCGACTACGGCGGTGCCGGCCGTGCCGGCCGAGACGCCGGTCAATACAGCGCCGGTCAATACAACGCCGGGCAATACAGCGCCGGCGAATTCGACGCCGGCCGAGCCGCTGCCGGCCGGCGAAGCCGCGACGATCGGCATCGACGACTTCATGAAGGTCGATCTACGCATTGCCCGGATTGTCGACGCCGGGGCGGTCGAAGGCGCCGACAAGCTGATCCGCCTCGCACTCGACATCGGCGAGGCGAAACCGCGCCAGGTTTTTGCCGGGATCAAGTCGGCGTATGACCCGGCCGACCTGATCGGACAACTCACCGTCATGGTTGCCAATCTTGCGCCGCGCAAAATGAAATTCGGCGTCAGCGAAGGGATGGTCCTTGCCGCATCGGGCCCGCAAGCGCCCGGAATCTTCCTGCTGGCGCCCGGCCCGGGAGCGCAGCCGGGAATGCGCGTAAAATAATCGGGTCATGCAGCCCGTCCAAGATCCCCGCCGCGCAACATCGCTCCCGAGAATTCTCCTCTACGCGCTGGGCGATCTGGCGGGAATGCTTCTGGTCGCCGCCGGCGCATTATGGCTGGCGAACGCGCAGCCGGCTTTCTTGGCCAACTTCCCGGCAAGTCTCGAGCACGCGCTGCTGGCGATCGCCAGCGGCCTCGTGCTGATGGTCTGGTCCGCCGGACGGCTGTTGCGCGAGTTGGGCCGCAGCGCGCGCGCGCCGCGGCGCGAAAGCGACTGATCCTGTGCGCGAATGGCTCCTGCTCGACTCGATCACGATGACCGCGCTCGGCTGGCTGGCGATTGGCGTCGTCGGCGTCGCCTTCCCGCGTCGCTTCACGCTGATCAGCCGCGTTCTATTTCCGCTCGGCGCTGCGTTCGGGCTCGTCCTCGCGCTGCTCGCGCTCAACGCCATCGGCAGCGACGCGCAGGTGCGCATTCTGGCGCTCGGCCTTCCCGACCTGCCCTTTCACCTGCGGCTCGACGCGCTCTCGGCGTTCTTTCTTTTCTTGCTCGGCGTAACCGGCGCCGGGATTTCAATTTACGCCGCCGGCTATCTGCGCAAGGGCGAGGGAACGGCGCCCGGACTGCACTGCCTGCTCTACCACCTGTTCCTCTTCAGCATGGCATTCGTGATGCTCGCCGACGACGGCTATGCCTTCATGGTCGCCTGGGAAACGATGGCTTTGAGTTCGTTCTTCCTGGTCACGTCGGAACACCGTCACGCGGAAATCCGGCGCGCCGGTTATCTCTACCTGCTTATCGCGCACATCGGCGCGGTCGGCATTCTGCTCTCGTTCGGCGTCATGGCCGGCAGCGCCGGCGACTACACTTTCGATGCCATGCGAGATTTCTCGACGCTCGGCATCTGGCCGACGATCGCTTTTCTGCTCGCGCTGTTCGGTTTTGGCGCCAAGGCCGGACTGCTGCCGCTGCACGTCTGGCTGCCCGAGGCGCACCCGGCGGCGCCGTCGCCGGTCTCGGCGATGATGAGCGGCGTCATGCTCAAGACGGCAATTTACGGCCTCTTGCGCGTCGCCTTCGATCTGCTGCACGCGCAGCTCTGGTGGTGGGGAGTCCTGCTGCTCGTCATCGGCCTGGGCAGCGCACTGTTCGGCGTCATTTTCGCTGCAGTGCAGACCGACATGAAGCGCTTGCTGGCCTACTCGTCGATCGAGAACATCGGCCTGATTGCCGTCGGCTGCGGACTGGCGCTGGTCTTCAAGTCCTTCCTGCTGCCCAACCTGGCTGCGCTGGCGCTCACCGCAACGCTCTACCACTGCCTCAATCACGCCTTCTTCAAGAGCCTGCTCTTCCTGTGCACGGGTTCGGTTTTGCATGCCACCGGCGAGCGCAACCTCGGCAAGCTCGGCGGACTGATCCATCGCATGCCCTGGGTCGCCTGGCTGGCGCTCGTCGGCGTGCTCGCTTCGGCCGGACTGCCGCCGCTCAACGGCTTCGTTTCCGAATGGCTGCTGCTGCAAAGCTTCCTGTTCACCTCGGGATTGCCGCACGGCTATCTCAACATGCTGCTGCCGGTCGTCGCCGGCGCCATCGCGCTGATCGCCGCGCTCGCCGGCTTTGCCATGGTCAAGTTTTTCGGCATCGTTTTTCTCGGCCAGCCGCGCGAAGAAAAACTTAGCGCCGCGCACGATGCGGGACGCCTCGAGCGCATCGGGCTGCTCTGGCTGGCGGCCGGTTGCGTCCTGCTCGGCATTTTGCCCAATCTCGTCATCACGCTGCTCGACCCGGTGACGCGCCAGCTCGTCGGCGGCGGCCTCGCCGCGACCGCGGCGAGCCACGGCTGGTGGCTGCTGGCGCCGATCAGCGAGGACCGGGCGAGTTACAGCCCGGCGATCTTCCTCGGCAGCATCGCCGTCTTCATGCCGCTCGTCTTCTGGCTGGTGCGCCGCCGCTTCCACGGTCGGCTGACGCGCGTTGCCCCTTGGGACTGTGGCTTTCCGCTGCAGACTTCGCGCATGCAGGATACCGCCGAAGGCTTCGGCCAGCCGATCCGGCGCATCTTCTCGCCCTTCCTGCGGCGCAGCGGCGAACACCCCTCGCCCTTCGACGTGACGCCGCGTTACAGCAGTCGCGTCGAAGATCCGTTCTGGTATTGGCTCTATCTGCCGATCGCCCGGCTCGTCGCGTACGGTACGCGGCTGATCGCCTTCCTGCAGCAGGTGCGGATCGCCATCTACCTGCTCTACAGCTTTATCACGCTGCTCGTCCTGCTCGTCGTGCCGCGCGGATGAACGTCTACGCCCTCTTCGCCCAACTGCTCGAGCTCGTCATCGCGCTGCTCCTCGCGCCGCTGCTTACCGGCTGGGTCAACCAGTGCCGCGCCTGGTTGCAAAACCGCTCGGCGCCGCCGCTGCTGCAGACCTACTACACGCTTTCCAAGCTGTTCCACAAGGACGTGCTGATCGCGCACAACGCATCGTCCTTGTTCCGCGCCGCGCCCTACATCATTTTCGCCTGCATGGCGCTGGCTTCAGCGATCGTCCCGACGCTATCGACCGAGCTCATCTTTGCGCCGGCCGCCGACGCCATCGCCCTCGTCGGCCTCTTTGCCCTGGCGCGGGTTTTCATCGCGCTCGCCGGGATGGACGTCGGCACCTCGTTCGGTTCGATGGGGTCGCGGCGCGAGATGCTGGTCGGCTTTCTCGCCGAACCGGCCTTGCTGATGGTCTTCTTCACGGCTTCGCTGATTTCGCAATCGACGTCTTTATCGACGATCGTCGACACGCTGGCGCACAGCGAGTTCGCGATTTATCCGAGCCTGGCTTTTGCCGGTGTCGCGTTCACCATGGTCTCGCTGGCCGAAAACGCGCGCGTGCCGATCGACAATCCAACGACGCACCTCGAGCTCACGATGATCCACGAAGCGATGATCCTCGAGTACTCGGGGCGGCATTTGGCGCTCATCGAATGGGCCTCGTCCTTGAAGCTCTTTGCCTATTCGTGCCTGGGCTTGGCGCTCTTCTTCCCGTTCGGCATCCCGGCAACGGCCGAGCCGGCGGCGCTTTCTTTCGCGCTCGCCATCCTCGTCGTCAAGCTCGCCATGGGCGGCGCGGCGCTGGCACTGATCGAAACGCTAAACGCCAAGCTGCGTATTTTCCGCGCCCCCGAATTTCTCGGCACGGCTTTCCTGCTCGCCGTTCTGGCGATGCTGGTGCACCTCCTGCTCGAGGCCGGACCATGAGCACCGCGCTGCTCCACACGGTGCCGCTCAGCGGCCAGGTGATCAACCTGTGCGCCGCGCTGATGCTGCTCTTAGGCTTTGCCATGCTGGCGCAGCGCCGCGTCCTGAGCCTGATCAACCTTTTCATGCTGCAGGGGGTCGTGCTCTTCGCCTCGACGCTCATCGTCGCGCTCACCACCAAGCAGAGCCATTTGCTCTATTCGGCGGGGCTCACCCTGGTGCTCAAGGTCTTCGCGCTGCCCTATATCCTGCACCGGCTGATCCGCAAGCTCTCGGTCAAGTGGGACGTCGAGACGCTGCTCAACATCCCGACGACGATGCTCGTCGGCATCGGCCTCGTCGTCATCGCCTTCAACGTCGCGCAACCGATCTCGCAGCTCTCCGGGACCATCACGCGCGCGACGATCGGCATCGCGCTCGCCTGCGTGCTCCTGTCCTTCCTGATGATGATCACGCGCAGCAAGGCGGTGCCGCAGGTGATCGCTTTCCTGGCGATGGAGAACGCGCTCTTTTTCGCCGCGACGAGCGCCACCTACGGCATGCCGATGGTCGTCGAGCTCGGTATCGCGCTCGACGTGATGGTCGGCATGGTGATTCTCGGCGTCTTCTTTTTCCACATCAGGCAGCAGTTCGACAGCCTCGATATCCGCCATATGGAGAGGAGTAAGGACGCATGAGGCTCGCGCGAAGGAGCAAGGACGCATGACCGAGGCCACCTCAATGCTCGCCCTTGTCCTCGCCACGCCGTTTGTCACCGGCATCGTGCTCGCGCTCTTCGGCCACCGGCGCAGCGCCGCCGACATCAACGCGGCGGGCAGCCTGCTGACGCTGATCGCCGCCGCCCTGCTCACCGCGCGCGTCATCAGCGCGGGGCCGATGACGCTCTTCGACGAGCAGTTTTTCGTCGATCCGCTCAACGTTTTTCTGATCGCGCTAACCGCGCTCGTCGGCTTCACGACCTCGCTCTTCTCGCGTCCCTACATGCGCGTCGAGCACGACCACGGGCGCCTCTCGGTGCTCCGCCTGCGCCTCTATCACAGCATGTTCCAGATGTTCATGTGCACCATGCTGGTGGCGCTGTCGACGAACAACCTCGGCATTCTCTGGGTGGCGATGGAAGCGGCGACGCTGACCACCGTCCTGCTCGTTTCGCTCTACCGCACACCGGCCAGCCTCGAAGCGGCGTGGAAGTATTTCATCCTGTGCGGGGTCGGCATCGCGCAGGCGCTGTTCGGCACCATCCTCATCTATTTTGCCGCCGAGCGCGTTCTCGGCCCTGAGGGCGGGGCGCTGCTGTGGACGCATCTGGATGCGGTGAAAAGCGATCTCGAGCCGACCGTGCTCTCGCTGGCTTTCATTTTTCTCTTCGTCGGCTATGGAACGAAAACCGGCCTCGTGCCGCTGCACAACTGGCTCGCCGACGCGCACGCCGAAGGTCCGACGCCGGTCTCGGCGGTGCTCTCGGGCCTTCTTCTCAACGTTGCGCTGTACGCCATCGTGCGCTGCAAGGTCCTCGTCGACGGCGCGCTGGGGACGCATTTTGCCGGCAACCTGATGATGGCCTTCGGCTTGCTGACCGTCGTCGTTCCGGCTTTTTATCTCTCGCGTCAGAAGGACGTCAAGCGGCTGTTCGGCTACTCGTCAATCGAGCACATGGGGCTGATTACCTTCGCCTTCGGCATGGGCGGCGCGGTCGCCAACTTTGCCGCGCTGCTGCACATGACGGTGCATTCGCTGACCAAGTCGGCGATCTTTTTTGCCGTCGGCCACGCCTCGCAAATGGCCGGGACGCAGATCATCGACGACATCCAGGGCTTGATCAAACGCTCGCCGACGATCGGCTGGGCACTGATGCTCGGCTCACTGGCGATCCTCGGCATGCCGCCGTTCGGCGTGTTCACCAGCGAATTCATGATCCTGACGACGGCGATCAAGCACTATCCGTGGGCCACGCCGATTCTGCTCACCGCGCTCGGCGTCGCTTTCGCCGCGATGTTCGGCAAGGTCCAGGGCATGGTTTTCGGCGAACCGACGGTACGCCCGCTGGAGCACAACCCAGCGTTGCTGCCGGTGTTTGTCCATCTCGGCCTGGTGCTGATGCTCGGACTGTGGATCCCGCCCTACCTTGCCGACTGGTACCGGCAAGCGGCGCGGCTGATCGGATGAACGCTTTTGAATAGATCGAAAATCTACCGCGCAGAGGCGCAGACACAGAGACAACGCAGCGGAAAATCCTTGCTGAAACGGGCTTTCTCGGCGAGTGCTCTGCGCCTCTGCGCCTCTGCGCTGGGGGTTGTCCCTGGTCTTCGGAGCCGATGAGAGCGACCATGCAATTTCTCGACCAACCGATCGAATTCACTCTGCAGCGCGACCACGCGACGCCGACCTGGGCGGCGCGCGTCGATGCGCCCGGGCTGCTCGCTTTCTGTGCCGCTGTGCATGCCGCCGAACGCCGGCTCGTCGCGCTCTGGGGCAGCGACGAGCGCGATCGCGACGCTGACCTGGGTTATGCGCTGCATGTCGCCTTTGACCTGGTCGAGGGCCTGGCTTGCCTGACGCTGCCGGTGGCCACCGAGAACCCCGAGTTTCCCGACCTGTCGCTGCCCTTCCCGGCGGCCGAGCGCATGCAGCGCGCGCTGCGCGACCTGCTCGGCGTGCGTCCCGACGCTGGCGACCAGCG
>Ga0136636_10000915_pt1 | contig 16450 bp, 16 predicted proteins | sample AntDrymUQ8522106_2_FD_104653 | JGI IMG/M metagenome (GOLD analysis project Ga0136636, IMG submission 104653) | Polar desert sand microbial communities from Dry Valleys, Antarctica - metaG UQ852 (21.06) | ecosystem: Environmental > Terrestrial > Soil > Desert | place: Antarctica: Dry Valley... | reverse complement strand
TCACCCCATCGCCAGTCGATCAATAAATGTTTACACAAAAAGCTGGCAGTGATCATCCGCAAACGATTATGCATAAATCCGGTCTGATTAAGTTCCCGCATACCTGCATCGACCATCGGGTAACCAGTTCTTCCCTGGCACCAGGCATTGAAATGATCAAGGTTATTTTCCCATTCGATATTATCGTAAACCGGTTTAAAAGCCCTTGTCACCACGTGCGGAAAATACCAGAGAATCTGACTGTAGAAATTACGCCAGATCAACTCCGAAAGAAATGTATTGGAATGCAAAAGTGCCAGAGCCGTAACTTTACGAATGCTGATGGTTCCAAACCGCAGGTGAACACTGAGTTTTGAGGTACCATGGCGCGCAGGAAAGTCCCTGTTGGCCTCATATCCTTCGAGCAGACTCTGTGACAATGTCCTTGATGGGAAATCAACAAGATAAGGGGCAAATCCCAGCATTTCAACACTCAGCATAGGAAACGGCTTGGTCCTCAGAAAATTGTGAAAATACTGTGTCGTGTCCAAAGGGCGAGTCATCTCCTTATTTAACTTTTCAAGGAATTTCTTCTTGTAGGGAGTAAAAACAGTATACGGTTTTCCGTCGTCTTTTACAAGTTCATCTTTCTCGAAAAGAACATGATCCTTGTAGGAATGATATTCTATTTTATTGATTTTTAAAAACCGTTCCACATGGGTATCGCGCATTATAGAATATGGTTCATAATCGCGGTTTGTATACACACTGCAGATATGAAACTCTTCTGCCATTTTTTTGAATACATCCTGTGGTCTTCCATGAGCAATATAAAGACTGGATCCGATCTTTTCAAGTGATTCCTGGATTCCAAGCAGTGTTTTGTATATGAAATTCACCCTGAAATCGGGACGAACTTCAAGGTGTTCAAGAATATCGGGATTGAAAATAAACAACGGTAAGACATTTTCGCGTGTTTTTAAAGCATGAAAAAGTGCAGTGTTATCCTGTAATCTTAAATCACGTCGCATCCAAAATATATTAACGACCGTTTTATCTTTTTTTGTCATCCGAGAATGAATTAATTAATAATCAAATGTAATGTAATCCAAATTACAAGGCAGGTAATATACTAAAAAGCCGAAAACAAACTATATTTTTACAGAGAAAATATTTAATCGTTTATAACTATATCACAATAAACAACTATGCGGGAAAGAGGTTTTGCAAGCGACAATAATTCGGGCATTCATCCTGAGATTTTAAAAGCAATTGAGTCAGCAAATGCAGGTCATTCAATAGGTTATGGCGACGACAAATGGTCAAAGGAAGCTGTGAGGCTGTTTAAGGATGAATTTGGTGAGAACACTGATGTTTTCTTTGTTCTAACCGGAACAGGCGCCAATATTTTAGGGATTCAATCAGCCCTGCAATCGTTTCATACGGTGATATGTGCAGAAACAGCTCATATTCATACTGATGAATGCGGTGCACCGGAGAAATTCACCGGTAGTAAACTGCTTCCTGTCGCTACACAAAACGGGAAAATCACTCCCGCGCAGATCGAAAAACACTTGCATGGATTTGGTTTTGAACATCATTCACAACCGGGACTGATCAGTATCACCCAGGCAACTGAAATGGGCACTGTGTATTCGGTGGATGAAATAGGTGCATTGGCTGATCTGGCGCATCAGCATGGGATGTATCTTCATATGGACGGCGCAAGAATAGCCAATGCCGCAGTTTCGCTTGGAGTTCCGTTCAGAACATTTACACGGGATGCAGGAGTCGACATTCTTTCGTTTGGCGGAACAAAAAACGGGATGATGATTGGTGAGGCCGTCCTCTTTTTTAATCCAGCCCTCTCCTTATACAGTAAATACTTTCGCAAACAGGCAGCCCAGCTCTTTTCTAAAATGCGTTTTGTTGGTGCTCAATTTGTCCCATACCTGCGCGAGGGGATCTGGAAAATCAACGCTGCACATGCCAACAGGATGGCAAAAATCCTTGAAACTGAAATCAGGAAACTCAAGGGCATAGAGATCACTCAATCAGTTGATGCTAATGGAATTTTTGCGATTGTCCCAAAAGAATTGATTCCGCAATTACAGAACGAATATTTCTTTTATACCTGGAACGAACAGCGGGGAGAAGTGCGGTGGATGACCTCATTTGATACCTCAGAAGAGGATATTATGAATTTTGCACATATTATCAAGGGCTTACTAAACGATAAGCTTTACATAACCGTTTAAAACAAACTTACCACCTATGCCGCTACTTTCACGTTATCATCCGGGAGGTTATTCAGAGGAGCAATACACTATAGAAAAGCGGATTGTAAAGCATTCTCTTTTCATACCTGCAATGATTGTAGCGGTCATGTGGTTTGTTAAGCTTTTTGAATTCGAATTTCAACTGGACTTTTCAACCTGGGGAATTCTACCGCATGCATTTAAGGGATTGCGCGGTATTATTTTTTCACCGGTTATACACGCCAGTTTCGAACATTTGAGTGCGAACACCATTCCATTGTTTATTCTCACGTTTTCACTGTTTTTCTTTTACCGTAAATCTGCCTATACGATTTTTGTATTGATTTACCTGTTATCAGGTCTTTTTGTATGGCTCGGGGGGCGTGAGGCTTTGCATATAGGTGTGAGCGGGGTTATTTATGGTCTTGCAGCGTTTTTGTTTCTGAGCGGAATCATAAGTTTTAACATCAGATTACTCACCATTTCGTTGGTTGTTTCCTTAATCTATGGAGGCTTGTTTTGGGGAATCTTTCCGGCAAAGCCAGAAATATCATGGGAATCACATTTATGGGGAGGTGTTTCGGGATTAGGCCTGGCCTGGTTTTTCCGACATTCGGCTCCTGTAGAACTTGCAGAGGATGAGACGGAGGAGGATGAGGATCATGATGATATCAATTACCAGGACACTGATGGCGATGGGGAGATCCCGCAGGAGAAAGAAGATGAGAAAATGTGATGGGACGAAGGCGAAAATGAGATAATTTGCCAATTTGTCAATTTGCCAATTTGCCAATTTGCGAAAACCTGTATGACTCTCTTACCTTCTTATGTTTTTGGAGCAACACCTAAACTTAGTATGAATTCGTGAAATTCGCTTTGATTGACTACGTCGAACTTCTAATGCATGAAATACTTTTCCTCTGTGCTTAGGGCAATTGAGCAAGTCGGATTTTTGTTGTATTTTTGCACCTTGAATTTTATTAGAAACCAGTTCTGCTTAAAACATGATTAGTCGAAGGATTATCCGCACCAAGGTACTGCAAATTTTATACGCTCACGTATCATCCCCAGAAAAAACAATGACTCAATCTGAATCTGAGCTCCATTTCAGTATCAGAAAGACCTACGATTTGTATCACCTGCTATTAGCCATTCCCGGCGAAATCAGCGATTTTGCCAGCGAAAGAATTGAATCACGGAAAATGAAAAATCTTCCTACCCAGGATGATCTTAACCCGAATATTCGATTTACAAATAACAGGCTGATTACCAGACTTAAAAATGACAAAAGTCTGAATGACTATCTCACACGCAATAAACTCAACTGGTCGAACTACCCGGACCTTATCCGTGGGATTTACAATTCAATGATGGAATCGGAACTTTATAACGATTACATCAAATCGGCCACCGATGATTTTCAGATTGATAAACGGTTTTGCGAGGATTTTTTCGGCACGTTATTGGTGAACAGCGAAATCATGCTCAACGAACTCGAAGAACAAAGTATCTACTGGAACGACGATCTCGATTTTACCATTTCAATGGTAATTAAAACCATCCGGAAATTCAAAAATGAAAACGACACGAACGAATACCTGATGTCGCTTTACAAAGATGATGAAGACCAGGAATTTACAATCAAATTATTCAGAAAGGCAATACTCAATAATCTGGAGAACCGGAATATAATCGAAACCTACACTAAGAACTGGGATGTTGACCGGGTCGCTATTATGGATGTGCTGATCATGCAACTTGCATTGACCGAACTTATGGAATTCCCTTCAATTCCTGTAAAAGTTACCTTGAATGAATACATTGAGCTTGCGAAATATTACAGTACCAACCGGAGCAGCACCTTTATTAATGGCGTACTCGACCGGATCACCAAAGATTTCCGTGAAGAGGGCAAGATTGTGAAAGCGGGTCGCGGATTACTTGAAGAATGAAAATTACACTCAAGACACTATTGATAATTATGCATCTGTGGCTGTTTTCGGGTTCATGTACCAACCCAAAACGTCCGGCAGACAGGCAATTGACACCGGGTAATCCATCTGAAAAAAAGGAATCCGGTAAGATTGTATTTGACAAGGAAATTCATAATTTTGGTACACTGAAAGATGGAGAAATCGTCTCGTATTCATTTGTATTCCGAAATAAAGGAGGATCTCCGGTTAAGATTGTCAGCACAGAAAAATCGTGCGGATGCCTTGATATCAAATACGATACAAATATGATTCTTCCGGGGAAATCATCCACGGTTGAAATAGTGTTTAATACTGCAGGTGAATGGGGTAACCTGATAAAGGGGGTGACCATTAAGACTTCGGCAGGCGAAGAGAAAGAATTACAGATTGGTGCATATGTTGAAAATAAACAGTTTAACAATTATTTAAATACTCAAAAATGAATTCTATTTTATTTATTATTGCCCAGGAGCCTGCAGCAGGTGCTTCCTCGCTGAATATGCTTCTGATGATGGGACTGATGATCGTCGTATTCTACTTTTTCATGATCCGTCCCCAGATGAAACGTCAGAAAGAGATGACAAAATTCCGTGCCGCCTTACAAAAAGGTGATAAAATTGTTACAACAGGCGGAATTTATGGCCGGATCGATGAAATCAAAGACAATGTTATTATTCTTGAGGTTGCCCAAAACGTAAAGCTTAAGGTTGACAAAAGCGTAGTTCTGAAAGATATGTCGGATGCACCGGCACAGAAGTAATTGATACACTCAATAAAGGCTGGGTTACCCGGCCTTTTAGTTTTACTCTAAAACAATTCTCCATGCATCGTCGGGTTGTTGAATATTTTATTAACGAAATTCATGCAATTCGCAACGGAAAAGCATTAGTATTTTTGGCGTGCCTGGCATTAGCCTCGTTCCTGTGGTTCCTTAATGCACTTGAAAAACAATATACCGATCACATCTCGGTTCCCGTAAAGTACATAAACCTTCCCAAAGAAAAGGACCTGATGGGTAAATTACCCGATAAATTTGAACTCACGGTCGATGCATATGGTTATACCTTACTACAGCACAAACTGAGTCTCGCATTTTCACCTGTACTTCTTGATGTAAACGAACTGACCAGTAACTATCTCGAAAATAAATTTATGTCGAAATATACCATTTCGACTTTCGGACATAAGGAAGAATTCGCCAAACAAATCAGTAATGAAATTAAAATCCTGAGTATCAGACCTGATTCAATCACCTTCGTGGTAAGTAATATAATTGAAAAATTAGTAAAAGTCCATCCTGTAGTTAATATAACTTTCGCGAAGGAATTTATTTTGCAGAAATCGCCGGTCGCGCAGCCACCAACTATCCTGGTACATGGTCCCCAGGAGATTTTGGATACCCTGCAATATATCTATACTAAACCTGTTGAACTGAAAAATATTTCAGGTACGATAAATCGTGATGTTGAACTGGACCTTTTACCCGAATTAAAGTCCGCAATTGATGAAGTCACGGTACAGGTAGCGGCAGAACAATATACAGAAGCGAAGTTTGAGATTCCTGTCATCATTCTAAACAAACCTGATGCTTTAATTATCAAGACATTTCCTGCTAAAATAACGGTTTCCTGCAAAGTGGGATTAAGCCAGTACAACAAATTAAAATCTTCCAGCTTCCGGGCAGTTGTCGATTACGAGCACCATTCAGAAGTAAGAACAAAACTGCCAGTAATTCTCGACAAGATACCGGAGACCGTACTTTCGGTGGACCACTTTCCAAAGGAAGTTGATTATATCATTGAACGGTAAGATTAAATTTTCTATGAAAAAGATTGGAATTACCGGGGGTATTGGCAGTGGGAAAACAACCGTTTGCGAGATCTTTAAGTTGTTGGGGGTACCCGTTTTTCATGCCGATGACGAAGCAAGAAATATCCAGAACACTGACATCCAGATCCGTCGGCAAATTAGTAAACTTTTCGGAGAACAGATTTATTCGCCGGAAGGAATACTGGACCGTAAAAAATTGGCTGCAATTGTATTTAGTAACCCGGAAGCACTGGCGAAATTGAACGCAATGATTCATCCGGCAGTGCGGGAAAACTTTCTGAAATGGACTGCGAATTACCTGGATGAACTTTATGTTCTTTACGAAGCGGCCATTCTGATCGAAAGTGGTTATGCTTCAGATTTCGACGAAACTATCCTGATCGTAGCCGATGAAAAAATCCGAATCAGCCGTGTAACCATGCGTGATGGATCCCCGGAGGAGCTTGTAAAGCAGCGAATATCAAATCAAATGACTGATATTCAGAAATTCAACCATGTCGATTATATTATCGAAAACAACAACACAGAATTATTGATTCCCCGTATAATCGAACTGGACAGGTTAATCAGTACCAATCACACCTAAAAAATTTATATTTAGTAGTTAATCTTATAAATTCTTATATTTGTCATAAGTTTTGTTTGAGAAGTTGCATCACGTATTGTTAATCAAATAATGTAAATCTTTATTGTCTAATTTAAAATTTAAGATCATGAGAAAAACAATTCTGACAATTACCTTAATGACACTGGTTTTGTCCTCATTTGCTCAGTTGCCGTTTACTATTGGCATCAAAGCTGGCATTAATTCAAATAAAATTACCACCGATGATTATTCCGTGACTGGTTACACCTTCAACGATTTCAAATCGGATGCCAAATCAGGCTACAATGTGGGCGCATTTGCCCGGTTAGGCACTAAAATCTATCTGCAGCCTGAGCTGTTGTATTGTGTCCGAAACGGTGAATCAACAAGCGGAACAGCCAGTCAGACGATCAAATTAAAGACCATACAAGTTCCGGTTTTAGTTGGTTTTAAATTAATTGACCTCAAGCTCGCCTCCATTCGTGCCTTCACAGGACCTGCCATGTCGTATGTTTTGAAAAGCAGTAATGTGGAGATGAATCTTCCCAATTTTGATCCTGAAAATTTTAAAAACAATATATGGGACTGGCAGTTGGGAGCTGGCGTTGATGTAGGACCAATTGTATTTGATGTTCGCTATGCATGGGGACTTTCAAATACTTCGGACGGAAATATCAGCAATGTTGGATTTGTTAATAAAGGAAATACCCTTACTTTTTCTCTCGGATTTAAATTTCTCTGATACAAAACTTACCTAAGTTGAAACGAAAGGCTGGTTATACCGGCCTTTTTTGGCGCTGTGTATTACCTTTTAACTTCCCATGAATTCAGCATCATCAAAAAAAGATTTTTGTTGGAAATATCAAAAAAAAGAGCTAATTCTAAGCTCCTTTTTTTTGATATTTACTGACTCAGAAATTATTACGCAAAACTCCTGATTATTAAGAATATACAAATCAGGTATTCATTGCACCGCAAACATTAATAACCTGGCCTGAAACATAGGAAGCCAGATCTGATGCCAGAAAGAGTGCTACTTTGGCCACTTCCTCAGGCAATCCGCCACGTTTCATAGGAATAGTTGCTTCCCATTGTTTGCGCGCATCTTCGGGAATTTTGGCAGTCATCTCGGTAATAATAAATCCCGGGGCAATTGCATTCGACCGAATTCCCCTTGAGCCCAGTTCTTTGGCAATTGATTTGGTGAAACCAATAATTCCGGCTTTTGATGCCGAATAATTTGACTGACCTGCATTACCACTAACGCCCACGACAGAACTCATATTGACAATAGAACCGCTTTTCTGTTTAAGCATACCTGCCTGCACAGCTTTTGTGAAATTAAACACTGATTTAAGATTTACAGTGATTACTGCGTCCCACTGATCTTCTGTCATTCTCATCAGGAGTGCATCTTTTGTAATTCCTGCATTATTGATAAGAATATCAATTGATCCAAAATCGGCAACAATTTCAGTCACCACACGCTGAGTATCATCGAATTTTGAGGCATCCGAAGCATATGCTTTAGCCTTAACCCCCATTGCCTGCAGTTCTAACTCCGTTGCCTTCGCGATATCGTCATAAAACAGATCAGTAAAAGCTACATTACAGCCTTCTTCAGCAAATTTAATCGCAATCGCTTTACCAATGCCGCGTGATGCTCCGGTAATAATTGCTATTTTTCCCTCTAAAAGTTTCATTGAATATTATTTTATTATTTGACAAAAATACAAATCTTTCTTAATAATGTCGCATTCAGGTACGTTGCCGGTTTGGTATATCCGCCAGTGAATGACGCACCGACTCCGCTCTGAAATATGCACTTTGTAAGTGGTTCGGCTATTTTGTTGTCTTAAAGTTCACCTCATAAGTTTTTAATCCAATGCCTTTCGGTGTTTTGAATTTATTGCCGGTTAGAACAAATTGATATTCGTTGTCTGGCATCAACTGAAGTTCCATTACAACTGATTTATTTATCGGTCTTGAGCCTAACATGGTGAAACGAAAGCGCAATGCCCATTGAGTTTTTCTCGGAATTATTTTTTCAATAATGATTCAATTTTTTCCTTCCATAAATAAACATCATCCTGCCAACCTTTTGTAATGCTTAGTCTACCACCAACCGCTATCCCAAAGATTTTGGTATCCTTTTCTTCCTTGAAATAAATTCGTAATATTTTTCCAGGCCATTTCATTTTTAAATTATGCCATATTTTTATTTCAATTTTGGTGATTTTGTCGAGAGGAATATTATATTCTTTTTTGGTAATCCATTGACTAAAATAGACTCCATTTTTAGTGAGTAATAAATCACCGTTACCTCTAATAACAGTTGGATGATAATGACATTTCCCAAAAGAATCAATACTTTCAAATCCATAAAAATTTGCACCTCGTTTTTTTAAAATTGAATCGTCCATATGTTTAATTTTAAAATTGAACCTAATAACTTTTTCCTGTTTCGTTGTCGCCTAACTGACCGCTAACTATGCGCTAAGTTGATTCGCCTACTTAGTCTTAGGAGTAAGCCTGTAGGTATTGATATCCGAATTAGCTAATTCATAAATGTTCAGGTAACTAAGCTTTATGATTTGTTCCATCTTCTTCCACTCTATTTTGGTTACTTCATCCGAAGGTTGGTGATAATCCGGATGCATGGCTGCCATTAAAGCGATAACCGGAACCCCCCGTTTTGCAAAAGGAGCATAGTCACTCCCCCCTGAAGGTCGATCGGAACCAGAATACCTGACATCGAGGTTTAATCCATACTCCTTCACATTTTTTTTCGACATTTCCTGTAGACCCTTGTATTCACTGGTGTAAACCATTCCACATATGTTTGCTGAAGTATCCGTTGCTCTGCTTCGGCTGATCATATCAAGATTTAAATTCAGCGAAATCCGGTGCACCCCGGGAAAACTTCTTACAAAGTATTCCGATCCGAGTAATCCCTTCTCTTCGGCAGTCCATGCAGCAAAAATAATGGTTTTAACCGGTTTTTTGCCTGAAGCCTTTAATGCGCGGGCAATCGACAATACTCCTACTGTTCCGGATGCATTATCGTCGGCCCCATTAAAAATATACCCGCCGTATTTACCAAGGTGATCGTAATGGCCTCCAACTACGATAAATTCGTCCTTTTTTTCACCTTCAATCATTCCAAGAATATTTCGGACCGTCATCAGTTCGCTGTCAACGCCCGATTTAAGTGCAATTCTCAGAAAGGGAATCTCTTTTGAAACCTGCTTAATACTATTTTTTGCATCCAGTTCAAATTGATTCATATCGAAATTCATCATTGCCGAAAGTTCGCTTTGTAGTCGTGCTGAAATACGGATTACAGGTATGGACTTCTTCAATGAATCAATTACAAGGACTGCTCTTTTATCATAAAACCTTTCAGGTGACTGATCTGCCTCAATTGATCCGCTTTTATACCGGTATGGCTGATTTCCGACTTTTCCAAAATCTTTGGCAGGATATGCAGATAGATGGATAATACCTATTGCCCCTGCTTCGAGCGCCCATTTGTCTTTATCGTTCCAGAGATTTAAAAATCTTAGCTTTTTGAAGGAAACAGATGTTGTGTCACGGAAACCGGGATAACCATCCAATCTGATAATAATTTTCCCTTTTACATTGACCTTTGCAAAATCGTTGATTTTTAATGAATCGTTTTTTATACCATACCCAACAAAAACAACAGGCGATTCAACCTCAGTATCTGTTTCGATTCCACTGAGCGTATAGTCAATTCCATATTTATAGGTCTTTTTAAAACCTGCTCCATTCTCAGCCTGAATTAAGCTAAACTCCTGTTTTTCAGACATTTTATATTTTACAATATTAAATTTCTGAAAGTAGGAAGGTTTCGCTTCTGGTCTGTAGCCCCGGGGAACCTGCAAAGGAAGGTTATACTCCATATCACCGTATGGCTCAATACCGAAAACCTGGAACATCGAAGCGATATAATCACCTGCCATGTACGCCCCTTTGGTCTCCGATTCGCGTCCCTCCATCCAATCGGATGCCAAAAAATTCAACTGCGCTTTAAGTGAGGCTTCGTTAATTGTTTTCAATCCCTCATCAACTGACTGCCCTTCGACACTTATGGTTCCCAGCATAAAACAGTAAAAAGTGAGCGGAACAAACAAAGATTTTATTTTCATAAATTCAGTTGTTTTTCAGTAGTGTATTCAACCTTACTGCCTTTAATTTTCTCTGGTACAAAATTGCAGCGTAATTCCTGGCGATTCTTCCGGTTTCCCCATTTCTTAGCAGTGATACAGCCTTATCCGACCAGACAATTGCCTCTTCCAAATCTCCGTTCATCTCGCATGCAACTGCGTAATTCAATGCAGCAACGCCGGCAACCCTGCTTTGTACACTTGAGGTATGTTCCTGCCAGATCCTGGCGGCTCGTTCCCATTTATTATTCAGTGCATAAGACAACGCTTTTTCCCATTCAGCACCATTAAGCCCTACCAAAACACGGGAAGATTCGGTCCAATGAGGCACAATCCTCTTACTGTAATTCCTGGCTGCCTCTCCGCAAGCGAGCGAAATGGCATCTTTCCTTCCGGGAAGCTCATATTTTTTGGGATCATTGCCCGGTGATGTTTCATTCCATCTGACCACTTCAGAATGTGTGAACCGGTCAATAGGTCCACCTTGCAGGGGTGTATAAACAGACCATATCGCCGTAACTTTTACATTTGCCTCCGGCAGAATTGTGTGACTTAAGGTTTTATTCCGGTTGTAAAAGAAGCTCAACATTTCGAGTGAGATCACGGCGTCGGTTTCACTTTCGGCACAGAGTGTCTGAATGTAGCCTGCAGAAAGTGGTTGTTCCTTTTGGCCAACATGTGGTTTAATGGCATTGGAAGGATAAACAAAAACCTCGTCAAAACGGCCTGATTCAAGCAGGACTTTTTTGAGATCATCAAGGCTTTTTGTAACTGCAATGCTGTCAATGACCTGGTTCTCGCGATTTGTTCCGCGTTTTAGACGAAAGTCAAGGTTGTAATACCGGGATAATGTATCAACAGAAAACCTGAAGTTACGCGATATCAGGGCTACTTTTCGGATTTGCGCCGGCAGAGGTATTTTCCCGGGTTCCATCTGATCAATCGGAACACGATGAGTCGTGAAACAGGAGAATAAAATCAAACCTGTAAATAAAATCCACATGTACCTGGCAATGGTTCTCATAACAAGAGTGTTTTTATTAATGTTGTTTTCAAGGCTTTTTATTTAATAAGTGAATATAACTGAAATATTGGAATAACCTGCGCGAAAAGCTGCTATTTGTCATTTCTCCGGCAGATAGTGTCGTGAAGTAGAAGGTACTGGAAAAATGGAATCAGTGCTATTTTAAGGTGTTTTTAACTGCAATCATCTCATAAAAACAATGCCATAATTACAGGCTAATAACTTTTTTTAGTCTCTTTTAATTCTGCTTTAAGTAATGTATCCAGTTTTTTCAGATAAGCCTCCGCCGCTCTGGAGTACCTGGTTTTAAATGACTTAAGTCCCCATTCAATAGCCATATCAATTTTACCGACCATTTCAGCGGCAAGAGCAAGGTTGTATTCAACTTTGCTTCTGACTGCTTTCGAATCAACTGTTGCATATCTCATCCAGACCGCAGCAGCCTCCTCCCATTTATTATTTTTAATTAAGGGAATTGCAGCATCAATTTCATCTTTCCCGGTTACAAAATAATATCGTGTTTGGTTTACCCATTTAGGGCTGATATACTTCGTCAGTTTCAAACCCGCTTCGATACCTCCGCCCACCAATGCTTCTTTGATCCTTGGCATTTGTGAATACAAGTCCTCGAGAGAATAACTATAGTGCCTCCAGAATATTGTATCAGCTACCTGAAACCTTATTACCGGTTTAAAATTGTTACGCCTGTAAAGTCTCCAATCCGAAACATACACGACATCGGTGGCTGCACTATATTCATTATTTTCATAAAAAACGCCATTGTTTGTATTCAGGGTGTATTTAGATTCCAACCGTTCAGCAAAATTTTCGAGAATCAATACAGCATCGACTTTAAAATCCCTGCATATCTCATTTATAAAGGCAGTATCCAGTGGATTAACAATTCCATTATTATCGGTCCGGATGATATTGCGTGCTTCGGGAACCACCACATCGAACCGACCCGATCCAAAAAGTGCCTGTGCTGCAACCTGGATTGCTGTATCGGAAGCAATACTATCTCTGAAAAGTGAATCCATCATCATTTTGTTGGCAATCAGAATTTTCTCCAGTGAATCGGCTTTCAAATCCGAAAACCGGCGGGTCAAACTCCTGTTGAGTATGGCCAGGCTTTGAACATCCTCAGAAATCGGGTATTCAGGTTTCACCGCAACCTGAATACTGATATTTTTTATTGATGAGCAGGAGGAAAGTGAAAGTAACTGAGATGCAATCAATATGACCAAAATGGAGGAACTCCTTTTTTTTATAAAGTGGTATAAAAATATTATGCACTGATTCATTCCAAGAATTTTATATGTTATGTTTTTATTCAATACAAATAAACTAATTTCTGCAATAACCTGACAAGATAATTTAAAAAAATATCAGAATTTAAGCCGGATCACCAATGTTGAAATTGGTTTTCACGGATGAATCAATTCGGCCTGCCATCCTGGCTATTTCGTAAACACAAAATATTTATCAGTCCCGCAATTATTACCCCGGATGCGAATGAATTAATTTGTTTTTGGATGAAATATAAGCATCGGTATATTAAGCAAAAACAATAATTCTTTTGTGAGACTTGGTTTGAATAAAGAGGTAATAATGTTTCGCTTATGCGAGGTTACAGACAAGATATCAATCTGATGATCACGAATATAATTTTCAATTCCGCGTGCGCGATCTTTGTTGACGATCAGGTCAAAATCCATTTCCACCTGGCCAATATTTCCAATATATTTCTCCTTAAAATGGGCAAGATCATAATTTATAAAAGGATTATCAGGTGTATCGTCAATATGGATAATACTGATATGGGTCTCAAGTGGCCTGGCAATTTTAACTAATTGCCGGATTGCCTTTCCGTCAGATTTATCAAAATTTGTAGCGTACATCAGTCGCTTATACATTGTTTTTTTGTACAATGCATTCCCTGGAACAGCAAGTACAGGGATGGTAGCTTTGTTAATAATTGCACCAATGAAACTACCAAACCAGTTTTCCATAGTCTCTTTTCCACGAATTCCGATAATCATCAGGTCGAAGTGCCCGGCATCTGCATAATCAAGAATAGCTTCCTCCACGATTCCACCAATCAGTTCAGATTTTACCTTAACCACGGACAGTTCGTTTTCGACGATATATTTGTGCAGTTTGGTCTTGAACTCCCTCATCATTTCGCCGGCGTTTTCAACAATTTCGCTGATTGATTCGGCAACATTGGCCGGGAATGAATAAAAATGGTCGTATGAAATAGGGTTGGAAACCGGATTAAAGTAGACATTCACAAGTGTTATTTCCGCTCCTTTCTGGGCAGCAACGTGGGCAGCATAACAGGCGGCATTGAGCGAATAGGGAGAAAAATCAACCGGAACAAGCATTTTGATGATTATAGATATTTCAGCATCAGGCAACTCCTCAGCAGTCTTCTCACGGGTCTTCAGGTTCCCAATGATCTCGAGGGCTTTCGAAACATCGTTTTCAAAAACCTGTAATTCTACCTGTTTTTCGAGTTGTGCAGCATCCTGAACACTAATACCATGATCAAGAATATAATTTTCGATACCTTCGGCATCGAGCCAACCCTTGATCATAGTAGCCTGATTACTATTTTCCAAAGTGGCAACTGTGATTAATTTATTTGACATGATTATGGTTTTTAGTATTTATTTCCTTAATATGAACAAACATTTTATAATCTGTTGAATATTCAGCTTATCCCCTAAAAATACAATATAACACGGAAAAATCAAAACAATACCGAAGAATTTTATAAACTTGCCTTATAGGTGAATCCAATCCGAAAGCATTGGCAAATTGGCAAATTGTCAAATTGGCAAATTGTCTCATTTTCTCCTCTTTGCCTTACCAGGCTGCAACGACATCGGTAAGAAGACGCCAGAATTTATCAACTGTCACAATATTGATTTTCTCATCCGGTGAGTGGACTCCACGCAAAGTCGGTCCAAATGAAACCATATCGAGCCCGGGAAATTTTTTAAAGAATAGTCCGCATTCCAAACCCGCGTGGATAGAACGCACTACCGGTTCATTTCCAAAAAGCCTGATATAGGATGCCCGCGTAAGGCTAAGTAACTCCGAAGAGGGATCTGGAACCCAGCCCGGATACCCTTCGCCATGACGAACATCAGCATCAATCATCTGAAATACAGACTCTACCATAAAAGCCGCATCCATTTTCCCGCTTTCAAGATCACTACGCTGGCTCGTTGTTATTTCGATCTGATTTCCGGGTTTGTTCTTTACAGAGGCCAGGTTTGTTGACGTTTCAACAAGTCCTGGCATACGCGTACTCATCGCTAATACCCCATGAGGACAAGCATACAATGCATTGATCAATTTCGTTGAGAATGATCTGTTAAATACAGAAACAGGGGGATCAGTACTTTCGAGTAACAGTTCAATATTCGGCTCATTAAGCATCATTTCAACTTCAATATCGGATCTGAATATATTGAAATCAACAGTGATCTGTTCTTTCGCTGAGAGAGGAACCATAACTTCGGCTGATGATTCACGCGCAATGGCATTCCGGAGATTACCTCCATTATAACCGGCAATGTAAATTTCGTATCTCTGCATTAGCTGCCACAAAAAGCGATTTAATACCTTGATAGCATTACCCCTGTTTTTGTTAATATCATCCCCCGAATGACCACCTAACAGTCCCCGAACAGAAATTTTCACAGGAAAAAACCCATCCGGCGAAATAACAGGTTCATAATGAAGTGTCGCCACGGTATCAATTCCTCCGGCACACCCGATAAACAGTTCACCTTCATCTTCCGAATCAAGATTGATTAGCCCATCACCACTGAAAAACCCAGGTTCAAGGGCCTTGGCACCTGTAAGACCGGTTTCCTCATCTACGGTAAATAAGCACTCCAGTGGTCCATGATTAAGTTCTGTACCGGTCAGAATCGCAAGTTGAGCTGCAATTCCGATTCCGCAATCAGCACCCAGGGTTGTCCCTTCGGCGGTAACCCATTCGTCATCAATAAAAGGTTTGATGGGATCGGTTTCAAAATTGTGAACTGTACCCGAATTTTTTTCGCAAACCATATCCAGATGCGATTGTAACACCAGCGTTCGCCTTTTTTCCCTCCCCTTTGAAGCCGGTTTTGTAATCAGCACATTCCCTGCTGCATCTTTTTTAAATGGTAGATTATGCTCTGCGGCAAAGTCCATCAGAAATGCGATTATCTTTTCCTCTTTTTTGGAAGGACGCGGTATCTGGCAAATCGCTTCGAAATAACTCCAGACAGAGGCTGGTACCAGCCCGTTTAACTTATCCATATCTTATTATATTTATTTGAAATACAATCAATTAAAAACCAAAATTTCTTCAATTACCTTTTAACTAAAAGTATAACTTATTTCGCGATAAATCGGCATTGAATCATGGACAACAGCACATTTATTGAAATTTTGACCCGGACCATTTTGTTATTATGCAGAATTACATTTGAACTGTTATGATCATAAAATTAAATGCTATGTTTGCAAAATACTTAATAACCATGAATTTTACCAGGCCTCTTCGATTAATATCGCTAACTATAGCTTGTTTAATAAATACATAC
>Ga0136636_10000914_pt1 | contig 16451 bp, 11 predicted proteins | sample AntDrymUQ8522106_2_FD_104653 | JGI IMG/M metagenome (GOLD analysis project Ga0136636, IMG submission 104653) | Polar desert sand microbial communities from Dry Valleys, Antarctica - metaG UQ852 (21.06) | ecosystem: Environmental > Terrestrial > Soil > Desert | place: Antarctica: Dry Valley... | reverse complement strand
CCGCCGATGTGGTGCTGCTGGCGGGCGAAGACCCTGGCGCCGCCGCGCGGGCCCTGGCGGGCGAGGAGGGCGCGGCCATCGTGGTGCTCAGCGACGACAGCCGGCTGCCTGGCCTGCTGCGGGCGCTGCCATTGAGCGGCTGGGCGCTCGTGTCGCCCGACGCCGGCCCCGAGGAGCTGCGGGCCGCTGTGGGCGCCGCCGCCCAGGGCTTCGTGGCGGTGCCGCGCCAGCTTGCCGACCAGCTAGTCGCGCCGCGCCCCGTTATGCTAGATGCATCCACCGAGAGCCTGACCCCCCGCGAGTCGGAGGTGCTCACGCTGCTCAGCGAGGGCCTGCCGAACAAGCAGATCGCGCTGCGCCTCCAGATCAGCGAGCACACCGTGAAGTTTCATATCGCGTCGATCTTCGCCAAGCTCGGCGCCGCCTCGCGCACCGAGGCTGTGAGCATCGGCGCACGCCAGGGCCTGATTACACTGTAGGCTAGAGGCCTGTACCCTACAATGTGTCGTTCAGCCGGTAGCCCAGGTGCGGCTCGGTGAGCAGGTAGCTCGGGTGGGCAGGGTCTTGCTCCAGCTTGACGCGCAGCCGCCGGATCACGCCCTTGACGTAGTCGGTGGCGTCACCGTACTGCGGCCCCCAGACGCGCTGGAGCAGCTGCCGCGAGGTGACAACTCGCCCGACGTTCGCTGCCAGCTCCGCCAGCACCGCGTACTCGATCGGCGTGAGCGCCACAGGCTGCCCGGCGAGGGCAACCCGCCGCTGATCAGTGTCGATCTCCAGCTCCTGGCAGACCACCAGCCTGCTGGCGATGCGGTCGCCACGCCGCAGCACGGCGCGCACCCTTGCGAGCAGCTCGGTGAGGCGGAACGGCTTGACGAGGTAGTCGTCGGCACCGCTGTCGAGCACGCTCACAATATCGGCCTCGGCGCCCTTCACGCTCAGCACAATAATCGGGGTGGCGGCGCTCTGGCGGATGCGTCGGCAGACATCTAGCCCGCTCGCGCGCGGCATCACCAGATCGAGCAGCACCAGATGGGGCGCCGTGTAGTCGTAGGCTACCAGTGCCTCCTCGCCGTTGGCTGCCGTTACCACCTCGTAGGCGTGCGCCCGAAGCGCCGACTGGATCGCCGCGACGATGCCGGGGTCGTCGTCGGCCAGCAAGATACGCTGACCCGCGCTCACGGCGCACCTTGCATGGCAGGCAGCTCGTCGCGCTGCCCCTGGCCAAGCGGGGCCAGATCGAGCCCCTGGAGCGCCGCTAGATCCGGCGTCGCCAGGGGGAGCGCCACCCGGAAGACGCTGCCGCCCCCCGGCCGCTCGTCCACCCAGATGCGCCCGCCGTGGGCCGCGACGATCCCCTGGCAGAGCGCCAAACCCAGCCCGCTACCAGAGACCTGGGCGCGCCTGTCGCGCTCGAGCCGAAAGAAATGGTTGAAGATCTGGGCGCGATCAAGCAGCTCAATGCCCGGCCCGCGGTCGGCCACGTTGATCAACACCTGCTCGCCGGTGCAAAACGCCTCGACGCGGAGCGGCCCCTCGGGCGGGCCATACTTCTGCGCGTTCTCCAGCAGATTCCAAAGCACCTGGGTAGCCAGGGTCGGGTCGACATAGAGCAGCGGCAGGTCCGGTGAGATCGCGCGCTCGATCAGGCAGCCCTGGAAGCGCTGTCCGAACGCCGCGAGCACATCATCGAGCAAAGCGCCCGCCTCAACCCACTCGCGGTCGAGCGCCAAGGTGCCCGCCTCGATACAGGAGAGGTCGAGCAGCTGATCGACAAAGCGCCCAAGGCGGATCGCCTGACGGGCGATGTTCTGGAGCAGCCCCTCGGAGACAGTCAGCGGCACGGACTCCTCTTGGTCGAGCAGCCCCTCAACCGAGGCGCGGATCGCGGTGAGGGGCGAGCGCAGCTCGTGGGAGACCATGCCAAGAAAGGCGCTCTTGAGCCGGTCGGCCTCGCGCAGGGCCTCGTTCTCGCTTGCGGCCCGGCGCAGGTGGGCATTGCTCAGGGCCAGGCCAAGCTGCTGCGCGATCGTGGTAAAGAGCGTCAGCTCCTCACGGCTTACCTGACGGTGGCGCCGGCTGCCCACCACCAGAACGCCCATGCCCGTATTAATTAGCGTGAGCGGCACCAGCGCCAAGTCGCAGAAGCCAGTGGCCAGCAGCACGGCCGCCTCGTGCTCGGCCTCATGCTGACGGCAGAGCAGCAGAGCCTGGCCCGTAAGATCCACAGTCTCGACCAGATCGCGCAGCGATGGCGGCACCTCGCCAGCGCCACCCTCCCCAACGCTGTGGAAGCCCTGGGTGGCCACCGAGAGCAGCGGGGCGTCGGGCGCATCGCGCAGAAAGATCAGGCCTGCGTCGAGGTTGGTGATCTCGGCGATCTGGCGCAGCACTAGGTCGAGGTGGCGGCCCGGATCGAGCAGGGTGCTGAGAAACGCGGCCAGAGCGTTCAGGGCCTCGGTATGCACGGCGTACGAGCGTAGCGAGGTGAAGAGGCGGGCGTTCTCCAGGGCCGTGGCCGCGTGGGCGGCGAGGGTCAGGCCGAGCTGGACATCGTCTACCGCCCAGGGGCCAGGGGCGCGGCGCATGGCGACGATCAGGCCGAGCACGCCACGGGCTGTGGTAAGTGGAAACAGGGCGAGAGCTTCCAGGCCTGCCGTAGCCATAATCGACGCCAGCTCGGGCGGCAGGCTCGCCAGCTCGGGGAAGAGCGCCGGGGCGTTGCTCTCGCACCAGGGCGCAAGGGCTTCGCTCTGGAGCAGGGCCGCAACCGCGCGGCCGGCTCGCTCATCGCTAAGCGAGCGGGGCTGCCAGATGCGCGCGATCGGGCCATCGGGCCCGTCGAATAGTGCGGCGGCTGCGCATGGCAGCTCCAGGGCCGGGCCAACCTGGGCGGCCACCGTCTCCAGAGTCAGGGCCAGATCCAGGCTGGCGCTAATCGCCCCAATCGCCGCCGCCATGCGCTCGGCTGCGGCGGCGCGGCGCGTCGCCTTGCTCTCGATCAAGCGCTCTGCCGCAGCCGCCTGGTCGGGTAGCTCGTTCAGCGCGCCTGCGCCGCCGGCGGTAGCGGGCAGCACCACCCCGACAAAGCAGGTGGGCGTGGAGGAAGTGCGCAGGGCCGAGGCGTAGCCGCGCTGCACCTCCAGGGCGGCCACAGCGAGGAGCCCAGTGAGGAATGGCCGCACCATGCGATAGTCGCTGGTAATGTCGAGCACGCCCACAATCGAGCCATTCTCGGGGTGCGGGATGGGCGCCGCAGTGCAGGTGACATCCTGCCAGCCCGCGCAGTAGTGCTCGGCGGCCAGCAGCTGCACCACCCGGCGCGTGGCGAGCGCAATCCCGATCGCGTTGGTGCCGGCGGCGGCCTCGCTCCAGTTGCTGCCCAGTAGCAGGCCCTTGCGCGCCAGCCGCCGCCGCCACTCCAGGCTGCCGCCCAGCTCGATCAGGGTGCCCTCGGCGTCGCTGAGCGCCACCACGTAGCCCACATCGTTCAGGGTGGTGCTGAGCCGGGCCAGCACGGGGCGGGCGGCAAAGCGCAGCGCCGCGTTGCGCTCGCGCAGGTCGGCGAGCTGATGGTCGGCGGGGGCACCAAACTGCGCCAGGTTGCGCTCGGCATCCACCGCGAGGGCCAGGCAGCGCCGCCACGAGTCGCGGATCAGCGAGCGCGGCTGGGTCGCGCCGGTGGTGCCCGTGGCGAGAAAGGCCTCGCGCATCAGCGCCAGGCGCCGCGCCGTCTGCTCGATGTCGAGCGGCGAGGCCAGGGAGAGCGCCTGCGGTTGGGTTGGCTTGATCATCAGGCTCCCTCGATGGAGCAGCCTCGACGCCGGGGCAACTGACAAAAGATGGATGCGCCAGTTATAGCACAGTTCGCAATACGCCGTCTATCCAGGCGCCGTAATTTTCACCCGCTTTTCACCACAGCCTGCTACTGGCCCTGCTACCATAAGCTTGTCCCATCAGCCAACTATACAGTAGCGTTGCTCGCTTTTCTTCCCCAGCACGCCAGTGAAGCGTTGTGCGCAGATGCGCGCCTCCTTCCTGGCAGCGCCTCATGGTGGGCAGGCAGCGGCGATGTGGACAGCGGCAAGCGCCCTCAGGGCAACGAAGCAGAGGAGGATCTATGTACCGCACGACCGACGGCAGCGAGCTCTTCGTGGTCGACGCCCACACCCATCTCTGGGACGCCAGCCCGGAGAACCAGCTCAACAAGAATGGCCGGGGCTGGATCGACTGCTTCTACGCCTACCACAAGAATCTCTCGCCCCCCGACAAGGTCTGGACGATCGAGCACTACGAGAAGTACTCCGTGAACGACATGGCCCGCGACCTGTTCGCAGAGGGCTATGTGGACATGGCGATTCTCCAGACGACGAACCTGTTCGACTTCTACAAGACCGGCTTCAACCCGATCGAGCGCAACGCCAAGTTCAAGCAGGCCTACCCGGATCGGGTGATCCTCAACGGCTCGTTCGACCCGCGCCACGGCAACGACGGCCCGCTCGGCCTGAGCGCACTGCGCCGCGCCAAGCAGGAGTACGGCATCCAGGGCGTCAAGCTCTACACCGCCGAGTGGCACGGCAACTCCAAGGGCTGGAAGCTTACCGACCCCGAGGCACAGCCCTTCTTCGCCGAATGCGAGAAGCTGGGCATCAAGAATATCCACATCCACAAGGGCCCGACGATCTTCCCGCTCAACAAGGACGCCTTCGATGTGACCGACGTGGACGAGGTGGCCACGAACTATCAGGGCCTCACCTTCGTGATCGAGCACGTGGGCCTGCCGCGCCTGGAGGACTTCTGCTGGATCGCCACCCAGGAGACGAACGTCTGGGGCGGCCTGGCGGTGGCCATGCCCTTCATCCACTCGCGCCCCGGCTACTTTGCCGAGATCATGGCCAACCTGCTCTACTGGCTTGGCCCCGATAAGCTTACCTTCGCCAGCGATTACGCGCTGTGGACGCCCGGCTGGCTGATCGACAAGTTTATGGCCTTCGAGCTGCCCGACGAGGTGAAGGCCGAGTATGGCGTCGATCTGACCATGGAGGTGAAGGCGAAGATCCTTGGCCTGAACGCCGCCCGGCTCTACGGGATCGACGTGGACAAGAAGGCCGCGCAGCTGCGCGAGGCGCCCGTGTCGATCAGCGCCGACGACGTGAGCGAGGAGCGCGCGCGGCTCGAGCCGGCGATCTAAACAATGAGCAGCACACCTATTGCACCAACCCACGCCGCGCTCTACGCCGCCCTCGATCAGGTCTACGACCCGGAGCTGGACGCGCCGCTTACGCGGCTGGGCTTCATCGACGAGGTAGTCGTCGATGGCGGCCACGTGACGGTTCATTACACCGTGCCCACCTTCTTGTGCGCGCCGAACTTCGTCTACCTGATGTCGCACGACATCCGTAGCGAGCTGAGCCAGGTGCCGGGTGTGGCCGCCGTCACCGTGCTGGTGCGCAACAACTGCGCCGAGAGCGAGATCAACGCCGGGGTGAACGCCGGCAAATCCTTCGCCGACACCTTCCCCGACGAGACCGACGGGGAGGGCCTGGAGGCCCTGCGCCACACCTTCACGAGCAAGGGCTTCCTTGCGCGCCAGGATGTGCTGCTGCGCAGGCTGCGCCAGGCTGGGCTCGACGACGCGCGCAGCCTGATGCTGCGGCTCGCCGATCTGCTGGTGCTGGGCGACGACCTGTTCGTCCAGCATCTGCCAGGCGAGGCGCCGTTGCGCCTGCCGCTCGCCGCCCCAGATCTGGAGAAGTACCAGCACAAGCGGCGCAAGCTGGGGTTGGCGCAGGCGCCCGAGGCGCTGCTCTTCACCACCCTGGCCGGGCAGCCCCTGCACGAGGTCGACCTGGCCGACTACCTGCGGCGCTCGCGCTCGGCCCGCCTGAACATCGCCTTCAACACCACCTTGTGCGAGGGCATGCTGCGCACGCAATTCCGCCCAGAGCAGGCCCAGCGCCACGACAGCATCGGCGATTCCCTGCTGACACACGCGATCTAGGAGAGAGGCCATGAAAGCAGCGCGACTCTACGAGTACGACGAGCAGATGAACGTCGAGCTCAAGATCGAGACGCTCCCCGAGCCGAAGATCACCCGGCCCGGCGAGGTGATCATCAAGGTGGGCGCGGCCGGGCTCTGCCGCACCGACTTGCATATCATTGAGGGCGTCTGGAAGGATATTCAGGACCCACAGCGCACCCTGCTGCCCTATGTGCTGGGCCACGAGAACGCCGGCTGGGTGGAGGATGTGGGGCCGGGCGTCACCTCGGTGAAGGTGGGCGACGCGGTGATCTGCCACCCCCTGCGCAGCTGCGGCGTCTGCCTGGGCTGTCGGCGCGGCGAGGACATGTACTGCGAGAGCGCAAGCTTCCCCGGCCTGAACTGCGACGGCGGCTTCGCCAACTACCTGCTCACCAACGAGCGGGCGCTGATCAAGCTCAACCCGAACGTGGCCCCGGTGGATGTGGCGCCCCTGGCCGATGCGGGCATCACGGCCTACCGGGCGGCGAAGAAGGCGGCCAAGAAGCTCACGCCCGGCCAGTACTGCGTGATCCTCGGCGTGGGCGGGCTGGGCCATGTGGCGCTCCAGTCGATCCACGAGCTCTGTGGCGCTCGCACAATCGCGGTGGACCGCTCGGAGACGGCGCGCAAGCTGGCGAAGGATCTGGGCGCCCACTTCGTGCTCGACGGCGGCGACAACGTGGTGCAGGAGGTGCGCGAGCTGACGCGGGGCGGCGCGCACGCGGTGATCGACTTCGTGGGCGAGCTTGGGGCCGAGCAGGCCTCGTGGCAGATGCTGCGCCAGGGCGGCACGCACTATGTGATCGGCTACGGCGGTGTTGTGCAGGTGCCCACTGTCCACATGGTGATCAGCGAGATCGTGGTGGAGGGCAGCCTGGTGGGCAACTACCTGGAACTGGTGGAGCTGATGGAGCTGAACGCCGAGGGGCGCGTGAAGCTGCACGGCCAGAAGTACCGCCTCGACGAGATCAACAAGGCCCTCGACGACTTCAAGCATCGTCGCATCATCGGGCGCGGCGTGATCGTGCCGTGAGGGGGTTTTGGCCCTCACCCCCTCACCTCCTCTCCCTGAGCGGGCGAGGGGGCACCCAATCGTGGTAGGAAGCGATCTCCCCTCTCCCCTTGAGGGAGAGGGGCCGGGGGTGAGGGCCGCCTGCGGCTGTTGACACAACCGTTGCTGGAGGTACATGTGCTACTGCTCCAGCTCTTCGGCCCGCCTACCCTCCAGCCCACTGGCGCCAGCCTCAGCCCGTTCAAGAGCCGCAAGGCAGAGGCGCTGCTCTACTTCCTTGCGCTCACCCCTGGCCAGCACCGCCGCTCCTACCTCGCCAACCTGCTCTGGTCGGAGTGGTCGGAGGAGAAGGCGCTGGGCAACCTGCGCTACGCGCTCTGGAACCTGCGCCAGGTGCTGGACGAAGCGCTGGTGAGCAGCGACCGCCTGAGCATCAGCCTGCAGGCGGGCGGGCTGCTGCGCAGCGATGTGCAGAGCTTCCACGAGCTGCTGCGCGACACGCCTGGGCAGCCCGGCCCGCTCAGCCCCAACCAGGCCGCACGGCTTCAGCAAGCGATCGAGCTGTATCGCGGCGAGTTCCTGGCCGGCTTCGAGGTGGGCGAGGCGCCGCTCTTCCAGGAGTGGGCGAGCCAGCAGCGCGCGGCTTTCCACGACATGGCCGTGAGCAGCATGATCAGCCTGGAGGCCCACTACGCCAGCCACCACCACCTGCCAGAGGCGATCGCCACCACCCGGCGGCTGCTCGAGCTGGAGCCGTGGCGCGAGGCGGCGCACCGCCAGCTGATGCTTGCGCTCGCCCTGGCCGGTCGGCGCGACGCGGCGCTGAATCAGTACCAGCACTGCCGCCAGATCCTGGCCGCCGAGCTGAATCTGGAGCCTGAGCCCGAGACGACGGCGCTGATGGAGCGCATCCGCGCCGGGACACTCAAGCCGACGCCCGAGGCTGCGCCCGCCGCGCTGCTTGCGTCCGCCAACGCCCCGAGCATGCCGCTCTTCGGACGCCACGCCGAGCACGCCTGGCTGGTGGAGCGCTGGGGGCTGGCCTGCCGGGGCCAGAGCCGCCTGGCCCTGATCCGCGGCGAGGCCGGGGTGGGCAAGACGCGTCTGGCGGAAGAGATCTGCCGCGCCGTGACGGTGCAGGGCGGGCTGGTGCTACATGGCCGCTGCTACGAGTTTACCGGCCCCGTGCCCTACCAGCCGATCGCGGCAGCCTTGCAGCAGCTGATCCCGCACCTGAAGGCGCGGCGGCTGCCGCTCGGCGAGGCCTGGCTCGTAGAGCTGGCGCAGCTGCTGCCAGCCGTGCGCGAGCAGTACGCGGACCTCCCCAGCGCGCCGTCCACGGGCCAGAGCACTGATCGCTATCGGCTCTTTGAGGCGGTGAGCCACCTGCTTCAGACCGTGGCCCTGGCGCAGCCGACGCTGATCTTCCTCGACGATCTGCACTGGGCCGACGCCGACACGCTCGATCTGGTGGGCTACCTCATCCATCGGCTCACGGCAAGCCCGCTGCTGATTGTGGCCGCCTACAGGCCCGGCGAGGTGCTGAACGATCACGCCCTGGTGGCGCTGCAGCGACCCCTGCTGGCTTACGGCCATGGCGAGCTGCTGGAGCTTGGCGGGCTGCCGGTGGAGACGGTGCAGCAGCTGGCCCAGAGCCTCACGCCCGTGGCCGAGATCGACCGGCTCACTGGCTTTCTCTACCGCCTGAGCCAGGGCAATCCTTTTGTGCTGCTGGAGACCCTGAACGAGATGCAGGAGCGCGGCCTGCTCCAGCCTACCGCCGAGGGGCAGTGGGCGCTCACGGCAGGCCCCCTGGAGCAAGAAGAGCTGATCCCCGAGGAGGTTCAGACGAGGATCAGGCGCCGGGTGGCCCGCCTGACGCGCGAGCATCGCACCCTGCTCTCCCTGGCAGCGGTGATCGGCCGCCCCTTCGAGGCCAGGCTGCTCCAGGCCGCGAGCGGCGTCTCGCCCGAGGAGGTGCTTGCCTGCCTGGACGACCTGGTGACGCGCCACCTGATGAAAGAGCTTGGCTCGCAGGAGCTGCCCGGAACTCGTCCTGGCATGGCGCTTGCCCCCGCCGAGTGCCTGTACGATTTCAGCCACGACCTGATCCGCGCTGTGGTCTACGCCGATCTAAGCCAGGCCCGGCGCCAGATCCTGCACACGAAGCTCGGCGACGCTTTGGAGCAGGTCTACGCCGCCCAGGGCGAGCAGATGGTAGAGTGGCTAGCGCACCACTACCATCAGGGCTACCGCCCTCAGAAGGCGCTAAACTACCTCCAGCAGGCGGGCCAGCAGGCCCAAACGCTCTACGCGCTGCCGCTGGCCCTGGAGCGCTACCAGCAGGCGCTCTCGTACTGGGAGCGGCTCTACTCGCCGAACGACCCGGAGCTTACGCTTGCGACCAGGCGCCAGCGCTGGGAACTGCTGCTTGGCCAGGTTGAGGTGCGGCGCATGCTCGGCCAGATCCATACCCAGCAGCCTATCCTGGAGACGGTGCTAGAACTCCGTCCAAGTTATTTTGACGACCTTGTACCGGCGCGCTATAGCGCGCCCCTACGGGGCTTGATCCATCAGAATGACTTGGACAAACTACTAGACGAGGTGGTGCGCTGGGGCGATGCGCGCGACCGGCTGACGGTGATCGAGCAGCAGGTGGCGCGGCTAGAGCAGATGGCCGACCTGGATCAGCGCCGTGGCCTGGCCAGAGAGGGCCTGCGCCTGGCGCAAGCGGTGAACGCGCCCCTGGCCGAAGGCACCTTCCTTCAAGCTCTAGCCGACTGTGAGCGGGACATGGCCAACTTCGAGCAGGCCCTGACGCATTACGAGGCCGCGCTGATCAACTTCTCGCGGCTGGAGCATACCCGCCAGGCCGCCTTCTGCCTGATCGGCATCGGCAATATTCACCTGACGCACAACCGCTTCGCGCAGGCCCTCGCGCACTTTCGGCGCGCCGAGGGCTACGCCAGGGCCAAGGGCTACCAAGATGCGTTAATCTGGACCTTCAACGCCATGGCCCAGATGTACCTGTCGCTTGGCGATCTGGAAGAGGCCCAGCGCATCAGCCAGGAGGCGCTGGCGCTCTGTGAGCTGATCGGCTTCGACTCGGGCGCCTCCACCGGCCTGCTCATCCAGGGCTCCATCCACCTGCTGGATGGCCGGCTCGATCAGGCCCAGGCTCAGTTCGAGCGGGCCTGGAGCATCAATCAGGCCATGGGCCAGACCTTGCGCATGGCCGATGTGGAATGCTGCCTGGGCTACCTTGCGCTCCAGCGGTGCGCGCCGGAGCGTGCTCTGGGTTACTTCAAGCAGGCCGAGGCGCTCTGCGGCAACTTTTACTGTGGCCGCACCGTGGAGGCCCGCTCGCAGCGTGCGATCGCCCACCTGGCGCTCAGGCAGCTTAGCGAGGCGCTGCACTGCTCGCACCACGCCGTGATCTGGCTCAGCGGGCGCGAGCAGAATATGCACGCGCCGCAGCGCGTCTACTATAACCAGTACCAGGTACTCCTGGCCCAGGGCGAGATGGAGGAGGCCCAGGATGCGCTGGTGAAGGCCTACACGATTGTCCAGGCCCAGGCCCGTAACCTGGCCGCGATCTATGCGCCGACAGCGGACGTCGCACAGATCCAGGAGCGCTTCCTGACACGCCTGCCCTGGAACCGCGAGATTATGGCCGTCTGGGAGCGGCTGCCGCTCGCCTCCAGCGTCACCGTGCTGCGCTCGCTGCACAGCTACCCAGGGTGATGGGCAATAGCCGATAGCCGATAGCCGATGGCCGATAGGGTAATGGGCCGGAAATCGGCGTCATCTGTGGATACAATGCTCTATTTACAGCTCCCGCTCGACCACCACAAGCTCCAGCAGATCGCGGTAGCCAAGGCGGCGGTTGAGCGCACGCATGGCGGCGTTGTGAGTCTCGTTTTCGGCGAACAGCGCCACATAGTGGGCGGCCCGCGCATCGGCGATCAGTCGCAGCTTGAGGGCCAGCGCCAGCCCGCGCCGACGCATGCCTGGATCTACCGCCAAATAGGTTGTGCCGAGCTGCCCGGCGCCGACATTGGCGCTCAGCGCCAGGGCCACCGCCTCGTTCTGGGGGGTGAGCACGGCGTACGAGAAAGGCAGGGCCACCGCGTCGGGCTCAAGCATCTCCTGCGCCAGGCGCCGCGCGCTGTAGGGCACAAACGGCCAGGCCTGGGGCTGATCCGGCCGGGTGCTATTCCAGAGCGGCAGCAGGCGCTCGGCCAGGCTGTGGCGCGGCAGGCGATCCAGGGGCGTCAGGCGCAGGCCCTGCCCAGCGACAATCGCCTCGGGATCGTCCAGGCTTGTAGGCGCGGCGGCGAGGTCGAGCTGACAGCTGATCGAGCGGCCGATCGCGTGAAAGCCGCGCTGGAGGAGGAAGCGCATGTTCTCGCTCTGATTGGCATAGACCAGGGTGAAGAGCCGGGCGCCGCCGCGTGGGCGCAGCTCCTCGCCCAGAGCCCCCAGCGCATGGCCGCCGATTCCGCGCCGCCGGAAGGCGGGGAGCACCAGCAGCGTAAACGACCAGCGCTCTGGCGCGCCCTCGGCCACAGCATAGCCCGCATAGCCAACCAGCTCGCCCGCCAACTCAAGCGCCAGCACGTCGCCGGGCAGCCCGGCAAGCGGCGGGCGCCAGGTGTACCGCAGCGGCGCCGGCAGCTCCGCCAGGGCGGCATCGTCTCCACCCAGCGCGAGGACACGCCGGTACTCGCCCGGCCTCAGTGAGCGCATGCTTACGTTTGTCATAGAGAAGGAGCCAAAGCTTATGTCGATCCACCGCAAAGCGACGCTACCATGCCCACACTGCCGGGCCGAGGCCCAGGTGATCGTGCAACAGATTGTCGCCGCTCACGATCTGCTCGTCAAGGCCGCCTTTGTGCAGGGGCACAGCCACGCCGCGCGCTGCCCCCACTGCGGCGGCGTGATCGCCCAGACGATCCCGACGCTCTACTACGACCAGGCGCAAAGCCTCGCCTTTGTGTTTGTCCCCGGCGACCCGACGGCCAAGGCGGCGCAGGAGCGCACGATCAAGGAGCTGACCGCCGCCCTGCGCGGCAGCGTCCTGCCCGAGCAGCTCGCGCCCGCGCTGCTGCGACCCCGGCGCTTTGCCTCGCTCCCGGCCATGGTCAAGGCGGTGCTCGCGGCCGACGGCGTGAGCGCGGAGATGCTCCAGGCCCAGGTGGCGCGCGCCGAGCTGATCGCGACGCTGCTAGGCTCGCCCAGCGAGGAGGCGCTGCGGGAGCAGGCGCTGGCGCAGGCCGAGGCGCTCGACCCGGCCTTCTTCGAGCTGCTGACGGCGCACATGCAGGCCGCGCAGCTGGAGGGCGACCAGGAGCGCGCCCAGACGCTGCTCTCGTTGCGTACCTATCTGGGCCACCTCACGCCGCAGGCCACCCAGGCCATCGCCGAGATCGACGCAAAGCTGGGCCTGTCGGTGATCCAGAGCCGCGAGGCGCTGCTCGACCAGCTGCGGCGGGCCGACACCCAGGCGGAGCGCGCCGCCCTAGTTGCGAGCGGCCACGTCCTGCTCGACCCAAGCTTCTTCCAGCAGCTCGACGCCGCCGCCGAGGCGCAGCCAGAAACGGCCCAGGAGCTGCACGCCCTGCGCCGCGAGCTGCTTGAGCTAAAGGCCGCCCACACGGCGGAACACCAGGCCGCCCTGGACCGCGCGGCCGATCTCTTCAGGCAGGTTGTGCAGGCCGACACGCCCGACACGGCGCTGAAGCGCAACCTCGACAGCCTCGACGAGGCCTTCTTTGTGCTGCTGGGCGCCAACATCGAGCGCGCCCGACGCCAGGGCCAGCAGGAGCCAGCCCTTGCCATGGAGCAGATCGGCCGCCTCGCACGGACGCTGCTTCAGGAGCGGGCGGCGTAGAGCGCAGCAAGCTGTCGGACAGATAAACCACGAAGCTCACGAAGTCCACGAAGACCGTCCTACTGCGGTTTCCGCTTCGTGGGCTTCGTGGTTCAAACCCTATCGGCTATCGGCTATCGCCGATCAGCTCGTGCTGCTCATCCCCAGCCGCTCCGCGCCGCCGCCCCGCGTCGGCCCGGCGGTCGGGTCGTCGTACTCCGGCTTGTCGGCCACAAGCGCCTGGGTGGTGAGGATGAGGGCGGCCACCGAGCCGGCGTTCTGCAACGCGGTGTACGAGACCTTCACCGGATCGATGATGCCCGCCCCCACCATCTCGACCAGCTCGCCCGTCCAGGCGTTGAAGCCGACCCCGCGTGGTGCGGCGACGACGCGCTCCACCACAGCCTGCGGGTTATCGACGCCGCAGTTCTCGGCGATGCAGCGCAGCGGCTCGCTCAGCACGCGCCGCACGACCTTGGCGCCATCCTGCGCTCCGCCAGACAGCGTGGCGATCAGCGTATCGACCACGCCGATGCAGTTGATGTACGCCGTGCCGCCTCCGGCCACCACGCCCTCCTCAACGGCGGCGCGGGTGGCGTTGATGGCGTCCTCGATCAGCTGATCGCGCCGCTTCTGCTCCGAGGGCGTCAGTCCGCCCACGCGGATCACGGCGATCCCGCCCGAGAGCTTGGCCAGGCGCATCTCCAGCTTGTCGTGATCAACCATGACCTCGGTCTGCTCCAGCTGGCGCTGCACCTGGGTGCGTCGGCCGCGGATCTGCGCCGCGTCGCCCCCGCCGCCGCTGATCACGGTCTGATCAGGCGTTACGCGGATCTGCTGGGCGCGGCCCAGGTCGTCGATCTGCACCTGCTCGATCCTGGCCCCCAGCTCGCGGGCAAGCACCCGGCCGCCGGTCATGGTGGCGATATCCTCCAGCATGGCCTGGCGCCACTTGCCGTACTCGGGCGGGTTCACCGCCACCAACTGCGACCCGCCGCTCGTCTTGGTGGCGAGCAGGGTCGCCAGAGCGTCGGCGGAGACATCCTCGGCGATGATCAGCAGCGGGCGCCCCGCCTTGGTAGCCAGGGCGTGGAGGCTGCGAATCTCCTGCGGCGTCTGGATGCGCTGGTCGGTCAGCAGCAGCAACGGGCTGTCGAGCACCGCCTCCATCGTCTCCACGTCGGTCACCATGTGGTGCGAGAGGTAGGTGCGATCAAAGCCAAAGCCCTCCACCAGCTCCAGGGTGGTCTCGTTGCTCTGCGCGTACTCCACCGTGATGATCCCGTTCGCACCGACCTTGCGCACCGCCTCGCCCACCAGGCGCCCCAGAGCGGCGTCGTTCGCGGCGATCCTGGCGACGGCGGCGATGGCGTGATCGTCCTTCAGCGGCTGCGCCGCAACTTTCAAGGCCTTGACGACGACGGCGATGGCCTGCGCGATGCCCTCGACCACATCGATCGGGTTGGCCTTCTGCTTCACCACCGCGAAGCCCTGCTGGATCAGCGCATTGGCCAGCACCATCGCGGTGGTCGTGCCGTCGCCGGCCACCTCGTTGGTCTTCATCGAGACCTCGCGGGCCACCTGGGCGCCGATATTCTCAAACGGGTCTTCGAGCTCGATCTCCTGCACGATGCTCACCCCATCGCGTGAGACGATCGGCGTGCCCAGCGGCGTATCGATGATCGTGTTGCCGCCCTTCGGCCCCAGCGTCCCCTGCACCGTCCTGGCGAGCTTCTCGACGCCCCGGCCGAGGGCGGCCCGCGCTTCGGCCTGGAACAGCATGATCTTCGGCATAAAACTGTGCTCCTTTGCACAACAGCGCACCATCGCAACTCGGCGCTAGTGCGAGTCGCGATGGTGCGGGCGGGGCTTCTAGAAGATCGCTCCCTCAGTTCCTGCGAAGTCCGCGTGCAGCTCCACCGACTCATCCTGGATCAGCATGCGCCCGTAGTGGGTCGACATCTCGATCTGGAAGGTGTAGGGGTCCATCTCGCGGCCCAGCGCCTCGGAGATCTCCTTCATGTCGAAGATCAGCTTGCCCTTGCCGTCGATGCGGATCATCGCCGGGTAGTAGATCACCGTCACGTCGGGCTTTTTCTCCATGATCTTGGCGACGATGCGGCCCTCGACGCTGTCGTTCATAGTGACACCGCACTTGTCGGTGATAGTCTCCTCGAACACCAGATCCTTGAATGTGGTTACGGCGCTCACAGCTGTACCTCCTTCGGCAAGGCGACGTCGATCTGGGCTAGGGTGGCGTTCAGGCGCTGCTGGGCCCTGGTGTAGGCGGCAGAGAACTGCACGCGCTTTACCTGGGGCTGCGACCAGATCGGCTGCATCTGGTGGATGGCCTCCACGCAGAGCGGCACATACTTGGCAAGCCAGGCCTGCATCACGGCCTTGTTATGGTCGGCGTGGGTGGGATCGTGGGCCAGGATGTGGAAGAGCTCGATCGTGTTGGCCAGGTTGCGCTCGTAGTCGCCCTCGCCGGTGGCGATGATCGACGGGGTGACGTAGTCGCCGTGCATGGCGCCGCACTGCATCACGAAGCCGCTGCGGAATGGCTCCATCACCAGGGCCTCGTACACCACGTTGACCGCGAAATACTGCTCTAGGTGGTCGGTGGCTCCGCCGATTGTCTCGATGGCCTTGCGGGCGCCCTGCCAGGCCGGATCGTTCAGCCAGTGGTCCTTGCCGGCGTCCTCGTCCAGGGCGCCGTCGAGGTCAAGGCTCACCTCGGCCAGGTAGAGCAGGATGTCTTGGGCGAAGCGCAGCTTGTACGAGGAGTTGGTGAGGATGGAGTTATTGATCATCTGGCTGAGGCCATCGCGCTGGGCAACCAGCAGGATGCCGCCCAGGCCATGCTCGGGGTGCTTCAGGGCGCCCACATGATCCTGGAGGATCTTGACCCAGCCCTGATCGTACTGCTTCGCCGCGTCCTGGGCGCGCGCGCTAGTGGTGATGATCTTGATCGTCTCTTCGATCTCGCTCTGCCGCGCAAAGTGGTTGCGCTCGTGCTCCTCGTCCGGGGCGCGATACTCGTGCCAGTTCGAGCTCTTCAGAGCAGTGAGCGCCTTGTTGTAGGCCGGGTCGCCATTGGCGAACGAGATGATCCAGTCCTGGATCAGGTAGCGCTCTGGGTCGGGCTGCACATCGACGGTCACATCCTCGTACAGGGTGGCCTTGCGCCCTTTGGGGGTGTAGTAGTTGTACTGGCGGCTATCGGAGCCGGCAAACGTCGCCGAACCGGCAGCTCCGGATTGCTTGTCCATCTGAAGAGAACTCCTTCGTCGTTGGTACCGCATTGCCACGGCGCGGGGACTGCCTGCCTTTAGGCGGCAGGGGAAGCGCCGGGCTTGGCTTCCTGTTGCGGTTTTTCGCACTATGCGGTGCACGTGTTCTGTCGTTGCATACCGTCCGGCGTCAGTTTTCACGGAGCCCGCTCGCGGGATTCCTTTCCTGGCCTTCGGGCCAGGGCTGCGCCGATCACCACGGGGCGCAACAGGCCGGTTGGGGCAAGGGGAGCGGTAAGGCCCGCGACCGGT
>Ga0136636_10000913_pt1 | contig 16457 bp, 11 predicted proteins | sample AntDrymUQ8522106_2_FD_104653 | JGI IMG/M metagenome (GOLD analysis project Ga0136636, IMG submission 104653) | Polar desert sand microbial communities from Dry Valleys, Antarctica - metaG UQ852 (21.06) | ecosystem: Environmental > Terrestrial > Soil > Desert | place: Antarctica: Dry Valley... | reverse complement strand
GCTTATCTTCGACCTATTAATAGATTTACCTAACATTAAATATAATATCATGAAAGCGATCAACCTAAAATCGGCGTTGCTTATCGTTACTACTTTTTTCGTATTGGGATGCAGCAGTTTCAAAGGCTCGGCAAACGACACGACAGGCACGAACGGAGCCACAAATGGTAACGGAAAAGTCATAACGACAGGAGCTCACAATTACGATACAAAATAAAAAACCGGCATTATAGCCGGTTTCTTTTTAGTTCTTCTCTAGGGTTAGACTATCAGTGCCGCTACTTCCATTATCGGTCAATACGATCTTGGTGGCTGTGCTTGAAACAATATCCCAGTCATCGGAAATGTCTTCAAAATCTGCCGGTGCGCTGAAGAAAATATTGAAATCGACGTTGTTATTGGGCGTATCATCATCCGTTTTGAAGTTGGTGATTGTCCACGCGCCTGTAAAAGTTTCCACCCCATCACTGGCAGTCAGAACATTACCATTTGCGAATGTGAAATTGAAACCTGTAAAATGGTTCGTTTCGTCGTCTCCATTATCTCTGTAATCCGTTACGCGCCAAGTGCCGCTTTTCATGCCACTGACGATTGGTGTTACGTCTTGCAGAATTACCGGCGCCTTATCGTCATCTGATCCTCCGCATGATGACAGCATTGCCAAAGCGGCTAATGCGATTAATCCTTTTTTCATAAGTTATGTTTTTATTGGTCTATTGAAATCCTAATTTTAGTAAAAATAAATATTTTTTTGAGAAAGCGTCCAAAAAATTACATTCTTTCGGGAACATCGATTCCTAAAAGGATGAATGCCGATTTGATAATTTCGCTTACTTTCTTAGATAACTGGACGCGAAAAACTTTGTTGACCTGATTTTCTTCCCCTAAAATAGAAACCGACTGGTAGAAGGAATTATATTCTTTCACTAGTTCATACGTGTAATTGGCAATCAGAGCTGGACTGTGGCTTTGGGCCGCATGCTGAATGATGTCAGGATAGAGTTCCATTTGCTTTAGCATTTCTTTCTCCTTTTCATGAAGCTGGAGTTCGCCGCCTCCTATTGCGATTTGTGTATCAAAATCGGCTTTGCGCAAAATGGATTGGATTCTTGCGTAAGTATATTGTATGAAAGGTCCGGTGTTGCCTGTAAAATCGACTGATTCCTCGGGATTGAACAAGATACGTTTTTTTGGATCGACCTTTAGAATATAATATTTGAGCGCACCCAAACCGATCGTGTTGTACAATTTTGCTTTTTCGGCATCCGAATAACCTTCGAGTTTTCCGAGTTCTTCGGAGAGTGCTTTGGCGGTTTGTTCCATATCGGCAATCAGGTCGTCAGCATCGACAACAGTTCCTTCACGAGATTTCATTTTTCCCGAAGGAAGATCGACCATACCATACGAAAGATGGAACAGGTTTTTCGACCAATCAAAACCAAGTTTCTGAAGAATCAAAAATAGTACTTTAAAATGATAGTCCTGTTCATTTCCAACAGTATAGACCATTCCACCAACATCGGGAAAATCCTTAACACGCTGTATCGCAGTTCCGATGTCCTGCGTCATATAAACGGCTGTTCCATCTGATCGCAGGACAATTTTCCGATCCAAACCTTCGTCGGTAAGGTCAATCCATACTGAGCCATCAGGGTCTTTTTCAAAAACACCTTTCTCTAATCCGATCTGAACAACATCCTTACCCAGGAGGTAAGTATTGCTTTCGTAATAATAGGAATCGAAATCGACGCCAAGGTTTTTATACGTTTCTGCAAATCCCGAATACACCCATTGGTTCATCATTTCCCAAAGTTCGACTACTTTTTCGTTTCCGCCTTCCCATTCGAGTAACATCTTTTGCGCCTCGAGAATTATCGGCGCGTGTTTTTTGGCTTCTTCTTCCGATTTTCCTTCGGCAATCAGTTGCACGATTTGCTCTTTATATGCCTTGTCAAAAGCGACGTAATACTTCCCGACGAGTTTGTCTCCTTTTAAGTTTGCAGTTTGGGGCGTTTCGCCGTTGCCGAACTTTTCCCATGCCAGCATCGACTTACAGATATGAATGCCGCGGTCGTTAATGATTTGGGTCTTGTAGACTTTCTTTCCTGAAGCTTTGATAATTTCGGCAACAGAATAGCCCAACAAATTGTTGCGGACATGCCCCAGATGCAGTGGTTTATTGGTATTGGGCGATGAGTATTCAATCATAACCGCCTTTTCCTGTTCGGTAGCCGATACAAATCCGAATCGCGCATCATCTTTTATAATGTTGAAGAAATCCAGATAATATCCGTCGGAAATCACAATATTGAGAAAACCCGATACCACGTTGAAGCGGTCAACTTCGCGAACGTTTGTTACAAGGAATTCGCCGATTTTGTTGCCGAGTTCGACAGGGTTGCTTTTGATTAATTTCAAAAGTGGAAATAACACCATAGTGATATCGCCTTCGAACTCCTTGCGTGTCGCCTGAAACTCAACCTTTGCGACGTCAACGCTGAACAAGTTTGCGATCGCGGCGCGAATTTGCGGTGTCAGGATTTGCTGTAGTGACATATTAGATGTGATTTAAGTGCAAATATAGCTATTAGATAAGGAATTTGAAAGGGCAATCTTTTCGTGCATTTTTAGTCGCAGTTTTTTAATAAAACGCAACAAATGACAATATGCGAATATATTATTTGTAAGATTTTTATATGTTTTAAAATTAAAATTATGCATTTCGTCGATTTTTTTTGTATCTTATCGATATTTTATTCAATATTTGTAGTGTCAAAATTAAACTACTAGTTAGTAATAATTAGCCCTAAATTATTATGAAGAAAATTCTACTCATCCTTGCTTTGGCGACCGGCCTTGTCGGCCATACCCAAGCCATCACAGTTAGCACAAATACCTACACTGTGCCACAATTAGTAAATGCAGTCCTGATCAACTCACCCTGCGTATCGGCTGCAAATATTACTTCAAGAACCGGAATAGACTTTAATTCCTCTAACGGAATCGGGTTTTTCCAAAACAACAATCCCAATTTTCCTATGCAATCCGGTGTCATCATGAGTACCGGAAATGTATTGAACGCTATGGGTCCGAATACCACTGTTTTAAATGACGGTTCGTTAAGCTGGCCGGGCGATGCCAGCCTCGAAAGCACTTTGCTACAATCGGGTATCACAATGGCTTCTGTAAATGCTACGGTATTGGAATTCGACTTTACGCCGATTTCACCGACCTTCAGTTTTGATTTCCTATTTGCTTCTGAAGAGTACGGGAATTTCCAATGCCAATTTTCGGATGCATTTGCCTTTTTGCTGACCAATACAAATACCGGTGTAACTACCAACCTGGCGGTTGTTCCAAATACTAATCTTCCTATCTCTGTAGTTACGATCCGCGATTTTTTATATAACTCTTCTTGCCCTTCCGCAAATGCGCAATATTTTGGCAGTTACAACGGTGGATCGGCGGCGGCAGGTTCGGCGGTAAACTTTAACGGTCAGACGAAATTGATGAATGCTTCGGCGACGTTGGTTCCGAATACAACCTACCATATCAAATTGGTAATAGCCGACCGTCGTGACGAAAACTCCGATTCCGCTATTTTTATTTCTTCTGATACTTTTAATATCGGTCAGGATGTATTGGGTCAGGATGTGACATTGGCAAGTCCGAACGCGCCATGTTTTGGTGAAAATTTCGTTTTAAATTCAAACTTAAATCCGGCAGACTACATTTTTACATGGACGAAAAACGGACAGCCTATAGCGGGTGCAACCGGTTCTGCGCTTGCGGTTACTGATGCTGGAACGTATGCAATTACGTATCAAAATATTACAGGATCTTGCGTACCGGTAACCGATACCGTCAACATTTCGTATCAACCGCAAATCATTGCTGGAACACCGAACAATTTGTATAAGTGTGATATTGGAGCGGCTTCCTATACTTATGACCTTTCAGCAAATACAGCGGTTGTGAAGGCAGGAATGGATCCGGCGACAGTGGTGACTTATCACGCAACATCGGCATTGGCGGAAGCTGGAGGAACTGCTTTAAGTACTTCTTACACCAGCGCTGCCGGACAGACAATATATGTACGCATCAAAAACGCCAATAACAATTGTTATATTGTAAAGTCATTTCAGTTGCTGACTTCACCAGCGCCAATCGCAAATCAGCCGCCGAATATGACAAAATGTGCTACATCCGCATTCAACAATAGCGCTTTTCTATTGCCTCAGCAGACAACCGCTGTCCTCAACGGACAATCGGCATCGATCTATACAGTAACATATTATGCTACCGAAGCCAATGCCAATAGTGGCACGAGTCCGCTAACCACTTTTTACGCAACCAACAATACTACAGTGTTTGCCAGAGTGACGAGCATCTACGACAACAGCTGTTACAGCATTACAAGTTTTGTTTTGTTTATCAGTCCGTTGCCATTAGTTGACATAAAAGATCCTGTTGTAGTATGCGATCCTTACACGCTTCCGGCTGTCGTAAATGGCAATTATTTCACCGGCCCAAACGGAACAGGAACGGCGCTTTTTGCCGGAGATATCATTGACATAACCAAAACAATCTATATCTATAGCCAAGGAGCCGGTGGATGTAATGCAAACAGTAGCTTTATGATAACTATCCTTGACCCTTTAACTATGGGACCAGGAAGCGGAACACACTGCGGTAGTTTTACTTTGCCTGCATTGCAACATGGTAAGTATTACACAGGAACTAATGCGACCGGAACACAGCTTCAGCCAGGAACTGCAATCACAACTTCGCAAACCATACATATTTATTTCCAATCGACCGTTTCCCCATTTTGTGTATTGAATAACGGTTTCGATATCACGATCGTGCCGTCGGTCACAGTTGGAACATTCGCCGATGTTTTTGAATGTACTTCTTACACATTGCCAACTTTGGCAGTCGGAAATTATTACACACAGTCCAATGCGGGCGGTGCACAATTGTCGGCAGGCACTGCGATCACTGTATCTCAACCGATATACGTATATGCCACTTCACCAAACGACTGTACTTCTGAAACTTCCTTTGATGTATTTATCGGAATTGTTACGCCTGCAGATATTGCGCAATGCCAACCTTACACGTTACCTGCTTTGCCTATCGGTAACTATTATACCGGACCAACCGGAAGTGGACAGCAGATTCCATCCGGGACGGCGATTAATTTAACGCAGACCGTTTACATCTATGTGCCAAATACCAATACGAATTGTACGGACGATATACATTTTTCAATTAGTATCGCCCAACCGATTATTGATACCCTAGCGGATGTAATTACTTGCGACAACTATGTGCTTCCTGCATTGACCAGCGGCGAATACTTCACGGGCGTTAACGGAACGGGGACACAATTGTATGCCGGTAATACCATTTCGAACACACAAATCATCTATGTCTTTAAAAGAGGAAACGCGACTTGTTTCAACGAGGCAAGCTTTACAGTGTACATCAACCCTAAACCTGCAATTGATTCGAGATCTGACATCGATGTCTGCAATGCATACGAATTAACAGCACTGACATTAGGGAACTATTTTACCGGGCCAAACGGAACCGGCACAATGCTTCCTGCGGGCACTATTATTACGACCTCACAGCTAATTTATATCTATGCCGTTTCTCCGAACTCGCCCTTCTGTACCGCTGAGAACGGTTTTAACATCAAAATCTATTCGATAGAAGCCGATGCGCCAGCGAATGTGATTGCATGTGACAGTTATACGCTTCCTCCATTGACCATAGGAAATTACTTCATTGCGCCAAACGGACCTCACGGCGGCGAAGGCAACCTGATGCTTGCGGGAGATGTGATTACAACTTCACAAACGCTCTATGTATACACTGAATCGGGAGAAAGAATAAATTGTACGGATGACAATATTTTTACCATTACAATCAACAAAACACCTGTGGTTGCTCCCGTTGCGAATGTTTACGCTTGCGATTCTTATACGTTGCCAACTATTGCTATCGGAAACTATTTCACAGGACCGAACGGCACCGGAACGATGTTACAGGCAAATGCTGTACTGACAGCCAACCAAACCGTTTACATCTACGCTGAGACAGCAACAATACCAAATTGTTCTGCCGAAAAAAGCTTTACCGTGAACTTATTTCAAGTGGATACGCTTCCAAATGTAACTACTTGTGAAAACTTTACACTACCGGTATTGTCTGTAGGAAAATATTACACAGGCCCAACAGGTACCGGAACACAATTGTCTGCAGGCCAAATAATCAGCAGCTCACAAACCATCTATATCTACGCTGTTTCCCCATTCACGCCGATGTGCTATGACGAAAGCTCATTTACATTGACCATTATTGATACCCCGGTGGCTAATCCGGTAACCACTGCACAGACAACGGTTTGTGATGAAGACGGAACCAACGATGGCATCACGATTTTCAACCTATCACAACTTGACGCAACAGTGCTTGGAAGCCAGACGGGATCGGAATTTGTAATAACTTATTACGAAAGCCTTGGAAACGCTGAAGCCGGAGTTCAGGCTGTGACGTCAACGACCGCCGCGATAATTTATGTAAAAGTGGCCAACACATTGACCGCAAATTGCCATGATCTGATAAGCATTATGATCAAAGTGAACAAATTGCCTGAGCCAAAACCTGTTGGAGGTATCGTTTGCTACATCAGCGAAACCAAAGTGTTATTGAATCCGTTTACTATTGAAAGTGGCTTGAGTTCTACAATATATACTTTCCAATGGTTTAATGAAGACAATGTGATGATCGGAACCAATAGCTCTTACACCGCAGTTGCGCCCGGAAATTATACGGTCATAGCGACCAACATTGCCACAGGTTGTGCTTCTGAACCAACTTTAGTGAGCGTATTGCCATCTGAACCGGCAATTGTAAGTTACACTATCACTGACGATTTCTCAGACAACATGACTATTACTGTTGTAGCTGAAGGCGTAGGTGGTGATTACGAATACCAGCTTGACAACGGTGCGTTCCAAGACAGTCCGATATTCCAAAATGTAACTTCAGGTACGCACATCGTAACGGTAAGAGATAAAAATGGCTGCGGAACTTCCACTTCACAAGCGCTCGTAATCAACTACCCAAAATTCTTTACGCCAAACGGCGATGGTTACAATGACACATGGAATATTGTTGATTTAAAAGACAAACAAAAAACAGTGATATACATCTTTGACCGTTACGGAAAAATGTTGCGCGAAATCAGACCAGCAGGTCCGGGATGGGACGGAACTTTCAGTGGAGAAGTCATGCCTTCAACAGATTACTGGTTCACAGTGAGCTATGAGGAAGACGGAATGGCGAAAGAATTCAAATCGCACTTTGCAATGAAGAGGTAATAATTTTTGATTCACTGTAACAATATGGCGCAACGAGAGTCCTATTGGTTCATAATCAAAAACGCATTACTTAAATAATTATAAAAAATTAATTTAAATAATTGGGTTTTAAATTGAGTTTTAGTTAGCTAAAAGCCGAAGTGATCCACCTTCGGCTTTTTCATTATATCTATTTGAGTAAGTATAATTTACCACCTGATGATTGCGCTCGCCCAGGTAAAACCGCTACCAAACGCTGCGAGTACAACAAGGTCACCTTTTTCTATTTTCCCGAGTTCCCACGCTTCAGTAAGTGCAATCGGAATTGATGCTGCCGTAGTGTTGCCAAATTTCTGTATATTATTGAAAACCTGGTCGTCAGTCAATCCAAATTTCTTTTGGATAAATTGCGAAATCCTAAGATTTGCCTGATGTGGAATCAACATATTGATGTCGCTTACTTGCAGATTATTGGCCACAAGTCCTTCGTGAATCACTTCGCTAAAACGAACCACCGCATTTTTAAATACAAATTGTCCGTTCATGTACGGAAAGTAACTTTCATCATCGGGATTGTTCTCTGCGAGTATATCGGTTACCCAACGTCCGCCCATTCCCGGCGCCAGTACGGCCAGTTCCTTAGCATGCTCGCCTTCGGAATGCAAGTGTGTCGATAATATGCCGCTGCCCTCCTGCTCTTCCCTACTGATTACTGCTGCACCCGCGCCGTCCCCAAAAATAACGGAAACACTGCGACCGCGGTCGGTCATATCGAGCCCGATAGATTGCAATTCAGAACCTACGATGAGGATGTTTTTATACATGCCTGTTTTGATGTATTGATCGGCAATCGACAATGCATAAACGAAACCTGAACATTGGTTGCGGATATCAAGTGCACCAATTGTAGGAAGTCCGAGTTCTTTTTGGAGCATCACTCCCGGCCCCGGAAAATAGTAATCGGGTGATATTGTCGCAAAAACAATAAAATCAATCGCATCTTTATCAATACCCGAACGCTCGATGGCAATCTTCGCAGCTTTGATTCCCATTGTCGTTGTGGTTTCGCCACTTCCTTTGACTACATGCCTGCGCTGCTGAATTCCAGTTCGTTCCTGTATCCATTCGTCATTCGTATCCATAATTTTCGACAAATCGTCGTTGGTCACTATGTTTTCAGGGACAAAATAACCGAGTCCCGATATTTTGGAATGGTACATCATAATATTTGGATATTCATTTAAAAATCAATAGCAAATTTAAACATTCAACAATAGGCTGCTCACAAGTTTAGCACAATTTTTACCTATTGTCAATCGGTCATGGTGAGATAAAAGCCAGCTATCTGCTATTAAAAGTAACTGGCGTGTTTACGGCAGATTTATTTTACAAATTTTATCGTCTGCCTTCCTGTATTGGTATGGATGCTCACAAAGTAAACGCCCGGCGCATACGGAAAATCATACGAGTAATACTGTGTGGAACCGATACTGATGTCTGATGTCTGCAGTTCTTTGACCAATCTTCCTGCGGTGTCATACAATTCCATTCTGAGGTGATCGCTTTCGGCAAATTCGATTTTAATATGCAATTTGTCCTTTACCGGATTAGGCTCTATTGAAGCTTTCAACGGTTGACGTGCCGGATCTTGAAAGCCTGAAGTCGTGAGATTGTCTTCACTAAATTTATAGATTCGGCTTCCGGCCGCATAGGCCAAATGGTCATTGACTATGAAAATTCTATTGAGATTATTTCCAACACCGGTATCGGTCCAGGTATTGCCTCCATCGGTAGTTTCATAAAAACCGGTTGTTTGTCCGCCCATCCAGCCGTGTGTTTCGCTAACAAATCCAACTGCCTGAATGATACTTTCAGGTGCGTTTCTGGTAATCCACGTTACACCGTTGTCCAGTGACCGGATGAATTTTCCCGGATTTTCAGCAACGCCTTCTACCGATCCGAAGATCGCGTCGGGATTGGAAAACAATACCTGTAATTTCCAAACATATTCCCCGACGACATTTGAGTTGTAAATAGAAGTCCATGTTATTCCGCCGTCTGTGGTTTTTAAAATGACGCCGCCGTTATCATCATTTCCGGCAACGTAACCTATATTCTCATCAACAAACAGAATTTCGACAAGCGCATTGGCGTAAGCACTCATGTTGGTGTATTGCCATGTGACGCCACTGTCGGTAGATTTAATCAGGAAAGCCGGTGTATAATAGGCACCGCAGCCATAAACCGTTGAAGTTCCGACCGCATCAATGCCACAAACTGATTGGGTATTATTTCCAAATGCCGTTAATACGGTCCAATTTTGTCCGCCGTCAACCGTCTTCAAAAATTTATTATTGAGTGTTCCGACAAATCCGATATTTTCATCGAGGAATTCTACGCTTCTAAAGTAATGACTTCCTGGCAAAGTGGTTGAAAACTCGGAAAGTTGTAATGTCCAATTAGCGCCGCCATCGATCGTTTTGTAAACTTCAGCATAGGCTCCGTTAGCCGCCCATCCAACGTTTTCATTGAGAAAAAACACATCATCAAATCGCTGGTTATTTGGGTTGTCAATAAATGCTGTTAAAGGACGCCATTGCAATTGTGCTGAAATTGAAACGGAAAACAGCAAAATCAGGTAAAAGATTTTTTTCATGATCGAATTTGTTAAAGACTGCTAATTTAGAAATACTTTGATACAAATCGGAGGGCGTGCTATTCTTTTCTAAAGGCCGTTTTTCAAAGCCAAGTGAAATATGCTATTTTCAGAGAGTTCTGATTGATGTTCGAAAAATAGAAGTCCGTCGTCGTAAAAAGCTTCAATCAAATAGTAGCTGCCCCGGAAATAAGAGTGCTTGACCACCACGCGCAACTTGCCATCGTTCACGACCTGTAGTTGATGTGGATAAACCAGAACCGTGGAATCTAAAGCGATATCCTTTTCAAAATAATGGCCGGGAATTTCATTGACATCTCCAAAAAATGAAGCCACGTACTTATTGACTGGACATTTGTAAACTGCTCTGGGGTCGCCGCTTTCGACAATCGCTCCTTCTTTCATAATGAGGACTTCGTCAGCAAAAGACAAAACATCAGTACTGTCGTGCGTAGCGACAACACAAGTAATCTTCTTCTCTTTTAACCAGGCAAATAATTTCCTACTCAGTGTTTTTCTTCTAAAATTGTCGATATGACTAAAAGGTTCATCAAGCAGCAAAACTTTAGGTTCGAGTGCGAAAACGCGCGCAATTGCAACACGTTGCATTTGTCCGCCCGACAAATGCTGGGCTTTTACATGAGCGAAATCATTCATTTCGACTAATTCAAGCAATTCACCGATTCGCGCATTTTTATTTGCTTTATTTGCGTTAGATAAAAACTTGCCCACATTTTCAGCAACGGTAACATAAGGCATAAGGTCGAAATCCTGCGCCAGATATTTGATGTAGTCTTCACCAGGGATAAGGTTATATTTCGGACCCAATATTGGTTTTTCCGCGAAGCTGATATCACCAGCATCCAAATCATACATTCCATAGATTAATTTGAGCAACGTACTTTTGCCGCAGCCACTTTCCCCAATAACAGCGAGTACTTTTCCTTTCTCAACGGAGAAATTCAACTGTTTAATCGTCGGTCTCCTATTGTACGAAAAGGAGATGTTATCAATGTTTAGCATAAGAATATTTGTACAAATTTGAATATTTAAATTTAAAGCTGCAAAAAAAACCAACACTATAACGTTTTCGTAAGTGTTTAACTTCCTGAACCGTAATTTTTTATACAGAAGGTATTGATTTTTTTTGAATTAGAACTAATTTTGTTGCGCATAGCATGCACAAATACCACTATGATAATACGAAGTTATTTATATCTGTTCTTGTTCTTAAGTCTTACCGTTGTCAATGCGCAAGTCGGGGTTGGCACGACCAGTCCCAATGCCACTCTTGATATCCGGTCGAGCAATCAGGCCGTTCCGGCAAACACTGATGGTATGCTAATTCCCAAAATCGACACTTTTCCAATCATCAATCCGACCGCTTTGCAACAAGGCATGCTCGTTTTCCTGACCACAGCTGCGGGAGCGAACCAGCCCGGTTTTTATTATTGGAACAACCCGACGACAAGTTGGATAGGGGTTGGAAGCACATTGACGAACAATTGGAGCCTGACAGGAAACACCGCAACTTCATCGGGGACAAATTTTATAGGAACAACTGACGACGTTGATCTTACCTTCAAAAGGTTCGGAATAAAATCAGGTTTTATCGGAAATCCAAATACGGCAACGGGTAACATGAATACTTCATTCGGAGCCAACTCTTTGTTGAATCCAGGCGCGACGGGAATTCGAAATGTAGCAATTGGGACGAATGTCATGCCCTCAATTACAACAGGAAATCGCAATGTTTCTATCGGCGACCAGTCAATGTTTTTAAACACCACCGGCACCGAAAACACTGTCATTGGTGTTGGAGCAATGTATTCCAGCGCCTTTGGTGTCTGCAACGTTGCCATTGGAAGAAATGCGTTAACGAATACCAACGGACTGTCGGGCACACAAGGCTCTAACAATACCGGAATTGGTTATGTTTCATTGCGCACCAATACTATCGGTGCTTATAATTCTGCGTTGGGACGTGAGTCACTTTTTACTAACTTATCCGGAAATTACAATGTGGGAGTCGGCTATCAGTCGGGTTTCACCAATTCAACAGGCAGCAACAATGTTTTTCTTGGAACCCAGGCCGGCTACAATGAAACAGGAAGCAGCAAACTATATATTGAAAGTTCGAACGCCGATGCAACTACTGCGTTGGTTTATGGAGAATTTGCCTCGTCACCTAAAGTGTTGCGTACAAACAGCCAATTCCAGATTGGCGATCCGGCAGGAACCGGGTACAAATTCCCGACTGCGAGAGGCACTGCGAACCAAGTACTACAAACCGATGGAACCGGCACTCTTACGTGGACAAACGGTGTAAATAAACTGTCGACAGTACGCGTCAATCTAGGTGCTAATCAATCTATTGCGCCCACTGGTTGGCAAAAATTATCTTTTGACGGTGTGGTGTTCGATACGAATACAGAATTCGATACGACCCAAAACAGATTTGTCGCTGCAAACGCTGGCTATTATAGGATTACTGCAGGTTATCATACCGACAATCAACCCAATACCAGTTTTTATTCCATTGGCGTAAGGGTCAACGGGGTTTTTTATCAGGAAACTTCTTCCAAACATTATGGAGCTGATATCGTTTCAAGACAAATCAGTTGCATTGTAAAACTAAATGCTACCGACTTTGTGGAGATTTTTGAAAACAATACACAAGGCTCGGTTATTATCGACGGTTATTCGGGTAAAACTTATTTCGAGATCGAACAAATCAGGGGCTTGTAAAAAAAAAGCTGCCCCAATTTGGAACAGCCGTTTTATACTTATCGCTTAAATCTTATTTTCCGTCCTGCGCGTCTTTGATCATTTTATCATTTGCGGTAATAGCAAATTCTACACGGCGATTCTGACTTCTTCCTTCTGGTGTTTCATTGGTCGCGACCGGGTCGTTTATTCCCAACCCTGTTGTGGTGAATCTTGAAGAAACTAGCCCTTTGCCCGCCAAATAACCTTTCACAGACGAAGCTCTTTCTCCCGATAATGTCATATTGTATTCAGGTGTTCCAGTACTGTCTGTATAACCATAAATGGTAATATTCGTGTCGGGATACTCATTGAAAACTTTTACCAATTTATCGAGATTCGCTTTAGCACCTGTAGTCAAAGAAGATTTATTGGTATTAAATCGGACGGAATTTTCACCCAAAACCAATTTAATTCCCTCGCCTACACGAACCACTTCAGCGCCTGGAAGTGCGTTGTCGATTTCGCGCGCCTGTTTGTCCATTTTGTTTCCAATGACCCCACCGGCTACTCCACCTACGACTCCGCCTAGCACAGCACCTAAAGCGCCATTCCCTCCTTTTCCTATATTATTTCCCAGAACACCGCCGATCACAGCGCCACCTACGGCTCCAATTCCAACGCCTCTTTGGGTGTTATTTGTATTTTTCACCGCTTCACAACTCGTGAAAACCGACCCTGATATTAAGACTAATCCGATGATTATTACTGAAACTTTTTTCATGACTGTATTTTATTAATTAATTTAATTTCTGAAATTGATAGACTACGTTGGTGATTTTTCCGCCCACGTCAATCTTATCGATCAGTTGGAAGGAGTTTTCAGTTTGGTTGGCCAATGACATCACATAACCGTCTCTAACTTTTTTTGCTTTGAGATCTGCATTCAAAACTTTCAGAACAAATTGCCCGTCGTTATTTACGAACCATCTGATCGGTGAATTAAATGAAGGGCAACTGGATTTGGTCAACGCCATCTCACCTTTGTCGTTATTTGAAACGAATTTCCAGGTACTGCCAACAAAACACTGCGAATCTGCCAAATCAAATGAATTGACTTTGATATAATCCGATCCCGGATATTCTACCGAAGTAATAGCCCAGTTTCCTTTGATCGCTGTCTGGGATTTTCTGTCGACTTTCGTATTGGTCGCTGACGTCGATTTACAAGATACAAACAGTACCGCAAATGCAATTAATAAAAATACTCTTTTCATCTGTTTAAAGTGGTTTAAAATTATTAAGCACAAAGATACCGCGCAAGCTGTTAAAATTGTTTTAAAATTTAAGAAAATGCTATCAAGATTTCTTGTTTGCGCCAATTTGTCACTTTATGGTAATTGGTATCTTATTTGAAAAAAAGGATTTTCGAAAAAATAAACTTAAATACAAATCAATTATGACAACAGGAAAAATTAATGTTTCAGTTGAAAACATCTTTCCCCTAATCAAAAAGTTTTTATATAGCGACCACGAGATTTTCTTACGTGAGTTGGTTTCAAATGCGACCGATGCAACGCCTAAATTAAAGCACCTTACGAGTATTGGCGAGGCAAAAGTAGAGTATGGCAATCCGATAATCGAAATCAAAATCGATAAGGATGCTAAGAAATTACATATCATCGATCAAGGTCTTGGTATGACTTCCGAAGAAGTTGAAAAGTACATCAACCAAGTGGCTTTTTCGGGCGCCGAGGAATTTCTTGATAAGTATAAAGATTCTGCCAAAGACTCAGGAATCATTGGCCATTTTGGTCTCGGATTTTATTCCGCATTTATGGTTGCCGAAAAAGTAGAGATCATTACCAAATCTTATACAGATGAGCCCGCAGCACATTGGACTTGCGATGGCAGCCCCGAGTTTACATTGGAACCGTCTGACAAAACCACACGCGGGACCGAAATCGTCCTCCACATCGCCGAAGATTCACTCGAGTTTTTGGAAGAATCGAAAATCAAAAGCTTGCTCAACAAATACAACAAGTTCATGCCGGTGCCGATCAAATTCGGTACGCGTAAAGAAACTTTACCAAAGGCGGATGATGCTGCGGAAGATGCAAAACCTGAAGAAATTGAAGTCGACAATATCATCAATAATCCGAACCCGGCGTGGACAAAGACTCCAACCGAACTGACTGACGATGACTATAAAAGTTTCTACCACGAACTCTATCCAATGCAGTTTGAGGAACCTTTATTCAATATTCACCTCAACGTTGATTATCCATTCAACTTGACGGGGATTTTGTATTTTCCGAAATTGGGCAGCGATATGCAAATCCAAAAAGACAAAATTCAGTTGTATCAAAATCAGGTTTATGTAACCGATAATGTGGAAGGTATTGTTCCCGAATTCCTCACCATGCTCAAAGGTGTGATCGATTCACCTGATATTCCGCTCAACGTATCGCGTTCGTACCTTCAGGCTGATGGCGCGGTGAAAAAAATCTCGAATTACATCACCAGAAAAGTAGCCGATAAACTCAAATCATTATTTACCGAAAACCGTGAAGACTTTGAGAAAAAATGGAACGACATCAAGATTGTCCTAGAATACGGAATGCTTTCGGAAGATAAATTCTATGAAAAATCCGCAGCATTTGTGTTATATCCCACTGTCGATGGGAAATATTTTACTTTGGAAGAACTCAAAGAAAATCTTAAAGAAAAGCAAACCGACAAAGATGGGAAACTCGTTGTCTTATACGCTGGAAATAAAGATGCACAACACGCTTTTATCGAAACTGCGCAGGAAAAAGGCTATGAAGTATTATTGCTCGATTCGCCAATCATTTCACACCTGATTCAAAAATTGGAATCGGATAACAGCGATCTTACATTTGTACGGGTCGATTCAGACCATATCGACAACCTGATTAAAAAGGACGAAAATGCTATTTCGAAATTATCAGATCAAGAAAAAGAAAGTTTAAAAACTGTTCTTGAAGGTATTGTGCCTCAACCGACTTACGCTGTAAAGTTAGAAGCGATGGACAGCAATGCATCGCCGTTTATAATTACGCAACCGGAATTCATGCGTCGTATGAAAGAGATGAGTCAAAGCGGCGGTGGCGGTATGTTTGGAATGGGCAACTTACCTGAAATGTACAATTTGGTGGTCAACACCAATTCTGAATTGGCATCCAATATTCTATCCACTGATGATAAATCTGCTCAAGAAAACCTTGTTAAACAGGCGTTGGATTTAGCCAAATTGTCACAGAATCTGCTCAAAGGTGAAGAACTGACCGCATTCGTAAAGCGAAGTTTCGAACTGATCAAGTAATTCAAAAATATCCAAAAAAAACCTGCAAGATATTGCAGGTTTTTTTATCTTTTTAAGGCAAAGTGTGCTTTAAATTCCTTCGCGTTTCCATATTTGTCGCGATACAGCAACTTGAACCAATAGTCAGTACTCGGCAATTCTATTCCGTTATAAGTACCATCCCATCCAATACCGTATGGAGAAATCTGTTTGACAAGTTTCCCATAGCGATCGAAAATATAAATTTCCGCTTGCTGCTCAGGTAGTAACCCCTCTACGTTCCAAGTGTCATGATAACCGTCGCTGTTCGGAGTAAAAAACTTTGGATAATTCATCGCGGTCACTCGCAATTCAAAATTGTTGCAACCCAATTTATCTCTTACGCGAATCGTGTAAT
>Ga0136636_10000912_pt1 | contig 16462 bp, 17 predicted proteins | sample AntDrymUQ8522106_2_FD_104653 | JGI IMG/M metagenome (GOLD analysis project Ga0136636, IMG submission 104653) | Polar desert sand microbial communities from Dry Valleys, Antarctica - metaG UQ852 (21.06) | ecosystem: Environmental > Terrestrial > Soil > Desert | place: Antarctica: Dry Valley... | reverse complement strand
TGTCCGTCCAGAGCATCAGCAATTCACGTCCGAATGCCATGGGTGCCACAAAGCTGAAGGACTCCAGGGTGCGTGTGTTGGTGGCGAAATAAACCATTTACATGGTCTCGGAGTTTTCACCAAAACCGACATGACCGGTCAGGTACCACGCGGCGACCACCAGCAAACCCAGCACCACTGAACCGACAAGTTGCATCAGATTGCCGCGAAAACGTTTGTCTTTCAAGACAAATGCCAAGATGCCAAAACTCACCACCGCCAAAATGAGCAAAGCTGATTTGTCTGCAAGGCCGGTGAGTTTGGCCAGTATTTGCGGCAAAGTCTGGCCAGCCAACCCCCAGGCCGACAAATCGAGCAATCGTCATACCAATCCCAAAAGACACGCCACCCACCACCAGAGACAACCACGGCAAACTGGGCCGGACATAAATTGACTTTGACAAGTCAATCAAGCCAAAGTAGTAAAGCAGGTTGGTGCCGATCATGGCCACGGCGATGGCCAGCAACCACATACGAATGCGGCCCCAGTGCGCCATGTTCACCACATCCGGGATCGCGCCCATGGTGCAAAAATTGGTCTTGTTGGCCACCACCCTAAAAATGAACGCCAGGACAAAACCGCCCCAGACGACCATGCTGGCCGGATTCATTGCGTCAGTCATCGGACAACTCCTGAGGTCAGGTTCCGTCAGTTGCCCGCGCTACTGGCACTTGCCAGACGAGACATCGTGCTGCGTATGGCCTCAGGTGCATTGATGATGCCCATGAATTTCCCCATACTTAAAGCTGGCCAAGCCAATGCGATGCGGTAGCGGGCATAAAGCGCATACACCTTGTTGTCCACGATGAACAACTCATAGGGCAAGGCGGCAGGAAAATCAGCACCAATTTTGTTCACCCACCAGCCCTCTCCGTCGCTGCTGCTGTTCATCGCAACTCCGAAGACCGCCATCTTTTGCTCGGGCATCACTACTTCATAAACACGCTGGGTATCGCCCAAACCCTTACCCAGGTTGGCCTGGACAGCTTTCAGCGCGTCCTCGAAACTGGCATGGCTGGCGAGTTCAGTGTTGGCAGAGTCAAAGCGCTCCATGCCAAACATGTAACGGTAGTCGGCCAGTGCGGCCTGAGGCACATCACCACCAAAACCATCCCCCTCACCCAAGGCCTTCACCAGACGCTGCTGCACCGATTTGACGGCCGCCTCGGCACCAGAAAACTGACCCCGCAAGTAAGCCCGGCACCAGTAGTCTGGGTTCATGTAAGACACACTGCCGTCCCCGCTGACGCCCACGCGGATACCGGCACCAATGATGCTGCGACCGGGACCTGCTGAGCGAATTGCCATCAGCAGTGCAGGGTCAGCCACCACCACGCTGGCTTGCCCTGCAATACCTTTCGGCATGTGGCGGCCAAGCAGAGTAAAACCTTCAGCCTGGAGTTTTTTCTCGACCTGAGCCAATTGGGCCGGCAGATCGGCAGCAGCCACTTTGCCAGCATGCATGTAGGGGGCGAGCGCCAGACTGAGTTGTGACGCGCACAGCAGGGCCAAACCCACAAGGTACTGCTTCATGGCAATTTAAATGAACAGGCAAACATCAGACTCACCCGCAAACTTCATGAAGGTGGCCGCCCCGCCGTATTCCACATCCTTGATGAACTCGCTGGTTTCAAACTCAAACAAATCCACCGTCATCTGGCAGGCCACAAACTTGACGTCGGACTCCAGACAAATGTCGCGCAACTCTTGCAGCGACGCCACGCCTTTGGACTTCATCTTGTTTTTCATCATCATCGTCGCCATCGACTCCATGCCTGGCAGCATCTGTACCATCACCGGCATCGGAACCGGCATCGGCATGGCGGGATTGGCCAAGGGGCTGATCTTGATGCAGTCAAGGTCTTTGCGCAGCAATTGCAACCCGTAAAACGTGAAAAATATCTGCACATCCCAGCCCAGCGCGGCAGCGGTAGAGGCCAGAATGAACGGCGGGTAGGCCATGTCCAGCGTACCCTTGGTGGCGATCAAGGCCATTTTTTTGGTTGCCATGCGTGAGCTCCAAATGAAAGTAAGAGACGAAGCTGGCGATCAGGCTTTCTTGAGAAAAAACACGAATTTGTTGTTTTCACTGCCCTGCTCCAGCAAGGTATTGCCAGTCTGCTCAGCAAATGCAGCCATGTCGCACACCGACCCAGGGTCGGTCGAGACCACGCGCAACACCTGACCGGACGTCATGTCGGCGAGCGCTTTTTTGGTTCTGACAATGGGCAGCGGGCAAGATAGGCCAGAGGCGTCAAACTCTTTATTGAATTCCATGGGGTGTCTCCTAAAGTTGAAGGCGTTGTGCCAAAAAATCTGTCCTGTAAGCAAAGCCAATACTCAGCAAGGATTTGCTCTAGCGGCTAACGTATTTTTGTTGACGCAGGTACCAGCGTCTATTACCGCGACGGGTTGGGATGAGGTAGCCCATATGGGCTATGCCCACCAGAATCCGTCAGTTCGGCGTGTTTGATGTCTTGTTTGCAATTTCGACGCACACCGCTTCGCAGATTGACACAATGCGTTGGTCAATGACACGGTAGAAAATCTGCACACCTTCGCGGCGCTTGCCCAGGATGCCGGCCTGGTACAAGGTATTGAGGTGCTGCGACATGTTTGGCTGGGTGGTGTTGACCTGTGTGAGCAGATAGCTCACGTTTTTCTCACCGTCGCGTAGACAATTGATGATCCTGAGCCGCATGGGTGCGGACATCACGCGAAACAAGTCCGCTGCTGTCTCAAATGTCTCATCTGTCTTCATCATTTTGTGGGAATCTGTGGGCAACGATTGAAGTGGCATGACAGTGTGTCCTCGGGAACAGTTGGTTTCAAACAATTTCGCATGAAACGGCATGCCTGGCGGTGCAGCCACATACCAGGCAAAGTACTGCGGTCAATTTTACGTTCAGCCATTGCGCTGACGCAGCGTTCGACTGAGCATGATCACCGGAATCAATCCCACCAGCACCAGTGCCAGAGAGGGTAGCGCCGCCTCGCCCAGACGCTCGTCACGCGCCAACTGGTAAGCCACCACGGCCAGTGTGTCACTGTTAAAAGGCCGCAGCACCAAGGTGGCAGGCAGTTCCTTCATCACGTCCACAAACACCAGCAACAAGGCCGCAGCGGTCGAGCGCTTCAGCAGGGGCCAGTGCACACGCGCCAGCAGCCCCCAGTCACTGCTGCCCAGCATGCGTGCCGAGTCGTCAAAACTGGCTGGAATGCGCGCATAACCACTTTGCACCGACTGCAGGGCCACCGCACAAAAGCGCACCAGGTAAGCCCAGACCAGACCCAACACGGTGGCGGTCATGAGGTAACCCACACCACTTTCGGGCCACTTGGCCTGTGCCCAACCAACGGGCAGCAACAAGCCAACCACAATCACAGCCCCAGGCACGGCATAGCCCAGCCCGGCCAGTTGCACCGCCCAGCGCGTGGGCGCGTCGGCCCTGCGACGCAGGCTGAAGGCCAGGGCAAACGCCAGCGCCACTGCAAGCGTCGCACTGAGCAAGCCCAATCGCACGCTGTTGAAAGCCCAGCCCAGAAACGGCTCCCAGGACAGCACCGACCAGTCCGCAATCAGTGGGCGCAGCATGAACAACACCGGCAACACAAAACCTGCCAGCACCGGTATAGCACAGAGCAACCAAATCATCACCTGCTGCTGCCCTTTCAAGCGGATGGGCCGCGCATCCATAGACCCAGCCCGGGCACCGCGGCTGGCGGCAAATCGCATTTTTTGCTGTGACCTGCGCTCCAGAAACAAAAGCGCCGCCACCAGCGCCAGCAGCACGGTGGCCAACTGGGCCGCAGCCAGGCGGTTGTCCATCGACAACCAGGCCTTGTAGATGCCGGCAGTGAAGGTCTGAATGCCAAAGTAGCTTGACACACCAAAGTCTGCCAGGGTTTCCATCAGCGCCAGCGCCGTGCCCGCAGCCACAGCCGGGCGGGCCAGCGGCAGGGCAATTTCAAGCATGCGCCGACGCATGGGCGCGCCCAGCAAACGCGCTGCTTCCATCAGATGGGCGGCACGCTCGCCCAAAGCCGTGCGCGACAGCAGGTACACATAAGGGTAGAGCGAAAAGATGAACACCCAGGCCGCGCCACCCACATTGCGCACCTCGGGAAACACCCGGCCCTGCCAACCCGTGACTTCGCGTACAAAGGTTTGCAATGGCCCGCTGAACTGCAGGAAGTCGGTGTAGGCGTAGGCCACCACATAGGCTGGCATGGCCAGTGGCAGCAACAAGGCCCACTCAAAAAACCGCCGCCCGGTAAAGTCAAACAAGGTGACTGCCGCCGCACAGGACAAACCCACCGCCACCACACCCGCGCCCACCAGCAAACTCAACACCAAGGTAGTAGCCAAATAATCGGGCAGCACGGTTTGCATCATCTCGGCCAGAATCTGAACTGCAGCGCCATCAGCATCGCCCAGAGACAGCAACGAGGCAATGACCGCCAGCACCGGCAGCATGAACACGGCTGTCAACAGCAAAAACAAAAACTGGCGCAGCCGAAACAGGAGCATGGGAGAAGGGAGATGGGTGAGGGACGCGTGCAAATGCGAATTGTAAGCATCTACAATCATTGTCATGTTTCTTGAAGTCCAACAACTCAGCGTGACCTATGTCGGCCAGGCCACTGCTGCCGTGCGTGAGGTGTCCTTTGGTTTGCGCGCCGGCGACATCGGTGTGTTGATCGGCCCGTCTGGCTGTGGCAAAACCACTTTGTTGCGTGCCGTCGCTGGACTGGAGCAAGCCAGCAGCGGCGAAATCCGCCTGGGCGGTCAAGTGGTCAGCAAAGCCGGCCAATCATTGCCGCCTGAGTCGCGCCAGGTGGGCATGGTGTTTCAGGATTACGCGTTGTTTCCGCATTTGAACATCGGCCGCAATGTGGCTTTTGGCATTGACCACCTGCCCCGTACCGAGCGCCAGGCCCGCGTGGCGGAAGTGCTGGAACTGGTGGGCCTGAAAGGTCAGGAGTCGCGTTTTCCGCATGAACTCTCGGGTGGTCAGCAGCAGCGCGTGGCGCTGGCACGTGCGCTGGCACCCAAACCTCGTCTGTTGTTGCTGGATGAGCCGTTCTCCAATCTGGATGTGGACCTGCGCGAGCGCCTGGCACATGAGGTGCGCGGCATTCTGAAAGCGGCCAACACCACCGCCTTGTTTGTGACACATGACCAGCTCGAAGCCTTTGCGGTGGGCGACACCATTGGCGTGATGAACCAGGGCGAGCTGCACCAGTGGGACAGCGCCTACACCCTCTACCACCGCCCGGCTTCGCGTTTTGTCGCTGAATTTATTGGGCATGGTGTGTTCACGCCGGCAGTGATCCGCGATGTGGCAGGCCAGGTGGTGGTGCAAACCCCGCTGGGCAACCTGACCGACATGAGCGAGTGCCCGCTGCCCTGCGCCTATTCGGGTGGCGCCTGCGACGTGCTGCTGCGCGCCGACGACATCGTGCATGACGACGACGCGTCGGTCAAAGCGCAAATCATGCGCAAAGCCTTTCGTGGCGCCGAATTTTTATACACGCTGCGCCTGGCCAGCGGCGAAACGGTGATGGCGCTGGTACCCAGCCACCATGACCATTCGCTGGGGGAGTGGATCGGCATTCGCGCTCAGGTGGACCATGTGGTGACCTTTAACCGCGATTGCCCGCAGCACGGTGGCCGCATGTGCCGCATGCCCTGTGAGCACACCACCCGCCCGGCCGATCTAGGGCAAACCGTGCATTGGCTTTCGAAAAATAATCCGGCTGCCGCCACCTCCTGACCGATGCTGACACCCATTCAGGGCGGTGCCAGCTCGCGCAGGGATGACGTTCCATTCGCTAAAATGTTTAAGGTTTACCCCAGGCATCAACTGCCGCGTTTTGGAGTTAAGCCTCTACCATGCACCATGTTTTTCAAGAAATGAGTTTCAATTGACAAAAACCATTGACATCACTGAATTGTGCTTGCGTGATGCGCACCAGAGCCTGCTGGCCACCCGCATGGCGCTTGAAGACATGGTGCCGGCTTGCGCCGACATTGACCAGGCAGGTTACTGGTCGGTGGAGTGTTGGGGCGGTGCCACGTTTGACGCCTGCATCCGCTTCCTGAACGAAGACCCGTGGGAGCGGCTGCGCACCTTTCGCACCCTGTTGCCAAACTCGCGGCTGCAAATGCTGTTGCGTGGCCAAAACCTGCTCGGTTATCGCCATTACGAAGACAGCGTGGTGGACCGCTTTGTGGACAAGGCGTCCGACAACGGCATGGATGTGTTTCGCATCTTTGATGCGCTCAACGACATCCGCAACATCCGTCATTCAGTAGCAGCCGTGCGCCGCAACGGCAAACACGCACAAGGCACCATTTGCTACACGGTCAGCCCGTTGCACACCACCGAAACCTTTGTCGAGATGGCCGAGCGCCTGGTGGAACTGGGCTGCGACTCGATCTGCCTGAAAGACATGGCCGCACTGCTCAAGCCCCAGGCTGCTTTTGACATTGTCAAGGGCATCAAGACTCGATGTGGAGAGAACGTGCGCATTCACGTCCATACCCACGCGACCACCGGCGTCACACTGGTGTCACTGATGAAAGCCATCGAGGCCGGGGCCGACTGTGTGGACACTGCCATCAGCTCACTGAGCCTGGGGCCCGGCCACAACCCGACCGAAAGCCTGGTGGCCATGCTGGACGGCACCGGCTACCAGGCAACCCTGAACAAGGACTGCCTGCACCGCATCAAGGACCATTTCGCGGCACTGCGCCCACGTTATCAGGCGTTCATGTCCAACATTCACGGTGTCGAGACCGACATTTTCGACAGCCAGATCCCGGGCGGCATGATTTCCAACATGGAAAGCCAATTGAAACAGCAAAACGCTGAGGACCGGATTGACGAGGTGTACATTGAAGTGCCGCGCGTGCGTGAAGATGCCGGCTTTCCGCCGCTGGTCACGCCCTCCAGCCAGATTGTGGGCACCCAGGCGGTCTTTAATGTCCTGATGGGGCGTTACAAAGTGATGTCAAGCGAGTTCGCTGACCTGATGCTGGGTTATTACGGCAAGACACCAGGCGAACGCGACCCCGAAGTGATGGCACTGGCGACCGCGCAAGCACACAAACCCGCCATCGACCAGCGCCCTGCCGACCTGTTGCATCCCGAGTGGGAGGCCTTGCAAACTGCCGCCACGGCGCTGCCAGGCTGCAATGGCACTGAAGAAGATGTGCTGACCTACGCCATGTTCCCGCAAGTCGCCCCCGGATTTTTTGAGAAGCGCGCACAAGGCCCGCTGAACCTCGGACGTGATCCAACGCCTGCAGAAAAGCCTAGCGCAGCAGGTTCAGACCGGGCCCCGGTGCGCACGCCGGTCACCTACGACGTCAGACTGAATGGCCGCTCGCACCGGGTATCCGTCACACCCATTGACCAATAGACAAGGAACACCATGAGCGCCATGCAGCAGAAAATTGAAGAACTCCGTCGTCGGCAGGAAGAAACTTACCTGGGTGGTGGCGCAGACAAACAGGCCAAACAGCGGGAGTCAGGGCGCCTGACGGCGCGCGAACGTGTCGCCGCTTTGGTAGACACTGGCAGTTTTGATGAAGTGGGCCTGTTTGTCACGCACCGCTCTGCTTCATTTGGCATGCAGGGCAAAACCCTGGCCGCCGACGGCGTGGTGACTGGCGCGGCGGCCATTGGCGGTCGGCTGGTGCACTTGGCAAGCCAGGACTTCACGGTGGCTGGCGGTTCGGCCGGCGAGATGCATTCGGTCAAGGTCGCCGACATCATGAAGGCATCTCTCAGGGCCGGCTCACCCTTTGTCTTCATCAACGACTCAGGCGGTGCACGCGTGCAGGAAGGCATTGGGTCACTGTCTGGGTATGGCAAGGTATTTCATGCCAATGTGCTGCTGTCAGGTGCCGTACCGCAGATTTCGCTGATTTGCGGTCCCTGTGCCGGTGGCGCGGCCTACAGCCCGGCGCTGACCGACTTCATCATCCAGACCCGCCAGGCCCAGATGTTCATCACCGGGCCGCAAGTCATCAAACAAGTCACAGGGGAAGACGTCACGGCCGAAGAACTTGGCGGCGCCGATGCCCACATGGTGCATTCGGGTGTGATCCATTTCATTGCCGACGATGACCAGCATGCCATTTTGTTGTGCCACAAGCTGCTCAGTTTTCTGCCGTCCAACAACCTCGAAGACCCGCCACAGACCGAGGGTGACCGTTCGGTTGAGCCCAACCCAGCGCTGGAAATGATCCTGCCCGAAGAATCCAAGCAGGGCTACGACATGCGCGCCGTGATTGAGTCGATCGTCGATTTTGGCGATTTTTTCGAAGTCCAGGCGGGCTACGCCATGAACATCGTGGTGGGCTTCGCCCGTGTGTGTGGCAGTTCGGTCGGTGTCATTGCCAACCAGCCTTCAGTGCTGGCCGGCGCACTCGACATCAATGCCTCCAACAAGGCGGCACGCTTCATCCGTTTTTGCAATGCCTTCAACATCCCGTTGGTCACCTTGGTTGATGTGCCTGGTTTCATGCCGGGGGTAGAGCAGGAGTATGGCGGCATCATCCGCCATGGTGCCAAGCTGCTGTTTGCCTACGCTGCGGCGACCGTACCCAAGATCACCGTCATTCTGCGCAAGAGCTACGGTGGCGCCTACCTCGCCATGTGTGGCAAAGACCTGGACGCTGACCGTGTCTTTGCCTGGCCCACCGCCGAGATTGCCGTGATGGGTGCCGAGGGCGCCGCAGAAATCGTCTTCCGCAAGGAAATTGCCGAAGCAGCAGACCCAACCCAGCGCCGCGCAGAGCTGATCCAGAACTACCGTGATACCTTCTCCAACCCCTACGTTGCCGCCGAACAGCGGCTGGTGGACTCGGTGATCGAACCCAAGGACACCCGCCGGCACATCGCCCAGGCGCTGGAATACCTGCGCATCAAGCGTGTGCCACGGCCACACAAAAAACACGGCCTGATGCCGCTTTAAAACACACGCCATGCAAGCACAAAGCAATGACCCACTGGTGCTTCTCGCGCAAATGCGCGAGGAAATCAATGCACTCAAGCTGCGCGTGAATGCGCTCGAGCACAACGCCGTTCTGGCAGCCGCCGCCCGTGCGGCCCCCAGCGAAGAAGACATGCTGGCCATCTCTGCGGCCGTGGCAGCCTTTCTCGGTGTGCGTTCGCGCATCCGCCAGGTGCGCCTGGTGCACTCCAGCGCCTGGGCACAGGTCGGGCGCATGGGTTCACACGCCTCGCACCACACTCACTGAATGGAACACCCGTGAAACTACGCATCACCCTGGACGACAGAACTTTTGAAGTAGAAGTTGAGGTGGCCGACGCAGACCATGCCAGTCTGCCGCCGGCCTATCCCGTAGGCTCGGCGCGACTGGCTGGCAGCGCCGCCAGCGTCTACGCCCCGGCCTCGGGTCAGGCGGCTGGCGCAGCACCGCCCGCTGTGGCCGATGAAAGCAAAGCCTGCCGCAGCCCGGTCTCCGGCGTGGTGGTCAAGGTGGTTGCCAGCGCCGGTGCCAGCATTCAGGCGGGGGACTCAATCCTGGTGTTGGAGGCCATGAAGATGGAGACCAACATCACCGCGCCGGTCTCAGGTGTGATCGCCTCCATCAAGGTCGCGCAAGGTGACAGGGTTCAGACAGGTGATGTGCTAGTTGAGTTTGACTGATAGGCCACGCGCCCACCCACCAAAGTGCAGCGCACACGCCCTGGCAACTCATAGCCCGAAAACGGGGTGTGTTTGCCCTGGCTGACCAAGGCATCACTTTGCACTGTCCAATGGGCCTGCGGGTCAAACACACACACATCCGCCAAACCACCCACATGCAAGTGCCCGGTGCGGCCCGCGCGGTGACCCAAGGAGGTGCCCAGCACCCGAGCCGGGTCGGCTGTGACCACCGAGATGGCGCGCGCCAGGCTAACGCCGCTGTTCTGATGCCACTTGTAGGCCAGACTCAATAACAGCTCAAGGCCGGTGGCACCGGGCTCGCTTTCAGCAAACGGCAAAGCCTTGGCGTCTTCAGCCACCGGTGTGTGGTCTGACACCAGCGCGTCGATGGTGCCGTCTGCCAGACCGGCGCGCAGAGCGTCGCGGTCGCGCTGCTGGCGCAGCGGCGGATTCAGGCGCGCGCGGCTGTCAAAGAAACCAATGTCAATATCGGTCAGGTGCAGCGAGTTGATGCTGACATCGCAGCTGAGTTTCAGGCCATCGGCCTTGGCCTGGCGCACCAGCGCCACCCCGGCGGCACTGCTGATGCGGCACAGGTGCACGCGGGCGCCGGTGCTGCGCATCAGCTCGAAGATGGTGTGCAGGGCAATCGTCTCGGCCATCACCGGCACACCACTCAAGCCCATGCGGGTGGCCAACGGGCCGCTGGCGGCCACGCCCTGACCTAAAAAATAGTCTTGCGGGCGCAACCACACCGCATAACCAAAGGTGCTGGCGTACTGAAACGCGCGTTGCAGCACCTGCGTGTTGCCAAATGACACCTCAGCCTGGCTGAACGCCACACAGCCGGCGTCGGTCAGCATCACCATCTCGGTCAGCGTGTCACCCTTGAGGCCGCGCGTGAGGGCACCCAGCGGGTAAACACGCGCCTGTTCCAGCTTTTCTGCCCGAAAACGCAACATTTCAACCAAACCCGGCTCGTCCAGCACCGGGTCGGTGTCGGGCAGGCACACCAGGCTGGTCACGCCACCGGCCATGGCTGCGGCCATTTCGGACTCCAACATGCGGGCGTGTTCATTGCCCGGCTCACGCAGGCGCACAGCCAGGTCCACCAGACCCGGCAGCACCAGACAGCCATCTGCCTGAATGATGGTTTCCGGATGAAAATCAGATGCTATGTTTTCAATAGCTAATACCGACCCATTGACAATGGCTACATCGGCTTTTTTATCATAAGAACTGGCAGGGTCAATGACCCGGCCACCCTGGATCAACACACGTGTTTGCTTGTTCATCTTGACGCTTTTTTAAAAGGTTCAGGCTTCGTTGCCAGCCACGATGCTCATCACCGCCATGCGCACGGCAATGCCGAAAGTCACCTGCGGCAAGATCACACTTTGCGGGCCGTCCACCACCGCCGAATCAATCTCGACGCCGCGGTTGATCGGTCCCGGGTGCATCACGATGGCATCCGGCTTGGCCAGTTTCAGTTTGGCTGGCGTCAGGCCAAAACTCTTGAAAAACTCCTGACTGGAGGGCAGCAGCGCACCGCTCATGCGCTCGTTCTGCAGGCGCAGCATGATGACCACGTCGGCGTCCTTGATACCTTCTTCCAGCGTGTGACACACACGCACGCCCATTTGCGCCATGTCCGACGGCACCAGCGTTTTGGGGCCGACCACACGCACCTCGGCACAGCCCAGGGTGGTGAGGGCGTGGATGTCGGAGCGCGCCACACGTGAGTGCAACACGTCACCCACAATGGCTACCGTCAGGTTGGCAAAGTCGCCCTTGTAATGGCGAATGGTGTACATGTCGAGCAGGCCCTGGGTGGGGTGGGCGTGGCGACCATCACCGGCATTGACCACATGCACATGCGGCGCCACATGCTGGGCTATCAGGTAGGGCGCACCGGATTCGCTGTGGCGCACCACAAAAATATCCGCCGCCATGGCGCTCAGGTTGGCAATGGTGTCTAGCAGCGACTCACCCTTGGCGGCCGACGACTTGGCGATGTCCAGGTTGATCACGTCTGCACTCAGGCGCTTGGCGGCAATCTCGAAGGTGGTGCGGGTGCGCGTGGAGTTCTCGAAAAACAGGTTGAAGACACTTTTGCCGCGCAGCAAGGGCACTTTTTTGACTTCGCGGTGGTTCATTGACACAAAGTTGCTGGCGGTGTCCAACACCTGGGTCAGGATGCTCTTGGGCAGCCCCTCGGTCGACAGCAAATGGATCAGCTCACCGTTTTTGTTGAGCTGCGGGTTGCGCTTGTAGAGCATGCTAAATCTCTTTCACGTTGAAACTGAAGCGGCCAGCCTCGTCGCGCGCCAGGGCCAGCGACTGGGTAGCGGCTAAGCTGATGCGTGCGGCGCACAGGTCGGCTTGAACCGGCAGCTCACGCCCACCACGGTCCACCAGCACCGCCAGCTTGACATAGGCCGGGCGGCCAAAGTCAAACAATTCATTGAGCACGGCACGCACCGTACGGCCGGTGAACAACACGTCGTCAAGCAGCAACACCTGGGCCCCATTCACGTCAAACGGAATCTTGGTCTGAGCCGCAGTGGTCATGCCCCGGCGGGCAAAGTCGTCGCGGTGCATGGCCGACGAAATCACCCCCATCGGCGCCTGAAGACCGAGGTCTTTTTGCAGGCGTTCGGCCAGCCAGACACCGCCCGAGGTCACACCCAGCAAATGGGTTTGCGGTGTGATCAATCCCTTGACGTGCAGCGCCAGATCGGCATACAACGCCTCCGCATCCAGTGCCAACAAGCTCATGGAAGACTCCTTAAAAATTGTTCAAGAATGATGCAGGCTGCAGCCGCGTCGGCATCACGTGCGCCGCAGGACCGGGCCTCGGTGGTGGTGTAGCGCTCATCCACCTCAAACACCGGCAAATGAAAGCGGCCATGCAATTGGCGGGCAAAACGGCGCGCCCGCACGGTGTTTTCATGGGCTGCACCGTCCGGGTGAAACGGCACACCGACCACCAGCGCATCCGGCTGCCAGGTTTTGAGTTGCTGCGCCACCTTGTCAAAGCGGGCGTTGCCCTCGGCGGTGATCGTGCCCTGTGGTTGCGCCGTGCGCATGAGCCGGTTGCCCACCGCAAAACCGGTGCGCTTGAGGCCGAAGTCAAGCGCCAGAAAGGTTTGCAAATGCAACGGCACCACAGGTTGCGGGTTGATGCTTGAACTGTCTGACGGCATGCTGCTCATGCGTGTCCCGCATCGCTTGAGAGCATCCAGGGCTCCAGGCCCAGCAATTTGAGTGCTTGTGCATAACGCTCGGACACCGGTGTCTCGAAAATCAGCCGCGCATCAGCTTCCACCGTGAGCCAGCTGTTTTCACCCAGTTCAGACTCCAGCTGCCCCTCACCCCAGGCCGAATAACCCAAAGAAATCAACACCTTGCGTGGCCCACTGCCAATCGAGATGGCCTCCAGTACATCGCGCGAGGTGGTCATCTCAAGCCCGCCGGGAATCACCATGGTGCTGGCATAGACGGGATGCTCGGGTTGCTCCGAGCCGCTGAAGGTGGCTTCATGAAGCACAAAACCGCGTTCGGTTTGCACCGGTCCACCAAAAAAAACCGGTGCCTTTTGCAGGTCAGGGCGCGTCAAGGGCAGGTCAACCTTGTCAAACAAGCCTTTCACGTCAATCTCACAGGGTTTGTTGATGACCAGGCCCAAGGCCCCGCGTGAACTGTGCTCGCAAAGATAAACGACACTGTGTTCAAACAGCGGATCCTGCAGGCCAGGCATGGCGATCAAAAAATGATTCGTCAGGTTTGTAGGGGCAGACTCGATAGACATGAACCAATTTTAGCGATGCGCATGCAAACAACTTTTGACACGGGCTTGATGTGGTTTCGCCGCGATTTGCGCACCTCTGACAACGCTGCACTGCACATGGCGCTGAACCAATGCGCCCATGTGCACTGTGTGTTTATTTTCGACAAGGTCATTCTGGCGGGCCTGCCACGCGCCGACAGGCGGGTCGAGTTCATCCGCGAATCTTTGGTGGAACTGGATGCCAGTTTGCGCGAACTGTGCGGCAAAGCCGGTGCCGGGCTGATCGTGCGCCACGCCGTGGCCAGTGATGAGATCGTGCGGTTGGCCTCTGAATTGAAAGTACAGGCGGTGTTTGCAGCACGCGACTACGAGCCGCAAGCGGTCGCGCGTGACGCCCATGTGCAGCTCGCCCTGGCCGAGGCAGGTTGTGCGTTCTTCACCTGCAAAGACCAGGTGATTTTTGAGGGCCGCGAAATCCTGACCCAAGCTGGCACCCCGTACGGCGTGTTCACCCCTTACAAAAACAACTGGCTGACCCGCGTGGCCTTGATGGATGTGGGCGCACATGACAGCGCGCCGCTGGCACATCGGCTAAAAGAGCGGCCCACCGGCTGCCAGAACCCGGTGCCCAGCCTGGCCGACATCGGGTTTGAAGCCACCAACCTGGCTCACCTGAAAATTCCCATCGGCGCACACGGTGGGCAGGCCTTGTTTGACACATTTTTTGAGCGCATGGACGACTACCACGCCACGCGCGATTTCCCCGCCGTCAAAGGCCCCAGTTATTTGGGCGTGCACCTGCGCTTTGGCACGGTGTCGATTCGCCAACTGGTGCGCATCGCCTTGCAGCGCCAGGCCACAGGCAGCCCGGGCGCGGTGGTGTGGCTAAGCGAACTGGTGTGGCGTGATTTTTACTTTGCGATTCTGGCCAACTTCCCGCATGTGGCGCAGCGTGCCTTCAAGCCTGAGTACGATGCCATTCAATGGGAAAGCGGCTCACCCGCGGATGCGCTGTTTGATGCGTGGTGCAAGGGCCAGACCGGTTACCCGCTGGTCGACGCAGCCATGGCGCAAATCAACCAGACCGGCTACATGCACAACCGCCTGCGCATGGTGGCGGGCAGCTTTCTGGTGAAAGACCTCGGGCTGGACTGGCGCTGGGGAGAGCGCTACTTTGCAGAAAAACTCAACGACTTTGACCTGTCAGCCAACAACGGCGGCTGGCAGTGGGTTGCCTCCAGCGGTTGTGATGCGCAACCTTACTTTCGCATCTTTAATCCCATCAGCCAAAGCGAAAGGTTTGACCCACAGGGCAAGTTCATTCGCCGCTACCTGCCACAGTTGGCCAAACTGCCCGACAAAGCCATTCACGCGCCCTGGCTGGCCAAACCGATGGAACTGCAGGCAGCGGGACTCACGCTTGGCGTTGATTACCCAAAACCCGTGGTGCAACATGACCAAGCCCGCGCCAAAACCCTGGCGCGCTACGCCGTGGTCAAAAAACCCGGCGCGCTGCCAGAACAGGTCTGATCAGCATAAATATAAAATAATGATAGCTACCAGCCCTTTTAATATAAGGGCTAGAGGCATATTTTATGCTTTAACCTCGGCTTCGCAGTATTGCCGCACCAGCGCAATCAGAACGTCTTCTGGGTAAGGCTTGCCGAGGTAATGGTCCACCTTGAGCTCTTTGGCGTAATCGCGATGTTTTTCGGCAATGCGCGAGGTGATCATGATGATCGGAAGATCACGCCAACGGGCATCACCGCGAATGTTGCGCACCAGATCGAACCCATCCATGCGCGGCATTTCAATGTCAGTCAGCACCACTGAGGGTGTTTCGGCCTGCAACACTTCCAGCGCGTTCAGACCGTCCGAGGCCAGCGCCACGCGAAAACCTTCACGTTTGAGCAAGCGCTGCGTCACACGGCGCACCGTGATCGAGTCATCCACCACCAGCACCAGCGGCACCTGTGCACTCACTGCGGGCAAACCTGCCACCAGCGCACTGGCCGCCACGCTGAAGGCGCGCGACTGCTCACCGTAACTCACATGCAGGGCGACCGGGTTGTAAATCAGCACCACGGCGCCAGATGCCAACACCGACATGCCGGCCAGACCAGGCAAGCGTGAGAGTTGTGGCCCCAGATTTTTGACCACCACCTCCTGGTTGCCCAGCACCTCGTCCACATGCAAGGCCACACGCCGCCCGGCGCTTCTGAAAATAGCCACCGATGCGTTTTTGGCCGGTGGCTCGGCGCTGGCTTTGGAGGCCTGCAGCAAGGCGCCCGCCCAGTAGAACGGCAAGGCCTCACCGTTGTAGTTAAAGGTAGCCGCACGGTGCGCATCGGCCAGTTCGCTGGCGGGCACACGACGCACCAACTCGACCAGGCTGGAGGGCACGCCCATGACAGCATCACCAATGCGCAGCAACACCACCTGTGTCACCGCTGTGGTCAAAGGCAGCACCAGCTTGAACTGTGTGCCGCTGCCACTTTGGGTACTGAGTTCGATGCGCCCGCCCAGCGCATTGACTTCATTTCGCACCACGTCCATGCCGATGCCGCGCCCCGAGAGTTCACTCACCTGTGCGTTGGTGGACAAGCCGGAGGCAAAGATCAGGTTCGCCAATTGCGCATCGGTCAAAGTGTCGTCGGCTGAAATCAGGTGCTGCGCCAGCGCCTTGTCGCGGATGCGCGGCAGGTCCAGCCCCGCACCGTCGTCATGGAAACTCACCGCCACATCGTTGCTTTGCTGCTCCAGCGTGATCACGATGGTCCCGGTGGGCGGCTTGCCAGACGCATGGCGCTTCGCCGGTGCCTCAATGCCATGCGCCACCGCGTTGCGCAGCAAATGCTCAAAAGCCGGGGCAACACGGTCCAGCACACCACGGTCAAGCTCCAGCGAACCACCCACAATTTCAAGTTTGACCTGTTTGCCGGCAT
>Ga0136636_10000911_pt1 | contig 16467 bp, 13 predicted proteins | sample AntDrymUQ8522106_2_FD_104653 | JGI IMG/M metagenome (GOLD analysis project Ga0136636, IMG submission 104653) | Polar desert sand microbial communities from Dry Valleys, Antarctica - metaG UQ852 (21.06) | ecosystem: Environmental > Terrestrial > Soil > Desert | place: Antarctica: Dry Valley... | reverse complement strand
ATTTTTGTCGTTATTCTATTGATATGAATGCCCTACGGGCAAAGCTTTTTAAAGAAATCGGTAGTGGAGTCTATTTTACCGGGCATTGCAATCAAATATATCACACTCGGTTGGCTTGCATCTTTATTCCAGACGCATGCCGGTAAGAATTTAATTTGATATGTTTATTCCCTACTGGAAAATATTGACATTTTTGTCGTTATTCTATTGATATGCTTGCCCTACGGGCAAAGCTTTTTAAAGAAAATGGTGCAGAGCCTATTTTACCGGGCATTGCAATCAAATATATCACCCTAAGTTGGCGCGCATCGTTATTTCAGACGCGTGCCGGTAAGAATATTATTTGATAAGGACTACCACAAGACTAACGCCTTAGGAGATGTTCCCTACAAGGAGTTAATCACAACTAATCCAAAACCTCATATACACTTACCTGCTCGGCTTTGTGTTTCAGGCTCACCTCCCCTACTTTGGTACAATTGAATGATTCCTTCACTTTTTCGTAGGCGGTATTATTTATTAAAATCTGGCCGGGGGCAGCGACTGATTGCAAGCGTTGGGCAGTGTTTACAGTATCGCCTATAACCGTATAATCAAGCCTTCTCAAACTGGCTGAACCAATATTTCCCGAAATCATTTCGCCGCTGTTGATGCCGATTGAAACTTTTGGAGTAAAAGCTATTTTTTCGTGCAAAGGCGCGCTTTCGATTTTTGCTTTAACAGCCAGGCAGGCATCAATGGCTCTGTCGAGGTGATAGTCGCCACGGAAAACAGCCATAATAGCATCGCCGATAAATTTATCCACATAGCCGCCCTGGGCAATAATTTCTTTTACCATGATTTCGAAATAGCTGTTCAGTAATTTCACAACCGTATCGGGTGATTCGTTTTCGCTGATGGATGTAAAGCTGCAGATATCGATAAAAACTATTGAAGCTTCAACAGATTCATTTGCCATAAGCGAAGACTCAAACTCGCGGCCTCCCATAAAATTTAGAACCGTTTCATCCACGTACATTTTTAGAATGCTGTTTTCACGAATAGCTTTCAGCGTTTCACGGATCTGGTGGCAATGTTTTATGGTTTTTTCCATCGTCAATGAAAGATCCTCAAAGTTGATGGGCTTGGTAATAAAGTCGAAAGCACCACGGTTCATGGCAGTACGGATATTTTCCATGTCGCCGTATGCCGAAACTATCACCGATTTTATCAGTGGGCTTGATTCGCTGAGCCGGCTGAGTAGAGTCAGTCCATCCATTTCGGGCATGTTGATATCGCTCAGTACAATATCCACATCGGGATGTTGCCGAATTTTATCCAATGCATCATTGCCATTTACAGCAAATATGAACTCATATTCCTGTTCCCGTATCTTTTGGCGGAATTTCTGCTTGATGAGCATTTCCAGATCAACCTCATCATCAGCAACTATAATTTTGGCCATAGGTTTTATTCTGTATTAAAATATTAATTTATGCGTTAATGAAGGTCTTAGTTGTGATGAGGGGGCGAAGGGGTGACTGAGGGACTGAGGGATGGGGAGATGGGGGGATCGGGAGAGAGGGAGACTGAGGGACTGAGGGATGGGGAGATGGGGAGATGGGGGGATCGGGAGAGAGGGAGACTGAGGGACTGAGGGATGGGTAGATGGGGAGACTGAGGGATGAGGAGATGGGGGGATTGGGAGACAAGAAGAAGAGAGAAGGGGATAATCTCCGAGTGCTTCCGACTTCCTTCTTCCAACTTCCGTCTTCCGACTTCCGTCTTCCAGCTCTATTTTTGAACCAAATTCCATTATATCTACAACAATTTTAAAAATTCAGACAATTTCTTACTGTACAAATTTTTCTTTTAGATACATAAAGTCAACCGGCTTGGACAAGAAATCATCAGCTCCCAGTTCTTTGGCTTTATTAAAGTTTTCTGCATCGCCATAGGCTGTTATCATCATTACTTTTGGCGGAGGTTTACTATATTTTTGCTTGATCTGTTTCAGCAGTTCAAGCCCGCTCATTCCCGGCATATTGATATCCGATAAAATTAAAACCGTTTCATGCTCATGAATGTTCAGATAGGCAAGCGCTTCTTCTCCTGAAAAGGCAAAAGCAAAATGTAGGGATTTGTCCCTGATCTCTTTACGGAAACGTTGCTCAAACAGGGTTTGAATATCTCTTTCGTCGTCAACTACTAATATTTTCATGTTATGAGGATTTCTTAAAATTCATATTTATTTTCCGAGGTTCATCAATTTAAATTCAAGCCAGGTTGTGGATTCATAACATATGTACCCCTCTGTCCTTCGGACATCTCCCCTTTGCAAGGGGAGAACCAAACCCAAGCTGTTTCACATCTCTTCAATCTACTTTCTTATAAAACTATTCTTGACTAGATTTATCAGACTTAAGATGCCAGATTTATACCGGCAGAATTATAGTAAACTCGGCGCCCTCTCCTTCTTTTGTATCCACTTTAAGCTCGCCGCCGTGCGCTTTTGAAACTATTTCGTAACTCATGCTTAATCCCAGGCCTGTTCCCTGTCCGGTGGGTTTGGTCGTAAAGAAAGGCTGGTAAATCTTATCCAGTACTTTTTGAGGAATGCCGTTGCCGTTATCCTTTACTTTTATTAGGACCTCACCCCGGCCCTCTCCGGACCCCATCCGCCCTTCGGGCACCTTCTCGCCAGGGAGAAGGGAAGCGGAATTTTCACTTTTTGAGAGGGAGCGGCTCGTACTAACTGAAACAGTTGGCTCATATCCGGGAATGTTTAATTTCTGCTTTTCTGAAACTGCATAAAATGCATTATTAATAAGGTTTAATAAAACTCTTCCAATATCCTGTGGTATTACGATGATTTTAGGGAGTGCTTCGTCCACTTCCATTATAAAACCGGCATTAAACGATTTGTCTTTTGCCCGCAGTCCATGGTAGGCAAGGCGCAAATTGATCAGCCAAAGCATTGATATCTGTAAGTTCTTTTTGGCCGGAACTGTTGCGGCTGTGTTGAAGCATTCCTTTTACTATATCGGCAGCACGTTTGCCGTGATGGTTTATTTTCTCGAGGTTTAGGCGGACATCAGCAGCAATTGCTTTTGCTTCGTCAATATTACCCTTTTCCAGTTCGCCATCCATTTCAGCAAGCAATTCGCCACTGACTTCGGAGAAATTATTGACGAAGTTCAGCGGGTTTTGAATCTCATGGGCAATACCGGCGGTGAGTTCCCCGAGACTGGCCATTTTTTCGGATTGGATAAGCTGGGTTTGGGCAGACTTTAAATCTTTGAGGGTGTTTTCTACTTTTTCTTTTTGTTGCGTAAGCAGTGAGTTTGCCTTTTGCTTCTGCTTATTGTTTCTGTAAAGCATAAATGCAACAATTATTAATCCTAAAAGAGTTGCCAGTGCTGCAGACCACCTTAAACGGTTTTGAAAAGATATTTTTACGTCTTCCAGCTCTTTTTGTTTTGCTTCTTCCCTGGCTACAAGGTTTTGTATTGTTTGAATGTTGTTTACACCAAATAAACTGTCTTTAGCAGCAGCGGCAATTTTAAAATATTTAAGTGCTAATGCAGGTTGATCTGAATCATAAAACTCAGCCAGCAAACTTGCATTAGTTATAACCCCTTTTTTAAATGAAACTTCCTGGCCATATTTAAATCCCTTTAAAGCGAAAAAGATCGCTGAATCCTTTCTATTGATTTTCATAAAAAGTTCTGATATATCGGCACATATTCGTGAAGAGGTGATTAAATCTCCATTTTGCTGAGCATGTATAAGCCCTTCCTGATAATTAAAAGTTGCCTCTTGATAGTTCCCTTTTTTAGCCAGTATATTCCCATTTATCTCATAATATACCTGGATGAAATCCTTAAAAACATCGCTTTGGATAAAAGCTTTATCTATATAAAAAGTTGCGGAATCAAGTTTATTCATTTTCTCGTAAGCCTCACCTAATGTCGAATAATCTACCGCTGAACTTCTTTTATTATTATTTTGTTCATCAATTTTTAATGCCTGCAAAACATATTCAATTGCTTTTGGAAGGTTTTCTAAATCAAAATAAATATCTGCTATTCTACGGTATGCTCTTGCTATATGATATGGAAGATTCTTGTCCCTGGCAATTTTAAGCGATTTTAAAAGCAAGTCAAGAGATTCCGCAAGTTTTCCCTGCTGTCGAAATACTCCGCCCATACTTGTCATTATCAATGTTTCACCCCAGGCAAATTCCCGCTGCCTGGCAATATTCAATGCAACTTGATAATATTTTAATGCTGAATCAACGTTTGAGACCTCGTATAAGAAACCAATGCCTGACATAATGTATATCCTGCTGGAATCATCGCTTTGCAATATAAGTTGGCGTTTGAGAGTATCAATTTTTTTAGCACTTGTTGCATCAATCAATTTATTGTTTTGTGCTGAGCAAAGCATTGGCAATGCCAGCAAAAAAATAATTTGTAAGGATTTTTTCATCATAATAATCTTATGCTGGTAATTGAATAAGAAATGTTGTTCCTTTTCCTTCTTTGGTTTCCACTTTCAACTCGCCATCATGAGCTCTAATTATTTCATAACTCAAACTCAAACTTTAGGGAAATTTGATCTATGGTTCATGATTATTAGATTTTATATTTAGCCTACTCTGAGCGGTTTTCGGTGTCCCCGTTTGCTTTCAACCAACCCTTCAAGGGTTTTAAACCCTTGAAGGGATCATCTTCCAATTTCTTTGCTTACTTAATGTCCGGAAGTCTGGTAATGTCTTCAATATGAATGAGTGTCAGTTTCCACTCACCTGTTTTTTGCTTCGTCCAGATCAGACTATAATTTCCCTTTTCCTTTAAAACAGGTCCGCCCGGAGGTGTCAGGTCAAGGCTATAGGTACCTCCGTCGTAAGCAATATGTCCATCTGAATCCTTTATTGATGAAATTGTTTTGATATTACTCAACACTTTTACCCCACCGCTGATCCAGTTTTTTGCAATAGCTTCAGTGCCTGAATGTATTAAAGAATCATTCATCACTATCGCATTTTCAGCGATTGTTTGCATGATTGCCGCAGAGTCTTTATTATTCCATCCTGCCAGAAAAACCGCGTTTAAAGAGTCAACATTTACTGAATTTGACTGATTCCCGGTTACTTCTTCCTTGCTCGCCTGTTGATTGCAACTGATAAGTGCAATACAAACGATAAAAAATGTGATTTTTTTCATAATCTGATGAGTTTAATTATTTACTGCGAAATTGAATTTGTGAAGCCCTTCAAGGGTTTGAAACCCTTAAAGGACTCGTCTTAGAAAAAAAATTCCAATTCCTGATTCGCTTTTTAACTAACCATAGCATTTTGTGCCTGGTACGTATCCGTGTACTGCTGGAACCTGGTTGCCTTGCCATTCTTTACCCACCAGAAATGGGCAAACTGTGCGTGGATAACTTTCCCGGTAATTTTATGCTTAGCATTGTACCTGCCGGTTACAATAACCGTGTCACCTGTAGTTTCATGAAATTCGTGATCGGACAAGGTGAAGTATTCCCAGTCGGCACCAATGCGGCCAAAAACGCCTTCGGCAATTGCCTGCGGACCTATGTACGGATTATGGTCGGCATAGGGAAAGTTTTCGGCTTCGTTCCAAACCATGCCCGGGTCCATTGCATTCAGAAATCCCGGAAAGTCGCCTGTGGCAAATGCGTTGTAGATTCCTTTAATTGTGGCCAGATTGCTGATATCATGACCCTGAGCTGATGTTTCATTTAAATTTCCCATGATGTTAGATTTAAGGTTGTTAATAATTGAGTTTGATATTCTGTTTATTTGATTTGATGGATTTTGTTTTTATTTGACTCCCTTATCAGAATGAATTGGGACCGGAACCGGCTGCATCACAATTTCATTTTCCAGGTGGTCCGATTCCAGTATCTCAATCTGGTCCAGATGCTTCCGGAGATTAAGTAATTGAATTAAGACAAGCATTACCAAAGCAAACCCGGCGAAGGATAAGATCACGTATTCCCAGGGCATTATTTTACGAAGAGGCCCAAGTAATCCTGAGCCTATGGCCTTCCCTAAGTTGGAAATTGCCATGTATAGCGTAAACTGCGTGGCAGCCACACGTTTCCAGCAGAGTTCCATTCCTGTGGCAAATACAGCTACGCTTAAAAACACCCACAACGTGATGTACGCACTGATAAAGCCGGTAACAAAAAAGGCGGAGCTCCAGTAGATTTTAAAAAATGCCATAGCCGCCACTAATAAAATCATACAAACCAGGTAAATGGACATCATACGTCTTTTGCCAAAAAGATCGGCGAGCGCACCACCGGCAAACATGCCCAGGAAGCCCGCTACAACGCTGGTGATGGAAAAAATGTGCGCGTACTCCTGGTCCGTCCATCCAATTGCCTGAATGGTAAAAACCGGCAACAGGGTATGTAACAATCCAAAACCCATCTGGATAAAAAAGAAAGCGACTCCCATCAGTAAGCTGCCAGGCAGGAAGAAAACATTGAAAAGGCTTTTGAAAATCTGGCTTCAGCTTTCCAGCTGCATTTTCAGATTAATTGCTGATTCGGTACCTTTTGTCCATGGAAGAAGTTTCTCCCCCGGACGTTCGCGTAACAAAAGCGGGAACATAATAATAATACTGATTGCAATTGAAAGACTAAGCACCGCATATTCGAAACTGTAGTGATGAATAATCCAGTTACCAAGAGCGAGCGAAGCGGAAATCCCAATGGTTTTGGCTCCCCACATCAATCCGTTTGCACGCGCCTGTTGGTCGATAGGCACAATATCGATTGCCATTCCATCGACCGCTATATCCTGGAAAGCTCCAAAAAAGCTGATAAAAAAGCCGGCAACCATCAGCAATTTCAAATTATTGAGCGGATCGGGCACAAAGGCCATGGCTATAAAACTGCAAATCAGCCCAAACTGCCCGACAAGCACCCATGGCCTCCTACGTCCCATTTTAAGAAAAGTGAACCGGTCCATCAAAGGAGCAATCAATATCTTAAAGCTCCACGGAATTCCAACCACGGCTACAAATGCACCAATCTCCGAAGCGCTTTTTCCATTCATGGCCATCCAGGCCGGAATGCCGAAAAAAGTCATTCCCTCAGGTATACCCTGGGCCACATAAAGTATGGCAAAACTAAAGTACCTCAGAAAAGTATTCTCTGAGAGAGAAGGCAACCCGCTTTGTTTTGGTTTGCCCGGAGTATGGATTATTGCTTCTACTGCCATGCTAAAAGGTTTAATTTACTTTTACATATTTACTTTCACTATTGTATGCTGTGGTTGGTTTTCAGCTTTAATTAATATACTTCTGGCTGCGCCTATTCAATCTAAAAGTGTCGAACTTTACTGTTTCATAAAAACAGGCTACTACAAATAATACTGAGGGAATTCATGCAACTCCCCCAGTATCAGCAATATTTCATTGCTATTTTTGTTTTGCATCTTCATTATAAATATCCCTTACACAGAGATACTTGCCATCTCGCTTTTCCCACACGGCCATATACTTGCCTGTTGAAGTTACCTTCCCCGATGCATCTTTAACGGTTGTTATGCCAACCTCCGTAACTGAGTTTTCACTGCCAAATACATCCTGAACATCATAAGAAACAATCGAACCCTTGGCTCTTTTAGATAAACCCTCTTCAATATCTTTTTGAATGGCGGCTTTGCCTGATAGCATTGGTTTATTATTGCTCAGGCTGATAGCATCATCTGCATAAAAAGCTGCTATTGCATTTGCGTCACGGGCATTGTCGGCATTGGCCCAGCTTGTTTCCAAAGTCTGTATTTCCGCTTTTATTGCTGCCATGTCGGGTGCTGCAACCACTACTTCAGCACTTTCGGTTGTGCTTGCTTCTTTTTTCTCAGCAGGTGTACCACAGCCCGCGAAAAAAATAGTTAAAGCAAAAAATACGCTTGCAATTCCTGGATAATTCATTTTTTTCATTTGGATCTGATTTTGAATTAATGCCCACTCTGGTCGGTTTTCGGCTTTCCCGTTTATTTTTATTCGTTCAATACACTAATGTTTTAAGTCATGAGTAAACTTTAAGTTGACACAACATTCATCCGTATGAAAATAACTCAGCTGATTCTTTTACTATGAAAAAGGCAAAGAGACAATAAACGCGGTACCTTGCCCTTCCCTGGTTTCCACTTTCAACTCGCCCCCATGCACCTTGATAATATCGTAACTCATCGATAATCCCAATCCGGTACCCTGCCCGGCAGGTTTGGTAGTAAAGAATGGCTGGAAAATTTTATCAAGAACTTTCTGAGGTATGCCGTTGCCGTTATCGCTTACTATTATTTTGACTTCACCCCTGCCCTCTCCGTACCTCATCCGGCCTTCGGGCACATTCTCCTCAAGGAGAAGGGAAGTGGACTTTTCACTTTTTGAAATTGAGAGGCTCGTGCTAATTGAGACAGTTGGTTCATAGCCAGCTATGTCTGATTTCTGCTTTTCTGAAACTGCATAAAATGCATTGTTGATGAGGTTCAATAAAACTCTTCCAATATCCTGCGGTATTACGCTGATTTTAGGGAGCGCTTCGTCCAGTTCGATTTTAAAACCGGCATTAAACGATTTGTCTTTTGCCCGTAAACCGTGATATGCCAGCCGAAGATATTCATCGGCCAAAGTATTAATATCAGTTAGTTCTTTTTGTCCCGAGCTGGTGCGCGAGTGTTGAAGCATTCCTTTTACAATGTTCGCAGCACGTTTACCGTGTTGGTTTATTTTTTCGAGGTTTAGCCTGACATCAGCAGCAATTGCTTTTGCTTCGTCAATATCTCCGTTGTCCAATTCGCCGTCCATTTCATCGAGCAACTCGCCACTGACTTCCGAAAAATTGGTGACAAAGTTTAAAGGATTTTGAATTTCATGGGCAATGCCGGCGGTGAGTTCGCCAAGGGAAGCCATTTTTTCGGCTTGGATAAGCAGGGATTGGGTTGCTTTCAACTCTTTAAGCGAATGGTTGAGTTCCTCAGTTCGGTGCTCAACCTTTTTTTCGAGTTTTTCCTTTTCATCAACTATTCTTCTTTCCCGCCATTTCGAAAATATACGCAAGGCTGCTAAAAAAGTTAACAGGTAAATGATATACATCCACCAGGTGCGCCACCAGGGTGGCAAAACCCTGAATGCATAACTAACCGGAACCTCCGAAATACCGCTGTCGTTCAGGGCTTTAAGCCTGAATGTGTATGTGCCTTCATATATATTGCCAAAACTTGCCGTAGAAACATTGCTTGCAGGACTCCAGCTTTTATCATAGCCTTCGAGCATATACTGATATTTTGTCAAAGAAGATGAACCGGGATTTATGGCACTGAAATCAAAGCTTATGTTGTTGTGCTGATGTGGCAGAACCAGGTTTTCGGGCAGATTATACCATTTGGAGATACCATCAAATTGGATGTCACCAAACTTCTGATGCATTGAACTTCTCTCTGCCTCACTTAATTCCCTTCCGAAAGTGGTTACTTCTTCTGTAATGTTGGGCTTGGTTTTATTAATTCCTGACATAGCCTCCGCTTGTTCTCCATGCGAAGCCAGGAGCAGGTCGTGCCATGAGATTGATTCATTATTTATTTTAATACTTTGTATCACTAGTGAAGCAGGCTTTGATTCAGACCTTACTTCCAGTGGATCGAAACGAACCAATCCAGTTTTATCCGAGCCGGTAGCAATCCAGATTATACCTTTGCTGTCCTTGAACATGGTGTTTTGCCCGGCGTTTACATCTTTTACCGGATAACCGGTTTGGGTGTTAAAAATCCTTCCGACTGTCCATTCGACCTGATTTGCACCAGATTTTTTCACTTGAAGCAATTCGCATATTCCCAGGTTTGTGCCTGCATATAATTTTTTATCATCCCCCTGTATCACCTGCGTTACATAATTATCAGGAAGGCCGTTTTGGGTGGTGATGTTCTCAAACAATTGCCTTGATCCTATTTGCATCCTCAGGCTGCTGTCGGCAATCCGGTGAATATTTTTAACTCTCAGTAAACTCAATCCTTCCTCAGTACCAATCCAGATATTTCCGGTTTCATCTTCGGTAATGCAATTTACAATGTCGTTCGGCAAACCTTGCAATGTGCTGTAATTCGCAAAAGATTTTCCATCATAAAAAGTTACTCCGCTGTTGGTGCCAAACCAGATATTTCCCACTTTATCCTGAGTGATACATTGAACGGAATTGTCACCTAATCCCTGTAGAGTTGAAAAATTAACGAATGATTTTCCGGTGTATTTACTTACACCGCCTCCATTTGTTCCTATCCAAAGATTCCCCGCTTCATCTTCGCTGATACATTGTATTAAATTACTGGCCAAGCCATGTGCTTTGGTATAATTGACAAACGTTTTTCCATCGTATTTACTCAGCCCACCTCCGAAAGTCCCAATCCATAAGTTCCCAGCTTTATCTTCGGCAATACTGTAACCCAGATTATTTGCCAATCCCTGCGAAGTGGTAAAATTCACAAATGATTCTCCACCATATTTACTAACCCCTCCGCCATTGGTTCCAAACCACAGGTTTCCTGACTTATCTTCAGCTATACTTCTCACCACATTATTAGCCAGTCCCTGGGCAGTAGTATAATTAACGAAGGATTTCCCACTGTATCTGCTTACCCCACCTCCATAAATTCCGAACCAGAGCTTTCCTGTTCTGTCTTCGGTGATACTTGCCACAACATTGCCGGCCAGGCCTTGAGTAATGGTAAAATTTACAAACGATTTTCCATCGTATTTGCTTACTCCGCCACCATATGTTCCGAACCAGAGATTCCCTGTTTTATCTTGTGTAATACTAACTACCTTATTTCCTGCAAGCCCTTGTGCAGCATCATAATTCACAAATGTTTTACCATCATACATACTTATTCCGCCCCCATCCAGTCCGAACCAGAAATTACCTGCCTTATCCTGAATTGAACATAGCACTCTGTTAATCGCCAGCCCCTGAACAGTAGTAAAATTCACAAAGGATTTTCCATCGTATTTACTTACGCCGCCCGAAGTACTGAACCAAAGATTTCCGGTTTTATCATTCAGAATGCTCCAGACGGTATTATTTGCCAGTCCCTGTGAAGTGGTATAATTCACAAACGAATTCCCGTCGTACCTACTCACTCCGCCTGCAGTTCCAATCCAAAGATTTCCTGATTTATCTTCAGCTATACTTGTAACTGAGTTATTTGCCAAACCGTCGGCAGAGGTATAATTCACAAAAATTCTTCCATCGAATTTACTTACACCGCCTCCTCCGGTGCCAAACCAGAGATTCCCGTTTTTATCCTCAGTGATACAATTTACAGTATTATAAGCAAGACCCTGGGCACCGGTATAATTCACAAAATATTTACCATCGTACCTGCTCACACCGCCTCCTGCAGTGCCAAACCAGAGATTGCCCTTTTTATCTTCAGTACTGCATAAAATGGCGTCGAGGGCAAGACCTTTATCCGTAGCATAGGTCGTAAAAAATCCTGTACCCTGAACCTCCGGCAAAACGGGCAGATGCGTAACTGGATCAATGAAGGTATGCGTCATAGCTGGTAACAATTGAATTCTTACAGGACCGCCTGGATTTTGGGTGATATAGCTGCCACCTTTTGTAGCCGGAATTAAAACCGTTAATGGTTGAGTTGAGTTTTCGAGGAATGTTTCAGTTGGTTTGATGCTATCGGGCAAGTTTGCCAAAACAGTTACTTTTGGAGGCAATAATGTGTCCTGTGAGGTTGTTTGTTGCTTTTTATTTTCAGAGCATGATGAAAACATAGCCCCTACAGCAAGAATCAAAATTATTTGATTGAAATGAAATGAAGCAACAGTTTTATTCAGCAATATCATCCGTGAGTTTTTTAATTGTTATTTACAGGAACTTGTATGATAAATGAAGAACCCTCACCTTCCTTTGTTTCCACATTTATTTCCCCTCCGTGTATTTTGATAATGTCGTAACTCATCGATAATCCCAGTCCGGTCCCTTCCCCGGTGGGTTTGGTAGTAAAGAAGGGTTGGAAGATTTTATCCAATACTTTTTGAGGAATACCGTTGCCGTTATCAGTGACTTTTATTAGAACCTCACCCCGACCCTCTCCTGACCTCATCCGCCCTTCGGGCACCTTCTCCCCTGGGAGAAGGGAAGCGGAATATTCACTTTTTGAGAGGGAGCGGCTCGTGCTTACTGAAACGGTTGGCTCATATCCGGGAATGCGCAGTTTCTTCTTTTCTGCAACTGCATAAAAAGCGTTGGTTATAAGATTAAGGATTACCCGTCCGATATCCTGTGGAATAATATTTACCTTTCCGATTGACTGATCAAATTCAGTTTTCATACTGGCATTGAACGACTTATCTTTTGCCCGTAAACCGTGATAAGCCAGGCGCAAATATTCATCAGCCAGGGCATTTATATCCGTCAGTTCTTTTTGTCCATTGCTGCTCCGGCTGTGCTGTAGCATACCTTTTACGATCGCATCAGCACGTTTGCCATGATGGTTTATCTTTTGTTCGTTTTCTTTAATATCGTTCGAAATCGCTTTCGCATCAGGCAGATTTCCTTTATCCATTTCCTGCTGCATCTCATCAATCAATTCAGTATTTACTTCTGAAAAATTATTCACGAAGTTCAGCGGATTTTGGATTTCGTGGGCGATACCGGCAGTAAGCTCTCCGAGTGAAGCCATTTTTTCAGATTGGATAAGCTGCGACTGTGTGGTTTTTAATTCAGCAAGGGTTACTTCAATTTCTTTCTTCTGTGATTGCAAAAGAGTATTTGCCTTTTGCTTGTGCTTGTTGTTTCTATATAGAATCAGAGCAATGATCAGAATCACAATCAAGCCCGTTAAAAGCCCATACATTTTCACTTTGGCATCATACTGCTGCTTTGCTTCACGGCTTTGCTGGTCAAGCTGCAGGCGGCGGGTTGATTCGTTAAAAGTTAGTGTCTGAAATTGTCGGATTTTATCCCCATTATACAGGCTATCTTTTAATGATACTGAGAGATACAGGTATTTGTAAGCGCTGTCTAGCTGGTTATTGTCTTTGTATAAATTGGCGAGAAGCGGGTAGATGTTCGCTATATAGTACATTGAGTTCTCACCCCAGGCCTGTACATCTACTCTGAGGTCCCGGAACCATGCCAATGATTGTCTGGCATAAATTAACGCGGAATCAATCCTTCCCTCTTTTTGAAACAACCTTGCCATACCTGCATGAGCATTTGCGTATGGAATGATTGCATAAATCGATAATGCATTTAACTGTGACGTCCGGTAGTAATATAATGATAAGGTATTATCCCCGATTGCTGAATAAATATCAGCAAGAAGAAGATTCCCAAAGGCAAGATAATAATGTGAGTCCGCTTTGAATTCTATAGCAGCCATTTTTTTTGAATACAGCAGTGCATTATCATTTTGCATTAAATTATAATAAGCAGTTGCAATTATCCTGTATGCATTCCATTGTTCCACTTTATATCTGGGATCACTCTTATTCAGGGAACCGAGAATGGAATCCATCAGTTTACCGTATTTCAGTACATTCTGAAAATCACGCATTGATATGTAATCGTTGGTAATATTCCCGATAGCAGTGACCATGAAATATTTATCCTTTACATGCTCAGCAAGGCCCAGGTTTTCGAACCGTATTTCCAATGCTTTAGGGAAATTGCCAAGTGAATGCATAAGGGCAGCAATTATTTCCTGAAGGCGGAATACCCGGAAAGAAAAGCTTTCGCCTGAAGCTGAAAGTTTTTTATTAGATGATATAATTTTCTGCTGCAATTGCAATGCTTTCTGTGCATAATACAATGCGGAATCCGAATTAAAGAATTCTGGTGCGAAAGCGTAAGTGCTGGCTATTGCAACCAGGATGCTTACCTGAAGTGTATCTGATTTCGCCTCTGCAAATGCATGCTTTTTATCGCTAATTATCTGATCTCTCCATGCTAAAACACTATCTGCCAGGGTAATGTCCCTTTTTATAGTATACTCACGATCAGGAACCTCGAAGCCCCAGTATTGTTTTTCCACTTTGAACCAACTGCCCCTGTGGAACTTATACTTAATCGGTCCTGCTTTTAAATCCAGAGTTATGGATTTTTCACCCGGCCCTGATGGCTTCATCAGATATTTAAGGTTTGTGGTGGAATCCCAATTGCTGAAAGTGCCGGTTATAAATATGCTATCGTGTTTGATCGCGGTTTTCTCTTTTACGATAAACCGCACCTGGTATTGGGCCTGGACATTAGCCAAAAGCGAAAACAGCATGAGAAGGCTGATCAGTCTTATCATAAAAGTGATTTTAAGTGATGGAAAGAGTAAGGATTAGCTTTTATGCGTCGTAGATACTAGCTATGGGTATTAAAATCTTACAGGAGATTCAGAAGATTAAAACTTTATGTTTTGAAATTTCCTGTTCAAAAACAGGAATTATGAACAAAACATTTACGAGATTTTTATTGCATTCTTTGAGCAAGCTCTTTTAAATGTAACTGTTTTGCCGGCTCCCTGTTCAGTTTACAAAACCTGGTAAAGTAATGGTGTTTCTGAAGAAATGAAATTTGTGCTTTGTTCCAATCCGCTTCCGTCATGGCAGGTTTTATATTCTGATATTCCCTGAATAAACTCTCTGCCTTTATGCTGAAAGCATCAGATCCAAGATATTCAAGATCAGCATCCGCAAGAATTTCTTCGAGTTTGTTTTTTGGTTCCTGAGGTATTTTGGTTGCCATTATCATCCCAATTACGGTATCAATTAAATCAGGTGAATATCCAAATCCTGGCAAATATTGCCTTGCCAGTGCGCAGCTTTCTTCTTCATGGTTGCTGTATGTTACTATATAACCGGTATCGTGCCATAAAGCAGCAGTAGTTAATAATTCCAGGTCAGCTTCGGTGCAACCTTCGTGTTTTCCGATCTCCATGGCTTTTTCGACCACATAGAGAGTATGTTTGTAGTTATGGTAGAAATAATATTCGGGTAGATTATTTTTCAACAAGCTGATTACAAAATCTTTCATAAACTGAAATTATTTTTTACGAGCAAACACAATAGCTTTTTGAGCAGAATGAACCATTTGAGTTGGAATGCGTGTTTTATCAATCACCTTAGTAAAAGGATTATTCTTTTACTTCCGATGGCCTTTTACTTTTAAAATTCCGCCCGATGCATCGTTTATACTGTGAACATAAATAAAGGCTTTCGGATCAATCAATATCACCGCTTCCTGTATCTGATTTATTTCCAAACGGTTAACAATGGCCACAATAATTTCGCAATCGGTTTTAATTTCGAAACTACCAGGCAGATATCCTCTTTCCCCTTTATAAACGGTAATGCCTTTTCCCAATTCATTTACCAGTAAATCCTTCACCTTATCATGCTGTGAGGATATAATATTGATGGCTGTATATTGCTCAATTCCGTCAACCACATAATCCGTTGCCCGGGTAGCCGCAAAATAGGTGATAAGCGAATACATGGCCGTTTCCAGTCCGAAATGAAAAGCAGCACCGGCAAAAATGAATGTATTGAAGAGCATGATAATTTCGCTATTGGAAAACCCGGTTCTCCGCTTGGTGAACACAGCGATAACTTCAGCCCCGTCAATTACGCCACCGCTCCTTATAACAAGTGCAACGCCTGTTCCTATTAAAATTCCGCCGAAAATTGCAATCAGCAAAGGAACAGTGGTAACAGGTTTAATATCAATAAATATCAGCCCTATAGCCAACAATACTACTGCCAATGTAGTCTGAACAGCAAAGGTTTTCCCGATTTTTTTATACCCCAGGTATATAAATGGCAGGTTAAAAACAATAATAAAAATACTGATGTTGATGTGGGAAATTTCATGCAGCAGAATGGAGATTCCTGTAACACCGCCATCCATAAACTGATTGGGTATCATAAATCCTTTCATGGCAAAAACCGCCATTCCGGTTCCTACTATAATCTGTACCAGGTTCTTAAGGTTCCAGACACTTTCCCAGTTAATAGTATCGCTTCTTAACTTATTAGTCATTCTTTTAGATTGAATTTTAAAAACTGTGATGAACTAAGCAGAGTTATTTTAAAAAGCCTGCGACAAACTAAAGCGTGACTCAATGTATACAGAAACATACATATGAGTAATTTAACAAACAATGTCGTACAAAGTTTGAAAGCATACATATTAACTTTCTATTATATTCTGTTTATTCCATAACTGGATTTTCAAGCCTGATTAAACCTTTAGCCCTTTAGTGAGTCTTAATTTCTTCTATAAAATATTTTTAAATAGTTAACATTGTAAACCATTTACATTTTAAACTACTTTTGCTTAAAATTATTCTATGTCCCCTACCCCACAGTCGCAGGTTGAGCAGCCATTAGGACGGATTTTCACCTTACTGGGGAAAGGCTATCTGCACTTGCTCAGGACAAAACT